>NNBV01000519.1_pt1 | contig 104162 bp, 74 predicted proteins | sample 1173771 | NCBI WGS metagenome assembly NNBV01 (sample SAMN07173938, study PRJNA388173) | plant metagenome | isolation source: symbiotic tissue sample KVS11 | place: Norway: Troms, Kvaloya island | reverse complement strand
GGCGCCGTCCGGCGCCGGCGTGATCGTCCCCCGATCAGACTCACGAAGAACAACGAGACGCTGTGACCCTCTACGCCGTCCACCCCGTCGGATTGTACGCCCGGACCGAGTCGCTGAGCCACTCTGCTACATGCTCCACGTCGTTTTTTCTTTCCTCGCAGAAGACGGCATCCGCGCTGCTCACGAGTCTCGTGGGCTCGGAGATGTGTCTAACAGCCAGCAGTACCACCAAACACTGTGATGACCGACGTGAGCGTCGATACCGACAGCACTGGACGTCTCGCAAGCGCGGCAATCAAGGCCTTCAGCACTGACGACTTCAAGACGGTCGCGGCGTTTCACAAGCCTGCGCTCTCACCTTTGATCGACGACACGGCGAGCTCCACCGGGGGGATGCGCGACGGCTACGACATCAAGATCTTTCAAGAATCAAAAGTCTTCGACAACGATCCCTACAAGGACCGTACAAAAATAGAGTACTACATCAACCCAACGAAGAAGTGAGAGATTTCGCTGCACTCGGCCAATAGCCGACAACGAAATTCGCACTTCCAAGCCCAGACAATTTTGAACTGCACCGAACTCATCTTTTGCCGAGACACTGTTAACCCTGACTTTGTCACTCGCACACTCGAGCTCCAGCCAACGCATAGCTATAAGGTGGGGGATGTCGTTGCAGTTGGCGACATACAGCGACCATCCTATGTGGGCATGTGGAAGTTGCGCCTTCCTGACTCCCAAGCAGATGAAACCGTTGAGGAGCAACTTGCGCGATGGTTGACGATGCTCGGCACCAAGCGCGAGCGAATGGGTCGTCTGCGCCAGCTTGGATACTCGCCGTATCTTGATTGCCGAGCGGAAAAAGGCTCTCTTTCTTTGTGCATCGAACCTGTAGTTCTTGCCGGCTTGGGAGTGTTGGGCATTGCGCTCAGCGTGTGGCTCCCTGAGGCGCCGGCCGCGAAATCAACGCCTGTGAGTGACCACTAAGGAGCGCAGCGTACAGCCGGTTTGGGCCCGTTGCAGTCCTTCAGTCGCCCGACCTCAGCGACACAAAGCTGTCTTTCACTCGTTGCCCCAGCTAATCATGCGTACTTACGCAGGACTCGGATCAGCCGTCGTGCGTGCTTCTCAATTGCCGCCCAATCCCACAGGTCGGGTTCGCCCAAGCGGGGGTAGGTTTTGGCCCAGGCATGCGCGCGTTCAGCGCTGTTAACCGCGATGCGGCAACCGACCAAGCCAGGCTGGCGGAATTCGAGTTGCAGTTGTATGAGGCCCCATCCGCCGAGGGTGTAGCGCCAAGTAGCGCCATTGGCGGCGGGATTGTTCAGATCGATGCGTTCCTGCACTGCAAGGCCACCCGTCTCGGGATAGTGCAGCGCCAGATTAGCTGTGCGGCGGCCGGCTGCCAGTTCGGCGGCAATGAACTGCTCGAGCGCCGGCTGATCGTCGAATTGCATCAGTTCGCAGCCGGGCACGGCATCGGCCTCCATCACCACGGGTGAGCCTTGGTAAACCGCGCCCACTACCTGGGTCAATGCCTCTCGTGGAATGCTGTCTTTGCGTTGCATGGTTTTGAGTGGTAGCCGAGCAGTCGCTGGTCTGCGCGCAAGCCGAAGTTGGAGACTGGCTGGTTGTGGCCGACCGCCGTCCGTCATGCTACCCGGGCGCTTGCGCATTCTCTTGCGTACCTCCCCGCGACTCGCGTCGCAAGTTTGTACCCCAGGTGTCGACTTCGGCCGCTTCCGTCCCGGCGGCCAGGTCCGTCAGAAGCAAATCCGCAATCCCAGAACCGCCCCACCCGTATTGGTGATGGTCGGGATGTGAGCGAAGCCTGTTTGAAGGGTGCCGCAGCCGGCAAGGTCTGCTGCAGTCGGCGGCTGCGTTCCCGCCCATCCACCAGCAACACCTGTTGCCGCTCGTCGAGAGCCTCTTCTCGCAAGTGAATGTCCTGCGGCTCGATGGAAGTGAGGCGTTTGCCTGTGCGCAGTCCACGTGGGCCGGTTGAAGGATGGCTGGCTGCAAGGCTCGCCCTCAGCTCCTTCGCGATGAAATCGGCTGCTTGGATTTCGTCGCCGGAGCAGGTGTGCTCGTTGTCAGCATGCTTCTGGTGCTTCCGGCCTCTTCCGAGGCTTGGCGGTCCGGTTCACCCAGTGAAGTCTTGGCCAGGACCACCGCGGTATCCGGTCAGAATGAGAGCCTATGCCTATGCAGCCCCTGTTCGACGCAATCGCTTCAATGTCCGCACCGGTGGACGCGCAGCGCATCTTCCACGGCCGCGGCGGGCTTCATCCCGAGTGCGCTCACTTGTCGCTGGACTTTTTCCCACCGGTTTGGGTGTTGACCAGCTTCAAGCCTGTGACCGACGGCGAACTGGCTGCCATTGGTGCCGCGCTGGAGCGTCGCTGGTCACAGGTGGCACCGGGTGAAACGCTGCAATGGGTGTTTCAGTGCCGGCATGAAGGCCAGAGCAGCACACAGCTCATGGGCGGTTCGGTGCCCGACCCGCATTGGGTCACCGAGGAGGGTGCGCGCTATCGCGTCAACGTGGGCCGGGGCCAGAACCACGGGCTGTTTCTCGACATGGCCGAAGGACGGCGCTGGGTTCGTGCGTTTGTGAAGGCGCGCCCGGACGCCCAGTCGCGCGTCAAGGTGCTCAACCTGTTCGCCTACACCTGCGCGTTTTCTGTGGTCGCATTGCAGGCAGGGGCCCGGCACGTCACCAACCTGGACATGAGCAAAGGCGCTCTGGCCGTGGGGCAACAGAACCACCGCGCCAACGGCGTGCTCGCCGGCGCGAGCTTCCTTCCCCATGACCTTTTCAGTTCGTGGGGGAAAATCACGCGCGGAGGCCCTTACGGGCTGGTCATCGTTGACCCACCGAGCTATCAAAAGGGAAGTTTCGTTGCCACCAAGGACTACGCCCGGCTGATCAAGCGCTTGCCCGACCTGCTGGAGCCCGACGGCGTTGTCCTGCTATGCCTCAATGCCCCAGAACTGGGACCCCAATTCCTGCAGGAGCAAATGAGCGAACTGGCGCCAGAGCTGGATTTCGTGGAGAGACTGGCGAATCCAAGCACCTTTCCCGACGTGTCCGACGAGCGGTCGCTGAAGGTGTTGGTATACCGGGCGCCGCCGAATGTTCGACCTCAGGTCTGAAGGGTGCGCTACGCATTAGAGTTGCTAACAAAACTGTGGCAATGATCAAACGCAGATGACGCTGCAAGCCAGGCTGGGCAATGCAAGATGAGTCTGGATGCTGCGATCAAAGCGCACACGCAACTTGCCGAATGCCGCCAGCCAGACGTGCATGCGTTCGACCACCCAGCGGTGGCGCCCGAGCCTGTCATTGCGCTTGTTGCCCTAGCGCCCCGGGAGCTGGGCACGCTGGCCCCATCGATGTTCGCGCGGCTGAAATCGAGGCGGCCTGCGCCTCGCAGCTCGGCCAGCAACATCAGGTGCAGTTGGTGCCACACCCCCGCGGCCTGTTAGTCGCACAGTCTGCGCCAGCGCGTCATGCCACTGCCAAAACCCAGCTCTTGGGGCAGGTCCTCCCAGGCGATGCCTGTGCACAGCACGAAGAGAATGCCGTTGAGGGCAAGCTTGTCATCCAGGCGAGAACGCCCGTCCTGGGGCGAGGGCTTCACCACTGGCATCAGCGGCCCAAGACGCTTCCATCGCGCTGAATTGATCTTTTCCTTCGTGCTCGTGCGACGTCGAACGCATCACCCGTTCACTGCGATGGCGGGTATTGTTGGGCTGCTCTTAGTCCGGTTTGATGCCAGCCTCTTTGATGACTTTGCTCCAGCGCGCAGTCTCGGCGTTCATCGAGGCGGCGAAGTCCTCCGGCGAGGCCGAGGTTTTAAGAATAACGCCTTGGTCGTTAAACCTTTTGCTTAGACCGGGGTCACGCAGCGCGATCTTGATTGTCTCGTCGAGGGTGTTCACGATGGCGCTTGGCGTGCCGGCCCTGACGACAACGCCATACCAGAACCTCGGCACGATGTCGGCGTATCCCAGCTCTTTGAGCGTTGGCACCGATGGGAACTGCGTAAGCCGTGTGTCGTTGCCGACCGCGAGAGCGCGCATTTTTCCGGCCTTGACGTACTGGCCTGCCAGCACCGTGTCGTACATAAAGTCCACTTCCGAAGACATGATCGCCTGCAGCCCCGGAGCCGACCCTTTGTAGGGAACGTGAACCATGGTCGCGCCGATGCTCTTGGCGAACAGCACGCTGAAGAGTTGCGCGCCGCTGCCGATGCCATGCGACGCATACGTGAGTTCCTTACCCGACTTGGCAGCGGCGATGAGATCTCCCATGGTCTGGTATGGGCTGCTCGTGGGAACGACAAACATACCCGGCAGCACCGCGAATTCAGTGACCGCCTGCAGCTCCTTCTGCGGCCGGTATGTCAGGTTCGGAAACAGGCCGACATTGGTCGCCAGAGTTGGCAGGTCGCCGAGGTACATGGCATGGCCGTCGGCCGGCTGTGCCTTCAACGCCCCAACTGCAATCTGACCCGCCGCACCGGGCTTGTTGTCTACGACGACCGGCTGGTGCAACCTTTCTGACATTACCGCGCCAAGGTACCGGGCAAAGGTGTCGGTGGGACCTCCAGGGGCGTAGGCGACGAAGAAGCTGATCGGCTTCGACGGATAGGTCTGGCCAAACGCGGAAATGGTGCTCAGGCCGAGCATCCCAGCCAGAAGTCGAGAGGTGAGCTTGGACATTGTTGTCTCCGAGACGGATGGATTGACTTCAGACTGCGCTATAGCCGCCATCCACGGCATAAAACGAGCCGGTGGTGAAACTCGACTTGTCGCTGCACAGCCATGCGATCAGTTCAGCAACCTCGCCGGCCTTCGCAAGCCTCCCAAGTGGATGCAACTGTGCATAGGCATGGCGCGTCTCTGCTGGTTTGTAGTTGAGCAGCGGCGTGTCGACGTAACCGGGTCCGACGGCATTCACGCGGATGCCATGCTCGGCGCAATCGAGCGCAGCCGCCTTGGTCAGGCCGAGCACTGCGTGCTTGGAGGTGACGTAGGCGCTCAGCTTGGTGCGCGCCACGACGCTCATGACAGACCCGACGTTTACGATTGAACCGCCACCGCGTTTGATCATCATCGGCACCGCGGCGCGCATGCCGTAGAAAACGCCGTTGACGTTGACGTCGAGGATGAGTTGCCAGTCGGACAGCTCGGTGTCCTGGACGGTGTGCTGCAACTTTGAGGGACCGACGCTGATGCCGGCGCAGTTCACCGCGATGTCGAGTCCGCCATAGAGGCGCTCGGCTTCGGCGACGGCACGAGCATGCGCCTGCGCGTCGGTTACATCCATCTGAAACGGCATTGCGGCACCGCCAGCAGAGACGATGCGAACGGCCGTCGAAGCCGCCGAGTCGGCATCGAGATCGCACACCAGTACCGATGCGCCGTCGCGCGCCAGGATTTCGGCGGTCGCGGCGCCAATGCCCGATCCGCCACCCGTAACGATGGCCACTTTTGCATTCATAGTTTGTCTCCTTGCAACTTTCTGACATCGTGAACCGGGCGCGAGCGGCTCATGGCAGCGGGCTTTGCCTGTGTCATTTACGTCTTTTTGGTGAAGCGCGAAGCGCGCTTCAGCGAGGCAACTGCATCATCTCGATGGTGTGACCCTCCGGGCCGCGCGCGTAGGCGACGCGCATTCCGTTCGGGTACGTCTGTGGCGCGCCGAGACGCTTCCAACCGGCCGACTCGACACGATCGAGAAGCTTGTCGATGTCGGTCACCGAGAATGTCAGGTGTGCCGAGCCAACGTCGCACGAGCGCGGCCGGTAGATCGTCCGATCATCCGGCTTGTCGTATTGCAGCAGCTCAATCTTGTGACCGCCCGGCGCGACCACTACCGCGATCTCGAGTTCGGTGCCGGGCACGCCAACGATGCTGTCGAGCGCAGGGCCAGAGGCCAGCTTCTTCCTTACATCAAGCCTGCATCCAATAACATCGCACCAGAACGCGATAGCGTCGTCGAGCGATGAAACAGTCAGACCAGTGTGGATTGTGTCGAGGACGAGTTGGTCGGCCGTTGCGTGCGTTTCCATCGTCGTCTCCTCAGGACACCAATTGGCCGCCGCTCGCGTCAAGCACGGTGCCGGTCAGGTAGCCGCACTGCATCGCAAAAATGTAGGCTAGAGCGATCTCGTCCGCGACGGCGATACGCCTCAGCGGGACGACCGCGGTGATGCGCTGGACGAACTGTTCCTTAGCGTCGGGCTTCATCGCGTCGTACGTCGTCGTCGCCGTGACACCCGGCGCAACGACGTTGATGCGTCGCGGTGCCTGTTCCTTGGCAAGCTGGCGCGCGCAGGCTTCGACGGCCGCGTTCACCGCCGCAATCGTCGAATGGTTCGCCATGCTGACGCGGCTGGCGACACCCGAGGTCAGCGTGATGCTACCGTCGGCAGCGAGGTGCGGCAGCGCCGCCTTGACGACGCGGTACTGACTGAAGAATTTGCCGTTGGCGTACGCCATGACCGCGTCGAGATTCATTTTGTCCGCGGTGGTGTCGATGCCAAGCCGAGCTGCGGACTCGTGTACTGTCATCGCGACGTGATCGACGCGGCCGATCTTTTCGAACAACGCCGTCAGCGACGATTCGGACTTCGCGTCGCAAGCGTGATACGTCGCATCTGGCAATTTTTCGGCTGCGGTAACACCCCGCGAGGCAATGTGGACCTCCGCGCCGAGCTCTGTACCGATCCGCGCGACTTCGAGGCCGATGCCCGCGCTGCCGCCGATGACCAAAACGCGCTTGCCATTAAGGTTTTGCTGTGTCATGAAATCTCCTGTGTCGTGTATGTGAAAAGGCCAATGTCAGGCCAGCGCCGACGAGTTCGGCATTGGGGCGGGCTCTGCCCAAGCGACAGCAAAGCCGGCGATCCATTCGGGCACGGGCCGGTAGTAATCGATCGACACTTCGAGCTGCTCAATTGCCTCGACCGCAGACATCGCCGCTAACCAGGTGCGTACCTCGTGCGCGGAGTTGCCGGCCTCACGGCTAATCGTGTCGTCGTGCTGCGCGTCGAACTCGGCCCACCGGCGCTCGCGGATGAGGTCGAGAAACTCGCGATCCCACCGCGGGTTGAGCGGCTTCACCAGCTCATCCTGCGCCGCGAGGCGATGGGCTGCGTCCATGAGGCGGGCACGGCGCGCTTGCGTTGCCTGCTCCGAAGGATTTCGCCCATTGATCAGCCGTTCGGCGACCTCAGGCGTGGCACCCGCGAACTGTGGCACCGGCGGTTCGTGCGAGAGGCCGCCCGAGCCCACGATCAGCACCCGCTTGCCCAATCCTGCGGCGAACATGCCGATTGCGCGACCGAGCGCGCGCACGCGTGGAATAGGCGGCATCGGCGGCGCCACTGAATTGACGAACACCGGCACCGTCGGCACCCTGGTCATCCCGCCAAGCAAATCGTGAAGTGGATTTGCAAAGCCATGATCGACGCGCATACGGTGGGAAACGGCCATGTCGATGCCCTGTTTCATCAAGAAGTCCGCGCATTGGCCGGCGAGTTCGGCTGGCACGTCGATCGCACCGGCGGGCGACCCGAAGTCGCCGATCGCCTGCGCTTGCGTGCCGATGCAAAAAGGTGGCATCAGGTCATAAAAAAAGCCGTTGAAGTGATCCGGCGCGAACAGAATCACCAACTCGGGATCGAAGCCCGCGATGCGCTGGCGGATGCGCTCGAGAACCTGGTCGATCTCGTCGACGACGCTCGAGTGCGGATCGAGCATTCCGCGCAGCGGTGTGTGCGACAGACAGGCAACTCTCAGTTCGCTTGCAGGGGCTTTTGATTCCATGCACTCAGTGTCACGATCGTTAGATGCGTAGACCAGCGCGGCGTCGCAAATGTGCACCCTGTGCCCTTCAGCGGGGCGCCGAGCGGCGTCCTTTACCGCGGCCGGGTAGGCTGTTGACGATCAGGGCTACCGTGACTGTGGCGATGCCGATGAAGCACACCGCGCGCCAGCCGCCCTGCGACCATGCCAAGCCAGTCAACGCTGCAAGCAGCCCGCCACCGATGTACTGACCGACGATGTATACCGTCACCATGCGGCTGCGCTGCACACCGCCGATGGTCAATAGCGCCGACTGCTTGGCGATATGCACCGACGTCGCACCGACGTCCAGCAGCACGACGCCAAACGCGAGCGCAGGTAGCGAATGCTCGAAGACCGCCATCACTGCCCATGCCGCAGTGGTCAGTGCTATGCCAAATCGCGTGACGATGTCCGGGCCAAAGCGATCGATGAGCCTGCCTACGCGCGGGGCAACCGTCGCAGACACGAGGCCTAGCAGTCCGAACAGGCCGACAATGGCGCTGCTCAGGCCGAACGCATCGCTTTGGATGTGCAAGCTAAGGGCGATCCAGAGAGAGCCGAAGGTACCGAACATCAGCGCCTGCGTCAGCGTAGCGCGCCGCAGCACCGGCTCCTTGGACAGCAAGACTGGCAACGACGCCAGCAACTCGCGATACGCGACGGCCGGGGGTAGTGCCGCGTCCGGCATGCGGCGCGCCTGCTTCAGCAGCAGCAACAGAGTTGCGATCGCCGCCACAAAGTAGACGGAACGCCAGCCCGCATACGCGCCGACGATTCCGCCGAACGCCCTCGCGAACAGGATTCCAAAGATGAAGCCTTGCATGATCGAGCCGGTGAAGCGGCCGCGTTCGCTCGGGGCCGTAAAGCGCGAGGCATAGGCCGGGATCAGGTATGGCGCAATCGTCAGCAGCCCGAGCGCTGAGCTTGCGAGAAGAAAGGCGGTGAAGCTGGACGACCAAGCCACCACCAGCATCGAAGCTATCTGGCCTGCGATGCACGCGGCCACCATTCGCCGGTTGTCGACGACGTCACCGAGCGGCACCAGCAGCAGCACGCCGAATCCGATCGCGATCTGGCCGATCATTGGAATCAACCCAACCTGCGCCCCACCAAGGCCAAACGACGCGGTGATCGCGACAAGCAGTGGCTGCACGTAATACGAGCTGGCAATGGACGCGCCGCAGAGCGACGCAAGCCCGCGCGTAGCCGAGGCATCGGCCCGCGCCGAGGATGGGTCAGTCACTTTTGGACGCGCTCAGCGCGCGCCGTTTCCCAGCAGGAAATCGATGTGCAGACGGTTGAATTCGTCGGCATTCTCGTATTGCGGCCAGTGCCCGCACTCGTTCATCACGACGTACCGCGAGTCGGGAATCATGTCGGCGATCTGCTTTCCTTCCGCCGGGGTTGCAGTCGGGTCGTGCGAGGTCCAGACGACGAGCGTGGGCGCCTTGATCGACCGGTATTGCGCTTCGGTGATCATGTTCGCGCGCCGCAGATCCATGTCTTGCAGGCACATCACCCGCTGCATGGTGTCGGCATAGCCGGGCTGTGCATAGATGGCGCGTCGTGTCTCGATCAGGTCGTCATTGACCTTGGTCTTGTCATGCATCAGAAACTCGAGGCGGCCGCGGATTCGCTCCCACGACGGATCGGCGGCCGCCTGGTTGGAGATCGACTTGAGCCGGGCCATCACTTCGGGGTGTGCGGTCCAGCCAGCAGAAGTGTTCAGCACCAATTTGTCGACCTTTTCGGGATGGTGGACGGCGAGGTGCGTCGCGATCCAACCGCCGATCGATTCGCCGGTGAGATGCACCTTGTCGCGGCCCAGCGCCTTCATCACGTCGAGCACGTGGCGGGCGTAGTCGCTGATTTGATAGTCGATGGGTGGCTTGTCGGTCCAGCCGTGCCCCAACAAATCGATCGCCACCATCCAGAACTGCTCGCCATGCGCGCCGAAGTTGCGCGTGTATGCCTCGGCATGGCCGCCGACGCCGTGCAACGCTAGCAACAGCGGCTTGTCGGGCGTGCCCGACGAGATATAGCGGGTGCGGACGCCGCCAGCGTCGAGAAACCCTTGCGAAAAAGAGACCCCGCGCAGGTCCGACCAGGCGCTGGAAAATTTCTGAGGTGATGTGTTCATCGTATGCATCTTGACAACCGGGGCCGCCAGTGTCTGCATCCGGTCATCTAATGACCACTACCGCCGCAAAAAGGTGCACTCAGTGCACTCGCGACGGTCACAGCGCTTTTTCAATACGCTTGGCGGCTGCGCGCAATGGCTCCAAGTATTTGGCCGCAAGCTGCTGCGGCTTGGTGGCGCGGGTGATGGCAACGACGTTGACGCAGGCGACGACGGTGTTTTGTTCGCCTCGGACGGGCACAGCGATCGCCGCGACCTTCTTGTCGTCTGTCCAATCGCCGAAATTCGAGCCGTAGCCGTCTTCCTGGGTTTTGGCAAGGATCTGCCGAAAAGTCGACAGTGACATCAGCGGTACTTCGCCCAGTTCGTACCGCGCGGCGATCAGGTCGAGCGTGCGTTCACGCACGACGTCAGACGAGAAGGCAAGGTAAGCACGCCCCATAGAAGTGAGCAACATCGGTAGCCTGCGCCCGATGACGCCACGGTGGAACGACAGCGGGCTTAGGTGATGCGTCGCCGCGCGAATCTCCATCATGTGGTCGTAGGGCGTGGCTAGCGAACAAGGCCATGTCACCTCGGCCGTGAGGTCGCGCAGAACCTCGGCGGCAGCCGCGGCGACATTGTCGAAGACACTGAAATTGTCGGCAAGACGCTTTATTTCTTGCGTAAGCTGGAACGCGCCGTCGTCTCCTGATCGCTCGACGAAACCTTCAACCCCCAACGTTTCCAGCAGGCGGCGCACCGTCGTCCGGTGCAGCTTGGTCGCGGCGCTGATGTCGGAAATTTGAGCGCGGCCATTGGCGGACGCGGTGAGCGCTCGCAGTACCGCCAACCCGCGCGTCAAACCCTGTACCTGCTTGTACGAGGGATCCCCTAGTTCGTCCACCATAGCCATCCCTGCCGCCCAAAGTCGATGACTGTGCGGAAAGAGCCCTGGGGCTGTCAATAGGGTGAGGGCAGCGCCATGTCGTGCGTGCACTGGGTGCACTTGCTTCACTGAGCGAGCTGTGGGAGACGACGACGCCGTTAACCTTGTTCCACACGAGGAGCAACCTGCATGATCCAATCGCAACAATCACAGATCGCCGCGTGGGCCGAGCGCCTGCGTCACGCTGAGACCGAGCGCGCACCGATCGCGCCGCTACGCGAAGAATTGCCGTCGGACGACGGTGCCACTGCTTACGCCATACAGCAGGCCAACGTCGCCTACGAGGTCGCACAGGGCCGCCGCATCGTTGGCCGCAAGATCGGCCTGACCTCGCCGGCCGTGCAGAAGCAACTGGGCGTGAACCAGCCCGACTTCGGCACCCTGTTCGCCGACATGCTCTACGGCGACGACGAGGAAGTGCCGCTGTCGCGCACGCTCCAGCCCAAGGTCGAAGCCGAAGTCGCGTTGGTGCTGGAACGCGACCTGCCCGCGGCCGACACCACCCTGATCGAACTCATCGCCGCGGTTGCCTACGTGCTGCCGGCCATCGAGATCGTCGGCAGCCGCATCGCCAACTGGAACATCCGCTTCACCGACACGGTGGCGGACAACGCATCGAGCGGCCTGGTGGTGCTGGGTGGCGTGCCCACGCGGCTCAACGGCCTGGACCTGAAGCAATCGGCCATGGCGATGACGCGGGGCACGGAGGTCGTCTCCAAGGGCAGCGGCGCGGCCTGCCTGGGCCATCCGCTCAATGCCGCCGTGTGGCTGGCCCGCAAGCTCGCCGAGCTCGGTCAGCCTTTGCGCGCGGGCGACCTGGTGCTCACGGGCGCCCTGGGTCCGATGGTGGCCGTCAACGCCGGCGACAGTTTCGAAGCCGTGATCGAGGGCGTGGGCAGCGTGCGGACGCGCTTTTCGGCGGCATGAGCCACCAGCGCCCGGTCTTCGCACCACTTCCCACCGCACCCCGCCACCCTCCGATTCAAGGAATTCAGATGACCCGCAAATTCAAGGCTGCCATCATCGGCAGCGGCAACATCGGCACTGATCTGATGATCAAGATCCTGCGCCACGGCCGCCACATCGAGATGGGTGCCATGGTCGGCATCGACGCCAAGTCCGACGGTCTGGCGCGCGCGGCGCGCATGGGCGTCGCCACCACGCACGAAGGCGTCGAAGGCCTCACGCGCCTGCCGGCGTTCGATGACATCGACGTCGTCTTCGACGCCACCTCGGCCGGCGCCCACGTCAAGAACGATGCGTTCCTGCGCACCCTCAAACCCAGCATCCGGGTGATCGACCTGACGCCTGCGGCCATCGGTCCCTACTGTATCCCGGTGGTCAACGGTCAGGAGCACCTGGAGGCGTTGAACGTCAACATGGTGACCTGCGGCGGGCAGGCCACCATCCCGATGGTGGCGGCGGTCTCGCGCGTGGCCAAGGTGCATTACGGCGAGATCGTCGCCAGCATCTCCAGCAAAAGCGCCGGCCCGGGCACGCGCGCCAACATCGACGAGTTCACCGAGACGACCTCCAAGGCGATCGAGGTGGTCGGCGGCGCCGCCAAGGGCAAGGCCATCATCGTGCTGAACCCGGCCGAGCCGCCGCTGATGATGCGCGACACGGTCTACACGCTGAGCGAGTTCGCCGACGAGGCGGCGATCGCCGCATCGATCGAGCGCATGGCTGCCGACGTGCAGGCCTACGTGCCGGGCTACCGCCTGAAGCAGACGGTGCAGTTCGACCGCATCGAGGCCGACCGCCCGATCCGCATTCCGGGCGTGGGCGACCGCATGCACGGCCTGAAGACCTCCGTCTTCCTGGAGGTCGAGGGTGCCGCGCACTACCTGCCGTCTTACGCGGGCAACCTGGACATCATGACCAGCGCCGCCCTGCGCACCGCCGAATCGATGGCCGAGAAGGTGCTCGGCCGTGTGGCCGCCTACGGCTGAAGGAGAACCTCCATGACCTACTCACCCGACAAGAAGATCTACATCTCCGACGTGACGCTGCGTGACGGCAGCCACGCCATCCGCCATCAGTACAGCGTGGCCCAAGCCAAGCAGATCGCCCAGGCGCTCGATGAAGCCAAGGTGGACTCCATCGAGGTCGCGCACGGCGACGGCCTGCAGGGCGGCAGCTTCAACTACGGCTTCGGCGCCCACACCGACGTCGAGTGGATCGAGGCGGTGGCCAGCGTCGTCAAGCACGCGAAGATCGCCACGCTGCTGCTCCCCGGCATCGGTACCGTCCATGACCTGAAGGCCGCCTACGACGCCGGCGCGCGCATTGTGCGGGTCGCCACGCACTGCACGGAAGCCGACGTGTCCAAGCAGCACATCGAGTACGCCCGCCACCTCGGGATGGAAGCCGTCGGCTTCCTGATGATGAGCCACATGACCACGCCGCAGGCGCTGGCCCAGCAGGCCAAGCTGATGGAGAGCTACGGCGCGACCTGCTGCTACGTGGTCGACTCGGGTGGCGCGCTCAACATGAACCAGGTGCGCGACCGCTTCCGTGCCTTCAAGGACGTGCTGCAGCCCGAAACGCACACCGGCATGCACGCCCACCACAACCTGAGCCTGGGCGTGGCCAACAGCATCGTGGCCGTGGAAGAAGGCTGCGACCGCGTCGATGCCAGCCTGGCGGGCATGGGCGCGGGCGCGGGCAACGCGCCGCTGGAGGTCTTCATCGCTGCGGCAGCCCGTCAGGGCTGGAACCACGGCACGGACCTCTACAAGCTCATGGACGCGGCCGATGACATCGTGCGTCCGCTGCAGGATCGTCCGGTGCGCGTGGACCGCGAAACGCTGGCTCTTGGCTACGCCGGCGTGTACTCCAGCTTCCTGCGCCACTCCGAGGTGGCCGCGAAGAAATACAACCTGAAGACGGTCGACATCCTCGTGGAGCTGGGCAAGCGCCGCATGGTCGGCGGCCAGGAAGACATGATTGTCGACGTCGCCCTGGACCTGCTTAAGGGCGGCTAACAAAACTGTGGCAATGAGCGAACGCAGATGACGCTGCAAGCCAAGCTGAGGAGTGCCAGATGAGTCTGGATGCTGCGCTCGAAGCGCACACGCAGCTTGCCGAATGCTGCCAGCCAAGCGTGCGTTCGCTCGACCACCCAGCGATGACGCCCGAGCCGGTCGTTGCGCTCGATGCCCCGGCGGGCGATGCGGTCCTGAATGCCACGGCGCTTGAGATGGTCGCGGCAGCGATGGAAGTCGTAGCCCTTGTCAGCGTGCAGGCGCTCGGGCCAGCGTCGTGGCCGGCCCGGCAGCTCGCAGCTCGCAGCTCGGCCAGCAGCATCAGGTGCAGTTGGTGCCACACCCCCGCGGCCTGTTAGTCGCGCAGTCTGCGCCAGCGCGTCATGCCACTGCCAAAACCCAGCTCTTGGGGCAGGTCCTCCCAGGCGATGCCTGTGCGCAGCACAAAGAGGATGCCGTTGAGGGCCAACTCGTCGTCCAGGCGAGAACGCCCGCCCCGGGGAGACGTCTTCACCACTGGCAGCAGCGGCTCAAGACGCTTCCACAGCGCTGAATTGATCTCTTTCTTCCTGCTCATGCGACGTCGAACGCATCACCCGTTCATTGCGATGACAGGTATTGTTAGCCGCTCTTAGCGCAGCCGACCACACTTCGCCATCACGGCAAGCTCAAGTCCAAACCGAGCATCCTGCTGAGGCCGAAGGCCAAGAGCGAAAGAACCAGCAGCGACAGCACGAAGACCGCGGCCACCTTGCCGCTCGCGCGCAGCACCGCGCCCTGCTTCTCCTTCCCCTCCTTTCCCTTCTTCCCCTGCTCGTAATGCCACTTGATGGCGAAGAACATGCCCGCGCCGAACACGAGAACCTTGAACGCGATAAAGACGACGGGGACCCAATCGATCATTTCTTGAATTTCCAGGCTGTTACTTGAAACTATCCATCGCGAGGAGCACCGGTCTGCAACCGGTCAGGCTCCGCCGATCTCGGGGGTCGCTCGTGCAACCCTGGCCAGACGCCCCGACACATGTCGGGCCAGGCCCGACTTCATGGCGCTTTCCTTGGTCAGCGGCAACTGGTCGAAGACAGCCGCAAGCCTTTGTTCGGAACAGAACGTCATCAGCTGTTTCGAATTTTCTCCAGCTCGATACCCACCAAGGCGTTCGCCTGTATTGCAAGTGCGGTACGCACCCCCAACGACGACTTGAAACGCCTTGAGAGGCGCGGAGCCGAACTCTACGGAAGAACGATAGACCCCTGCTGCCATGGGTTGCGCAAGTTCTCCCAGAAACAACGGGATGGGCACGACTTCATCGAAAAACCGGCCGCATGCCGTGCAAGGCCTTGCACGTTCGGCAGCCGAGTATTCCAGTGACGTAGTCGGCATCGACCTTGACGCCGCATACCGGGCATGTCGCCGAATGAGGTCGCCCCATGGCTCCGAAGCGCCATTCACCGCTTCGACTCACTGGCTCGTAAGTTTCGGCCCCCAACATGTAAGAGTCGTCGTTGTGCCCGAATAGCGTGTATGCCCACACTGTCCGGCGCCTATTCCCCCTCCCCTGCCCGCATGTCCTGCAACGCATCCACCAGAAAATCCACCATCACGCGCACCTTGGCACTGAGGTGGCGGCGACTGGCGTAGATCGCCAGGATGTCGATGGCAGGCATGCGGTAGGCGGGCATGACCTCGACCAGTCGGCCCGCGCGCACATCCTCGCCAATCACAAAGCTCGGCTGCCAGATCACACCGGCGCCGGCGATGGCCGCCGCGCGGGCGGTGTTGCCGTTGTTGGCGCGTATCGCCCAGCGAACCCGTACCGACTCCAGCGTGCCGCCAGGGCCGGCAAACTGCCACTCGTCGGACGTTGCGCCGTAGGTGTAGCCCAGGCACAGGTGCCGCGAAAGGTCCGCCGGAACCTGCGGCATGCCATGGGCAGCAAGGTAGTCGGGCGAGGCGCAGACCAGGTTTTCCGAGCAGCCCAGCCGACGCGCAATGTGGTTGCCCGACATGGTGCGCGAGATGCGAATGGCCAGGTCGTAGCCCTCCTCGACGATGTCGACCACGCGGTCGATGAGCGCAATGTCGAGCTCGACGTCGGGGTACTTCGCCATGAACTTCGGCCACAGGGGCGCCAGCACGATGCTGCCGAAACTCAGCGGCGCATTGATGCGCAGGCGCCCGCGCGGCTGCATCGACGCGGTGGTCGCCAGCGCCTCGGTTTCCGCCACCTCTTCAAGAATCGACTTGGCCCGGTCGAACAATGCCTCGCCGCCTTCGGTGAGCGACAGGCGGCGCGATGTGCGGTTGATGAGCCGCGTGCGCAAGTGGGCCTCCAGCTCGTTGACGTAGCGCGTCACGTTGGCCGGGGAGGTGTCCAGCGCGTCGGCGGCCTTGGTGAAGCTGCCGCGCGCGACCACGGTCACGAACACCTCGTAAGCACGCAATCGGTCCATGGGCGTCGGCTCCAATCATTCATGAAAGCTGAATGAGTAAACCACTTTTGGGGCCTTTATGGAAGTGAAGCTGAATCATAAATTCACGTCACCCCAGCAACCCACCCCAAAGGAACTCACCATGAACGACACCCCATCGAGCCTCGGCTCTACCTCCACGCCCAGCCCGACCCGCCGCGCGCTGATTGCCGGCGCAGCCGCCTTCGGCGCCGCCATGGCCATCGCCCCCACGGCACACGCCGCCCCTGCCGCAGACGCGGTACGCGGCTTCCGTGCAGGCAGCGCCCAGGTCAACGGCACCCGCATCAACTACCGCATCGGCGGCAGCGGCCCGGCCATCGTGCTGCTGCACGGCTACGCCGAAACCGGGCACATGTGGAACCCGCTGATGCCGCTGCTGGCCAAGACGCACACCGTGCTCGTGCCCGACCTGCGCGGCGCCGGCGATTCGTCGAAGCCCGAAACGGGTTACGGCAAGAAGAACATGGCCGTCGACATCCACGAGCTGGTGCGCTCGCTGGGCATCCGCAGCGTGAGCATCGTCGGGCACGACATCGGCCTGATGGTGGCCTACGCCTATGCCGCCCAGTTCCCTGCGGAGACCGACAAGGTGGTGCTCATGGACGCGTTCCTGCCCGGCATCGGCGACTGGCAGCACGTCTGGCTTTTGCGCGACCTCTGGCATTTCCATTTCCACGGCGCCACGCCGCTGGCGCTGGTGAGCGGGCGCGAGCGCATCTATTTCGAGCACTTCTGGAACGACTTTGCAGCCGACCCCAAGCACTCGGTGCCCGAAGCCGATCGCCGCTTCTACGCCCGGGCCTACGCGCAACCCGGCGGCATGCGTGCCGGGTTCGAATACTTCAAGGCCTTCGAGCAGGACGCCGCCGAGTTCGCCGAACTGGGCAAGACGCAGCTGCCCATGCCGATGCTGGTGCTCTCCGGTGAAAAGGCCGGCGGGACATTCCTCATCGAGCAAGGCAAGATGGTCGCGACCAACGTGCAGGGCGTGATCGTCAAAGGCTCCGGCCACTGGCTGATGGAAGAAGCGCCGGACCAGGTCATTCCGGCATTGGTCGGCTTCCTGGGCTAACGGCAAACAGGCCTCAGTGTTCAACCTACCAAGGAGATTCGACATGGACCTTCAACTCAACGGCAAGCTCGCACTGGTGAGCGGCAGCACCGCCGGCATCGGCTACGCCATTGCGCACACGCTGGCACAAGAGGGCGCGAGCGTCATCGTCAACGGCAGGTCGCAGGCGTCGGTCGACGAGGCGGTGGACCGCATTCGCGCCGAGACGCACGGCACGGTTGTCGGCTATGCGGGAGACCTCAGCCGGGCCGATGCCGCCGAAGAGGCGGTGCGTCGTCACCCCGGCATCGCCATCCTGGTGAACAACCTGGGCATCTTCGAGGCCAAGGCTTTCGAAGACATTCCCGATGAAGACTGGCAGCGCTTCTTCGACGTGAACGTGCTGAGCGGCGTGCGCCTTGCACGCCTGGTGCTGCCCGAGATGCGGCGAGCGAACTGGGGACGGATCATCTTCATTTCGAGCGAGAGCGGGGTGCAGATACCGACCGAGATGATTCACTACGGCGTGACGAAGACAGCGCAGCTTGCGGTGTCGCGCGGGCTGGCGGAATCGGTCGCCGGCACGAACATCACGGTGAACAGCGTGCTTCCGGGCCCGACGAAATCGCGTGGCGTCGGGGACTTTGTGGAAGGCCTCGCGCGGTCGAGCGACAAGAGCTTCGAGCAGGTAGAGGCGGAGTTCTTCGAACACGTGCGCCCGACATCGCTGATCAAGCGTTTTGCTTCGCCGCAGGAGGTGGCGTCGCTGGTGGCCTACGTGGCAAGCCCGCTCGCATCGGCGACCACGGGCGCGGCCCTTCGTGTCGACGGCGGCGTCGTCAAGAGCGCGTTCTGACGGATCACGACGCCTCGAAGAGGCCGACATAAGGCAAGCCGTTGTAGCGCTTCTTCGCATCCACCACGGCCTGCGTCGGATCCGCATAGACGAACATCGCATTCGCCGTGCGAATGCCCTGGGCGGCACAGGCTGCGACGACGGCCCGCACGGCGTCGTCCGACTCCAGCGTGCTCATCGCCACCAGTTCGCTGACCGCCACCGGCGCGTCCAGCCGAATGACGAGCATCAGGTCTTCGTCATGGAGAAAGCGCATGCCCATGTCGATGCAGAAGCCGCAGCCGGTCACATCGGTGTCGCTGGCCTCGATGTCCTCGACTTCGTGCGACCAGTAGCCGGCCGCGGGCTCGAAGTACGCTGCGAAGTCGTCGTCGGACATGGCCGTGGTGCCGATCCAGAAATGCAGCGCCGAGAACGGTGCGGGCGCACTCGGCGGCCCGAACGTGTCGACCCAGTCGAACAGCGTGCCGGGCTTCAGCCCGTGCCGCGCCTCCAACTCGGGGAAACCGCCGCTTGGCGTGCGGTTCAGCGCCTCGTCTACCAGCTGGCGCTTGAAATCATCGGTAGGGCTGTTGCTCGTCATGTGTGCTCTCTGAATCCCTGTGGTCCGGGCCGCGTTCAGGCGCCCGCGCTCGCAAATCGGTTACCGGAAATTTCTTCGCGCCGATGATAGTCACCGGGCAAAGAGCACTGCGTTGCCGCCTGGGAAGGCACCTGTATCGCGCCGCCCGCAATCAGCCAATTCGCACCGCACCCATTGAATCAACTGGTTTCATCTATTTCAAAGCCGCCTCCAATTCAGGGGATGTGCGCGCTTTCCTGTTACGCCTAGCCTTCTCCCAGCCAGATAAAAAACGGAGAGAGAACCATGCTTTCGCAACTGCGCGACGCGCATTCGCCTCAGGTATTTGCGCCCCTGCACACCGTGCCCACAGCGCATGCCGACGTGCAAATGCCGCGCGCGGCGTACCGCATACAGCCCGCGGACGCGGCCGCCTTCAGCACGCACCGCATCAGCCCGTTGAAGCACGACTTTCATGAGCATCCGCTGCTGCAACTTCCCGCGCTGGCGGAGCTGGCCAAGTACCTGTCGCCGCGCAAGCAGTGCCGCTTCGTGCGCCCGGGCATCACACAGGCGTCGAACTTCGAGCATGACCCCAAAGATCCGCTGGGCAAGAGCATCGACGAGGTGTTCGAACGCATCCATGAGCCGAAGTCGTGGGTGGCGCTGTACAACATCGAGGCGCATCCGGTCTACGCCGCGCTGCTGGACCAGATCATCGACACGGTGCGCCCGAACGTGGAGCGCGAGCAGCCGGGCATCTTTCTGGTGACGGGCTTCATCTTTCTGTCGGCGCCGCCGTCGGTCACGCCGTTTCACATCGACCGCGAAAACAACTTCTGGCTGCAGCTGCACGGGCGCAAGACCATGAGCGTGTGGGACCGCACGGACCGCACCGTGGTGGGGGCCTCGGCCATCGAAGACTTCATCGTCGGGCAGACGCTCGAAGGCGTGCGGCTGAAGGACGAGTACCGCGCGCGCAGCCACGACTTCGACACCGCGCCGGGCGACGGCATCTACTTTCCGAGCACCACGCCGCACATGACGCGCTCGGAGCCGGACTGGGTGAGCGCGGGGGACGGTGTGTCGGTGTCGCTGGGGGTCACGTTCTACACGTCGGTGACCCGGCGCCATGCGCAGGTGCACCAGTTCAACCGGTTCTTGCGGCGGGCGCTGAAGGTGTCGCCGGCGGAGCCGGGCACGTCGGCGTTGCGGGACAGCCTGAAGGCGCCGCTGGGGCATGTGCTGGGCGCCACGCGCTACAAGCTTTTTCGCAAGTCGGAGCCGCCGGGGTCTTACTGAGAGCGGGCATTCTGGCTGGCGGTTTTTGTGGGCTGCAATTCGGCGGCGGTATTTGCGCCGGCAATTCCGCCTTTTTTATGGAATAAATAATTGCCACAGATTGCTGCAAATCGAATAGATGCAGCGAATTAGTGTTTACCCTGAATTCCCAGGCAGAGGAATTCAAGGATCACCGACTTCAATTCCCGCGAATACGCGACAAACGCGCGGCGCGGTATCCCCAATTGGCATCCCGTGGCGTGATTCCTACGCCGGCTCGCCCGTTTTGTGATGCAAATCACAAGTGGCTGCATTCGGCGTAATCAAAAAATATCCAAAACGTTAAATTTTCCGTTTGTTTACAAATGGAGACATTCACGTGATTTATCAGCCAAGTTCGACGCTGCCCAGCCGCCACCGGCCCGTTCGTTTCATTGCCAAGCTGCGCCTTGCCGGTGTGGTGTCCGCCTTGCCTGTGCTCGTGATGAGTGCTGCCGCCTATGCAGACGACGGCGCCCTGAGCCTGGCCTCGGCGGCCTATACCAATGCCAACCGTGCACAGCTGGCGGCGGACAACGCCCAGACCAGCGCCAACAGCGCCATGAGCTACGCGTACACCGTCAACCTGGCCGCAGGCACCGCGCAGACCACGGCCAACACGGCGCTGTCGGCCGCAGGGGCGGCTCAGACTTCGGCGGACAACGCTCAGGGCACCGCCAACGCGGCGCTGAACGCGGCCGGCACCGCGCAAAGCACGGCGGACGGTGCCGCGGGCCTGGCCTCGGCGGCCTACACCGGCGCCACGCGCGCGCAGCAGGCCGCGAGCAACGCCCAGACCAGCGCCGACAACGCGATGGGCTACGCGTACACGGTCAACCTGGCAGCCGGTGCGGCGCAGACCACGGCCGACACGGCGCTGTCGGCCGCGGGCTCCGCGCAGGGCACGGCCAACACCGCATTGAGCACCGCCAACGGCGCAGTCAACGCCGCCGGCACGGCGCAGAGCACCGCGGACGGCGCCGCCGGCCTGGCCGCTGCGGCGTACAGCGACGCCCACACGGCGCAGCAATCGGCCAATGCCGCGACCAGCGTTGCAAACACGGCGCTGGGCGTGGCGAACACGGCCAACAACGCCGCCGGCAACGCCCAAGGCACGGCGAATGCGGCGCTGTCGGCGGCCGGCACCGCGCAGACCAGCGCCAACACCGCCAACGCGGCAGCGGGCGCAGCGCAAACCACCGCCAATACCGCCGTGACCGCGGCCGGTGCCGCGCAAACCACGGCCAACACCGCCAACGTGGCAGCCGGCGCAGCGCAGACCACCGCCAATACCGCCGTGACCGCAGCCGGTGCCGCACAAACCACGGCCAACACCGCCAACGCGGCAGCGGGCGCAGCGCAGACCACCGCCAATACCGCCGTCACCGCAGCCGGTGCCGCGCAGACCACGGCCAACACGGCGGTCACCGCCGCGGCTACCGCCCAAGGCACAGCCAACACGGCCGTTTCCGCGGCCGCAACCGCGCAGCACACGGCCGACGGCGCGCAAGGCACCGCAAGCACGGCGTTGGGCCTGGCCCAGAACTCCGCGCAGTACAGCCCCGACGGAAAGACGCTGGCGCTCGACAGCAACGGCGGCGCCGGCACCACGGTGAGCAATGTGCGCGCGGGCCAGAGCGCGACCGACGCCACCAACGTCGGGCAGATGCAGCAGGCCAATCAGGCGACGTTGAGCAGCGCCAACAACTTCTCCAGCCAGCAGGTTCAGGCCCTGCAGGCCATGATGAACCAGGCCTTCCAGAACGGCCTGTGCAGCTTCAGCGGCGGCAATGTGAGCTGCGGCACGGGCAGCACCGTGCAAGGCAATGGCGCCACCGCCATCGGCAACGGCGCCGTGGCCGTCGGTGACCGCACCACGGCCATCGGCACCGGTGCCGAGGCGCGATTCGAAGGCTCCGTGGCCATCGGCGCCGGCGCTCGCGCGCTGGCCGATCCGACGACCGCGGTGGGCAACAACGCCGTGGCAGCGGGCAACAACGCGGTGGCCCTGGGTGCCAACACCCTGGCCACGGGCTCGAACTCGGTGGCGCTGGGCCAGGGGTCGGTCGCCACGCGCGACAACACCGTGTCGGTGGGGGATGCGAGCAGCGGCCTCACGCGCCAGGTCACCAACGTGGCGACCGGCGTGCTGCCCACGGACGCGGCCAACGTCGCCCAGTTGCAGCAGGCCGTGAACGCCGCTTCGACGGACGCGCGCCAGTTTGCCGCGCGCGGCGTGGCCGCGGCACTGGCGATGCCGCAGATGCCGTCGCTTGCACCCGGCAAACAGTGGACGGGCGTGGCGGTCGGCAACTACTCCGGCGCCAACGCCTTGGGTGTGTCGTGGGGCTACCAGGTCAGCGAGGCGCTCAACGTGGGCGTGGGTGTGTCCGGCGCGGTAGGCGGTGGCGGCGGCAACCGGCTGGCCACGCGGGTGCAGATGGGCTACGCCTGGTAGGCGCTGCGGCGACGCGTCTGGACTGCTTGCGCGGGGGTGTTCGGCATGGCTGTCGGGGTCATCATTGCAGGCCAAGCAGTGACGCGATCAACAGCCCGCAGGCAAGCACGGCAAGGAGAGCGGCCACCGTCCATTTCCAGATGGACGACCGCATCGGAATGATCGCAAGGATCAGGCCGGCCGCAACGGTGGCGGCGCCTTGCAACTGTGCTTTCAGGCCTTGGACGCAACTGACGCCGCTGCGGCCCCGCGAACAGGACTCGGAGGTCCACATCGCATCGATCCCGGAGGCGATGGCGACGATTGCCAGCAAGCCGACGAGCCACGGAAGAAGCCGAAAAACTCGTTGCTCGCGCGGCGAAGGAGACAGGGTCGCCAGTGTTGCCTCCAATCGCTCGATGGCCGCGGTTGTTCGCTGCTCGGACTGGCGGATGTCTTCCAGCGCGGCAAGTGCTTCGGTCTTCTGAGGTGAAGGCGGCAGAGCGGTCAGCTCTTGCGCTGCGCGATGGGAATGGCTGCTCATGCTTGCTTGATGCGGTACCCAGAAAAATCGTGTTGAAGATGCTGCAACGGCGGCATCAAGGTGGTTGCCGCAGCGTCCTCAGGTCTTGGCCAGAAACCGGTCGGCATCCCCGGCCTCGCACTTCCAATCCGCGAACACACCGACCACGTTGCAGTGCGTGCACCGGCAGCCGATGTAGTACCACCGAACGTCGTTGCTGTCGGCATAGAGCGCAACGCCCGACATAAGCTCGAACTCGTCCGCATCGCAGACGCATTCATGGCGTTCGAAATTTGCCTCGCTTGCAAACTCATCGCTGTCGCCCATCAGGTGAACCGCGCCGCAGCCGACGCAAGTTCGACGGCCTGCACCTTCGTCTTCGTCGGTTTCGAGCTTGAAAGATGCGCCGCTGCACGCGCAGCGCGCGCCGGCAAAAGCCACGGCCTCGTATCGGTTGCGCTTGCTGTAGGCCACAAGTTCAGCCTGAAGGTCCTCCGGACCTGAGCCGTACCAGTACTTTCCTTTTTTCTGCAGCGTCATGAATCAGGGCTTCGGGGCAACGGTTCGGAAGATTCGTCCACGCGCATCTAAGACGCGCGGAGCGAGGGTCGGCGGGCTGGTCACTGTAGTTGATCGCAGAGCCTTCCCGACGCATTGAAATGCCTTCAAGCGACCCACCGCTCAGGCTCAGCGGCCAATGAAACGCGCCGCCCGCTTCTCCACGAACGCCGCCACGCCCTCACGCCCATCCGCAGTGCCGGCGCGCGCACGCAGCAGCTGGTGCTCCATCGCCAGATGGTCCTCGAACGAACGCCCCGGTGCGCCCGCGCACAGCGCCTTGATGCCCGCGAACGAAGCACTCGCCCCGTGGGCGAGCCGCGCCGCAAGCGCTTCGGCGGCGCCGGCCAGTTCGGCATCGGGGTGCAGCGCATCGACCGCACCCCAGGCCAGGCAGCGCTGGCTGTCGATGGCATCGCTCAGCATCAGCAGTTGCTGCGCCCGCACGGGCCCGACGCGGCGCGCCAGAAAGTACGAGGCCCCCGCATCCGGCGACAGCCCGATGGCTGCGTACCCGGTGCGCAGCTTCATCGATTCGGCCGCGAGAACGAAGTCGCCGCACAGCGCCAGCCCCACGCCCGCACCACCCACCGCGCCGTTCACCGCCACCACCAGCGGCGCGGGCTGGGCGGACAGGCGCAGCAGCGCCGGGTGCAAGTCGTTCAGGATGTCGTCGATCAGCGCGGGCAAAGTCTCGCCCGCCGCCACGAACTCGCCGATGTCGCCACCTGCGCAGAACACGCGGCCCTTGCCAGTCAGCAAGATGGCGCGCGGCTTCTGCGCGATCACATCGTCGATGGCGCGCACCAGCACGCGGGCGTTGCTGCGGCCGATCGCGTTGGCGCGCTCGGGCCGCTTCTGCACGATGCGGCCGACGCCGTCGGCCACCCCCCACGCGATGCCTTCACTGGTGTCCATGGTCAGATGCCCGTGAGCCCGCCGGTGCACATCAGCGTCTGCCCGCTCACGTAGTCCGACTCGGGCATGCACAGCAGGTACACCGCGCCGGCCGCTTCCTCGGGTGTGCCGCCGCGGCCCAGCGGAATCGATTGCTCCATCATGGCCAGCAGCCCCGGGTTGATGCCCACCTTGATTTCGCGGCCCTCGATGTTGGCCGTGCTGGCCTCGGCGGTGCTGGCCGTGAGGCGCGTCTGAATGAAGCCGAAGGCCACGCAGTTGACGGTGACGTTCATGCGGCCCCACTCCTTGGCCAGCGTTTGCGTGAGGCCGACGATGCCGGCCTTGGCGGTCGAATAGTTGGCCTGCCCCGCATTGCCGAAGAGCCCGGCCACCGACGAGATGTTGACCACCTTGCGCACCACGCGCCGGCCCGCCTCGGTCTCGGCCTTCGACAGCGCGCGCATCACCGGCTGTGCCGCGCGCAGGATGCGAAAGGGGGCGGTCAGGTGCACGTCGATCATGGCGTACCACTGCTCGTCGGTCATCTTCTGCACCACGCTGTCCCAGGTGTAGCCGGCGTTGTTGACGACGATGTCCAGGCCCTTGTATTCGTTCACCGCCGTGCCGACGAAGCGCTCCGCGAAGTCTGGCGCGGCCACGCTGCCGATGCAGGCCACGGCCTGGCCGCCGGCCGCGCGAATGGCCTGCACCGTCTCCTCGGCCGGTGCCGCGTCGAGGTCGTTGACGACCACGCGCGCGCCTTCGGACGCGAGCTTCAATGCAATGGCGCGGCCGATGCCGCGGCCCGATCCGGTGATGAGGGCGACCTTGCCGTCGAGCTTGGGTGTCATGTCTCGGTTTCTTTTTTATTTATTGAATGGATCAGCGCAGCGCCACCAGCGCTTCGCCCGCGATGCGCGCCTGCCCGTACTGGTTGGCGCTGAGCACTTCCACACGCACGCAGCGCTCGCCGTTGTGTTCCAGCTTTTCGAGCACGCGGCCGCTGCAGCGCACCGCATGGCCCAGGTGCGTGATGCCCTGGAAGCGCACGTCGAAGCGGCGCAGCTGCGACTGCGGCGCCCACTGCGTGAGCAGCCGGCCGAGCCAGGCCATGCCCAGCATGCCCTGCGCAAACACGTCGGGCATGCCGGCCTGGCGCGCGAAGTCGGTGTCGATGTGAATGGGGTTGTGGTCGCCCGAGGCACCCGCGAACAGCGCGAGCGTGGTGCGGGTCACGGGCGGCAGTTGCAGCGCGGGGAGCTCGTCGCCGACTTGCACGGCGTCGTAGCGGACAGGTGACATGGTGGTCATCGCACGGTGCTCTCTTTCAATGGCGGCAGACGATGACCGCGCGCAGCTCGGCCACCAGCTCGTCGCGCTGGTTGGTGGCGCGCGAGGTTTTCACGACGAACTCCAGCGCGCCGTTTTTCTTGTCGTAGATGTCGGTGACGGTGGAGCGCACCGTGACCGTGTCACCCACGCAGGCCGGCCGGTGGTAGGTGAAGCTCTGTTCCCCGTGCAACAGTTTCGACAACGGAATCTGCAGGTCGGCCAGCAGCCGGCTGGACGCGCCCGAGTCGAGCTCGGCCGCGAACAGAAAGGTCGGCGGCGCGGGCAGGTCGGGGTAGCCGGCGTCGCGCGCGGCTGCGGCATCGGTGTAGATGGGGTCGGTCTCGCCGATGGCCTTGGCAAAGAACTGCAGCCGCGTGCGCTCGATGGGCAGCACCGAAGGCGCAAGCGCGTGGCCGATCCATTTCCTGTCGATCATGGTGGCCGCCCCTAAACGCGTTCGTACATGGTGACCACGCACGCACCGCCCAGGCCCAGGTTGTGCTGCAGCGCGAGCCGCGCGCCTTCCACCTGCCGCTTGTCGGCCGTGCCGCGCAGTTGCTGAACCAGCTCGGTGCACTGCGCGAGCCCCGTGGCCCCCAGCGGATGGCCCTTGGACAGCAGGCCGCCCGATGGGTTCGTCACCACCTTGCCGCCGTAGGTGTTGTCGCCGTCGACCACGAACTTTTCCGCGCCGCCCACCGGGCACAGGCCCAGTGCCTCGTAGCTGATGAGCTCGTTGTGCGCAAAGCAGTCGTGCAGCTCGACCACGTCGACATCTTGCGGGCCGACACCGGCCGCGTCGTACACCTTCTGCGCGGCCTCCTGCGCCATGCTGAAACCGACCACCTCGCGCATGTCGCGGCTTTCGAAGCTGATGGCGCGGTCGGTGGTCATGGCCTGCGCCTTGATGCGCACGCTGCGGTCCAGCCCATGGCGTTCCGCAAAGCGCGCCGAGCACACGACGGCCGCGGCCGCGCCGCAGGTGGGCGGGCAGGCCATGAGCCGCGTCATCACGCCGGGCCACATGACGGGCGCGGCCATGACCTCTTCTTCGGTGATGACGGTGCGAAACAGCGCCACCGGGTTGTTCGACGCATGACGGCTGGCCTTGGCGCGGATCTTGGCGAAGGTGGACATCTGTGTGCCGTACTGCGTCATGTGGGCCAGCCCGGCGCCGCCGAAGTAGCGCAGCGCCAGCGGCACCTGTTCGTTGCCGACCAGCTCGTCGGTGATGCGCTCGAAGTGGTCGAAGGGGCTGGGCCGGTCGTTGAACACCGCGCCCAGCGCACCCGGGCTCATGTGCTCGAAGCCCAGCGCCAGCACGCAGTCGGCCGCGCCGCTGGCCACGGCCTGGCGCGCGAGAAACAGCGCGGTGGAGCCGGTGGAGCAGTTGTTGTTGACGTTGACAACCGGAATGCCGGTCATGCCCACCTCGTACAGCGCGCGCTGGCCGGCGGTGGAGTCGCCGTACACATAGCCCACGTAGGCCTGCTGCACCAGCTCGTAGCCGATGCCGGCGTCTTTCAACGCGGCATTGGTCGCGTGGCTGGCCATTTGCGGATACGGCTGGTTGGCGCCGGGCTTGGTGAAGGGGATCATGCCGACCCCGACCACGTAGACGTCTTGGCTCATCGAAAGGCTCCTGGAGGTTGTGAATGAATGCAGCAGGGGCTCAGGCCACGCTGCGCTGGCGGTCTTGCCAGAAGGGTTCGCGCAGCTTGGTCTTCAGCACCTTGCCGGCGCCCGAGAGCGGCAGCGCGTCGAGCACGGCCACGCTGCGCGGGCATTTGTAGTTGGCGATCAATGTCTTGCAGTGCGCAATCAGCGCCTGGGGCTCGATGCCCTGCCCCGGCTTGAGCACCAGCACCGCATGCACGGCCTCGCCCCACTCGTCGCTGGGAATGCCGATGACCGCGCAGGCCGCCACCGCGGGGTGCTGGTTGATGGCGTTCTCGACCTCGGCCGAGTAGACGTTTTCGCCGCCGCTGATGATCATGTCCTTCATGCGGTCGACCACGAAGATGAAGCCGTCGTCGTCCATGTAGGCGCCGTCGCCGGTGTGCATCCAGCCGTTGCGCAATGCGGCGGCCGTTTGCTCGGGCTTGTTCCAGTAGCCCTGCATCACGTTGGGCCCGCGCACCGCCACCTCGCCCACGGTGCCGCGCGGCACTTCGGCGCCGTCGGCATCGACGATGCGCACTTCCATGCACACGCCGGCGCGGCCCGCCGAGCGCAGCTTGCCGCGCTTGCGGCCTTCCATGGTGTGGAAGAAGGCCGGGTGCAGCGTGGCGATGGGCGACAGCTCGGTCATGCCGTAGGCCTGCACGAAGTCCACGCCCGGAAAGGCCTCCATGGCGCAGTTGAGCACGGCCTCGGAGATGGGCGAGGCGCCGTAGGTGATGCCCTTCAGGCTGCTCAGGTCGCGCGGCTTGCGCATGGCGGGGTGGTCCACCAGCATCTGGATCATGGTGGGCACCAGCAGCAGGCTGGTGACGCGGTCGCGCTCGATGGCGTCCAGCACGCCTTCGGGCGTGAACATGGGAATGATGGCGTGCGTGTTGCCGGCAAACCAGTGCGGCGTGGCCAGGCCCATATCGGCCAGGTGGAACATGGGCGCGGCATGCAGGTAGCAGCCGCCGTCGGGCGCCAGCCCCTCGGCCTGCGCGGCCAGGGCCGAGCTGCAGATGTTGGTATGGCTCAGCATCACACCTTTGGGAAAGCCGGTGGTGCCGCCGGTGTAGAAGATGCCGGCCAGGTCTTCGCCGCGGCGCACCATGTCGGGCACGGGCGCGGCAGCGTCGATCAGGTCTTCGTAGCCATGCATGCCCGCCGGCACAGGGCCGTCGCCGCAATAGACCACCTCGCGCAGGCTTTTCGACTGGCCGCGCATCTGCTCGACCACGCCGCGAAAGCTCTCGTCGACCAGCAGAATCGTGGAGCCCGAGTCTTCCAGCGAATACAGAATTTCCGCGGCCGACCAGCGGATGTTGCAGGGGTTGAGCACACCGCCGCCCCAGGGCACGGCCAGCTGGTACTCCAGGTAGCGGTCGGAGTTGAGCGACAGCATGGCAACGCGGTCGCCCGGCTGCATGCCGAGCCGCTGCAGCGCGCCGGCCAGGCGCGCCACGCGCTCGGCCATCTCGCTGAAGCTGCGTGCGCGGCCGGCAAAGCGCACCGCAATGGCATGGGGGCGCTGCTGCACGGCCCGGTGAAGGCCCTGGGTCAGGTACATGGTGTGGTCTCCGTCTTGTTCTTGTGCAGTCGCATGGTAGAAATCCAGCCCCCGCCCGGCGATTGCACTTCGCTTCGATCGCATGGCAGAACACGTCAATCGACACGCCCGATGCTGCAACCACCCGTCACCATTCCCATTGCCTTTGTGCAGGGCATGCTGTCGGGCGTGCGGGCGCGGCAAGCGTCGGGCGAACAGTGTGCGCCGTTGTGCATCACCACGGCGCTGGAAGACGCAGGCATCGCCCCCGCGCTGCTGAGCGAGGTGGGCGCGCGCATCACGGCGGAACAGTACGTGGCGCTGTTCGCCCTGCTCATGCAGCGCATGGACGACGAGGCGCTGGGCTTTCTCACGCGCCGGCTGCGCTGCGGCAGCTTTGCGCTGATGACGCGCTCCACGCTGGGCGCGCGCACCTTCGAGGTGGCACTGCGCCGCGTGGCCCATACCTTCGGGCTGCTGCAGGACGACCTGTCTCTGGTGCTGCTGCGCGAAGGCCCGCTGGCGGGCTTCGGTCTGCAGCTGAACACGGCCCCCGCCACGCACCAGAACTTCTTGCACGAGCTGATGCTGCGCGTGTACTGGCGTCTGTTCGCCTGGCTGCACGGCGGGCGGCTGGTGGCGCGCCGCTTCGACTTCGGCTTCGAACTGCCGCCGTATGCGGACGGCTATGCCAAGGTGTTTCCCGGGCCGCTGCAGTTCGGCCAGCCGCTGTCGGCCGTGTGGTTCGACGCCAGCGCGCTCGACACACCCGTGCACCGCGACGCGCAGGAGATGCAGGCCTTTCTGGCGGCCTCGCCCGCCAACGTGATCCTGCCTCGCATGGCCGAGCAGGCGGTGAGCGCGCGGGTACGCACGGTGCTGCAGCAGCACCGCCCGGCGTGGGCCGACCTGGCCACCGCGGCCGGCGTGCTGCACATGTCGGTGAGCACGCTGCAGCGGCACCTGGCCACGGAGGGCACGTCGTTCCAGGCGCTGAAGGACCAGCTGCGGCGCGACCTGGCCATCGTGCGGCTCAACACCAGCACCGTGCCGCTCGCGGCACTGGCCGAAGAGCTGGGCTTTGCCGACAGCGCGGCGTTCCAGCGGGCCTTCAAGGCCTGGACGGGCGGCGCGCCGGGGTCGTACCGGCGGCGCCGCGAGGTGGATTCAGCGGGCGCCGATGAGGCGCCCGCTCAGCCTCGGCAAGCCGTTACCACTTCACCCGCACGCCCAGCGAGCCGTTGACGGAGCTCTTCATCTTGGCCTGGCCACCCGACGCCCACAGCTTGCCGACTTCGCCGTAGAGGCTGGTCGAGGGGCTCAGGGCCAGCGTGAAGCCGCCGGCCAGCTCGGTGCTGGTGCCGCCGGTGGGGGCGGCAATGTCGGTGGTGGTGCCACCGTTGACGAAGCGCGCAATGTCCGCGCCGCTCGATGTCTTGTACACATTGAAGCGGCCGTACGGCTGCAGCGTGCCCATGCCGGTGTCGATCTGGCCCTTCACACGAACGCCCGCGCGGGCGATCCAGCCGTTGTCCGCCTGGGGCTGCACCACCGCGCCGGCAATGGCCGAATTGCTCAGGTCCATGTGCTGGTGAATCAGCTGCAGCTGCGGCTCCACGCTCCAGCCGCTGCCACCGATCGGGAAGGCCTGGCCCACTTCGATCGAGCCCAGCAGGCTGTTGCCCTTGCCGCCCGTGCCCGCGCTCATCATCGGCTCCACCGTGTAGCGGTGGCGGCCGGACTGCACCACGGCGTCGGCGTAGAAGCCGCTGCTGCCCGTGTAGGTGCCGTAGATGCCCACGTACTGGCTGCGCAAGTCGTTGCGGCCCACGCCCAGGTTCTGGATGCCGCTGGCAAAGCCGCTCACGCGCGCATCGCCGTCGAGCTGGCCGACGTAGATGCCGGCGCGCCAGTTGGGCGTGGCGAGCAGGTCGGTGCCGGCCTGGAAGCCCGTGAGGCGGCCCTTGCTCTTGGGCGAGACCGCGCCGGCCTGCTGGATGTCGATGTCGGTGGACAGCACGCGGGCCCAGGCACGGCGGTCGGAGCCGGTCGGTGTGGTCGCGCTGCCCTTCACATCGTCGTCGCCCACGCGCTTGCGCAGGTCGCCCAGCATCGCGAGGTTGCCCTGGCGCAGCTGGCTGGGCAGCGCGGCGTAGAGCGCGGCTTCCGGGCGGTAGTAGGTCACGCCGCGGATCGCCGAGCGCAGGTACCAGTTCTCGCCCTGGCCCGCGCTGTCGCCCGCATGCAGGCTGTACTCGAACGCGCCGGCATCCACATGGCCGCCAGCCAGGGAGAAGGCGTCCTTGGTGCTCTGGGCGGTGGTGGTCGCGCCGTTCAGCGCGGTGATCACCTCGATGCCGTTCGGCGTGGTCACACCGCCCAGGCCGCCAAGGTTGACGACCTGCACGCGGGTCTTGCCGCTGGCCACGGCGGTGGCGCCGTCAAGCACCAGCCGGTCCGACGGCCCTGTGGCGTTCAGCGCGGTGCCGAGCTTCAGCACGCCGTTGTTGCCGACGTAAGGGCCGTTCACCGTCAGCGTGGTGCCGGCAACGGCGCCCGCCAGCGACACGGTGCCGCTGTTGGTCAGTGACACCAGGCTCTGGTTGAAGCCGGCCAGGTCCAGCGTGGCACCCGCGGCCACGCTGTGCGCGGAAGCGGCGCTGAAAGTGTTGGCGGCGCCCGCCTTCAGCGTGCCCTGCGCCACCTGGGTGGCGCCGGTGTAGCTGTTGGCGCCCGAGAGCGTCAGCGTGCCGGTGCCCTGCTTGGTGATGAAGCCGGCGCCGCTGATGGCACCGCTCAGCGTGGCGCTGAAGCTCCCGGTGTCGATCACCGGGTCTTGCTTGCCCGTGAGCTGAATGGCGTTGGCAATGCGCAGGCCGTCGGCGCTGAAGCCCAGCGTGGTGTCGTCGTCCATCGCCAGCACGCCGGTGCCCAGCGCCTGGTTGTGGCCCAGGTTCAGGCGGCCCTGGCGCAGCGCGGTGCCGCCGGTGTAGGTGTTGGCGCCCGACAGCGTCAGCGCGCCGGTGCCGACCTTGACCAGCGAGCCGCCCGCGCCGGAGACGACGCCGGAGACTTCGGTGCTGGTGTTCAGGGCGCCCGTGGTCAGCACCTTGCTGCCGAGGATCACACTGCCCGCGCCTTCGAGCGAACCGATGGCGATGCCCGCCGTGGTCATCTTGCTGATGCGCACCCTGCCGCCCGCCTTGTTCACCACCGTGGCCTGGTTAGCGGTCGCACGGTCGAAGAAGTCGATGAGGCCGCCCGTCTCGTTGATCAACGTGGACTGGGCCGCGGCGCCGTCGTCCAGAAAGTTCGTCTGCCCGCCCGCAAGGTTGGTGATCGTCGCCTTGCCCGCATTGGCGTTGAACCAGATGGTGGTGTCGCCGCGGTTCTCGATGACGGCATTGCCGGCCGTGGCATTGCCACGGAACTCGATGGAGGCCTGCTTCTGCGTGGTCAGCACGGCGTTGCCGGCGGAGCTGTCGTCGGCGAACTGAATGAAGCCGCCGTTCACACCCGTGCTGCCCGCGGCGGCGGCGATGCTTAGCTTGCCCGCATCCGCGTTGCCGCTGAACAGCAACCCGGCGCTGGCCGCCACAGCCACCGCGCCGGTGCCCAGTGCGCCGCTGATCGCGGCATTCACCGTGCCGCCGTCGATCTGCGTACCGCCGGTGTACGTGTTGGCCGATGCGATCCGCAGTTCGCCCGCGCCGATCTTGCGCAACACGCCCGTGCCGCTCATCGTGCCGCCGAAGGTGCCGTCGGCCCCCTGGTCGAACGTGAGCTTGGCGTTGTTGACGAAGCTGCCCTGCAGGCTGGTGGTGTCGCCCTGCAGCACGCCGGCGCGCACGACCGTGCCGCCGGTGTAGGTGTTCGCGCCCTTGAGCACCAGCGTGCCGTAGTCGTCCTTGGTGAGGCCGCCCGTGCCAATGAGGGGGGTGTTCAGGGTGGCCGTCATGCTGGCGCCCGACAGCGAGCCGTCGCCGACCTTGACGATGGTCTCGGCATTGCTCAGCGTGAGCGCGTCGCCGTTGACGATGTAGCCGTCGGTGTAGAACTGCGCGCCGCCGATGCGGATGTCGCCGCCGCTGTTGTCCACGGTGACCGTGCCGGCATTGCCGCCGAACATCGCGAACTGGTCCTGCTTCCAGGTGCTGTTGACGCTGCCGTTGGCATCGGCCCAGCCGTCGCCGGGGTTGCCGATGCGCCAGGTGCCCGAGCCGCCGCCCACGGTGCCGTTGTTGGGCGCGTCGGTGCCGTCCCAGAAGTTCAGCGAGACGCCGGTGCTGTTGATCAGGTTCACCTCGTTCGCCACGCGGGTCTGCACGAACAGGTCTCCCGGCAGGGCCGGCGTGGCGCCGAGGTCGAGCACGTTGTCGGTCAGCGTGCCGGTGTACTTGATAAGGCGGTACAGGCCCGGCCCGAAGCTGCCGCCGGCCGACGTGGTCACGTGGAGCGTGCCGTCGAGCACCAGGTTGCCGTTGACCTTGACCAGGTCGTTCAGCGCGTTTTCTCCAGTGGCGCCGAGCTCGTAGCGCAGCGCCGAGCCGTTGTTCAGCGTCAGGTTGCCGGTGGTCAGCGTGCCGGGGCTGTTGCCGGGAGCGAGCGAGCCGCCGTCGGCGATGGTGACCGCGCCGGTGACGATGCCGCCGCCGCCCAGCGTGGCACCGCTTGCGACCTGCACGTCGCCCGTGCCGGTGGCGCTGCCGGTGGTGTTGTTCACGCGCAGGGTGCCGGCGTTCACTTGTGTGCCGCCGGTGTAGGTGTTGGCGCCCGAGAGCGTGAGCGTGCCGGTGCCGACCTTGACGATGGAGCCGCCCGCGCCGGAGATGACGCCGGAGACTTCGGTGCTGGTGTTGAGGCCGCCGGTGGTCAGTGCCTTCGCGCCGAGCATCACATCGCCAGCGCCGTCGAGCGAGCCGATCGCCGTACCGGCCGCAGTCTGCTTGCTGATGCGCACCGTGCCGCCCGCCTTGTTGACCACCGTGGCCTGAGCGGCCGTGCCGTTGTCCTGCAGGTCGAGCACGCCGCCCGTCTCGTTGGTGATGGTGGCCTGGCCGGCGGAGGCGTCGTCCCAGATGTTGGTCCAGCTTCCAGCGAAGTTGGTGATGCTCGCTTTGCCGCCATTGGAGCCGCTCCAGAAGGAGGTGTCGCCGCCGCGGTTCTCGATGGTGGCGTTGCCCGCGCTGGACTTGTCTCTGAAGGTCACCTCCGAGCCGGTGTTGGTGACCAAGGTGGCGTTGCCCGCCGAGCTCGTGCCGTTGAACTGCACGAAGCCGGCGTTGATCGTGCCGTTGCGCGCCGCCGTCGTGATGCTCAGGCTGCCTGCATCCGCGGTGCCGCTGAAGTACAGGCCGCCGTCGCCGTTGACCGCCACCGCGCCAGTGCCCAGCGCGCCGCTGACCGCGGCGTTCACCGTGCCGCCATTGATCGACGTGCCGCCTGTGTAGGTGTTGACACCCGAGAGCGTCAGCGTGCCGGTGCCGACCTTGACGATGGAGCCGCCTGCATCGGAGATGACACCGGAAATTTCCGTGCTGGTGTCCAGCCCGCCGACCGTCAGTGCCTTGTTGCCGAGCATCACGCTGCCGGCGCCTTCGAGCGAGCCGATCGACGCGCCGGCTGCACCCAGCTTGCTGATGCGCACCGTGCCGCCCGCCTTGTTCACCACCGTGGCCTGAGCGGCCGTGGCGTTGTTCTGCAGGTCGAGCATGCCGCCCGTCTCGTTGGTGATGGTGGCCTGGCCGGCGGAGGCGTCGTCCCAGATGTTGGTCGAGCCTCCCTTGAAGTTGGTGATGCGCGCGTTGCCGCCATTCGCGTTGAACCAGAAAGTGGTGCCGCCGCCGCGGTTCTCGATGGTGGCGTTGCCCACGCTGGAGTCGTTGCTGAAGGTCACGCCCGAGCCGGTGTTGGTGACCAGGGTGGCGTTGCCTGCCGAGCTCTTGTCGTTGAACTGCACGAAGCCGCCGTTGATCGTGCCGTTGCGCGCCGCCGTCGTGATGCTCAGGCTGCCTGCGTCCGCGGTGCCGCTGAAGTACAGGCCGCCGTTGCCGTTGACCGCCACCGCGCCGGTGCCCAGCGCACCGCTGACCGTGGCGTCCACCGCGCCGCCGCTGATCGACGTGCCGCCCGTGTACGTGTTGGTGCCCGAGAGCGTCAGCGTGCCGCTGCCGCTCTGCGTCAGCGAGCCGGCCCCCGACACCACGCCGCCCATCGCCAGCGAACCCTTGCCCTGCAGCGCGAGGTTGCCGCCGGTGGCAATGCTCACGTTGTTGTTCAGCGCATTCACGGCCGAAGTCCAGTCGAGGCCGCTGGCGCCCGAAACCGTCAGCGCACCGCTGCCGAGTGCGGCTTCATGGCCGAGCAGCAGCGCGCTGGAAGCCAGCGTCACGCCGCCCGACAAGCCGGTGTTGTTGCCCGAAAGGCTGCTTGTGGTGAGGCTGTTCACCACCACCGAGCCCGCGCCGCTGATCACGTTCGCGAGCTTGGCGCCGTCGAGTTCGAGGACGGCCTTCGCATCGACCTGAACGGCTGCAGCAGCGCCAAAGCCGACCGCCGCGCCAACGCCGAGCGTGCCCTGCGCGACCGACACGCTGGCCGGTGCGAACGACGTGCTGTTCGGCGAGGTCGTGCGGTCCAGGTCCCAGCGGCCGGCGCCGACTTTCACCAGATCGCCCGTGAACGTCGTGTCGCCCGTCACCGCATCGGAGTACTTGCGCGTGGTGCCGCTCGCGCCGTCGAGCGCGAGCTTGGAACCGGCGCCCGCGATGTTGAGGTGGCCCTTGATCTGGCCATCGGTGAACAGGCGAACGTCGTTGGCACCGGTGGCGCCGAGGATCACGTTGCCGTTGACCTGGCCTGAGTTGATCAGCGTGGTGGCGCCGCTCGTGCCGATGGCAGTGTTGGGGGCGGAAATCAGCGAGCCGCTGTCATTGGTGATCTTGGTGGTGCCGCCTTGCGACAAGATGGCGGGAAAAGTGCTTGCCAGGATCTGGCTCTTGCCTGTGTTCAGGACCTCACCGCCGAACTGCAACTGGATGCCGTAGCTCCCCTTGCTGCCGATCGTGCCGCCCAGATCGTTGATGACGGAGCTTCCCGAATTGCCGAGGATGACACCGTTGTCGTTGCCGTAGGCATAGCCGCCCAGATTGCGGAACGTGCTGTTGGCGCCGGTCAGCGCGACGATCGCACCGCCTTGAATGACGGCGCCGGCGGCGTTGGTGACCGTCACGTCGGCTTCGTTAGAAAAGGCTGCAACCCCCCCCACCCCGACGACGCCGATGGTGCCTTGGTTGAGCAGTTCGGTGCCGGTCGACACGAAGATGCTGCCTGCGGAGTTGCCGGTGCACAGGTTGGTGTTGCCGCTGAAGGCGCAGCCGGCGAATGCAGGCGCGGCGGCGCCGAACAGCGCTGCCGCCAGCAGCACGCCGGAAGCACCGGACACAGCGACCGTCGTGGTCGCGCTCGAGCCGCTGCGCTTGCCTCGTGCCTTGGTGGTTTCCGAAACGGCCACCCATGCGCCGATGGATGCGTTCCACATGCTGCGGAAATTCGTGTTCATCTGGTCTCCCCTTGTTTTGGTGAGTGCCCCAACATCAGGGCCGTGGCAAAAGCTGAATGCGACCTGACTGAATTGCGGGCGAATCGACGAAATTAGTCAGGAAATGTTCATTTTTGTTAACTAAGTGTTTCTCACCTATACCCAGAACACGGTATTTATTCGGTTTTTTGCGCTTCAGGAGTTTTCGGAAGCTTCCGAAATCCCAGCACGCCAGCGCGACAATCCGTCGCATGGCCTCATCCATCGACCTCCCCCCCCTCAACCGCCAGTTCGTCGCCCACTTCGGAGAAATGGGCAGCAAATGGGGCATCAACCGCACCGTCGGGCAGATCTATGCGCTGCTGTACCTGTCGGAGCGCGCGCTCAATGCCGACGAAATTGCCGAGCTGCTGGAGTTCTCGCGCTCCAACGTCAGCATGGGTCTGAAGGAGCTGCAGGCCTGGCGCCTGGTGCACCTGCGGCACCATGCCGGCGACCGCCGCGAGTATTTCGAGGCGCCTTCGGACGTGTGGGAAATCTTTCGGGTGCTGGCCGAGGAGCGGCGCCGCCGCGAAATCGAGCCCACGCTGTCGATGCTGCGCAATGCGCTGCTGGAGTCACCCACCAGCGACACCGAGCGTCATGCGCAGGAGCGCATGCGCGAAATGCACGACCTGATCGACCGGCTGATGAAATGGTTCGACGACGTGCAGCGGCTCGCGCCCGAAACCGCCATGCAGTTGATGGGGATGGGCGCGACCGTGACGAAGGTGCTGACGCTGAAGGACCGCCTCACGGGCGGCGGCGCGTCGAAGAAGAAAAGCTGAGCAGGCGCAGCCCGCGCGGGGCTGCGGCTCAGGCTGCTCGCGCCGAATCTGGCGCCTAAGCTAAAGGCGCTCTTGCCCCGCGGCAGGCTCGGGCGTTTCGAACTTGCCCTTGCGCACGGCGTCGTCGTCCATCAGCTCGTACCACATGGCGTTGAGCACGGCAAAGGCGGCGGCCAGGGGCAGGCCGAGTATCCAGGCGAAGTACCACATCTTTTGTTGCTCCGTTCAGTACGCGTGTCCGCTCTCGTCGCGGATCGCTTGTTCGTCGACCTTGCCCCACAGCACGTGATACACCCAGCTGGTGTAGGCCACGATGATTGGAATGAAGAACGCCGTGACCACCAGCATGATGAACAGCGTGAGGTGGCTCGACGACGAGTCCCACACCGTGAGGCTGGCACGCGGGTCGATGGACGACGGCAGGATGAACGGAAACATCGATGCGCCCACGCTCATGATGATCCCGGCAATGCCCAGCGCGGCGCTCAGCAGGGCCAGCACCGGCTTGCGCAGCACCAACCCCAGCAACGCACCCAGCGCGCCGATGAAGCCCGCACCTGGGGCGGCCAGCGTCCACGCATGCGCCGCGTAGTTGGCGGTCCACGCGCCGGCATGCAGCTCCACCGTCTTGAGCATCGGGTTCGACGGGCCGACCGCATCGACCGCGCTGCTGATGCGGTAGCCGCCGACAGAGGTGGCCAGCAGCACGCCGGCCAGCGCATAGAGCGCAATGGTGAGCACCGAGGCAACCATGCCGTAGGTGCGCGCCCGCTCGGCCACCGGCCCCGCGGTCTTCAGCAGCAGCCAGGCCGCGCCGTGCATCACCAGCATGGCGACCGACACCAGCCCGCACAGCACGGCGAACGGGTTCAGCAGGCCGAAGAAGCCGCCGTCGTAGAAGATGTGCATGTCCGCGTCGAAGCGAAACGGCACGCCCTGCAGCACGTTGCCCACGGCCACGCCGCAGATCAGCGCGGGCACGAAGCCGCTGAAGAACAGCACCCCGTCCCAGCGCGCGCGCCACTGCACCGACTCGCGCTTGCTGCGGAACTTGAAGGCCACCGGCCGCAGGATGAGCGCCGTGAGAATCACGAACATCGCCAGGTAGAAGCCCGAGAACGACACCGCATACAGCTGCGGCCAGGCCGCGAAGATGGCGCCGCCGCCCAGAATGAGCCACACCTGGTTGCCCTCCCACACCGGGCCCACGCTGTTGATGACCACGCGGCGTTCGATGTCGTTGCGCGCCGCAAAGGGCAGCAGCATGCCGCTGCCCAGGTCGAAGCCGTCGGTCACGGCAAAGCCCACCAGCAGCACGCCGATCAGCAGCCACCAGATGAAGCGCAGGGTGTCGTAGTCCAGCAATGTGTGAAGAGTCATGCGGCGCTCCCGGTGGAAGAAATCACGGTACCCGCAGCGTTGCGCGTGCCGGCGTGCGCGGGCGGCACGTGCGAGCGGGTGTCGCCCTCATCGGGCGCGTGCTCCGCCTGCGGGCCCTTCTGAATGGCCTTGAGCATCAGCTTCATCTCGATGACCAGCAGCACGGTGTAGATGGCAACGAAGCCCGCCAGCGTGAGCAGCAGCGTCTTCACGCCCAGGTTGGACACGGCCACCGCGGTCGGCAGCACGCCTTCGATCACCCAGGGCTGGCGGCCGAACTCCGCCACCAGCCAGCCGGCCTCGATGGCCAGCCACGGCAGCGGAATGGCGCACACGGCCAGCTTCAGCAGCCAGCGGTGGCTGTCGAGCTTGCGGCGCGCCGACAGCACGAAGAAGGTACCGGTCAGCACGATCAGCAGCATGCCGATGCCCACCATCACGCGGAACAGCCAGAACAGCGGCGCCACCTGCGGCACGGTGTCCCATGCGGCCTTGCTGATCTGCTCGTCGGTGGCGGTGCGCGGGTCGTCCACGTAGCGCTTGAGCAGCAGCGCGTAGCCCATGTTGATGCCGTTGTCCTCGAAGGCGTCGCGCACGCCCTGCGTCACCGGGGTCTTGCCGGCCGCGCGGATCTTCTGCAGCGCGTCGTAGGCCTTCAACCCTGCGCGAATGCGGGCTTCGGCGCGCTTGACCAGTTCGTCGATGCCGGGCATCACGGTGTCGAGCGAGCGCGTGCCGATGAGGCCCATCACGCCCGGAATGTGGATGGCGTAGTGCGTCTCGCGCGCCTCCTGATCGGGGAAGCCGATGACGGTGAAGGCGGCGGGCGCGGGCTGCGTTTCCCACATGGCCTCGATGGCGGCCAGCTTCATCTTCTGGTGTTCGCCCGAGAGGTAGCCGCTCTCGTCGCCGAGCACGGCCACCGACAGCGCGGCCGCCAGGCCGAACGAGGCCGCGACCGTCATCGAGCGCTTGGCAAGCTCGATGTGACGGCCCTTGAGCAGATACCACGCCGACACGCCCAGCACGAACACGGCGGCGCACACATAGCCCGCCGACACGGTGTGCACGAACTTGGCCTGCGCCACCGGGTTGGTCAGCACCGCGAAGAAGTCGGTCACCTCCATGCGCATGGTCTGCGGGTTGAAGGCCGCGCCCACGGGGTTCTGCATCCAGCCGTTGGCAATGAGGATCCACAGCGCCGAGAAGTTCGAGCCGATGGCCACCGCCCACGTCGCGGTCAGGTGGCCCACCTTGGAGAGCTTGTCCCAGCCGAAGAAGAACAGCCCGACGAAGGTGGCTTCCATGAAGAAGGCCATGAGCCCTTCGATGGCCAGCGGCGCGCCGAAGATGTCGCCCACGTAGTGGCTGTAGTAGCTCCAGTTCATGCCGAACTGAAACTCCATCACGATGCCGGTGGCCACGCCCATCGCAAAGTTGATGCCGAAGAGCACGCCCCAGAACTTGGTCATGTCGCGCCAGATCACGCGTCCGGTCATCACGTAGACCGTCTCCATGATGGCCAGGATGATCGAAAGCCCGAGCGTGAGCGGCACGAACAAGAAGTGATACAGCGCCGTCACGGCAAACTGCAGGCGCGATAGCGCAACGATGTCGAGGTCCATAAGGTCTTCCTTTTGTGTGCCCTGTTTTCTTGGTTATGGGTTCCGGGGTTCTGGGGTTCCGGGTTCAGTCGGGGCGCAGGCTGCGCAGCGCGGCGTCGAAGGCGGGGCTGCCGCGCCGCAGCTCGGCCACGATGCGGCCCTGGCGCATGCACACCAGGCGATCGGCCAGCGCGGCTTCGCGGCGCAGGTGCGTGGCAATCAGCAAGGTGCGCGCGCCGGCGTGCTGCGCCAGGCGCTGCAGCACGTCGTGGGCGGTGGCGGCGTCGAGCGCTTCGGTGGGCTCGTCGAGCAGCCACAGCGGCACGGGGCGCAGCAGCAGGCGGGCCAATGCGAGGCGGCACGACTGGCCGCCGGAGAGGCCGAGGCCGCCTTCGCCAAGGCGCGTGGCCAGGCCGGCGGGCATTGCGCGCACATCGCTGGCGAGGCCGGCGGCTTGCAGCACGGCGTGCAATTGGTTGTCGGTGGCAGCGGGGTCGGCCAGACGGAGGTTGTCGCGCAGGCTGTCATGAAAGAGCTCGGTGCGTTGGGTCAGCAGGCATGCGGGCTGTGCGCTGACCCGGCCCGCCTGCGGCGTGATTTCGCCGGCAATGGCGGCGAGCAAGGTCGACTTGCCCGCGCCGCTCGCGCCGATCAACGCCACGCGCTCGCCTGGCGCCAGCGTGAGCGACAGATCGCTAAGCACCGGCGTGCGGCTCCCGCTGTGTGCGACGGTAATGCCTTGCAGGTTCAACGCCGAAGAGCTTTCCGCGGGGCACGCGGCCTGCTCTGCTTCGTCCCTCATGCGCGGTGCAAGGCGGCGAACAGCCAGCCAGGTGCGGCCCGCGTCGAGCGCGCCGCGGCGCAGCGCCGCAAAGGGCTCGGTCGCGGTGAGCGCCACGAGCAGTGCCAATGCAGCAGCCGGCGCGCCGATGACGCCCTCGCCGACCAACGCGCCGACGGCCAGCAGCACGCCGACCAGCGTCAAGGTGCCGGCGCTGCCGTAGGCAAAGCCGGCCGCGGCCTCGAGCTTGTTCAGGACGAGGTCGGCCTTGGCGAGCTGCGCGTCGGCGTGCATCAACGCGTGGCGCTGCGCATCGATGCGGCCTGCCATCACCAGGTCGGTCTGGCCCGCCACGAGGTCGACGGCGCGTGCGCGCAGCGCTTCGATGGCATGCGCGCGCTGCACGGCCGGGCGGCGCGCGCCCCTGGCAACCGCCCAGGCAATGCCCCAGCCCGCGACCACCAGCCACAGCGCCAGCGCCAGCCCCATGCCAACCTGCATGAAGCCGAGCACCACGCCCGCCAGCAGCGCGGCGCCCAATGCCCCAGCGGCCGGCACGAACAGGCGCAGGTACAGCGATTCGAGCGCGTCGATGTCCGACGTGAGGCGAAACAGCAGACGGGCCGGGCGCATCAGCAGCGCGCGCGCAGCCTCGGGCCGGGCCCAGCCGCGGAACAGGCGAACGCGCAGCGCGGCCAGCACCGCGAAGGTTGCGTCGTGCGTGACCAGCCGCTCGCCGTAACGCGACGCGGTGCGCCCCAGCGCGAGCAGGCGAATGCCGGCCGACGGCATGAACACGTCGAAAGTGAAGGCGGTGGCGGCATGCAGCCCGGCCAGCGCGGTCGCGGTGATGAACCAGCCCGAAAGGCCGAGCAGCGCCATTCCGGTGAGCACGGTGAGGGCTGCGAGCAGCGCACCGAGCAGCAGCGGGCGCGGTTGCTCGGCGAGGAAGGGGCGCAGCACCAGACGCAGGTCGCGCCAGTGCGATGAGGTTGCGGGTGTGGGTCGAACGGTGTTCACGCGGCCTGCTCCATCGCTTGCGCGTCCAGGCGCACCGTGCGGTGCATGCGCGCCGCGAGCACCGGGTCGTGCGTCGCAACGACAAGGGTCTTGCCGCGCGCCAGGGCCACCAGGGCGTCGGCGACGCGCTCGGCGGTTTCGGTGTCGAGGTGGGCGGTGGGTTCGTCCACCAGCAGCAGGTCCGCATGCGGATGCACGGCGATGCGTGCGAGCGCGAGGCGCACCGCTTCACCGCCCGACAGGCCGCGCCCCCCTTCGCCCAACGCCACGCCGGGGTGCGCCTGCGCCACGTCTTCGAGTGCCGCAAAGCGCATGGCGCTGGCGACCTGCGGCGTGTCGATGCCCACGCGGCCGAGCGCCACGTTGGCCGCCACCGAACCGGCGAACACATGCGGCGCCTGGCCCATCCACGCCATGCGCTGGCGCAATGCGGCCACGGTGTGGTCGGTGAGCGTCACGCCGCCGATGACGATGTCGCCACTGCGCGCCGGCACCAGGCCGGCCATCAACGACAGCAAGGCGGTCTTGCCCGCGCCACTGGCGCCCATCAGCGCGACATGCTCGCCCGCAGCCACGCGCAGCTCGAAGCCGTCGACGACGTCTTGCGTTTCTCCAGGCCAGGCGAAATGCAGGTTGTGGACGGTGAGGGACGGTGCAGTGGCGGTCGTGCCTGCGGCGGCGCGGGTCAACGCGGCATTGGCGCCCGGCAGCGGCAGCAAGTTGCGTTGCAACTGCGCCAGCGATAGCAACGCCGCCTCGCCCGCGGCCCGGTCGTGCCACACGGCCGACAGCTCGCGCAAGGGCTCGAAGAAGGCCGGTGCCAGCAACAGCACGAACACACCTTCGCCCAGGCTCAGTTGCCGCCCCCAGGCGCCGAAGCCGAGCGTGCCCAGCAAATGAAAGCCCACGTACGCGGCCACCATCGCGACGCCGAGCGCGGAGAAAAGCTCCAGCACCGCCGACGACATGAACGCGATGCGCAGCACCGCCATGGTTCGCGTGCGCAGCGACTGCGCGGCGTCGCCCAGGCGGTGCGCCGTGGCCTCCACCGCGCCCAGCGCGCGCAAGGTGGTCAGGCCGCGCAGGCGGTCGAGCAGGAAGGCGTTCATGCCGCCCATCTCGACCATCTGCGCCACGCTGGCGGCCTTGGCGCGCCAGCCGACGATGGCCATGAAGATGGGAATGAGCGGCGCCGCGAACAGCAGCACCAGCGCGGCCACCCAGGAGAAAGCGGCCACCGCGCACAGGATGAACAGCGGCACCACCGTGGCACGCCAACGCGCGGGCTGGTAGCGCACAAGGTAGGGCACCAGTGCCTCGGCCTGCTCGGCGAGCACGCTGGCGGCCAGGCCCGAAGGCGCGCGGGCACGGTCGAGCGGCGAGCCGGCGGCCAGCGCCGCCGCCGTCTGCGCGCGCAGTGCCGAAAGCTGTGCCCGGGCGCGGCCGAAGGTGCGGCGCGAGCCCCACGCCTCGCAGCCGGCGCGCAGCAAACCGAGCAGAAGAATCGCGCCCGCCGGCCACACCACGGCCGCAAAACCCCGCCCCTGCGCCAGGCCCTGCACCGCCATGGCCAGCAACGCGGCCTGTGGCAGCCAGAACAGAGCGGCAGCGCCTTGCACCACCCCGCCGACGTCCGGCGACGCGAAGGCCCGCAGCGGCGAGGGTGGTGGCGAGTGCTTGGTCATTCCTTGATTTCGTGAGTTTTCAGTATTTACTGAAACTTCCACAATTCTATCGAAGACGGACGCGGCTGACGAGCCCCGGAGCGTGCGCGCACCGGGACCTGAAGGCAACCGTTTGAGAAAAATCAAGCCGCGGCGCCGCAACGGGCGCCGCCACCAAGCCGGCAGGGGCTCAGTACGAAACGACCAGCCCGCTGACCAGCAATGCAGCGAACAGCGTGAACACGCCGCGCCACGACGCGGGGCGTGCTTCGACCCAGCGGTACAGCAGCGCCGCGGCCGCCACCGACAGGCAGAACGTGGCAGCCAGCCCCGCTGCGTCGACCCACGCGCCGTGGGGCCCGGCATTGGCCACCGCCGCGTTCATGGCCAGCAGCACCGGAAAGTGAATGAGGAACAGCGAATACGACATGCGCCCCAGGCGCTGCAACGGCACCGCCGCCGCCGGCCAGTGCGGGGGCGACAGCCACTGCCGCCGCTGCGCGATGGCCAGCAGCAGCGCCGTGACCAACGCGGTGGCGATGCGGCTGCGCCAGTCGATGGCCAGCGCGCCTGCACCCACCAGCGCCAGCAACGACACCGCGCCCTGCCAGGTGCTGAAGCGCGTGGCGCGCCCGGCCCAGAACACCAGCATGCCCAGGCCGTAGGTGCCGAAGAAATAGAAAGCCGTGTCGTCCAGCCCCGCGTTGCGGTTGAACAGCGCCAGCGAGGCCACGGCCAGCACGATCACCAAGGCCACCGGCGCCCAACGCGCGCGCAGGCGCGCACCCGCCCCACCGCCACCACCGCTCGACCGCTGCAGCAGCGTGGGCAAGCCGACCAGCGCCAGCGCCAGCGCGAACAGCTGGAAGTCGATGGCCACGTACCACACGCCGGTGGAAAGCGACTCGTAGCCCAGCAGGTCCTGCAGCAGCAGCCCGTGCGCCACCAGCTGGCCGAAGGTGGGCGATGCGGGCACCACCTCTTCGTCGAGCCAGGGGCGCACCACCGCCGCCACCAGCACGCACACCGTGAGCGCGGCCAGGTACGGCATCACCAGCCGACCGTAGCGTTGAAGGATGCGCGCCACCGGCCGGTCCACGCGCAGCGTGCCGTCGGGCGCGAGGCTGGCCGCGGCCAGAAAGCCGGCGATCACCAGAAACACCTGCACCGCCAGGCGGCCCTGGTCGGACAGCCAGGCGAACAGGTCAGGCGCGAGCGCGTACGCGCCGGCCGGCATCGGGCCGTAGCGCGAGAGATGGTGTCCGACGATCACGGCGCATGCGATGCCCTTGGCCGCGTCGAGCAGCGGCATGCGTCCCAGCGATGACGACGGCGCGCTCGCAGGCGCCGCGCCGTTCGCTAGGGCGGTCAAAGCGCGAGCCGCTGCCTTGCTTCCTGGTATTCGCGCTTGAGCTTTTCGATGAAGACCGCGGCGCTGGCCACTTCGGTCACCGCGCCAATGCCCTGGCCCGAGCCCCAGATGTCTTTCCAGGCCTTGGCCTTGCTGCCTTCGCCGGTAGCAAAGTTCATGGTCTTCAGGTCGCCTTCGGGCAGGTTCGTGGGGTCCATGCCGGCCGCCACGATGCTGGGCGCCAGGTAGTTGCCGTGCACGCCGGTGAACAGGTTCGAGTAGACGATGTCGTCGGAGTTGCCGTCGACGATGGCCTGCTTGTAGTCGTCGCTCGCACGCGCCTCTTCGGTCGCGATGAAGGCGGTGCCGATGTAGGCAAAGTCCGCGCCCATGGCCTGCGCCGCGAGCACCGCGCCGCCGGTGGCGATGGAGCCCGACAGCGCAATGGGGCCGTCGAACCACTGGCGAATTTCCTGCACCAGCGCAAACGGGCTCTTCACGCCCGCATGGCCGCCAGCACCGGCCGCCACGGCGATGATGCCGTCGGCGCCCTTTTCGATCGCCTTCTGCGCGAACTTGTTGTTGATGATGTCGTGCAGCGTGACACCGCCGTAGCTGTGCACCGCGTCGTTCACGTCGGTGCGCGCGCCCAGCGAGGTGATGACGATCGGCACCTTGTACTTCACGACCATTTCCATGTCGTGGTCGAGCCGGTCATTGCTCTTGTGCACGATCTGGTTGATGGCGAAGGGCGCGGCGGGCTCGTCCGGGTTCGCCTTGTTGTAGGCCGCGAGTTCTTCGGTGATCTCGATGAGCCACTCTTCCAGCTGCGCCGCGGGGCGCGCGTTGAGCGCGGGCATCGAGCCGACCACGCCGGCCTTGCACTGGGCAATCACGAGCTTGGGGTTGCTGATGATGAACAGCGGCGAGCCGATGATGGGCAGCGGCAGGTTCGCGAGCACGGGGGGCAGCTTGGACATGAAGTCTCCGGGAATGGGTGTTCGGTTTTATAAGAGAGAGAGGCCGCTGGCGCCCGTCAGATGGGCGACAGCGGCAGGGCGCATCGGGGCCCGTATCAGGCCCGTATCAGGCCCGCGTCAGAACGCGTCGAGCGCCAGCGCCGTGACGCTCTCGGCGCCGTCGACGATGCTGTCGCGCACGCCCGGCACCTTGTTCAGGATGTGCTCGGCATAGAAGCGCGCGGTGGCCATCTTGGCCAGCATGAAGTCGGTGTCGAAGCTGCGCGAGGCCAGGTCCTGCGCAATGATCAGCGAACGCGCCAGTTGCCAGCCGGCCACCAGGTTGCCCGCGAGCATCAGGTAAGGCACGCTGCCGGCGAACACCGCGTTGGGCGAGGCCTTGGTCTGGCCCGCCACGAAGTCGACCACGTCGATGAACGCCAGGCGCGCGGCAGTCAGGCGCTTCAGCACGGCCGCCGCGGCGGGATGGTCGCTCTTGGCAAGCTCGGCTTCGGTCTTCTCGATCTGCGCGGCAATGGCCTTGGCGGTCTGGCCGCCGTCGCGCGCCGTCTTGCGGCCCACGAGGTCGTTGGCCTGGATGGCGGTGGTGCCTTCGTAGATCGTGAGGATCTTTGCGTCGCGGTAGTACTGCGCCGCGCCGGTCTCCTCGATGAAGCCCATGCCGCCGTGCACCTGCACGCCCAGCGACGCCACCTCGAGGCTCATCTCGGTGCTGTAGCCCTTCACCAGCGGCACCATGAATTCGTAGAAGGCCTGGTTCTGCTTGCGCGCATCGGCGTCGGCGCTGTGGTGCGCGGCGTCGTAGGCGGCGGCGGCCACGCTGGCCATGGCGCGGCAGCCTTCGGTGTAGGCGCGCATGGTCATCAGCATGCGCTTGACGTCCGGGTGGTGAATGATGGGCGCGCTGGCGTTGATGGAGCCGTCGACCGGGCGGCTCTGCACGCGGTCTTTCGCGTAGGCAACAGCGTGCTGGTAAGCGCGCTCCGCAATCGCGATGCCCTGCATGCCCACCGCGTAGCGGGCCGAGTTCATCATGATGAACATGTACTCCAGGCCGCGGTTCTCCTGGCCCACGAGGTAGCCCACGGCGCCGCCGTGGTCGCCATACTGCAGCACGGCGGTGGGCGAGGCCTTGATGCCCAGCTTGTGCTCGATGCTCACGCAGTGCACGTCGTTGCGCTCGCCCAGCGTGCCGTCCTTGCCGACCATGAACTTGGGCACCACGAACAGGCTGATGCCCTTCACGCCTTCGGGCGCGCCGTTCACGCGGGCCAGCACGAGGTGCACGATGTTCTCGGCCATGTCGTGCTCACCGTAGGTGATGAAGATCTTGGTGCCGAACACCTTGTAGGTGCCGTCGGCCTGTGGTTCGGCCCGGCTGCGCACCATGGCCAGGTCGCTGCCGGCCTGCGGCTCGGTGAGGTTCATGGTGCCGGTCCACTGGCCGCTCACGAGCTTTTCGAGGTACACCGCCTTCAGTTCGTCGGAGCCGGCCGTGAGCAGCGCCTCGATGGCGCCGTCGCTCAGCAGCGGGCACAGCGCAAAGCTCATGTTGGCCGAGTTGAGCATTTCGCCGCAGGCTGCGCCGATGGTCTTGGGCAGGCCCTGGCCGCCGAAGTCCGACGGATGCTGCAGGCCTTGCCAGCCGCCCGAGACGTACTGCGCAAAGGCTTCCTTGAAGCCCGGCGTGGTGGTGACGACACCGTCCTTGAACGACGAGGGGTTGCGGTCGCCGTCCACGTTCAACGGCGCCACCACGTCCTGGTTGAAGCGCGCGCATTCCTCGAGCACGGCCTGCGCGGTTTCGAGGCCGGCGTCTTCGAAGCCGGGCAGCTTGGCGATCTCGCCGATGTTGGCCAGGTGCTCGATGTCGAACAGCATGTCCTTGAGGGGGGCGGTGTAGCTCATGTCTTGTCTCCAGATACAGCGGATACGAAAAGGGCATCGCGAACGATGCCCTCTGGCTCATTGCGCGGGTACGGTCAGAGCGCCTTCACCAGCTCGGGCACGGCCACGAACAGGTCGGCGACCAGGCCGTAGTCGGCCACCGAGAAGATCGGCGCCTCTTCGTCCTTGTTGATCGCGACGATGACCTTCGAGTCCTTCATGCCGGCCAAGTGCTGGATGGCACCGGAGATGCCTGCAGCGATGTACAGCTGCGGCGCGACGATCTTGCCGGTCTGGCCCACTTGCCAGTCGTTCGGGGCGTAGCCTGCGTCGACCGCGGCGCGGCTGGCACCGAGGCCAGCGTTGAGCTTGTCGGCCAGGGGGGCCATGACTTCCTGGAACTTCTCTGCGCTGCCGAGCGCTCGTCCACCAGAGACGATGATCTTGGCGGCGGTCAGCTCGGGGCGTTCGCTCTTCGTGACTTCACGGCTCACGAAGGTGCTCTTGCCGCTGTCGGCGACACCTTCAGCGGTTTCGACGGTTGCAGTGCCACCCGTGGCGGCTGCTGCGTCGAAGCCGGTCGTACGGACCGTGATCACCTTGGTGGCGTCGCTGCTCTGCACGGTGGCAATCGCGTTGCCGGCGTAGATCGGGCGCTCGAACGTGTCGGGGCTGACAACCAAAGTGATGTCGCTGATCTGCGCCACGTCCAGCTTGGCGGCCACGCGCGGTGCGACGTTTTTGCCGTTGGCGGTCGAGGGGAACAGGATGTGGCTGTAGTTCGCGGCGATGGCCAGCACTTGGGCGGCGACGTTCTCCGCGAGGTTTTCAGCCAGGCTCGGGCTGTCTGCTGCGATGACCTTGGTCACGCCCACGATCTGTGCTGCGGCCTTGGCGGCTTCTGCTGCGTTCGCGCCAGCGACCAGCACGTGCACTTCGCCACCGCATGCCAATGCAGCAGTCACGGTGTTCAAAGTAGCCGGCTTGATGCTGGCGTGGTCGTGTTCGGCAATAACAAGTGCGGTCATGTTCAGATCACCTTCGCTTCGTTCTTCAGTTTGTCCACCAGCGCTGCAACGTCGGGCACCTTGATGCCGGCACCGCGCTTGGGCGGTTCCGCAACCTTCAGGGTCTTCAGGCGGGGCTTCACATCGACACCCAGGTCTTCGGGCTTGAAGATGTCGAGCTGCTTCTTCTTGGCCTTCATGATGTTGGGCAGCGTCACGTAGCGCGGCTCGTTCAGGCGCAGGTCGGTCGTGATGACCGCGGGCAGCGTGAGCGTCAGCGTTTCCATGCCGCCGTCCACTTCACGCGACACGGTGGCCTTGCCGTCGGCCACTTCGACCTTGGAGGCGAAGGTGGCTTGCGGCAGGTCAGCAAGGGCCGCCAGCATCTGGCCCGTTTGGTTCGCATCGTCATCGATGGCCTGCTTGCCCAGGATGATGAGTTGCGGTTGTTCCTTGTCGACCAGCGCCTTGAGCAGCTTGGCCACGGCCAGCGGCTGCAGCTCTTCGGTGGTCTCGACCAGGATGCCGCGGTCGGCGCCGATGGCCATCGCGGTGCGCAGGGTTTCCTGGCACTTCGTATCGCCGCAAGAGACGGCGATCACTTCAGTGACCACGCCCTTTTCCTTCAAGCGCACAGCCTCTTCGACCGCGATCTCGTCGAACGGGTTCATGCTCATCTTCACGTTGGCAATGTCCACCCCGGTGCCGTCGCTCTTCACGCGCACTTTCACGTTGTAGTCGACGACCCGTTTGACAGGTACAAGAACCTTCATTGACTTGACTCCATTGGATTGCAAAAAGGGGGCTTCTGAGAGCAGCCGGTCATTCTAGGATGCGACCTTTGCAGCCTCTTCATTCTTCTTGCCGGGGCCTTGAGCGCCGATAAAAGAACGACCGTGCTTTTTCACGATTATAAAACAGGGTCACGCGGTTGCGCGATGCCAGGCGGTAAAGACTCCACCCGCACCACGCGCTGCGGATACGGAATGTCGATGCCCGCACCGCGCAGCCCGTCGAGGATGGCGATGTTGATGGCTGAGCGCAGGTTGTCCTTGCCCTTGTCGGGGTCGGCCACCCAGAAGTTCAGCGTGAACTCCAGGCCGTCGGGCGCGAAGTTCATCAGAAAGGCGACCGGCGCCGGGTCGCTCATCACGCGCGGCTGCGCCTTGGCCGCCTCGCACAGGATGTTCTGCACCTGCGCCACGTCGCTCTCGTAGCCGACCACGATGGTGGTCGCAATGTTGAACTTGCGGTCGGCCAGCGACAGGTTTTCCACCCGGCTGGTGATGAGCGACTCGTTCGGCACGATGGCCTCGCGCCCGTTGCCCGCGCGAATGAGGGTGTAGCGGGTCTTGATGTCGGTGATGCGGCCTTCGAAGGTGTCGACCTTCACGTTGTCGCCGATGCGAATGGAGCGCTCCAGCAGAATGACGAAGCCGCTCACATAGTTGGCCGCCAGCTTCTGCAGGCCGAAGCCCAGGCCCACGCCCAGCGCGCCGCCCAGCACCGACAGCGCCGTCAGGTCCACCCCCACCGCCGACAGCGCAAACAGCAACCCCACCAGCAGCAAGAAGGCGCGCACCGCGTTCGAGGCCACCTTGCGCATCGACAGGTCGGTGACGGCCTCGCGCAGGATGCGCTTTTCGATGGTCGACGCGATCCACAGTGCAATCACCAGCACCAGCCCGGCCGACAGCACACCCTGAAAGATGGTCTGCAGGCTCACCCGCGTCTTGCCGAAGGCCAGCGTGATGTCGTCCAGCTCGGCCAGCACCGGCGGCAGCAGGCCGACGATCCACAGCACCGCCGCAATCCATGCCAGCCAGGAGATGGTGCGCTCCAGCAGCCGCACCAGGTTGGACGCCGGAAACACCGCGCGCAGCACCCGCGCGAACAGCCGAATGACCGCCAGCGACAGAAACACCGACACCGCGATGCGCAGCACCAGCACGGTCTGAAAGTCGATCACCACGCGCCGCGCGACTTCGGTGAGCACCAGCGCCAGCAGCGGGAAAAGCACGCCGTCGAAGGTGCGCTCGCCGAACCAGATGGAGTCCTTGGGCTGGTCGCGCCCGAACCATTTGCACAGGGCCCAGGCCGCGGCCACGCAGGCCACCAGCGCGGCCAGCTCGATGCCCAGGCCGCGCGCATCGACCTGGCCTAGGCGTTGGGTGAAGTCGTTGAAATTCATCGCTTGAAGAAGCTCGAAGCCGCTTGAGGAAAGGCGTGGCGCGCTGCGCGCCGCGCTGTACTAGAGATCCGCCAGCACGCGAATGTGGGCTTCCACGCTGCGCGCCAGGGCGTCGAGGTTGTAGCCGCCTTCGAGCATCGAGACGATGCGGCCCTTGGCATGCCGCCTGGCCACGTCGTGCACGCGCCCGGTGATCCAGGCAAAGTCGTTCTCGTTGAGGCCGAGCTGGCCCAGGTCGTCTTCGCGGTGGGCGTCGAAGCCGGCGCTGATGAACACCATCTGCGGCTTGAACGCCTCCAGCCGCGGCATCCACACCGCCTCGATCATCTCGCGCACGTCCATGCCCTTGGTGTAGGCCGGAATGGGCATGTTGAGCATGTTCGAAGCCGGGTGCTCGGTGCCGCTGTACGGGTAGAACGGGTGCTGGAAAAAGCCGACCATCAGCACGCGCGGGTCGTTCGACAGGATGTTCTCGGTGCCGTTGCCGTGGTGCACGTCGAAGTCGACGACGGCCACGCGCGCCAGGCCGTGCACGTCGACGGCGTGCCGCGCCGCAATGGCCACGTTGTTGAAGAAGCAAAAGCCCATGGCCTGCTCCCGGCAGGCATGGTGGCCAGGCGGGCGCACCGAGCAGAAGGCGTTCTCCAGCTCACCGGCCATCACCGCGTCGGTCGCGGCAATGGCGGCACCCGCGGCGCGGCGCGCGGCCAGCAGGGTGAAGCGGGTGAGCACGGTGTCGGGGTCGACCTGCGCATGGTCGGGGCCGCCTGCGGGCTCGTCGGCCACCAGGCGCTGGTGCAGCTCTTCGAGGTGCTCGACATGCGCCGAGCTGTGCGCCCGGGTGATCTGCTGCAGGGTGGCCAGCGGCACCTCGCGGTGCTCCAGCGCGTCGCGCACGCCGGTGAGAAGCAAGCGGTCTTCGATGGCATCCAGCCGGCCGGGGCACTCTGGATGCCCATCGCCCATGTCGTGCTTCCAGAAGTCGCGATGTGTGAAGTAGCCTGTCTTGCCCATGTCTCTGTCGCGTCTAGACCTCACGCGGTATGGGGCCGCAAGGTCTTACGGTATCGTTTGCATATGGATACAAATATGGACGTTGCCGCAAAGCTAGCCACATTGCTTAACCAGCTTAACACGGTGATCGTGGGCAAAGAGGCGCAGGTTCGGGACTGCGTGGCCTGCCTGCTGGCGGGTGGCCACCTGCTGATCGAAGACGTGCCGGGCGTGGGCAAGACCACGCTGGCGCATGCGCTTTCGCACACCTTCGGGCTGCAGTTTTCGCGCGTGCAGTTCACGGCCGACCTGATGCCGGGCGACCTGTCCGGCGTGGCCATCTACGACCGCGCGCAGCAGGCCTTCGTGTTCCACCCCGGGCCGATCTTTGCGCAGGTGCTGCTGGCCGACGAAATCAACCGCGCCAGCCCCAAGACCCAGAGCGCGCTGCTCGAGGCGATGGAAGAAAAGCAGGTCACCGTCGAAGGCGAGACGCGCCCGCTGCCCACCCCCTTCTTCGTGATCGCCACGCAGAACCCGCAGGACCAGCTCGGCACCTTCGCGCTGCCCGAATCGCAGCTCGACCGCTTTCTGATGCGCATCTCGCTCGGCTACCCCGACCGCGCCGCCGAGCGCCTGCTGCTCGCGGGCGCCGACCGCCGCGAGATGCTGGCCACCCTGCCCGCCCTGCTGACCGCCGGCGAGCTGACCGCGCTGCAGCAGCGCGTGCAGCAGGTGCATGCGGCCGACGCGCTGCTCAACTATGTGCAGGACCTGATTGCCGCCACCCGCTCGGGCCGCTGGTTCCTGCAGGGCCTGTCGCCACGCGCCGGCATTGCCGTGCTGCGCGCGGCCAAGGCGCAGGCGCTGCTGGCCAACCGCAACTACGTGGCGCCCGACGACGTGCAGGCCGTGCTGCCGCAAACCATTGCCCACCGCCTCACCCCGGTCGGCGACGCGGGCCGCGGCGCGGTGGAGCAAGTGCGCGCGATGATCGCGGCGGTGCCCTTGCCGTGAGCCCCGCAGGCGCCCTGCGTTCGCGCATCGACGGCTGGTTTCTGTCGCGCCGCGCGCCATCGGACACGCTGGAGCTCACGCAGCGCAACGTGTACATCGTGCCCACGCGGGCCGGCTGGACGCTGGCGGCCACGTTGCTGGTGCTGCTGATCGCATCCATCAACTACCAGCTCAACCTGGGCTACCTGCTGACCTTTCTGCTGGCGGGCAGCGTGGCCGTGGGCATGCATGTGTGCCATGCCACGTTGCGCGGGCTGGCCATGCACATGGTGGCGCCCGAGGCCCACTACGCGGGCGCCGCGGCCGTCTTCAGGGTGGTGCTGCACAACACCCGCCGCAGCGTGCGCTACGGCATCGGCATGGCGGTGCGCGGCAGCGGCCAATGGGCCTGGACCGACGTGCCGGCCGAAGGCACGTCGACCGTGGAAATCGCCTTCAAGCCCGAGCGCCGCGGCCTGCACCCCGTGCCCCCGCTCACGGCCGAGACCCGCTTTCCGCTCGGCACCTTCCGCGTGTGGACCGTGTGGCGCCCGGCCGCGCAGATGCTGGTGTACCCGGCGCCCGAGGCGCACCCACCGCCGCTGCCGCCGGGCGAGCCGCTGTCGGGCTCGGCCGCCGTGTCCGCCGCGCTGCGGGCCCACAACGCGGGCGAGTACGACGGCGTGCGTGCCTACCGGCGCGGCGATCCACTGAAGCTGGTCGTCTGGAAGAAGGCAGCCCGCGCGCAGGCCGCCGGCTCCGAAGACCTGGTGAGCCGCGACACGCAGCAAACGCAACGCGAAGAGCTGTGGCTCGACACACAAGCCGCCGGCCTGCCCGACGCCGAAGGGCGGCTCTCTCGCCTGTGCGCCTGGGTGCTGATGGCCGACCGGCTGGGCGTGGACTACGGCGTGCGCGTGGCCGGCCGCACCGTGAACCCGTCGCAAGGCGAGGCGCACAAGCGCGCATGCCTCGAGGCCCTGGCCCTGTGCTGAAGAAAGCCCGCGCCCCATGAACACCCTCATGGCCCGGCTGGCCGCCCTGCCCCGCGATGCGCGCGACACGCTGTTTCTGCTCATGGTCATCGCACTCATCGTGCTGCCGCAGGTGGAGAACCTGCCGTGGTGGTGCTCGGCCATCACCGCGATGGTGCTGCTGTGGCGCGGCTTGCTCGCGGTCAAGGCGCAGCCCCTGCCCGGCAAGTGGTGGCGCGTTGCGCTGCTGGCCATGACGCTGGGCGCCACCTACGCCACGCACCGCACCCTGCTGGGCCGCGACGCGGGCGTGACACTCATCGTGATCCTGCTCGCGCTGAAGACGCTGGAGCTGCGCGCCCGGCGCGATGCCTTCGTCATCTTCTTTCTGGGCTTCTTCGCGATGCTCACGAACTTCTTCTACTCGCAGTCGCTGCTGACCGCCTTCACCATGCTGCTGGCGCTGCTGGGCCTGCTGACCGCGCTGGTCAATGCGCACATGCCGGTGGGCCGGCCGCCGCTGATGCAGGCCGCCCGCACCGCCGGCTGGATGGCGCTGGCCGGCGCGCCGATCATGCTGGCGCTGTTTCTGCTGTTTCCACGCCTCGCGCCGCTGTGGGGCACGCCGAGCGACGCCATGGCGGGGCGCACCGGCCTGTCGAACACCATGCGCGTGGGCACCATCGCCGAACTGGCGCTGGACGACAGCATTGCCGCGCGCATCAAGTTCGAGAACAACAGACCGCCGCCGCAAAGCCAGCTCTACTTTCGCGGCCCGGTGCTCGCGCAGTTCGACGGCCGCGAATGGACCGCGCTGCCCTACTGGGCGCGTGGCGCACAAGGGTCTTCGAACCTGCGCGTGAGCGGCAACCCGGTGCGCTACGAGGTCACGCTCGAACCCAGCAACCGCCCCTGGCTGCTGACGATGGATGCCGCGCAGAAGGCGCCCGATGCACCCGCCCTGGAAGTGGCCGGCACGCCCGATCTGCAGTGGTTTGCGAGCCGCCCGCTCAACGACCTGGTGCGCTACCGCGCCGAGAGCTACCCGCAGTTCCAGAGCGGTCCGCTCAAGCGCGTGGGTGGCCAGCTGCAGGCCTATCTGGCGCTGCCCAACGGCACCAACCCGCGCACCGCCGCGCTGGCCGCCGAGATGCGCGCCGACCCCGCACTGACGCAGGCCGGCACGCAGCCCGATACACAAGCCTTCGTGCAGGCCGCATTGCGGCGCCTGCGCACCGGCGGTTACAGCTACACGCTGGAGCCGGGCGTCTACGGCAACGACACCGCCGACGAGTTCTGGTTCGACCGCAAGGAAGGCTTCTGCGAGCACATCGCCTCGGCCTTCGTGGTGCTGATGCGCAACCTGGGCGTGCCCGCGCGCATCGTCACCGGCTACCAGGGCGGCGAGTTCAACAGCATGGACAACTACTGGGTGGTGCGCCAGAGCGACGCCCATGCCTGGGCCGAGGTCTGGCAAGAGGGCACGGGCTGGACCCGCGTGGACCCGACGGCCTCCGTGGCCCCGGGGCGCATCGGCCAATCGCAACGCCTGGCCGCGCAGCCGGGCCTGTTCGCAGGTGCCATCGGCGCCATGAGCCCGAGCTTCGCGCAGAACGTGCGCGCCGCCTGGGAGGCGGTGAACAACGGCTGGAACCAGTGGGTGCTCAACTACACGCAGAGCCGCCAGCTCAACCTGCTGAAGAACATCGGCTTCGATGCGCCCAGCCTCGAAGACCTGGCCTATGTGCTGCTCTACCTGCTGGTGGGGGCGAGCCTGGCCGGCGCGGCCTGGACGCTGTGGGAACGCAGCCGGCACGACCCCTGGCTGCGCCTGTTGGACCGGGCACGCGCGCGGCTTGCCAAGGCCGGCCTCGCGTTGCCCGAGACCGCGCCGCCGCGCCAGATGGCCGCTGCCGCCGAGGCCCGCTTCGGCAGCGGCGCGCACGCCGTGCGCGAGTGGCTGCTGAAGCTGGAGGCGCAACGCTATGCACCGGCCACGCCGGGCTCCCTGCCCGCGCTGCGCGCCGAGTTCCGCCGCCTCGCCTGGCCCAGGGCCAGCATCAGCACCAGCAGCCCCCCGCGCGGCTGAAACCACATGTGTCCCCGAAGGGCCGCCGCGCAAGCGGACGTCACAATCCAACCCATGCGATTTTTTCTCCCCACGCCGTCCCGCGCCGCCACCGCAGCCGCACTTCTCGTTGCCTGCTGCGCATGGTCCGCCGGGGCCGCGGCACAGAAGTCTTCCAACGGCCGCGGCACCACGGGCAATGCAGTCACTGCAGTTCGCGGCAGCACCCCCTACGCCACGCGCGACGACGCCATGCAGTTCGCCGACGAGGTCGCCCAGCGCCGCGGCCTGGACCGCAACTGGGTGCGCGCCACCATCGGCAGCGCGCGCTTCCTGCCCAACGTGCCACGGCTCATGCTGCCGGGCCCGGTCGGCACGGTGAAGAACTGGCAGACCTACCGCAGCCGCTTCATCGACCCGGTGCGCATTGCGGCCGGCGTGCGCTTCTGGCGTGCCAATGCAGAGCTGCTGGCGCGTGCCGAGCAGGTGTACGGCGTGCCGCCGGAAATCGTGGTCGGCATCATCGGCGTGGAGACCATCTACGGGCGCAACATGGGCAGCTTTCGCGTGATCGACGCGCTGGCCACGCTTTCTTTCGACTTCCCCGACGGCCACCCGCGCGCCGCCGAGCGGCAGGCCTTCTTTCGCGGCGAGCTCGAAAGCTTTCTGAGCACCGAGAGCCGCACCGCCGACGACCCGCTCACGCCGCTGGGCAGCTACGCGGGCGCCATGGGCATGCCGCAGTTCATGCCCAGCAGCATGGCCAAGTACGCGGTCGACTTCGACGGCGACGGGCGCATCGACCTGGTCAACAACCCGGCCGACGTGATCGGTTCGGTCGCCAACTACTTCAAGGCCTTCGGCTGGAAGCCCGGCATGCCGGCCATCTACCCGGTGCACTTCGACGAGGCCCGGCTGCAGAAGGCGGTGCTGCTGGCGCCCGACATCCTGCCCACCTTCAGCGCCGACAGCTTCGTGGCCGCGGGCGCGGTGCCCGAGGGCGAGGGCATCCGGCACAAGGGCCTGCTGGCACTCGTCGAACTGCAGAACGGCGCCGACGCCGCGCCCACCTACGTGGCCGGCACGCGCAACTTCTATGTGATCACGCGCTACAACTGGAGCAGCTACTACGCCATGTCCGTGCTCGACCTCGGGCAAGAGGTCAAGGCCGCGATGGAGCAGTAGGCGCCATGACACCCGATGCGTTGCGCGCGAACTGGCACCAGGCCTGGCAGGCGCTGGGTGTCGCGCAGGCGGACGATGCGCTGTGCGCCACCCTGCAGCGCAGCTACGGCGAGCCCCAGCGCCGCTACCACACGATGCAGCACCTGGGCGAATGCCTGGCGTGGTTCGAGCGCGAGAAGGCGCTGGCCGAACGCCCTGGCGAAGTGGCGCTCGCCCTCTGGTTTCACGACGCGGTCTACGACGTGCACGCGCACGACAACGAAGCGCGCAGCGCCGACTGGGCCCGCCAGGCCCTTCTTGCGGCGGGCGTGCAAGAAGCAGCGGCCGAGCGGGTTCACGCGCTGGTGATGGCCACCTGCCACGACGCGGTGCCCGAAGGGCGCGATGCCGAATTGCTGATCGACATCGACCTGTCGATCCTGGGCGCCGAACGCGCGCGCTTCGACGAGTACGAGCGGCAGGTGGCCGAGGAGTACGGCTTCGTTCCCGAGGCGGTGCGCCTGCCGCGCCGCCGCGCGATTCTTCAGCGCTTTCTCGACCGACCGGCCCTGTACGCCACGCCGCGCATGCATGCGCAGCTCGAAGCGCGGGCGCGCGTCAATCTGCAGCGCTCCATCGCGGGCTGAGTAAAAAAAAGGCCGCACCCCGCGGCACGGCCCTTTTGCAGCTGGCGCCTCGCAACGCGCGACGCTTGCGACCCCGGCCGGCGCTCAGCGCACCTTGCCGTCCTTCCATGCGGTCAGCAGCTTGTTGTAGTCGATGGTCTCGCCCTTGGGCTTTTCGTTGGCCAGCTTCTTCCATGGCGCATGGTCGTCGCTCAGGTACTTGGCCGGGTCGCCCTTGGGGTTGAGCTTGGGCGCGCAATGGGCCATGCCGGCGCGCTCCAGGCGGGCCATCACGTTGTCCATTTCGTCGGCCAGGTTGTCCATGGCCTTCTGCGGCGTCTTCTCGCCCGTGACGGCCTCGGCCACGTTCTTCCACCAGAGCTGCGCGAGCTTGGGGTAGTCGGGCACGTTGGTGCCGGTGGGCGTCCAGGCCACACGCGCGGGGCTGCGGTAGAACTCGATCAGGCCGCCGTACTTGTTGGCGTTCTGCGTGAAGTAGTCCGAGCGGATGTCGCTGTCGCGAATGAAGGTCAGGCCGGTGATCGACTTCTTCAGCGACGTGGTCTTGGCGGTGATGAACTGCGCGTAGAGCCAGGCGGCCGCCGTCTTGTTGGCGTCATGGCCCTTGAAGAAGGTCCACGAGCCCACGTCCTGGTAGCCGTTCTGCATGCCCTGCTTCCAGTACGGGCCGTTCGGGCCCGGGGCCATGCGCCACTTGGGCGAGCCGTCGTCGTTCACCACCGGCAGGCCCTTCTTGGTCATGTCGGCGGTGAAGGCGGTGTACCAGAAGATCTGCTGCGCAATCTGCCCCTGCGCGGGCACCGGACCCGATTCGCCGAAGGTCATGCCCATGGCTTCCTTGGGCGCGTACTTCTTCATCCAGTCGATGTACTTGGTGAGCGCATACACGGCGGCCGGCGAATTGGTGGCGCCGCCGCGCGAAACAGAAGCACCCGTGGGCGTGCACTTGTCGGCGGCCACGCGAATGCCCCATTCGTCGATCGGCATGCCGTTGGGAATGCCCTTGTCGGCCGCGCCGGCCATCGACAGCCACGCATCGGTGAAGCGCCAGCCCAGCGACGGGTCTTTCTTGCCGTAGTCCATGTGGCCGTAGATGGGCTTGCCGTCGATGGTCTTCACGTCGATGCTGAAGAAATCGGCGATGTCCTCGTAGGCGCTCCAGTTCAGCGGCACGCCCAGGTCGTAGCCGTACTTGGCCTTGAACTTGTCCTGCAGGTCCTTGCGCGCGAAGAGGTCGGCGCGAAACCAGTACAGGTTGGCGAACTGCTGGTCGGGCAACTGGTAGAGCTGGCCGTCGGGCGCGGTGGTGAAGCTGGTGCCGATGAAGTCCTTCAGGTCGAGCCCGGGGTTGGTGAACTCCTTGCCGGCGCCGCCCATGTACTCGGTCAGCGACATGATCTTGCCGTAGCGGTAGTGCGTGCCGATCAGGTCGGAGTCGGACACCCAGCCGTCGTAGATCGACTTGCCCGACTGCATCGAGGTCTGCAGCTTCTCGACCACGTCGCCTTCCTGGATCAGGTCGTGCTTGACCTTGATGCCGGTGATCTCCTCGAAGGCCTTGGCCAGCGTCTTCGATTCGTACTCGTGCGTGGTCAGCGTCTCGGAGACCACCGACACCTCCTTCACGCCCTTGGCCTGCAGCTTCTTGGCGGCGTCGATGAACCATTTCATTTCTTCCATCTGCTTGTCCTTGGACAAGGTCGATGGCTGGAACTCGCTGTCGATCCATTTCTTGGCTTCGGCTTCTCCGGCCGATGCAGCGCCGTGCGCGGCGAACATCGCCGCTGCCAGTGCCAATGCCGTGTAGCGCATCTTCTTCATGATGTTGTCTCCTCGGTTGGTGCTTCCCCGCCTTCCTGTCTCGCGGCTCCGGGGAAACGGAGAGCCGGACACGTCCTGCAAGCTTGAAAAAATGGCGCGCTCAGCCCTTGCGCATGACCAGCGCCAGCAGCCCCATGGACAGCACGAAGCTGATCCAGATCGAGGGCTCGGCCTCCAGGCTCATCCATTCCTGGAATTTGCCCGCCAGGCCGATGAAGACCAGGTTGAGGTAGGCCGCGGCAAGCAGCCCGATGAACAGCCGGTCGCCGCGCGTGGTGGCCATCGGCAGCCAGCCGCGGCGCAGCGTGGTGGGCGACTTGAGCTCCCACACCGTCATGCCGACGAGCATGAGCGCGATGCAGATGAAGAACACGGCCACGGGGGTGGTCCAGACCATCCAGTCGAACATCAGAAACTCCAGTCTTCTTGTCTTGCCCCTTCCCCCTTTGGGGAAAGGTCGGGATGCGGGCATGCGGCGCCACCATTGCGCGCCGCTGCCCCCCTCCACCGCCCTCCCCCAGAGGGGGAGGGGGAACCAGGTGCAGTCACACGCGCCCCATCGCGAAGCCCTTCGCGATGTAATGCCGCACGAACCAGATCACGATCGCGCCCGGCACGATGGTCAGCACGCCGGCCGCGGCCAGCGTGGCCCAGTCCATGCCCGACGCGCTGACGGTGCGCGTCATGGTCGCCACGATGGGTTTGGCGTTCACGCTGGTGAGGGTGCGCGCGAGCAGCAGTTCGACCCAGCTGAACATGAAGCAGAAGAACGCCGCCACGCCCACGCCGGCCTTGATGAGCGGCAGAAAAATGGTGACGAAGAAGCGCGGAAACGAGTAGCCGTCGATGTACGCGGTTTCGTCGATTTCGCGTGGAATGCCGCTCATGAACCCTTCGAGGATCCACACGGCCAGCGGCACGTTGAACAGCAGGTGCGCCAGCGCCACGCCCAGGTGGGTGTCCATGAGCCCGACGGTGCTGTAGAGCTGGAAGAACGGCAGCAGGAACACCGCGGGCGGTGTCATGCGGTTGGTGAGCAGCCAGAAGAAGACGTGCTTGTCGCCCAGGAACGAGTAGCGGGAAAACGCATACGCCGCGGGCAGCGCCACCGTGAGGGAGATGACGGTGTTGATCGCCACGTAGATCAGGCTGTTGATGTAGCCCGAGTACCACGACTCGTCGGTGAAGATCCGGGCGTAGTTGGCCCAGGTGAGCTGCTGCGGAAAGAACGAGAAGCTCGACAGGATCTCCTCGTTCGTCTTGAAGCTCATGTTGATCATCCAGTAGATGGGCAACAGGGCGAACAGGATGTACAGCAGCAGGAAGATGCTGCGCTTGTGGAATCTCTTGTCGTTCATGTCGGCTGCTCCGTTGCGCGGTGGCTTGAGCTTGGGCTGTTCAGGGCGGGTGTGTTCAGGGCGGGTGCACAGGCCGCCGGGCACGCTCTGAGTGCTCGCCGATCAACCCTGGCTCTTGTGACGCTCACGAGGGTGGGGTGCCTTGCGCAGCGAAATAAAGGAGGAGGGGCGAAGCCCCGGGGGACATTCGCGGAGCAAGGTACCCCGCCCTCGTGAGCGCCGCCATGAACAACAGCGCCGCCCTGACCCACGGAGCCCATCATTTCTCCACCTCGGCTTCCTGAGTCCCCACACGCTGCATCCAGTTGTAGAGCACAAAGCACAGCAGCAGGATGATGAGGAAGTAGATCAACGAGAACGCAGCCGCCGGCCCCAGGTCGAACTGCCCCACCGCCTTCTGCGTGAGGTACTGGCTCAGAAAGGTCGTCGCATTGCCGGGGCCGCCGCCCGTCAACACGAAAGGCTCGGTGTAGATCATGAAACTGTCCATGAACCGCAACAGCACCGCAATCATCAGCACGCCGCGCATCTTCGGCAATTGGATGTAGCGGAACACCGCGAACTTGCTGGCGCCGTCGATGCGTGCGGCCTGGTAATACGCGTCGGGAATGGAGCGCAGACCGGCGTAGCACAGCAGCGCCACCAGCGGCGTCCAGTGCCACACGTCCATCACCAGCACCGTGAGCCAGGCGTGCGTGGCGCTGCCGGTGTAGTTGTAGTCCACGCCCAGCTTCTGCAGCGCATGGCCCAGCAGGCCGATGTCGGCGCGGCCGTAGATCTGCCAGATGGTGCCCACCACGTTCCAGGGAATCAGCAACGACAGCGCCACCACCACCAGCACCGCGGACGACTTCCAGCCCTTGGCCGGCATCGACAGCGCCAGCCCGATGCCCAGCGGAATCTCCACCAGCAGCACCGACAGTGAAAAGCCCAGCTGCCGCCACAGCGCCTGATGCAGCTCGTCGTCGCGCATCACCGAGGCGAACCACTCGGTGCCCACGAACACGCGGCGCTCGGGCGAGATGATGTCCTGCACCGAGTAGTTGACCACCGTCATCAGCGGCACGATGGCCGAGAAGGCGACGCAGACGAGCACCGGGAGCACGAGCCACCAGGCTTTCTGGTTGACGGGTTTGTTGGTGGCGTTCATGGCTTTGCTCCTTCCCCCTCTGGGGGAAGGCTGGGATGGGGGCGGGCAGAGCGCCCGATGGAGGCGCCGCGTGCCCCCACCCCCACCCTCCCCCGGGAGGGGAGGGAGCAAGACCGGCGAGCGGGGTCGAATGAATTCCGATTGTTCATGCCACCAACTCCTCATCCTTGTAGTAGCACGTATGCGCATCCAGCACCCGCACCCACACCGTGTCGCCCACGCCCGGCGGCGGGTGGTCCGAATGCAGGCGCACTTTCAGCATGTTGGCGCCGGCCTCCACGCTCAGCATCACATGCGTGCCCACGTCCTGCACGTTCCTCACCACCGCCGGCACCGCGCCCGCCGCGCCGGCGCCCGACAGCCGCAGGTACTCGGGCCGGATGCCGATCTTCAGCGGCCCCTGCGGCAGCTCACGCGTGCACGCCAGCGGCGTGCCGGCCACTTCGAGCATGCCGTTCGCGCTTTGCGCGGCCATGAAGTTCATGCCCGGCGAGCCGATGAAATGCCCGACGAAGGTGTGGGCCGGCCGCTCGAACAGCGCCTCGGCGCTGCCCACCTGCACCGCCTTGCCGCGCGTCATCACCACCACCTCTTCGGCGAAGGTGAGCGCCTCGACCTGGTCATGCGTCACGTAGATCAGCGTGAGCTTCAGCTCGCGGTGAATCTGCTTGAGCTTGCGGCGCAGCTGCCACTTCAGGTGCGGGTCGATCACGGTGAGCGGCTCGTCGAACAGCACGGCAGACACGTCGCTGCGCACCAGCCCGCGGCCCAGCGAAATCTTCTGCTTGGCGTCGGCCGCCAGGCCGGCGGCGCGCTGGTTGAGCTGGCCGCTCATGTCGAGCATCTCGGCGATCTCGCCCACGCGCTTCTTGATCTGCGCCTCGGGCACCTTGCGGTTGCGCAGCGGAAACGCGAGGTTCTCGGCGACCGTCATGGTGTCGTAGATCACCGGGAACTGAAACACCTGCGCAATGTTGCGCTCCTGCGGCGTGGCACGCGTCATGTCGCGCCCGTCGAACTTCACCGTGCCCTGCGAGGGCACCAGCAAGCCCGAGATGATGTTCAGCATGGTCGTCTTGCCGCAGCCCGAAGGGCCGAGCAGGGCATAGGCGCCGCCGTCGCGAAAGCTCATCTGCAGCGGCAGCAGCGCGTAGTCGCTCTCCTGCGTGGGGTGGGCGCGGTAGGCGTGGGCCAGGTCGAGGTCGATGCGGGCCATGTCAGTTTCCTTTGCGCCAGGCCGGCGCCAGGGCCAGCTTTTCGCCGGCATCGAACACATAGGCGCGCGACGCGCTGAAGTACAGCGTGATCGACGTGCCCAGCTCGAAGCGGTGCACGCCGGTGAGCTGCGCCACCAGTTCGCCGACCGCGGTGTCGACGTGAACGAAGGTGTCGGAGCCCGAGATTTCGGCCAGCTCCACCTTGCCGGGCAGTGCGATGTCGCCCGCCCCGTCGTTGACGTTCAGCGCGCTCGCGCGCAGGCCGACCGTGACCGGCCCGGCCACGCCCTGCGGCAGGGCCAGTGCCAGCGCGGGGCCACCGGCCAGTTGCACCTGGCCAGCGCCGGCCGTGGCGGCCAGCAGGTTCATCGGCGGATCGCTGAAGGCGCGCGCCACGCGCAGCGATTGCGGCGCATGGAACACCTCGGCTGTCGGGCCGTACTGCAGCAGCTCGCCGGCGTCCATCACCGCGGTGTACCCGCCGAGCAGCAAGGCCTCGCCGGGCTCGGTGGTGGCGTAGATGACGGTGGAGTCGCCGGAGGCGAAGAGCTGCGTCAGCTCCTCGCGCAAGCCCTCGCGCAGCTTGTAGTCCAGGTTGACGAGGGGCTCGTCGAGCAGCATCAGCGGCGCATTCTTGGCCAGCGCGCGCGCCAGCGCCACGCGCTGCTGCTGGCCGCCCGACAGCTCGGCCGGAAGGCGGTCCAGGAACATGCCGATGTGCAGCTTGTCGGCCAGCGCCCTCACACGCGCGTCGATGTTCTTCTCGCCGCGCAGCTTCAGCGGCGAGGCGATGTTGTCGAACACCTTGAGCGACGGGTAGTTGATGAACTGCTGGTACACCATCGCGACATTGCGTTCGCGCACCGGCATGCCCGTCACGTCCTTGCCGTCGACCAGCACCATGCCCTCGGTAGGCGTGTCGAGCCCCGCCATCAGGCGCATCAGGCTGGTCTTGCCGGCCTGCGTGGCGCCCAGCAGCACAGTGACCGCACCGCTGCGCGGCGCGATGCTCTGTGCGTAGAGCCAGGTTTGCGCGCCGACCTTCTTGGTCACGCGCTCCAGAGTCAGTTGCATGTGTCCCCTCCGCCCGTTTCGGGTCTTGGTTCAGCCGCTGTTCACTCGCTCTCTCTGTCTGTCTTCTTCTTGTTTCATCGGACTGCTTCGCTCGCCAGTCCTCTGCAGGGGCCTTTCAGCTTTTCGGCCCTGCTGCTTCAGTCCATCGCCGCATGCGCCTTCTGGTGCACCTTGTCGTTCGCCTGCAACCAGGCCGCAACCTGCTCGCGCTGCGCCGGCGTGTAGTGCAAGCCCAGCTTGGAGCGCCGCCAGAGCACGTCCTGTGCGTTCACGGCCCACTCGTGGTCCTGCAGGAAACGCAGTTCGCGCTCGAACAGCCCGGGCGCCACTTCGGCACCCAGGTCGGCAAAGGATTGGGCGTCGCCCAGTACGTCGGCAATGCGCGCGCCGTAGGCCCGCGCCAGCCGGCGTGCCAACTGGCCGTAGAGCCACGGGTGTTTGGCCTGCACGGCCGACACGAAGCGCTCGAAGTCTTCGTCGGGCCGCCGCGCCGCGCCGATCCAGCCCGACAGGTCGCCGCCGGCAAGAAAGGCGCCGTCGGTCCAGGCCGGGCGCTGCGTGTTCGGCTGGCCCAGCATCTTGCCGACCTCGTCGGCCGCGTCCTCGGCCAGCTTGCGAAAGGTGGTGATCTTGCCGCCCCACACCGACAGCAACGGCGCGGCGGTGGTGTTCGACTCCAGCAGGTAGTCGCGCGTGACCGCCGACGGGTCGCCCGAGGCATCGTCCAGCAGCGGGCGCACGCCCGAATAGGTCCACACCACGTCGCCCGGCACGATGGGCTTGTCGAAGTACCGGCTGGCCTGCGTGCACAGGTAGTCGATTTCTTCCTGCGCAATCTGCGCGGCGCCCGGGTCGTCGCCGGTGAGCTCGATGTCGGTGGTGCCGATCAGCGTGAACTCTTCCTCGTAGGGAATGGCGAAGATGATCCGCTTGTCGGGGTTCTGGAAGATGTACGCATGGTCGTGCTCGAACAGCCGCGGCACCACGATGTGGCTGCCCTTGACCAGGCGCAGGCTCTTGGTGGCCAGCGACTCGCCCTTGGCCGACCTGGCCACGCCGCGCAGGAAGGACTCGGCCCACGGCCCGGCCGCGTTCACCACCGCGCGGGCACGCAGCGTGCGCTGGGCGCCGTCGGCGCCTTGCAGGGTGGCGGTCCAGCTGTCGGCGTTGCGCTGGGCGCTCACGCAGCGGGTGCGCGTGAGCACTTCGGCGCCGCGCGCCTTGGCGTCCAGCGCGTTCAGCACCACCAGCCGGGCGTCGTCGACCCAGCCGTCGGAGTACACGAAGCCGCGCTTGTACTGGTCTTTGAGCGGCTTGCCGGCGGCATGGCGGCGCAGGTCGACGCCGCGCGACGGCGGCAGCACCTCGCGCCTGGCCAGGTGGTCGTACATGAACAGGCCGATGCGGATCATCCAGGCCGGGCGCATCGACGGGTCGTGCGGCATCACGAAGCGCAGCGGCCACATGATGTGCGGCGCGCTCTTGAGCAGCACCTCGCGCTCCTGCAGCGCCTTGCGCACCAGAGAAAACTCGTAGTACTCCAGGTAGCGCAGGCCGCCGTGAATGAGCTTGGTGGAAGAAGAAGAGGTGTGCGACGCCAGGTCGTCTTTTTCGCAAAGCACCACGCGCCAGCCGCGCCCGGCCAGGTCGCGTGCGATGCCGCAGCCGTTGATGCCGCCGCCGACGATCAGCACGTCGCAGTCCGTGGCCGGGGTGGCCGGCGCAGCCGGGGCGGAGGAGAAATCGCTCACTGGACGGGCTTCCATGGATCCGTGACCTGGGTCACCAACGGCGGCCATTGTATTTTCGGGATTTTTCATTTAGGTTCCTTTTGGCGCGATTTTCCTCCGAGTTTTCCCTTACCCGGATTCGTTTGCTTTCGTTTTTAATCGACGCGCACTGTAACCTTGCTGCAGTTTCCCTGCACTCCACGACGCTTCCGTGAACTCCAACCCGCGCCAGATCAACCTCCTGGACACCGTGCGCACGCGCGGCGCCGCCACTGTCGAGCAGTTGTCCGAGCTGCTCGGCGTGACCCTGCAGACGGTGCGCCGCGACGTGCAGCGCCTGGCCGACGCGGGCCTGCTCACGCGCTTTCACGGCGGGGTGCGCGTGCCCAGCTCGACCACCGAGAACATCGGCTACCAGCAACGCGAAAACCTCAACGCCGAAGGCAAGGCGCGCATTGCGCGGCGCGTGGCCGAGCAGGTGCCCAACGACTGCTCGCTGATCCTGAACATCGGCACCACCACCGAGGCCATTGCCAAGGCGCTGCTGCGCCACACCGGGCTGCGCGTGATCACCAACAACCTGAACGTGGCCACCATCCTGAGCGGCAATGCGTCGTGCGAGGTGATCGTGGCGGGCGGCTCGGTGCGCGCGCGCGACCGCGCCATCGTGGGCGAGGCCACCATCGACTTCATTCGCCAGTTCAAGGTCGACATTGCGCTCATCGGCGTGTCCAGCATCGAGGCCGACGGCTCGCTGCGCGACTTCGACCTGCGCGAGGTGAAGGTGGCGCAGACCATCATTGCGCAGGGGCGCGAGGTGTGGCTTGCGGCGGACGCGAGCAAGTTCAACCGGCCCGCGATGATCCAGCTGGGCGCGCTGTCGCAGATCGACCGGCTGTTCACCGACGCGGAGCCGCCCGCGCCGTTTGCGGAGCTGCTGCAGGCGGCGCAGGTGCAGCTGGACATTGCCAAGGAAACATGAGCGCGCCCGCGTTTCTCCCTCCCCTCACGGGGGAGGGTTGGGGTGGGGGCACGGCGGCCGGCAAAAGAAAGCCGCGCCTCGTCGAAGGCCTGCCCCCATCCCAGCCTTCCCCCGGGAGGGGAAGGAGCAACACAGCGCACGGCCCTCTACCGGCCTCAACGAAAACACACACCCCATGACCACCTACCTGCTCGCCCTCGACCAAGGCACCTCCAGCTCGCGCAGCATCGTGTTCGACCGCGAAGGCCACATCGTGGCCATCGCGCAGAAGGAGCTCACGCAGATCTACCCGCAGCCCGGCTGGGTCGAGCACGACCCGATGGAAATCTGGCGCAGCCAGCTGGCCACCGCGCGCGAAGTGCTCGCCAAGGCGAAGCTGCAGCCCGCCGACATCCATGCCATCGGCATCACCAACCAGCGCGAGACCACCGTGCTGTGGAACCGCGCCACGGGCCAGCCGGTGCACCACGCCATCGTCTGGCAGGACCGGCGCGCCGAGCCCCTGTGCGCGCAGCTGCGCGACGAAGGCATGACCGACACCATCCGCGAGAAGACCGGCCTGGTGATCGATGCCTACTTCTCCGGCACCAAGCTGCGCTGGCTGCTCGACAACGTGCCCGGCGCGCGCGCGCAGGCCGAGCGCGGCGAGCTGGCTTTCGGCACCGTCGACAGCTGGCTCATGTGGCAGCTCACCGGCGGCAAGGCGCACGTGACCGACGTGAGCAACGCCTCGCGCACCATGCTGTTCAACGTGCACACCAACGAATGGGATGCAGACCTGCTGGCCGCGCTGAAGATTCCCGCCGCGCTGCTGCCCAGGGTGCAGCCGTCGAGCTCGCACTTTGCCGACACCGACGCCGCGCTGCTCGGCCATGCGCTGCCCATCGGCGGCGTGGCGGGCGACCAGCAGAGCGCGCTCTTCGGCCAGGCGTGCTTCGACGCCGGCATGGCCAAGAACACCTACGGCACCGGCTGTTTTCTGCTGATGCACACGGGCGGCGCGTTTCAGCCTTCGCACAACGGCCTGCTGGTGACCAGCGCGGCGCAGGCCGACACCACGCCGCAGTACGCGATGGAGGGCAGCGTGTTCGTCGGCGGCGCCGTGGTGCAGTGGCTGCGCGACGGCCTCAAGGCCATCAAGGGCAGCGCCGAAGTGCAGTCGCTGGCCGAGAGCGTGCCCGACGCGGGCGGCGTGATGATGGTGCCGGCCTTCACCGGCCTGGGCGCGCCCTACTGGGACGCCGATGCGCGCGGCACCATCACCGGCCTCACGCGCGGGACCACGGTGGCGCATATCGCGCGCGCCGCGCTGGAGAGCATCGCCTACCAGAGCGCCGCGCTGCTGCAGGCCATGAGCCGCGACGCGGTGGCCGCGGGCGGCAAGCCGGTGGCCGAGCTGCGCGTGGACGGCGGCGCCAGCGTGAACGACCTGCTGATGCAGTTCCAGGCCGACCTGCTGGGCATTCCGGTGGTGCGCCCCGAGGTGATCGAAACCACCGCGCTGGGCGCCGCCTACCTGGCGGGGCTGTCGACCGGCGTGTACAGCGACGCGGGGCAGCTGTCGAAGCTGTGGAAGATCGAGCGCCGCTTCCTGCCGACCATGGGCCGCGCGCAGGCCGAGGAATCGATGGCGCGCTGGGAGCGCGCGGTGCGCCAGGCCACGGCGACCTGATCCCGGCCTTGTGTTTGCCTGGCGCTTGCCTCGGGCCTACCAGCCCCAGGTGAGGCGCTTGGACACCCAGCCGGTGCTGCCGCTTTCGTGCCGCACCTTGAGCCAGTCGCCGCGCTGCTCCAGCGTGCGCAGCACGTCGCCGTAGCCGGCCTTCTTCACGATGGGGCTGCGCGTGCCGGGCGCGCGGCGCAGGTTGGCCACCTGGGTCTTCACGACGCGGTGCGGCGCCTTGCTGGTCATCTTGCGGAACACCCAGGCCTTGTCGCCCTCGAAGTCGCTCACATGCAGCCAGTCGCCCTTGCGGCCGATCACCTTGAAGGGGTAGCCCTTGCTCACCGTCCAGTGCGTCGGGTAGCGCGGGCCGGGGCCGGTGCGCATGTTCAGCGTGTTCACGGCCACGCTCACCATCTGCGGCGCGGCGGAAGCGGACGGCAAGGCCACCCATGAAAGAGCGAAGGCAAGCAAAAGAGCGGGCAAGCGGCTGAATCTGACCATGGAGCGGAGGTTCCTTTTTCTGAAGGGCTGAGGGAAGAATGTCCGGCGGTGCCGGGCGAGCCCGTCTGGGCGCGCGAGGGCGAATAAGTTCCGTGAGGGGTATCCCTGAATGGACCTTGCCCCCATCGGGGCACTGGGGCGGGCACCGAGGAGCGCGGGGCAGAATGCGGCCGCCCTGCGCTCTCCGCCCTCCGCTCTCAGCTCTTCGCTCCCGCCCCTTCTCTCGCTTCGCGCTTCCCTTTTGAACACCCTGCCTTCCGACGTCGACCCATCGCGTCGCGTGTCGCACCAAGCGCCACGCCACGGCGCCCTGCTCGCCTGCGGCGTGGTCGGCGCCACGCTGCTCGCGCTCATCGCCCTGGGCCATGACGGGCGGCGCATCGCGCAGCTTGCCGTGCTGGCCGCGCCCGCGGTGCTGTGGCTGCTCTGGCCCTTGCGCAGCGCGCGCATGCGGCGGCTGCGCACGGTGTTCGTCTGGCTCTGGGCGATGGGCTTCGCGCTCGACGGCGCGGTGCGCGCCTACATGCTCGACACCTACCAGGCCGCGCCCGACGGTGCGATGGTGCTGGGCGCCGCGGCCAACACCAATGCGCGCGAGAGCGGCGAATACCTGTGGATGCACTGGCGCTCGGCCGCCGTGTGGGGTGCCGCGCTGGCCGTGGCGGGCGTGCTGGTGGGCATGTTCGCGCGGCGCGGGGCGGCGGGCTCGGCCTCTTCACTTGCCCGCCCGTCACGCTGGACGGCAGCCTTCGTAGCGCTGGCCCTGCTGGTGTCCTGCGTGGCCTATGCCAGCAAACCGTGGCGCCGGCTGCACCCGGCGATCTTCTGGAGCCAGTGGGTCGACTCGCTGCACACGCTGCAGGCTTCCTGGGCCGACCAGCAGACGCAGCGCGACCGCCTGACGGCGCAGGCCAAGGCCATTGCGCCGGTCATCACGCAGGCCGGGCCGTCCACCGTGGTGCTGGTGATCACCGACAGCATCAACCGCGACAACATGGGCCTGTACGGCTACGGCCGCCCCACCACGCCGCGCCTGCAGGCGCACCGGGCGCAGGCCGGCGAGCAGATGGCGGTGCTGAAGAACGCCTGGTCGGTCGACGCCAGCACGCTGCCCGCGCTGCGCAACCTGTTCCACTTCGGCCTGCCCGACAGCGAGAACCCGCCGCATGTGCTGGCGCTGGCGCGCGCGGCGGGCTACAAGGTCTGGTGGATCAGCAACCACGACGACCTGGCCATCGAGCAGCAGCATGCGCGCTTCGCCGACGTGGTCGACATGGTCAACCGCACCCCCGGGCGCGCCAGCGCGTCGCTGGACGGCGAAATACTCGACTGCGTGCAGGAGGCCCTGGCCGACACCAGCACCGAGCGCAAGCTCATCGTGGTTCACCTGATGGGCGCGCACCCGCACTACAGCCTGCGCTTTCCGCCCGATGCCAACCCCTTCGACGACGGCGTCGACGCGGTGGAAAACGGCCTGGTGAAGGAAGGCCGCTCCGCCTGGGTGCGGCGCTTTCGCCAGGCGTATGACGCCGCGCTGCTGTACCACGACTTCGTGGTGTCCGAGCTGCTGCAGCAGACCCGCACCGCGGGCAAGCCCGGCGACTACCGCGCATGGCTGTACCTGTCGGACCATGGGCAGGAGGTGGGCCACGTGAGCGACCGCGCGGGCCACAGCCCCTCCACTGCCTCGGGCTACCGCATTCCGGCCATCGCATGGCGCAACCAGCCGCCCTGGCCACAGGACGCCGCGCAGCAACCGTTTCGCGCGGACTGGACCGGGTGGACGCTGATGGACATGCTGCACATCCAGTGGAGCGGGCAGAAGGCCGAGCGCGATGCGCTGGGGGGGAGCTATCGGTGGCAGGCGCCGGTGATTCCGGTGGTGGTGGAGTCGTTCTTGCGCTGAGAACGGCTCGGCGCCGATCTTGCTGGCGTCAGAAACTCGCGTTGAGGTTGAACCCCAGCGTCACCTTCGCCGTGCGATAGCCCTCCGGCTTGCTGACAGGCGCACCGACGAAGAAGTCGTAGCTCAGCTTGCGCCACTGCCCGCGCACGCCGATGACCGCGCCGGCCAGGCTGCGGCCCAGAAGGCCGACTGTGGAGCGACCGCCGACATGGCCGTAGTCCATGCCTGCATAGAGCTCCGCGCCGCTCTGGCCGGCCGCCCAGCCGATGTCGTTGCGCAGCAGCCAGCCGCGCTCGCCGAGCAAGCTGGTTTCGCCGTCGAAGCCACGCACCGTGTAGCGCCCACCGATGGAGAAGCGGTCTTGCGGCGTCAGCGGCGTGCGGTTCCACTGCGCGCGAATCAGGCCGGAGTAGCGCAGCTTCTGTTCGCCGACCTTGAACGGCGCGTTGAGCGTGATGTCGGCCGTGTACAGCTTCAGGCGCGAGGTGCCTTCGCCAAACTCATCTTCGGGCGCGACACGCGAACCGAAGCCGCCCGTGCCGCGCTTGTACGCCAGCGTGCCTTCGAGCGTCGCGTCGCCGATGAACTCCTTGTGGTTCAGGCTGAACTCCACGCCGCCGACCACGCGGTGCTGAACATCGACCTCGGTGTCGTCCACGAAGTTGCGCGACTCGCGGCGCCAGCCTTTCACCGCCACGGTCGTCTTGCGGTGCTGGTCGCGGTAGATCAGACGCGAGAGCTTCACCTCGGCGTTGTTGCTCTTGCCGGCGTAGACGTAGTCCTGGTTCAGGCCGGCCACGCTCTGGTGGTATTGGCTGTTGGAGGCGGTGAAGCCGAGGAGCCAGTAGCCGTACGGCAGCGAGTAGTGGACGGTCTGGCCTTCGGTGCCTTTTGCCTGATCACCGAAGACGTGGTTGTTGATGCTGTGGTTGGCGCTGACGTAAAACAGGTCGTTCAGGCCGAAGGGGTTGTCCAGGGACAGGGTGGCGCCGGATTGGTAGCGGCCTGTGGCTTCGGTGCCGCTGTCGTCCAGGCTCAGTGCAATACGCCACTTCTTGGATTGGATGTACTTGACGACGAGGTCGCTGTCACCGGGGCGCGCGTTGGGGGCGGTTGAGGGCTCGATCTGGATGTCGGCTTCGGCGGTGGGCGCGCGCTTGAGGTTCTCCAGGCCCTGCTCGATGTCGCGCAGGTTCAGCAGATCTCCGGGGCGTGCGGGGATGGCTGTGGCCAGCAAGGCAGAGCTGCCGAGCAGGGTCTGTGAAGAGTCTGCGGTCGTGCGGATGGCTGCGATGCGGCCGGGGACGAGCGAGAGCGTCAACGTGCCGGTGGACAGGTCTTGCGGTGCGGCCAGCACGCGGGTGGTGACGAAGCCTCGTGCGATGACCGATTGCTGCGCTCGCGCGAGGACCACGTTGACGGCCGCCGTGCCAAGGCAGCGTCCGGTAGGTGAGTCGTTGCCCTCAGGGCCGGACAGATCGGCGACTGCCCATTGGAAGGACTCGGATTGCTCACCGACCAGCAGCACGCGGTCGATGCGGAAGCACGGGGACTCGGTTTCGGGAATGCGCTGGGCTGGTTCTGGTGGAGCGGCCTGTGGGCGCTGGTCGACGGTGCGCTCGTTTTGCTCGCGCAGGGCGCGTTCACGTTCTTGCTGACGTTGTTGCTCGACGAACGGTTGCGGCGTAGTGGGTGATTGCTGCGCGAGCGCCAGCAATGGACTGGCCGCCATGGCAGCAGCCAATAAGTTGCGTTTCAAATCAGACTCCCTTTTTCTTCTCCAGGTCCGCGCAGTCATCTGCGGAGGAATACCTGCGACTTATTTCAAGCATTGATTTTGATAAAAATATCAATTAAAAAGCTATGCCCAAGAGCTAGACCCATGCCTGCGAGCCCAGCCAGTCAATGCCCAGGCAGAGAGGACAAATTCGAAATTAAAAAACAAGAATTGGCCAAAAAAACGCTAATCTCCATCCCTAGGGCACCTTATTCTCAATGCCCATTCAAAAAATCAGGTCTCGAAACTTTGGGCATATTTTCGTATGCCTTGAGCATTGTTTGCAGCGGAGTGAGCATGTCGCCGTGATACCCATATACGATCTTGAGCCAAGTGGCTGCTCGAATGTATTGACCCCCACCTAGCCACTTTTCCTGCAAATTGGCTTTAAGCATTTTTTGGCCGGCGCCAAGCAATTTATTTTTATCAAACTGCTCTCGCCCCGCTTTTTCCAAGCAAAACAAATACCCTACTTCACGCGGACTCAACGCCTTCGTAAAAGACGGCACATTTGGAGCGAGATGTTTTTCGTATTCCTGAATGGCCGCCTCATATTCTGCAGCCTGGAAACTAAAAGCCATAAAATCATCAAGCAAACCGTCACTCAATATAACTTTCGAACTGTACGGTAAGCCAGTCAACTCCTGAGGTACAAAACGTTGTAGTTCAAAGTCAAATTTATCCGGGCCTCGCACTTTTGTGAAGCCCATTTTCATATGCTCCAGATTTGCGTCTTGCGTCATCTTCCAGGAAGCTTGATCATTTTCACCATTGAACAACCATGTCCCAATAGCCTTACTCCAATGCAAAGTCCTTCGATGAAAGCTCGGAATTGACCCCATTCTATTTTCCTCGCCCGATTCAATAGCAAGATTTAACCAATGCAAGGAACGCGGAATTAAAGCAGAAATTTCAACATCCAGCCCTATGAGCCAAGCACATATCACCTCAGCGAGTTGATGCGATGCAACATTTCCCATAGGTCGTTGTGGATCGTAGCTAGTTTCCAAATAAAACTTCAGCATAGCTGGCTCGAATCCATTCACCCTTGATTTGATAGGATCAAAAATCATAAGAAGTTGCCAACAGGGTCTTCCGTTGCAAAAGTCAACTCCAACAATTCGGTAGTGATCTTGGCTTCACCGCTTTTCTCACAATGTAAGCGGCGAAAGCTATAGTCGTTGGAACTTGCGCGAAGGCAAGCAGAGGGCTGGCCAATATGCTGGTCAAGATTGCTCGCGAGGTCGAAGTTGCTTTCTCCCGAAATTTTTCTTCATTACAGTGTCACGCCAAATTTCCCCATAGTGGAAAACGCTGGCACCCCAAGTTGTCGCAATAATTTAGCCAATCCGCTGTCCACCTAGGACTGCAAAGAGGATTTTCCTTGACAATTCCTTTGCTTATCGCCTCTCCGAGCAAGTGCACATCTAGCCATGGATCAACTGTCATTTTCGCGACTAATTTTTCATCAAATATTTCGGGTAAATATTTCTTGAGATGCGGATATCCCGCATCTTCGTCGGTCATGGATAAAATAACGTATGGCTTTTCAGTAATTTTGTCCTCCCCCTCATTTTCTGAAAAATCGACAAGAGGATATTTTCTTTCGTACCAACTATTTTTTCCAATTTCGACCCCCAGCGGATTTGCCTCTACAAATCGGGAATATAAGAGTTTTAGATGTTCAGAATACAGGTAGGAAATTTTAAATTTTTCACCCGGCCTCAAAAGATTCAGAAAAATCACTGGCCCGCCAAATTGCTCAACACTCCAATCCATCCAGTCATCACCACGCCCCTGATCTAGATGAATTAATTCCGATGTATCTCGCCCGTACAAATAATAGTCACTCGACATTATTTTCCTTGATTGGAAATGGGTACACGGGGATCAGAATTTCCCCATTTCGACCAATAATAAATATTGACTCCTCGGAGTTTTCGAGGATTCAAAATTATTCAAAAGTTTCCCCATTAATCGATCGGGATTCCGTTCTTTCTGGAATTTGCACTGCAATAACTGAGCTAAATTTCACTGACTGAAGGTCGCTCTTTATGACTGATTCAAAATTATCTGCATTTGAGGCGAATGACCCTAGCGCCGGAGTGATCTTCATTCGAGGTGCCACGAAAAAACCCAGCGCAACACTGACCAGACTTGTTAATTGCGTCGCCGACGCCCCCCATTAAATAGCGATCATTTCACCTCTGCAAACAACTCCGCTGCCGGGCTCTTTATAGATGCGCACCACGCGGTGCATGTACTCCATGAAGCTCAACCCTGTTTCGGTCATCGCCTCAGGGTCCGTTTCATCAGCGCAATCATCGTTATATCGATATATCAAATCTGGATTGCCAGATTTTGTTAGTAGAAAATAATACTGCGTTTCCGATTCAACCGAAATGATCAACTCCCCTTTAAGGCGAAGATTAAATTTTTTCATCGCACAAAATCTATCATCCATGCCCGAGTGAAAAAAAACATGCTGACGGACTGAACGGCGCCGGTAGAAGGTAATTGGGTCATCACCGATTAGCCCGCCATCTGAGCGACCCATCTCCAACATGAAATCTCGAAGATCCCCAGAAAAATTAACGTCATACAGGCGTTCAATTTTTTGCAGTTCATCCTCTGTATAGCCTTCTACTAGTTCTGGATGAAGGACCCTCAAATTGTCGCTCGCTCGGCTTGTACAAAGTTTTTCGTAAATGTTTTTTTTCATGGCGTTGTACTCGTGCTGCCTTGACAGGCTGAACCACTGCTGCAGGAAGTGAACGCGCAGCATCGTCTCGACGGGAAAAGGCGGGCGGCCCGTGCGGGCGCGAGGCGCATGAGGCTCGATGAGCGCCACCAGCGCCGACCACGCCACCACGCGATTCATCTCTTCAAGAAACTCACGCTTGCGCGTCTTCTTCGTCGACAGGTTCAGCCCAAGACCAAGCTGGTTCGGTGCAGTCACTCGTTTGGAAATCATGGGATCAACTCATGCAGGGCGCGTGCCAGTTATGCAGACCATCCCTAGTGCAATAAGTTCTTTTTTAAAAGGAATCGATCGGCATTGAATGAACTGGCTCGGGATTTCTGATCCAAACGTCATCTACATTTCCATCCACATAAATCCAGCGATTCCAGTTACCTATTAACCAGTCTCGACGCAATCCATTGCCATGTTCATCGCCAGATTCTTTTGGAAAGGTCGCATTGATTCTTCCGGCCTTATGTCCGGAAATTGAAATTAGTCCACAGGCAGCGTCTTCAAATACTACTCCGGCATAAAAAACCATTAAATCAACAATATCTTCCTGATACCAATTTTCTCTATTTTCCCCTACAGAAGGAATGCGCATCACAGCGCCGCATTTAATATATTCATCGGGATAATTATTTAATTTAATCCAGGAATCCATTATTTCACCTTCAAGTCATGGCCGCCAGAGCGGTCAATTGAGTTGGGAACAGATTCCCCGTTGATTTTGAATTCACCTTGATGGACGCCTTTCGAGTTTGTCTTTTCAAATGCACCATGTTGTGTATCTTGGGCCCACAGCACTTTCGCCCGGTACTGACGTTCACGTTGACTGCGTCGCTGAACCGTAGTTCTCAAGACAAAACCTATATGACGAATTCACGTTTCCTGGCCCAGTTCACGAATTCTCGCTACCTAACCAGCATTGCTGGTGCTGTAATTGGCCACGAGTTGCTCCAAGAACACACTACCCAGCGCTCTATTGAGCGGCAAGTCAACATCTATCACCGCTGCTGCTGCATCAGAAATAGAAAAAAACCAATTTCCATCCAATTGCTGGATAAATTTAAAAGAGTTTTTCTTTTTTAAATTCACCGCAAGAACTCCAACTTCTACCGGACTGGATTGGATGGCAATCCATGACAAATTCTCGTCCGCTAAGATAACTCCTCCGTGGAGATTGTCTGCTTCCATTGCAGATCTCATCTTTCCAATGCCAGTCGCCCACGATGCTTGTCTTTCAATATTTGCTAAAGATGCAAAATTGGAGGCGTACAAGAAAATAACACCGGCGTCAATTTCCTGAAATGCCAATTTATGGGCACGTTCAATTTCCTCAAGAAATTCGCAATCCGAGGAGAGATTCGCGTCAAAAAAAAGAAAATCATCAAATCCATCTTGAAATATCTTCCTTGGCAAAACGAGAGGGGCGATCACTGATTTGGCGATGCCGATTTCTATTTCTCTGATATTCAAAATTAACCTCCCAATAAGCGAAGTTTGCTTACGATTTTTCCACTCACCGAAACGGATGCCGAGGGTACGCCAGAGTCTGCGCCAGTTATTCCGCCGCCGGTCGATTTCGGATAAAACCGATAAACTTTGTCACCACTTGTCAGGACCGTGACATCCTTTGCGCCCTTTCAGGTTCGAGCGCATCGGCAGCGCACACTTGTTTTTTCTCCTGAATTAGCAACTCTTTAGAATTCCGCAACAAACTTAGCTACCAGCAGGACACATCTAGTTAACTCCCAATATCTTGTCAATTATTTTTGGACTCGCCGCTCGATCTAGCTGAATCCAATAGAACTGCATCTTTTTTCGAATTTTTTCATTAGCAGAAAACCATTGAATTGCACGACCTTGATCTTCAAGATTCACCGTATTGGCTTCATCCATCGAGGCAAGCATCAATAACGCCAAGGCAGTCTGACTTTCGTCGTCAAAATTGCCACGCACTAAAAAATCCAGCATCTCCCGAACTCGCATTGGAGACGCAAATTCAATTTCCCAATCTTGCTCTCTACCAGTTGCAGAAAAACCTAGCAATGCGTTTATTTTCAGAACTGCATCGGACGTGGGGCCGTAAAATTCATACGTCATATTGAAGCTGGGGATAGGCTATTGGTTGTAAATTCATATGCTTAGCCACCTGTTCTCCACGAAGTAATGCAGAACTACGCTCGCAGGGCATCAATGGAGCGGGATAAGCTTGCCTTTTGCAAATAGAGCATCGGATTTGCGCTTTTCTTGGGACAAGAAAAATCTCATGAAATCTAAATTATTAATTTCAGTGGACTTTGATTACGGTTTAAAAAACATTGTTGTAGTCATACATATACTCCTCATTTTCCGCATCAGTCCAGACATGCCCATCAATTCGATCAACCATTACCAGGCCGCCGGCCTTTTCTTCAGTGCTATTTTTTGATATCAAGCTGAATTTCCAATAAACAGGAGGACATTTCGATGGGGGCTGTGCTTCCTCAAGAACTGAAGCGCCGATTCCATTGGCATGTATTTTTGCGAAATCAAGCGCCCGAGACATGGAGATGTTCTCGCGGTCTCTATATTCAACAGGGACACCAAAACAATCAATCCGATGCGCTCTTAAATCGGAAATAACTGAAATCAGCTTGATTCTATTCACATTTATTCCGAGGAATCCTGCATAAAGTTTGTCGGCCTCATAGTAGAAACTCTTGTCAAAAACACGAATGAACCTAAATCGCTCTGATTGCGCGGCCGTACAAATATATAGGTCGACTTCTTGCATGCCAACTTCTTAGCAGGGTGTTGAAATACTAGTTTCGAGCCGAGAATTCCGCCAAATCAAGGGTGCCTGACACATTGACCTCATCGGGAAAATCGCTTGTAGCTCATTCCAAGGGGTCGAAAATTTCTCGACTTCGGTCATCAATAGGTATTTCAGCGGCCTGCTAGGATTTCATCGGTAATCCTGTGCTGATCGACGCATGCCGAACACATATTCAGCCGAACCATTTAATCCTCCTTACAATATGTTGTTGTAATCATACAAATATTTCGCCATCTCATTTTCAGTCCAAGCGTGGCCGTTTAGCCTATCAATAACAAGGACCCCGCCCCCTTCCCCGCCAAGGTGATATTTCTCATCGTCGGTCATCAAGTCGATCACCATCGGATGAATCGTAGTTCTCGCTCTTTCCAGCACCCAAATCGAACTTTCTTGCGAAATACAGCTTTGAGCTTTTTTTAAAATTTCTTCGTCTGTCAATAATTTTCCATCCCTATATTCAACAGGAACATTAAAAGATGAAACCCCGCTCCTCCTTAGCTCTACGACCAACGCCACACCTTGCAATCTGGGCAGGCTAAGCCCCAAAAAACCAGAGTGCTCTGCATCCTTGTTAATTCTCAATTTCTTTATATCTGGAGACATACTCAAAAGCAAGAGCGCGCCCTTAATCCTATCGGGCAAAAAAATATCGCAGTATTTATTCATAGATTATCCTGAACTCACTGTTCGGAAAATAAATACACAGCTCTGCCGGATATGCTTTTTCTTCTCCAGGTCCGCGCAGTCATCTGCGGAGGAATACCTGCGACTTATTTCAAGCATTGATTTTGATAAAAATCGCAATTCCAAAGCCATACCGAAAAGCGACCAGTGTCTGCACACCCATCCAGCCAATGTGCAAGCAGAAAGGCTCATTTTATAATTTTCATTTATCAATATTTGCTTTGTCGGTCACCAAATTGGCCCATCCTAAAATAAGAATGGCGAATTCAAATTGCAATGAAACCAAAGCACCTCAACTCCAGATAATTCATCTCCAAACGAATCAAAAGGAACGCCTTTATTATAATTTGCCGTCAAGCAATATTTTCATCACACTGCATGCTGTCTTTAAAAAATCCAGAATCACTCACTCTACGATTTTGGATCGTAATAGGACCTCATCTGACTAAAGCTTGCTTCGGTCAGTTCTCCCTGTTCAAAAAAATCTTTGAACACTCGCTTCGCAATCAATACGTCGCTGCAAACCATGCGTGCGTCCCACTCATCATCACCAAATAAGATATTCCCTCGAAACGGCGCATCACCACCCTCCCACCATTCTCTAATAGGAAACCTTTCGTCGAAATACTGAGTAGTCGCGACCAATCGAAACATGCCGATCTTTGATTCCATCGCGACAGCGACCGTATATGCCCACCACGGCGTTTTCGTTATGCCACTGCCAACAAGTTCCTTTTCTTGCGCACGCAATTCAACACGCCCTCCGAATTGAAACGCTCTTTCAATTCGCATCTCAATATGTGGCCAAACTGGTTGCTCAACACCGACTCCGGAGGAAGCTCCGCTCCCGTCCGCCGCGGTTAAGAAAAATGTCGAATTCATATTTTTGGGCTCGGTCCCTGGACAATGCTGCTCCATCCTTTGCTCCCCGAATTCCATTGATAAGTCTGTCCACTGGCACCATCGACAACGGTCAAATTATTGAGTCCAGCACGCTCAGCCATTAGAGGCAAATTACTTCCACAAAAACTGCAAACTTCTTGACCTCTAACCAAAATCGTCATTTTCTGTCCTTGAGTCAGTCCTGCGTCAAACGCTTTCTGAATTAGCCCAACCTCAGCGTGCGCGTTGGCCATATTTGAATTAGGCGCGCCAGGCCTGATCAAGTCTGAAATTAATGTTGGCCTGTTAGCATCGGCCGCATCTACTGGTCTGGCCGTTTGATTCGTATCGAATAGTGTTTTCCCGCCTATAGTAGTCTCTGCCGTGACCGTTATTGGTGCCTTTGCTCCAGACAAAGTTGTTCCAATACGCGGATCCTTTGATTGCGCTATCGCCAAATCCATCGCCAACGCCTTCCCCGTTGCCGAGTTTGCGGCGCCTCCGGATATTCCAGTTCCGCTTCCAACCGCTCCGAGCTTGGTCCCAAGCATGGTGCCGATACCCGGCCCGACAATTGGCAACGCACCAGTGATCGCCGTCTTCAGCAGATCAGCAAAGCCGGCTGTGGACTGCTGTTTCGCCAGCGCTTCGTACATGTCGGTCATGTCCGACAGTTGCCGGCCGATCAACTCATCCACCAACGCCCTCTTCTCGGGCGTATCAGCATAGACAGACGCCTCGACGAGGTTGTTCAGTGTCAAGTTCGCACTGTTGGCCAGCGCCGAGCAGTTATCAAGACTTCCCGAACCACTGCAGGCGTTCTTGATGCGCCCAGTTTGCTTGTCGCTATCGCGTGTCATCTCTTCGCGCAACTTGTCGACGTCGCAAGTCTTGTTCGTTCCACTGGAGCATGAACGCAGATCGCTCTTGAGCTTTGTCGAACCACGCATGCTGAGTGCGTTGTTGATCGCTGCATTGGCGCTCGAAGCTGCGGCTACATAAATACCGTTGGCATCGAGCCCTGCAACCGCCCCCGCGATGGCCGCGAGCACTTGGGTCATCTCCACCGCACCAGGCATCACATTGCCATACTCATCGCGACCGAACGCACTGGCGGTGAGTTCGCCGATGACGGCACCCAACGCGCCCGCACCACATCCACTCGAATTGTTCGCGCGCACTGCACCAACCGCGCACCCTGCGATGGCATGCAGCACGTTCTGCGTGAAGCCCTCAATGTCTCCGTCGTATCTCAGCTTCCCAATGCCGTCGGCGCTCTGCGCCGCCACGGTATTCAAGATCGCGTTCCCCAAGCTCGCCCGCAGTTCGTTCTCCAGGCTGGTCCCATTGATCGCGCTGCGCACTACCGCGCTGGCTGCACCGTCGATCAACTGCCGCTGCAACTGATCGGTGAACTTGGCCGAGCCGTCGGTCGCGTTGGCAATGTTCTTCGGCAACACATCGCTCATTCCCTGGAGCACGCCTGCTGTGACCATGGCCGTGGCGATGTTCTTGATGCTCTCGCTGCTGCCCATCTCCTTCAGAACCTTGCCGATGTCGCCGTCGTTGTTGACGAAGCTCACCGCGGCCTGGCTGGCAAGGGCAGTGACGCCTACTTGAACAGCAGCGCTCACGCTTGCGGAAATGGTGAAGCCTGTGCCTGTGAGGAAGGCGCCTCCGCCCGAGAGCGCCACGCCTTCACCGACGGCCACTGCCGCCGAACCGCCCGCAGCAGCGCCTGCCTGCGCGGCCACCGGGCCCGCCACCATCCCCACCACCACGCTGACGACCAGCGCGGCCACCGGCCCCATGCTCGTCTGGCTCTGCGCCCACTTCTTGTGCTCTTCCTGCACTCGCTGCCACTGAACGCTGTTCGCCAGCGCGGGGTCGTTGGCAAGCTGGTTCACCCAGGCCATGCCGGGCTGCGTCGCCAGATCGGCCAGGTTGGCGTTCTGCCCCAGTTGCGCCGTCACGCCGCCGCTGGCTTTGATGTTCAGGTTCTGAACGTTGAACAGGTTGTACTGGCTGGTTTCGTCCGTGTGACCCGCGCTCTTGGCCGATACCCAGGCGCCGTCGCCGTCGGTTTCGGAGCCGCTGAAGGCGCTGGTGGTCTTCTGCGTGAGCAGGGCGAGCTTGCCGCCCGCATCGATGGCCAGCGTTTGCGCGTTGGCCTCGACGGCGCCCAGGGTCATGTCGCCGCCGCTCTTGAGCTGGATGTCCCTGGCGGTGAGCGTGGTGCGCGCCAGGGTGGTCTCCTGGCTGTCGGCGCTTGCGCTGGAGTGCGTCAGGCCGTCCTTCTGCGCGTCCTTGGTAGAGGCCGACACCGCGTTCTGGCCCGCAATCAAGGTGAGCCGGTCGCCCGCGCTGAGGCTCAGCGTTTCTCCCGCGTTCAGCGTGGCGGCCACCCCCGTGAGGTTGCGCCCTGCCCCCACGCCCACGTTGCCGGCGCCGCTGATGGTGGTGCCGGTTTCCTTGCGGGTCTCGTCCTTGCGCGTGTTGTCGGAGCTCCAGCGAATGTCTTCCGTGCGGCCTGTGGTCACGGTCGCAAGGTTCACGTCGCGCCCGGCCACCACGGCCACGTCGCCCGCGCTCTTGATCTCGGCGCCGACCAGGTTGGCGTCGCGCGTGGCCACCACCGTGAGGCTGCCGCCCGGCTCGGTGACGTACAGGCCCGCCACGCGGTCGAGCGTGGTGGCGCTCAGGTTCACGCCGCTGGAGGCGTCGGAGCGCGCCAGCGGGCCGGTGTCGCTCTTCGAGTCGCGCGTGGTCGTCGCCACGTTGATGTCGCGCCCCGCAAAAGCGCTCAGGCTCTTGCGCGCATCGACCACGGCGCCGATGACGTTGATGTCGGTCCGCGCGGTCAGGGACACGTCTTCGCCGGTGATGCGGCCCGCGAGGTTGTTGATGTTGTCCGCGGAGAGCACGACCGCACGGCGCCCGGCAATCGTGCCGCCCGCATTCGTGAGGTCGCCCGAGAAGCGCATGTCCACGCTGCCGCCTGCCAGCAGCGCGCCGGAGCCGTCGATGTCGCCCGGCCTCACGTGCACATAGACCTGCGGCACCAGCACGCGCTGCGTGCTGCCGTCGGGCAAGGTCACGGTCTGCTCGACCAGCCAGACGATGTCGCTGGTCAGCTGCGCCATTTGCGCGGCGCTCAGCGCCACGCCGGGACGCAGCGCGTATTGCCTTGCGAACGTGGCCCCGGCGTTCATGAGGGCGGCGTACTGCGTCTCGTCGTTCTCAAAACCGCCCAGGTAGCGGTAACCGGTCAGCTGCGCGACCTGCTCGCGAACCAGGCGCTGTTCGTAGAAGCCGTCGCCCAGCCGCTTGAGGGTGGCGTCGGGGTTCAGGCCGAAGTTGTCGAGCAGGTAGTCGCTGGACAGCCAGTTGCGGTAGTTGGCGAACCGCGGGTCTGTCTCGATGAGGTAGCGGCCCGGCGCATCGGCCAGCGTCCTGAACAGGCTCGCGCTGGGCAGCGTGACGTCGGGCACGCTGGTGCGCACCACCGTGGCACCGGCAACGCCCGCGGTTGCTCCAGCCCCTGCGGAGATTGGCACTTCGACGATGGGGTTGACGCTGGCACCGCCACGAACGCCGCCGGCGGCCTGCGCGCCGGCACCGGTCTGGCCCACGGTCAGCGCGCCCAGGCCCGGCGTTGCGCCTGCAACGGCCACATGGCCTTCTTGCCGCGCCGCGGCAAGCGTGACCGTGGCGTTGGTCGTCAGGTTGTACGGCGCAATCTGGTTGACCCGCACATCGTCGTGGTAGTGCTCCTCGACGTAGCTGTGCGACACCGTGCCGGCCTGCACGGTGGGCGCATCGACGGTCAGCCCCTTGTTGAGGATGGTGCCGCCGGTGACGGTCAGGGCGCCGCCGGCCAGGATCTGGCTCATGTCGTTGACACCGCTGCCCACGTCGATGTGCATCGCGCCGCCCGCAATGATCTTGCCCGGCGCGGAGCTCTGAAGCACCGGGGTGGACGTGGTGAGGGTGTACACGTAGGCGTCGTAGGTCGACGCCATGCGCCCGGGCTCGTAAATGGCGGGCCTGGTGTACGCGTTGCCGGTGATCGTGTAAATGAACTTCAGCGTGGCCTTGTCCAGGGCCGCATGGGCCTGGCGGTAGTTCTGCCACTGGTCGTACTCGGCCTGGGTGACCGCGTGGTCGAAGGGCACGAAGTTGTCATGCCCTGTGTCGTCGGGAACCATCACGCCGGTCTGGCCGACGGTCATGTCGGGGTAGCGCCGGCCGATGAAGTCCATGGGCAGATCGACACCGGGCGGCGGCACGCCGAAGGTGGCCCAGATCGGGTCGGTGCGCGAGTACCAGGCGCCGTCGATGTCGGTGGTGTCGCAGGCCGTGCCTTCGCCGCCGCCGCATGTCTGGTAGCTGCGGTTCTGGCTGCTGGCCGGGCTTTGCATGTAATACGCGCGGAACCTGGCGAGCGGGTAGTCCGGCGAAGGCACCAGCAGCCTGGCGTAGGGATCGTTGCCGGCCGTCAGCGGGTTGGCCGCGCTCACGGCGCTCCACGCGTTCCAGCCGGTGTCCGGAAACTGCGGCAGGCCGCCGAAGCTGATGAGCACTTCGTCGGCCTTGTAGCGCGTGCTGCTGCCCGGCACTTCGTACGCCACAACGTTGCGGGTCGTGCCGGGCTGCAAGGCCCACGTCACGCCACCGTTGGTGTTGTTCAGCGTTGCAGTCTTGATGTCGACGTTGCCGGTCGCCTCGATGGTCGCGGCATGGTTGTCGATGACGGAGGCTGCACCGGTGGCGCGGCCCGCGGCGTCGAGGCTGCCGCCGATGGAGAGGTCGCCGTCGCTGAAGATGAGCGCGCCGTCGCGGTTGTTGACGGTGCCTGCGCCGATGTCCAGCAGCGCGCGCGCGGCGATGGTGCCTGCGCTGGTGGCGCCGTTGACGGTCTCGGCCAGGTTGTCGAGCGTGCCGGCGCCAACGGACACATGGTCGCCGTAGATGCGGCCTGTGCCGATGTTGGTGACCGTGCCAGCGTCGATGCGCGTCACGATGCCGTCGATCACGCCGCGGTTGGTCAGCGTGTCGCTGGCGTTCAAACGCGTGGTCGTGCCCTGGATGTCGCCTGTCGCGGTGTTGTCGATGCGGGTGGCGGACAGCGACAGGTCTTTGCCGGCGGCAATGCGGCCGCTGTTGAAGATGTTGCCGTTGGTGGCAATGCTCAAGTCGCGGTTGGCAACGGTCTCACTGCCCGAGGCCATGGCGACGTCTTGCGTCAATGCAAGATGCATGTCGCCCTTGGAGAGCAACTTGCCGCTGCTGGTGAGCGACGCCGCATCGACGATGAGCTTGTTGCCGGCCAGCAAGGTGCCTGCGTTGACCACGTTGGCGCTTTTTGCGGCGGCGGTGTCGGCGATGGTCAGCGTGTCGCCCGCGTAGATCAGGCCGCCCGCGCCGTTATCGACCAGGCCGGAGCTGGTCAGCGCAACGTTCACGTCCGCGCGAATGGCGCCCGCGGTGTTGGTGACGGTGGCGGCGGTGATGCCCACGTTGCGGCCTTCGATGCCTTGGTCGGCGCCGGAGGTGGCGGTGTTGTTCAGGGCACCTGCGCGCAGCGTGGTGGTGGCCGTCGAGCGCAGCAGGCCGCCCGCATTGAGCACGCTGCCGGCATCGATGCCCAGGTCGCCCACCGCCAGCGTCTGGCCGCCGCGGTTGTCGTAGCTCGCACCATGGGTGTTCACCGACAGCGTCGATTGGCCCAGCACCAGGCCGGCATTGCGGTTGACGAACTCGCCCGTATCAGCGACCAGGCCATTCTTTGCGCCGATGAAGCCGGCGCTGTTGTCCACGCGGCCGTGAACCGCTGATGCAGCGCCCGTCGCGATGCGCAGGCTGTCGGCGCTGACGATGCCGCCCTGGCCGTTGGCATAGCCCGCGGCGTTGGTGTTGACCAGCGCCGCGCCGTGCGTGTCGATGGTCATTGCGCCGCCGGACTGCACCAGACCCGCGTCGTTCAAGAGCGCGCCGGCGTTCACGCTGACGGTGCCGCTCGCCGTGAGCGTGCCCTGTGCGTTGTTCAGTTCTGCCGTGTGCGTGTCGATGGCCAGCGTGCGTGCGCTGACCTTGCCGGCGGCATTCGTCAGGCCACTGTTGTCGAGCAGGACGGCGCCCGCGGCCAGCAGGTTGCCGGACGTGTTGTTCGTTGTGCCACGGGTCGTGACGCGCAAATCGCCCGTCACTCCGGCCAGGGTTCCCTTGGTGTTGTCGAGGCTGCCGGCATCGATCCGCGTGGACCCGTTGGCCGCCAGTGTTCCCTCGACATTCGACAACGCACCGATGGCCGCCACGCTCAAGCCCCCGGCGCTGGTGACCACCGCCTTGCCGGTATCCACGCCGCCCTGTGTGGCCGCAATGGCGACGTTGCCGGCGCTGGTCTTGCTGCGCGACAGATCGACGCTTGCGCCCTGCAGCGCGGCGGAGCCGGCCGCAAGGTTGGTGCCGTTCGCGCTCAGCACGCCGGTGGCGCTCACGCGCAAGTCGCCCGCGCTGTCGAGCGTGCCGTCGCTCTTGATGCCGGCGCCCAGCACGCCGGCCGCCCCGCTTCGCACGCTGCTTGCGGTGACGGTGGTGTTGCGGCCCGATGTGATGTTGCCGTCGTTGGCAAGCAGGCCGTCGACCGCCACGGTGACATCGGTCGTGCCACGCAGGGTGCCGCTGTTGACGAGCGCGCCTGCCTTCACTCCCACGTCGGCGGCAGCGTTGATGGAGCCGCCGTTGCCATTGAGCAGCTGGTTCTTTACCGCCAACTGCACGCCGGCTTGCGCCGACTGGAGCTTGCCCTGGGTGTTGTCCAGCGCGCCGGTGTTCAGCGCGAGCCTTTGGTTGGCGGCCAGGGTGCCGCCGCTGTTGTCGGTGGCACCTGCAACGGTGGCCGTGAGCGTGCCGGTGGCGGAGAGGGTGCCGCGCGCGTTGTCGGCATTGCCGCCCACGCTCAGGGCCGCATCGGTGGCGCTGGTCAGCGTTCCGCCGGCGTTGGTCAGATCGCCCGTGGTCGTGATGGCCAGGCTTCCCGCGCGCAGCGTGCCGCCGGTGTTGTCGAAGCGATCGACGTTGGCGCTGAAGCCGTTGCTGACGGTGAGCGTGCCGCCATGGTTGTCGAAAGTGGGCTGGTTGACGGCCATGCTCGCCACGTTGAGCGTGCCGCCGTTGTTGTTGATGCTTGCGGCTCGCAGCGTGAGGGGACCGCCCGCGTAGACCTTGCCGCCGTCGTTCAGCACGGCGCCTGCGGCGGTGATGCTGCCGGGCGGCGGCGGGGTGTAGGCCGGTGGCGCTGACGCGGTGGGGGTGGCGCCGGTCGCAACGGTGGTCGAAGCTGTGCCGGGTGGGGCTGCAGTGTCTGTTGAACCGCCGGTGCCGGCAGTCGGTGCGGGGGCCGGGGTCGGGGTCGGCTCTAGCCCGATCACGCCACCGCTTGTGTTGCTCAGCCTGGGTGCCGAGATCTCCAGCGACGCACTGCCCGTCTGGCGAATCGTGCCGCCCCGGTTGTCGATGTCGCTCGCGGTGCTGGCCAGTTGAACGCTCTGCCCTTCCAGCGTGCCAACGTTCTCCAACCGCCCCGCTGCAGTCACCACCAAGCCCCCAACGCCCGCACCGATGTTCCCCGCGTTGCGCACCCCCAGCCCGGCCTCCGTGCCGATCAGTGCGATCTTGTTCGCGTACATGCCGCCCAACGCGGCCACATCCAGCGCATACGTCGGCGCGGCGCCGCTGCCTGCCACCGGCGTCACCCGCCCCGCATCGGCCGACACCTCGTTCGCCCCCGCCACCACCTTCAGCTCGCTCGCCCAGATGCCCGCGTTCACCTGCACCGCACGCGCCAGGATGGCCGCGTAATCGGTCTTGCTGGCGTCCAGCCCCGCGCCGTCGATGGTGATGGTGCCGCCGCGCACCAGGAAGCTGTCGAGCCCGCCCATCGCGTTGAACTGCGGCGTGCCGGTGGTCAGCGTGGCGCGGCTCGCGTTGATGAAGCCGCCGCCGTCCACGCTGATGCCGGCCGGGTTGGCGATGATCACTTCGGCGCGCTGGCCGCCGACTTCGATGTACCCGCGCAGCTGGCTCGGGGAGCCGCCGTTCACCTCGTTCAGGATGATTCGCGCCGGCCCGCCCGCCAGAAACGGATTGCCCTGCACGAAGCCGCCCAGCTGCGTCTGCACGTTGGTGCGGCTGTTGTTCAGGATGGCGCCGTTGGCGCCCACGTTGAGCTGGTTGTAGACGTTGCGCGAAACGCCCGCGGCGGAGGGCGTTTGAATGTTCACCAGCGGCACGCCGTTGGGCGCCACCAGCACGGTCGGGCGCAGGTTGCCGGGCACGTTCGGCGCACCCACGATCTGCGCCTGCGCCGCCGCGGCCAGCAGCAATCCAGAGATGGCCATTGCACCCGCGACAGTTGCCCTGCTCGCTCCCTTGCCGGTGCTGACGGCGGTCTCCTGGACCACCATGCGCACGCCCCTGGCCGCGTTGAAGACCACGCGGTGCAAATGCCGATTCATTGCTCGAGCTCCCTAGTTGTTTGTCACCTCGCGGCACATTTGTGACAAAACGCAAACTGCGGGAGCGCGGATTATGAAAGAGCAATGAGGGATTTCAAGGAACTAATGCGCGGTTTTTGTCGGCAAAAGCGATCCTCTTCAATGGAATTAACTACTTCTAACTAATTTCATTGAGTTAATTGCGATCTCCAATGATTGCCGACCATCGACAACTCGGCGCCAAGTCGTGCTTGCCACTGCCAGGCGGGATGTCAGGCTGGAGCTCAAGCTCGATGTCAGATTCAGCAGCCGCAGCCTCATTCCACATGTCGTGGAAGAGGGTCGGGGAATATCTTGAATAGCAGGCCGCTCGAGCGATTCCTGAAGCGAAGTCAGGTGCTTGGTACGGCGCCGGGGTTTTGCAAGGCCATTGCGGCCGCCGCGTCAACGGAGACGTTCGTCAACTGCTCTACGGCAGATCGAACCGCAGCGATGAAAGCAGCATCGCGCTTTCATCGCTGCCAATGCCCGTCTGTCAGTCCGTCGGTGCGTCAGTGCGTAGGAACCAAAAAGTCCTGGCTGATCCGCCCACCCAGCTCGTTCACGCGGTCCAGGAACTGCGTGAGGTACGCATGCAGGCCCGTCGCCAGAATCTCGTCCACGCGCGCGTACTGCAGGTCGGCCAGCAGCTTGCCCGCGCGGCGTTGGGTTTCGGCGCTTTGCTCGTTCTGCACCTTGGCCAGGTTGTTGACCACCTCGGCCAGGCTCGCATGCAGCGAGCGCGGCATGTCGGCGCGAAGAATCAGCAGCTCGGCCACGCGTTCGGGCTTGATGACGTCGCGGTACACCTTGCGGTAGACCTCGAAGGCAGAGACGCTGCGCAAGATGGCGCTCCAGTGATAGAAGTCGTACTCCTGATCTTCTTCGGTGGCGGCACCGAAGAACTCGCTGTTCAGCGCATGGAACTTCACGTCGACCAGCCGCGCGGTGTTGTCGGCGCGTTCAAGAAAAGTGCCCAGGCGCGAGAAGTAGAAGGCCTCGTCCTGCAGCATGGTGCCCAGCGTCACGCCGCGCGAGAGGTGCGAGCGAAACTTGACCCATTCGAAGAACTGGCCGGGGTCGCGCTCGAAGTCGCCCGCGCGCAGCATGCGGTTCACTTCGAGCCAGGTGGTGTTCTGGGTTTCCCACGCCTCGGTGGTGAGCGCACCGCGCACGGCACGGGCGTTTTCGCGCGCGGCCTTCAGGCACGAGACGATCGACGAGGCGTTGCTCTCGTCTTTCACCATGAACTCCATCACGTCGGTGGGCGTGATGTGCTCGTACTTCTTGTTGTAGAGCGGCAGCAGCTCGCTGATGGACAGCACGCCCTGCCAGCCGTACTTGGCCACTTCGGCGGACTGCGGCAGCAGGGAGGTCTGGTAGTTGACATCGAGCATGCGCGCGGTGTTCTCGGCGCGCTCGGTGTAGCGGGACATCCAGTAGAGATGGTCGGCGGTGCGGGACAGCATCGTATGGGCTCCTGCGTTTCTACGTGGACGATTGGCTTTGCGACTGCGTGGCCGCCTTGGGCTTGGGCGCGCGATCGGCTTCGAGAATCCAGGTGTCCTTGGTGCCGCCGCCTTGCGACGAATTGACCACCAGCGAGCCTTCCTTCAGTGCCACGCGCGTGAGGCCGCCGGGCACCATCTGCACTTCGCTGCCCGAGAGCACGAACGGGCGCAGGTCGATGTGGCGCGGCGCAATGCCCGCGTCCACGAAGGTGGGCGAGGTCGACAGGCTCAGCGTGGGCTGGGCGATGTAGCCGTCGGGCTTGGCGAGCACGGCCTTCTTGAAGTCTTCGATCTCGGCCTGCGTGGCGGCCGGGCCGATCAGCATGCCATAGCCGCCGGCGCCGTGCACCTCCTTCACGACCAGGTCCTTCATGTTGTCGAGCGTGTACTGCAGCTCGTCCTTGTTGCGGCACATGTAGGTGGGCACGTTCTTCAGGATCGGCTTTTCGCCGAGGTAGAACTCGATCATCTTGGGCACGTAGGGGTAGATCGACTTGTCGTCGGCCACGCCGGTGCCCACGGCATTGCAGATCACCACGTTGCCCGCGCGGTAGGCGCGCATGAGGCCGGGGGTGCCCAGCGTGGAGCTGGAGCGGAACACTTCGGGGTCGAGGAAGTCGTCGTCCACGCGGCGGTAGATGACGTCCACGCGCTTGGGGCCGCGCGTGGTGCGCATGTAGACGAAGTCGTCCTTGATGAGCAGGTCTTGCCCTTCGACCAGCTCCACGCCCATCTGCTGCGCGAGAAAGGCATGCTCGAAGTAGGCGCTGTTGTACATGCCGGGGGTGAGCACCACCACCGTGGGCTCGGCCGTGGCGGGGGGGGCGCTGGCGCGCAGGGTTTCCAGCAGGAGGTCGGGGTAGTGGGCGACGGGCGCAATGCGGTTCTGGTTGAACAGCTCGGGGAAGAGCCGCATCATCATCTTGCGGTTTTCGAGCATGTAGCTCACGCCGCTGGGCACCCGCAGGTTGTCTTCGAGCACGTAGTACTCGCCGTTGCCGTCGGCATCGGGGGCTCGCACGATGTCGATGCCCGAGATGTTGGAGTAGACGTTGTGCGGCACGGTGACGCCCATCATCTCGGGGCGGAACTGGGCATTGTTGAGGATCTGCTCGGCCGGGATGATGCCGGCCTTGATGATGTCCTGGTCGTGGTAGACGTCGTACAGAAAGCGGTTGAGCGCGGTGACGCGCTGCACCAGCCCCTTTTCCATGCTGGCCCACTCGTGGGCCGGAATGATCCGCGGCAGCAGGTCGAACGGAATGAGCCGCTCGGTGCCCGAGCCGTCTTCGTCCTTGGCGCCGTACACGGCAAAGGTGATCCCGACCCGGCGGAAGATCATTTCCGCCTCTTCACGCCGCGATCGCATCACCTCACCGGGTTGCTTCGCAAGCCATTGGTCGTAGCGCTTGTAGTGCTGTCGGATCGCAGCCCCCGAATAGGGCAACTGCTCGTACATCTCGTCGAATTTGTGCATGGAACGACCAATCTCCTTGGGCTTATAGCTTAGCAAGTTCAAGGCCAGTGAAAGCCCTGATGCGCCCGCAAAAGAAGGGTCGAGGGTTTCTCCCCGCGCGTTTCTCCACGCGCGTCTCTCCACGCCCGTCTCTCGCCGCGATCTACTGCGCCGTGCCTTCGCCGGCCAGGGCCGCCTTTCGCGGCGCAAGGAATTTCTTGATGCGCTCGCCGCTCTCGTCGCCGTACAGGCTGGTGAGGAAGGCGTCGCGCTCGGCCTCGAGCTGTTCGCGGCGGCTGCGGCCGCGCGCCGCATGCACCAGCTGCTTGATGCGGGCCTGGGCTTCGAACGGGCCGCGCGCGAGCTGTTGTGCCCATTCGAGCGCCGCTGCGCAGGCGGTGCCGCGCGGCACCACCTTGTTGACCACGCCCCAGTGCTTCAAACGGTCGGCGCTCACGGGGGTGCCGTCGAGCAGCATCTCCAGCGCGGCCTGCGGGGGCAGCGCGCGGGCCAGCGAATCGGTGCCGCCGGCGTCGGGCGACAGGCCCATGTTGACGTACGACATGGCAAAGCGCGCGTCCTCGGCGGCCACGATCAGGTCGCAGGCCAGGCACAGCGAAAAGCCGCCGCCCATGGCCGCGCCCTCGACGGCGGCTATCACCGGCTGGGGGGCGTCCTGCAGGGCCATGATCCATTCGTGCAGCGCGTCGATGTGGCCGCGCTGCTCGGCCTCTGGGAACTTGCGCTGGCGGGCGAGCCGCTTGAGGTCGCCGCCGCCCGAGAAGTGATCGCCCTCCCCGGTCAGCACGATGGCGCGCACGGTGCGAAAGCCCGCGGTGGCACGCACGGCCTGGGCAGCGGCACGGTAGATCGACGGATTGAGCGCATTGCGCGCCTTCGGGTTGCTGAGCGTGAGGACCAGCACGGCGCCCTCTCGGTGGGTTCGCAGGCGCGCGCCGTGCAGCTCGGTGGCGAGGGAGCCAGAGGTGTTCATGAGCGCCGCCCGCAAGACGGCAGCTGCCCGAAGCCGCAAAAGAGGCGCATGGTGTGTTTCCTTTTCATGAAATGAATACGAAACTACTCAACGCAGGAGATTCACCCAGGCAGAGTGCGCGGCCCATGTTGTACGCCTGATTTGCCAACTTCTTCACGGATTTCGCCTCACAAAAGGCCTCACAAAAGGCCCGAGCCCCCGAATCTGACGGCGACGTCAGGCATGGCGCCACTTTCAAAGTGCCTTTGAAAGTGGCTTTGCCGGGCCCTCACCGGGCCCTCACGGCACGCGGTGCCGCCAGTAGCGCGGCTGCCTTTCACGCTCGCAAGCCACCTCCTCCGGCCGCTCGCTCGCCCAGTGCGCCGCCCCGCACCGGGTGCTCTCGATCAGCCGAACGCCGCGCGCCCGATAGCGCTCGGCCACCTCCGCCGCCGGATGGCCGAAGCGGTTGCGGTACCCGGCCTGGACCAGCGCAATGCGCGGCTGCACGGCCTCCAGGAAAGGCGCGCCCGACGAAGTCTTGCTGCCGTGGTGCGGCACCAGCAGCACGTCGGCACGCAGCAGCTCCGGCGTGCGCGCGAGCAGCGCGGCCTCCTGCAGCCGCTCGATGTCGCCGGCCAGCAGCGCGGTGGCGCGGCCGTTGCCGATGCGCAGCACGCACGACACGGCATTGGGCTTGGTGAAGCTGCGGTAGTCCGATTCGAACGGATGCAGCACCTCGAACACCACGCCGTCCCAGGTCCAGCGCTGCCCGGCTTCGCAGCGGCGCGCCGCACGCAGGGCCTGCAGCGGATGCGTGGCCTCGATGGAGCTCAGCAGCGCGGCCTGCGGCTGCAGCGCGAGCACGGCCGCCGCGCCGCCGGTGTGGTCGGTGTCGCGGTGGCTCAGCACCAGCAGGTCGAGCCGCTCGCCATGGGCGCGCAGCAGCGGCACCAGCACGCGGTGGCCGGCGTCGCTCTCCAGGCTGTAGCGCGGCCCGGCGTCGTACAGCAGGCTGTGCGTGGCGGTGCGCACCAGCACCGCGTTGCCCTGGCCGATGTCGGCGGCGAGCAGTTCGAATTCGCCCGCCGCGGGCCGGGGCGCCTGCCACAAGAGCACGGGCAGCAGCAGCGGCATGCCCAGCGCCCGCACCGTCCAGGGCAGCCGCATGGCCAGCAGTGCGCCGCCCGCGACGCCGGCCGCCGCCATCCACACGGGCGGCGCCGCCATCGACACCGTGGCATGGGGCAGGCCGGCCAGCCACTGCAGCAGCAGCGCCAGCAGCCGCACGGCGTGCGCGCCCAGGTCCCACAGCGGTGCCACGGCCACGCCCAGCATCGCCAGCGGCGTGACGACCAGCGTGACCCACGGAATGGCCACCGCGTTGGCCACCAGGCCGACCAGCGACACCTGCTGGAACAGCAGCAGCCCGAGCGGCGTGATCGCCAGCGTGATGACCCATTGCTCGCGAAAGAACTGCCACAGCCGACGGGCCGCGCCTTGCCGCGTGTCGCCCGGCGCACTCACATCGGTCGCAAACAGCACGCCGACCGCCACGAAGCTGAGCCAAAAGCCCGCCTGCAGCAACGCCCACGGGTCGGCCGCCACCACCACGGCCGCGGTCAGCAGCCACACATGCGGCCACGGCCAGCGGCGCCCCGACAGGCGCAGCAACGCGACGGTCGCCAGCATCCACACCGTGCGCTGCGAGGGCACGCCCCAGCCGCTGAACAGCGCATAGAGCGCGGCCAGCCCCACGCCGCCGACCAGCGCCGCGCGCTGTGCGGGCACGCGCAGCATGAGCCGCGTGCTGCGCCGCCAGAGCAGGCCGACGAGGTGCGCGGCAAGCCACGCGAACATGGTCACGTGCAGGCCCGAGATCGACATGAGGTGGGCCACGCCGGTGGCGCGAAACACGTCCCATCCGGCGCGGTCGATGGCGCTCTGGTCGCCGGTGATCAAGGCCGCCATCACGCCCGCCTGGGCGCGGTCGGGTACGCGGTCGAACACGGCGTCGCGCACTGCCTCGCGGGCGCGTTCGACCGGGTGACGCCAGGTGGTCGCAAACGGGGCCAACAGGGCCGGCGGGGTGTCGCTTGCGCCGGTTCGCACGTAGCCGCTGGCGTGCAGGCCTTGTGCCCACATCCACAGTTCGCTGTCGAAGCCGTGCGGGTTGAGCTGGCCATGCGGCGCGCGCAGCCGGGTCGTGAAGCGCCAGCGTTCACCGGCATGCGGTGCCTGGGCGAGGTCTTCGGCGTACCAGCCCAGGGCGATCTGCCCGGGCACGATCGGGGCGTGTTCAACGGCGTTGTCGGTGGCACCTGCCCAGCGCGCGGATTCGACGTTCAAACGGAACCGTGTTCCAGCTTCGTTGCGCTGTGGCATTTCGGCGACGACACCTGTCACCTGCAGGTCACGCCCTTCGAGGGCAGGATTCAGGGCGCCTTGGGCATAGGCCGCGGCGCGCCATCCCGCGTTGCCGGCACCTGCCATGGCGCCGCACACGAACGCCACGGCCACGAACACCCGCGCGGGCAGGCGCCGCGCCAGCACACCGGCCATGGCCGAGAACAGCAATGCGCCGTAGCACCACGCCGGCCACAGCGCCGGTTGCTGCAGCTGCAACGCCGCCCCCAGCAGCGAACCACCCAGCGCGGCAAATGCGCCAACGGCACCGCTCGCCGTGCGAAACGGCGTCACCCCCAAGCCCCCCTTGCCCATGATGCAAACCCTCCCAAAGTCACGCTCAGTGGCGCGTTAATTGCTTTGCATCTGGGCTAGTATGCGTCTCACCAGAGACATCTTTTCGATGCAATCTGTCAGTACTGCACACAAAAACGCATGTCTATTCACGCCGCTCTTCACCACGTCACCCACTACAAATACGACCGCCTGGTGCAGCTGGGCCCTCAGGTCGTTCGCTTGCGCCCCGCGCCGCATTGCCGCAGCAACGTCATCTCTTACTCGCTGACGGTCGAGCCCGCCGAGCACTTCGTCAACTGGATGCAGGACCCGTTCGCCAACTACCAGGCGCGGCTTGTGTTCCCCGAAAAAACGCGCGAGTTCAAGGTCACGGTCGACCTGGTCGTCGAGATGGCGGTCTACAACCCGTTCGACTTCTTCCTCGAGCCGCAGGCCGAGAACTTTCCTTTCAAGTACACGGCCTCGCAGGCCGAAGAGCTGGCGCCCTACCTCGTGGCCGACCCGGTCACGCCGCTGCTGGAGGCCTACCTCGAAAAGGTCGACCGCAAGGAGCAGCGCACCATCGACTTTCTGGTGGGCATCAACCAGCAGGTGCAGCAGGACGTCAACTACCTCATTCGCATGGAGCCCGGCGTGCAGACGCCGGAAGAAACGCTGGCCAGCGGCAGTGGCTCGTGCCGCGACTCGGGCTGGCTGCTGGTGCAGTTGCTGCGCCACATGGGCCTGGCCGCGCGCTTTGTCTCGGGCTACCTGATCCAGCTCACGCCCGACGTGAAATCGCTGGACGGCCCCAGCGGCACCACGGTCGACTTCACCGACCTGCACGCCTGGTGCGAGGTGTTCCTGCCGGGCGCCGGCTGGATCGGCCTGGACGCCACCTCGGGCCTGATGGCCGGTGAAGGCCACATTCCGCTGGCCTGCACGCCGTCGCCTTCGAGCGCCGCGCCCATCGAGGGCGGGGTCGACGAGTCCGAGGTCGAGTTCGGCCACGAGATGAAGGTCACGCGCATCTACGAATCGCCGCGCGTCACCAAGCCCTACACCGAAGAGCAGTGGGCCGAAGTGCTGGCTCTGGGCGACGCGGTCGATGCGCGCCTGAAGGCCGGCGACGTGCGCCTCACCATGGGCGGCGAGCCAACCTACGTGGCCACCAGCGACCGCGACGCGGCCGAGTGGAACACCGACGCCCTCGGCCCCACCAAGCGCGGCTACGCCACCGAGCTGGTGCAGAAGCTGCGGGCCGAATACGGCAACGGCGGCTTCCTGCATTTCGGCCAGGGCAAGTGGTACCCGGGCGAGCAACTGCCGCGCTGGGCGCTGTCGATCTTCTGGCGCGCCGACGGCCAGACGCTGTGGCACGACCCCGAGCTGTTTGCCGACGAGCGCGTTCCCACGCACTACACCAGCGAAGACGCGCGCCGCTTCACCACCGTGCTGTCGCACAAGCTCGGCCTGACCGAGCGCTATGTGCAGCCCGGCTACGAAGACACCTTCTACTACCTCTGGCGCGAACGCCGCCTGCCGGTGAACGTCGACCCGTTCGACTCCAAGCTCGACGACGAACTCGAACGCGTGCGCCTGCGCCGCGTGTTCACGCAAAAGCTCGACGCCGTCATCGGCTACATGCTGCCGCTGGAGCCAGGCAATGCCGACGGCGACGCTCCCGCGCTCGACGGCCCGGCCTGGAAGACCGGCCCGTGGTTTCTGCGCGACGACCGGCTCTACCTGATTCCGGGCGACTCGCCCATGGGCTACCGCCTGCCGCTCGACTCGCAACCGTGGGCCAGCAAGGGCGACTACCCGTACCTGATCGAACGCGACCCGACCGCGCCGCGCGGTACGCTGCCCAGCTCGGCCGACTACCAGGCGCGCTACAACGTCGACGTGTCGGCCAGCGCCGCGGGCGGCGACCTTGGCGCTGTGCCCTATGCCTTCGGCACGCCGCCAGTGGTACCGGCCTCGGTGCGCATGCAGGCGCCGGGCGACGGCGATGCAGCAGCGGCGGCGCGCGGTGACGGCAAGGGTGATGGCAAAGGCACCGTCGCGGCTGAAGGCGCCGCATCCAACCCCGCCACCCGCCAGCCCTTGCGCGGCGAATCGGCCCACTGGGTCACACGCACCGCGCTGTGCGTCGAAGTTCGCGACCCGCGCCGCGCCAACGGCCCGGCGGCCGAGAAGAAGGGCAGCGCATCGGGCGTGCTCTACGTCTTCATGCCGCCGCTGGCCCGCCTGGAGGACTACCTCGACCTGGTGGCGGCCGTGGAAGCCACCGCGCGCGACCTGGGCATGCGCATCGTGATGGAAGGCTACTCGCCGCCGCGCGACCCGCGCCTGAAGATGCTGGCCGTCACGCCCGACCCGGGCGTGATCGAAGTCAACATCCATCCGGCCCACAACTGGAAGGAACTGGTGGCGCACACCGAGTTCCTCTACAACGCCGCGTTCGAAACCCGCCTGTCGGCCGAGAAGTTCATGACCGACGGCCGCCACACCGGCACCGGCGGGGGCAACCACTTCGTGATGGGCGGCGCCACGCCCGCCGACAGCCCGTTCCTGCGCCGGCCCGAGCTGCTGGCCAGCCTGCTGCTGTACTGGCACAACCACCCGTCGCTGAGCTACCTGTTCTCGGGCATGTTCATCGGACCGACCAGCCAGGCGCCGCGCGTGGACGAGGCCCGCAACGACCAGGTCTACGAGCTGGAAATTGCCCTGAAAGAAATCGCGCGCAACCGCGAGATCTACGGCCAGAACATGCCCGCATGGCTGGTCGACCGCACGCTGCGCAACATCCTGATCGACGTGTCGGGCAACACGCACCGCAGCGAGTTCTGCATCGACAAGCTCTACTCGCCTGATTCGAGCACCGGCCGCTTGGGCCTGCTGGAGCTGCGCGCCTTCGAAATGCCGCCGCATGCGCGCATGAGCATTGCGCAGCAACTGCTGATTCGCGCGCTGGTGGCCCGCTTCTGGGACGAGCCCTACAAGGCGCCCGTCACGCGCTGGGGCACCGAGCTGCACGACCGCTTCCTGCTGCCGACCTTCGTGAAGATGGACTTCGACGACGTCATCAGCGAAATGCGCCAGGCCGGCTTTGCGTTCGACCCCGACTGGTTTGCGCCGCACCTGGAGTTCCGCTTCCCGCTGGTGGGCCAGATGCAGGCCATGGGCGTGGAGCTGTCGCTGCGCAATGCGCTGGAGCCCTGGCATGTGATGGGCGAAGAGGGCTCGGCCGGCGGCACGGTGCGCTATGTCGACTCGTCGCTCGAGCGCATCGAGGTGCGCGTGACCGGCCTGAACGAAAGCCGCCATGTCATCACCGTCAACGGCAAGGTGCTGCCGCTGCAGCCCACGGGCGTCACGGGCGAGTTTGTGGCCGGCGTGCGCTACAAGGCCTGGAACCCGCCGTCGGCGCTGCACCCCAGCATCGGCGCCCATGCGCCGCTGACCTTCGACCTGGTCGACACCTGGATGAAGCGCTCGCTGGGCGGCTGCCAATATTTCGTCGCCCACCCGGGCGGGCGCAACTACGACACCTTCCCGGTGAACGCCTACGAGGCCGAAAGCCGGCGCCATTCGCGCTTCACGCGCATGGGCCACACCCCCGGCCTCATGCGCACGCCGCCGGCCACCATCGAGCTGCCGGGCAGCCGCGAGTTCCCGTTCACGCTGGACTTGCGCCGCTGAGGGGCCCTTCAGCACACGGCCGTCACGGACACCCCGTGACGGCGGTGTGACAATCCCCCTCCTGTGGAACCCCTCAACGAATCTCTGTTCGACGCCCAGGCCCTGGACTTTCCAGCGGCCCTGGCGTCGGCGCTCGCCCCGGCCGCGTTGCCCGGCCATTTCGACGAACTGCGTGGGCAAGCCACCGCGGCCGTGCCCGTGCGGCCGGCGCCGGGGGCGGCGCCCGCCCCCGCGGCCCCGCTGCTGTACGACACCGCGGCGCAGCGGCCGGCCATGCCGGCACCGCCGCTGGCTCAATCGCAATCGCAGTCTTCCCAGTCGCAGTCTCAGTCCTCCCAATCTCAATCGCAGTCCCAGCAGCAGAGCCCGTCCGGCGAAACGCCTGAGCTCACGCCCGCCTGGAACGCCTTCTTCGAGCAGCTCGGCCCCGGCGGCTTCAACGACCTGCCGCGGCGCGCCGTCAGCCTGGAGCGCCAGATCCGCGACAACGGCGTCACCTACAACGTGTACGCCGACGCCGACGGCCCGCAGCGGCCCTGGTCGCTCGACCTGTTTCCGCTGATCGTCTCGCCCGAGAGCTGGAGCCAGATCGAGGCCGGCGTGCTGCAGCGCGTGCGCGTGCTCGACCGCGTGATGGCCGACGTCTACGGCCCGCAGCAGCTGCTGGCCGAGGGCCTGATTCCGCCGGCGCTGGTGCGCGGCCACCCCGGCTACCTGCGCGCGCTGCACGGCGTAAAGCCGCCCGGCGACACCTGGCTGCACATCACCGCCTTCGACCTGGCGCGCGGCCCCGACGGCAACTGGTGGGTGGTCTCGCAGCGCACCCAGGCGCCTTCGGGCCTGGGCTACCTGCTGGAAAACCGGCTGGCCATCACGCGGGAGTTTCCGCAGGCCTTCGAGGCGCTGCACGTGCAGCGCCTGGCCGCCACCTACAGCGCCATGATGGAAGGGCTGCAGCGCATGTGCCCGGCCGGCGTGCCGCCGCACATCGCCCTGCTCACGCCGGGCCCGTACAACGAAACCTACTTCGAGCACGCCTACCTGGCGCGCTACCTGGGCGTGACGCTGGTCGAGGGCAACGACCTCACCGTGCGCGACCAGCGGCTGTACCTGAAGACGCTGCAGGGCCTGCGCCCGGTGCACGGCCTCATCAAGCGGCTGGACGACCAGTTTCTGGACCCGCTGGAGCTGCGGCCCGACTCCACGCTCGGCGTGCCCGGCCTGCTGCAGGCCATTCGCGCCGGCAACGTGCTGGTGGCCAACATGCCGGGCTCGGCCTTTCTGGAATCGCCCGCGCTGCTGGGCTTCTTGCCCGGGCTGGCGCGCCGCCTGATCGGCGAAAAGCTCAAGCTGCCCGCGCTGCCCACCTGGTGGTGCGGCGAGCGCGCCGCGCTGGAGTCGGTGCTGCCGCAGCTCGGCGACTGCGCCATCAAGCCCACCTACCCCGGCGTGGACGGCCGCGTGAGCTTCGACGCGGTGCTCGGCAGCCAGCTGGGCCGGCGCGAGCTCGACGAATGGGCCGGTCGCATCGTGCGCGAAGGCGACGTCCACACGGTGCAGGGCTACCTGCCGCTGTCACAGATGCCCACCTGGGCCAACGACATGGGCCCCGGCCACATCGCACCGCGCGCCATGCTGCTGCGCGTGTTCGCGGTGAGCGACGGCGCGCAGTCGTGGCGCGTGCTGCCCGGCGGACTGGCCCGGCTCGCGGGGCCCGATGCGCAAATTGCTTCCATGCAGCGCGGCGGCAGCAGTGCCGATGTGTGGGTGCAGACGCATGGCGAGGTCGACCGCACCACGCTGCTGCAGCCGCACGCCACGCCGGCCTCGCTGGCGCGGCACCGCGCGCCCGTCACCAGCCGCGCGGCGGAAAACATGTTCTGGCTCGGCCGCTACACCGAGCGTGCCGAGAACGCGGTGCGCCTGGCGCGCCTCACGCTCAACCTGCTGGGCGGCGAAGACCAGTCTTCGCGCCCGCTGCTCGAATGGCTGCACCGCATGGCGCTGCGCAATGCGCTGGTGCCGGCCGAAGTGCCGAGCGCGCCGCAGTCGCGCCGCGTGTTCGAACGCGCGCTGATCGCCGAGCTGGGCGACGTGGACCATGGCGGCAGCGTGGGCTACAGCCTCATGTGCATCCGTCAGGCCGCGGCGGCCGTGCGCGAGCGCCTGTCGCAGGACAACTGGAACCAGATCGTGCGCGCCGAGGCCGAGTTTCTGCGCCGCACCGCCGAGCAGGCCGGTGAAGGCAGCTTTGCCGCCAGCGCCTCGCTGCGCGCGCTCGAATCCGCCAGCACCGCGCTGGCCGCCATGACCGGCGCGCAGACCGACCGCATGACGCGCGACGACGCCTGGCGGCTGCTGTCCATCGGGCGCCACATCGAGCGCCTGGGCTTTCTGTCGAACGCGCTGGAGGCCGGTTTCGAGATCGGCGCCGTGCATGAGGTCAGCGGCTTCGAGGCCATGGTGGCGCTGTTCGACAGCACCATCACCTTTCATGCGCGCTACCAGCAGCGCCGCGACGTCGCCACGCTGGTCGACCTGCTGGTGCTCGACGCCGAGAACCCGCGCTCGCTGGCCTGGGTCACGCAGACCTTGCGCGGGCGCATCGCACGGCTGGCCGGCAGCGCGCCGGGCAAGCTCACCGCGCTCTCTTACGAGCTGCCCGACCCGGCCAGCTGGACGCTGGAGCACATCTGCGCCGCGGGCCCGGACGCCGACTACCCGGCCCTGCTGGCGCTGCTCGCGGGCTGCGAAACGGCCGCCTACCATGTGTCCGACGCCATCGGCACACGCTACTTCACGCTGACATCCGAATCGCTGCGCTCCGTCGGCGCTTGAACTTGGCTCTCCCCCATGCTTCGCGCACTTCGTGTCGCTTCGCACTCCCCCTCGCCGGGGGCAACGCCTGCGGCCCGGCGAAGCCGGTTCCGCGGCATTTCCCGAATGGAACCAGGAGACATTTGATGCTCTGCACCAACATCCAACAACGCTTCGCACTGGCCGCCGCCGGGCTCTTCGTTGCGCTTGCCCTCAGCGGCTGCGGCAAGCAGGAAGGCGCCACGCCAGCGGCCTCCGGCAGCGCCCCACCTGCCGCACCCGCCCGCGTGCTCGTGGTCGGCACCGACGCGGCCTACACGCCCTTCGAGTCGCAGAACGACAAGGGCGACATCGTGGGTTTCGACATCGACGTGGTGAAGGCGGTGGCGCAGAAGGCCGGCATCGAGGTGAAGTTCGTCAACACGCCGTGGGAGGGCATCTTCAATGCACTCGACCAGGGCGACCGCGATCTGCTGGTGTCGGCCATCACCATCACCGACGAGCGCCGCCAGACCATGGATTTCTCGCAGCCGTATTTCGACGCCAGGCAGCTCATTGCCGTGAAGGCCGATTCGCCCGTCGCCCAATTCGAAGACCTCAAGACGCTGAAGGTGGGCGTGCAGAACGGCACCACCGGCGACGAAGTGGTCGGCAAGCTGCTGGGCAAGTCGAGCACCGCCATCAAGCGCTTCGAGTCCACGCCGCTGGCGCTGAAAGAGCTCGAAGCCGGCGGCGTGCAGGCCGTGGTGGCCGACAACGGCGTGGTGGTGCACTACCTGGCCAACAACCCCGGCGGCGGCTTCAAGACCGTGAGCGACGCGGCCTTTCCGGCCGAGAAATACGGCATTGCGGTGAAGCGGGGCAATGCCGCGCTGCTGGCCCGCATCAACCAGGGCCTGGAGGCCATCCGCGCCGACGGCACCTACGAGAAGATCTACGCCGCGCACTTCGGCACCGCGCCCAAGTAACCCAGGCAGCCCACGCAAGCCACGCCACGCCGGACCCACCATGCTGCTTCACGTCACCCACGAAACGCGCTACGAATATTCGCCGCCGGTCGAGACCGCGCAGCACCTCGCCCACCTGAAGCCGCTGGCCACCGATTCGCAGCGGCTCGTGAGCCACCAACTCGCCATCGAGCCGCCGCCCGCGCAGCGCAGCGAGCGGCCCGACGTGTACGGCAACACGCGCGCGTTCTTCGCGCTGGAGTCCACGCACGACCGGCTGGTGGTCACGGCGCAGAGCGTGGTCGAGACCTTTGTGCCCGTGCTGTCGCCCGACGTGGCGCGCGACCTGCCGTGGGAGACGGTGCGCGAGCGCTTTCGCTTCCGCAAGGACGCCACCTTCGACGCGGCCTCGGAGTTCGTGTTTCCGTCGCCCTACGTGCCGCGCCACGACGACTTCACCGCCTATGCGCGCGCCAGCTTCGTGCCGCGGCGGCCCGCCTTCGACGTGGCCATGGACCTCACCGAGCGCATGTACGACGACTTTGCCTACGACGCCGACAGCACCGAAATCAACACCCCCGCCGTGGAGGCCCTCGCGCAGCGCAAGGGCGTGTGCCAGGACTTCGCGCACATCATGATCGCGTGCTTTCGCACCATGGGCCTGCCCGCGCGCTACGTGAGCGGCTACCTGCTCACCCAGCCGCCGCCCGGCCAGCCCAGGCTGGTGGGCGCCGACGCCTCGCATGCATGGGTGTCGGTGTACCTGCCCGGCGAAGACATCGGCAGCCCCGGCGGCTGGGCCGACTTCGACCCCACCAACGGCCGCCAGCCCGGCGAGGACTACGTCACGCTGGCCATCGGTCGCGACTACTCCGACGTGTCACCGATGCGCGGTGTACTCCATGGCGGCGCGCGGCACACGCTGAGCGTGGGCGTGACCGTGCAACCCGTGGGAGAAGAGSCCGAAGCACCCCAGCAACTGTCCCTTCTACACATCTCCGAGCCCACG
>NNBV01001087.1_pt1 | contig 104317 bp, 102 predicted proteins | sample 1173771 | NCBI WGS metagenome assembly NNBV01 (sample SAMN07173938, study PRJNA388173) | plant metagenome | isolation source: symbiotic tissue sample KVS11 | place: Norway: Troms, Kvaloya island | reverse complement strand
TGGGCTCGGASATTGCCTTCGACCACGGTATCGAGGTCGGGGCGCCCGGTGATGCGGTCGCCGGTGACCAGGCTGGGCAGCTGGCCGCGTTCGGCGGGCGGGACCAGTTCGGTCAGCAGCGGCGTGCGCTTGAGCGTGATCGGCGCGTCGAAGCCGGTGGCGGTCTGCGCCGAGGCGCCATGCACATGCATGAGCGCCAGCGACAGCACGGCCAGCGGCAGCGGCGGGCGGGAACGCCGCGGGGTCGCACGTCGGCTCATCAAGCCTCCTGCCCGGCCGTTCCGAGGAAAGCCGGTTGCTCCCCCGTGGAGAGCAGCGCGCGCACAAGGTGCCAGGCGTGAAGGCGTGGGGTCGTAGGCATCGGTTCGGAACGAAGGATCGTCGGGGGACGGCGCGGCAGGCCGGCGGGTTGCAGGGGCCGGCGGCGACCCGGCTCGGCCGGGCGCTGGCCGCGAGGGGTTGCCGCGCCAGGCGGATTTGTAGAATCGATTATCCATGACAGCACCCTTGCCCCCCGCCTCTTTGGCCCCGAGCCCCGCCGAGACCATTCCCTGGACCGATCCGAAACGGCATGAAATGTTCCGGGCCTGGCTGGCCGGCATCGCCCCGGCGCAGCGGCTGCTGCCCGACACGGTGCGCCTCGCCTCGGCCGATGCGAGCTTCAGGCGCTATTTCCGCCTCGACACCACCGATCCCGCGGCGCCCACGCGCATCGTGATGGACGCCCCGCCCGACAAGGAAAACAGCGACCCCTTCGTGCAGGTGGCGCGCCTGATGGCCGAGGCCGGCGTGCTGGCCCCCACGGTGCTCGAATGGGACCGCCCGAACGGCTTCCTGCTGCTGGACGACCTGGGCCGCCAGACCATGCTGGACGTGCTCGACCCGGCCCAGCCAGACGCCAGCCGCCCGCTGTACGACCAGGCGATCGACGCGCTGATCAAGTGGCAGCTGGCCTCCCGGCCCGGCGTGCTGCCGCCCTACGACCGCGCGCTGCTGGAACGCGAGCTGGCGCTGTTCCCCGAGTGGTACATCGGCCGCCACCGCGGCGTTGCCATCGAAGGCAAACTGAAGGAGCGGCTGGAGCGCAGCTTCAAGCTGATCGTCGAGAGCAACCTGGCGTCGCCCAGCGTGTATGTGCACCGCGACTTCATGCCGCGCAACCTGATGCTGGGGGTGGCCCCCACGCTCGACACTGGCGTGTCCTCGCTGCCCCCCGAGGGGGCGCTCGCCGCCTTGGCGCGGCCCGGCGGCAGCTCGGCCGCGCCGCTCGGCGTGCTCGACTTCCAGGACGCCGTGTACGGCCCCATCACCTACGACATCGCCAGCCTGCTGCGCGACGCGTTCCTGAGCTGGGACGAGGAGTTCGTGCTCGACGTCACCATCCGCTACTGGACGGCGGCGCGCAAGGCCGGACTGCCGGTGGACGAGGACTTCGGCGCGTTCTACCGCGCGGTCGAGTGGATGGGCCTGCAGCGCCACCTGAAGGTGGCCGGCATCTTCGCGCGCCTCACGCTGCGCGACGGCAAGCCCAAGTACCTGGCGGACACGCCGCGCTTCATTGCCTACATTCGCGCGACCGCCAGCCGCTACATGGAGCTGACGCCGCTGGTGCGCGTGATCGACGAGGTCGAAGGCACGTCGGCCCTCACGGGCTTCGCCTACGGCCGGGTCAATTAAAGAGCATGCCCCGTTTCCACTGTTCCGTGCCGCTGGCCGCAGGCGCCAGCCTGTCGCTGCCGCCGGGCGCCGCGCGCCATGTGCAGGTGCTGCGCATGCAGCCCGGCGACGCCCTCACCCTGTTCGACGGCGCGGGCGGCGAGTACGCGGCCACGGTCGAGCGCATGGGCCGCAGCGAGGTGGCGGTGGCAGTCGGCGCCCACCTGCCCATCGAGCGCGAGGCGCTACGCGCCGTGCACCTGGCGGTCGGCATGCCGGCCAACGAGCGCATGGACTGGCTGGTCGAGAAGGCCACCGAGCTGGGCGTGGCCAGCATCCAGCCGCTGGCCACCGCCCACGGCGTGCTGCGCCTGTCGGGCGAGCGCGCCGAGAAGAAGCGGGCGCACTGGGAGGCCATTGCGGTCGCGGCCTGCGAGCAGTGCGGGCGCAACCGGGTGCCGGTGGTGCATCCGGTGCAGTCGTTTTCGGGCTGGGTCGACGCGCAGGCTGCACAGGCCTCAGTGACGGCGGTGCGCCTCGTGCTGAGCCTGGCCGAAGGCACACGCGCCCTTTCGGCGGTGCCTGTGCCGCAGGGCCAAGGCGCCCTCGTGCTGAGCGGCCCCGAGGGCGGCCTGAGCGGCGCCGAAGAGCAGCAGGCCATCGCCCGCGGCTTCGCGCCCGTCACGCTCGGCGCGCGCGTGCTGCGGGCCGAAACAGCGGCGCTGGCCGCGCTGGTGTCGCTCGCGGGCCTCTGAGCCTTCAACCGCCCGCCGCGCCTGCTGGCAAACGCCGAACAGAGGGCCAAAAGCAGGTGTTTTCCGCAACGCGTGCGGCGAAAGCTTGGGAAACAATCGTTACTTCATTAAGACAAAAGAAGGACTTTTGCCCCATGTCCCGCTCGCCAGGCGCGTTTCGCCTTGCCCCTCTCGTTCTTTCGCTGCTGTGCGCGGCACCCGCCGCGCTGGCGCAGAGCCCCGCCGTCGCCCCCACGCCGACGCAGGTCAGCCCCGAGGTCGACCGGGCCTACGCGCAGCTGATGGCGTCGCCTGCCATCCAGAAACTGCTCGAGGCCGTCAAGGCCGACCATGAGCGTTCGGTCGACGACCTGAAGATGCTCACCGAGATCGAGGCGCCGCCCTTCAAGGAGCACAAGCGCGCCGAGGCCTTCCTCGCGCGCATGAAGGCGCTGGGCCTGAGCCACGCGAAGATCGATGCCGAAGGCAACGTGGTCGGCCTGCGCAAGGGCACCGGCGGCGGACCCAAGCTGCTCATCTCCGCCCACCTGGACACCGTGTTCCCCGCCGGCACCGACGTGAAGGTGAAGGAGCGCGACGGCCGGCTGTACGCACCCGGCATCGGCGACGACACGCGCGGCCTGGCCGTGCTGCTGTCGTGGCTCAAGGTGCTGAACGACCACAAGGTGCAGACGGTGGGCGACCTGATGTTCGTCGCCAACGTGGGCGAGGAAGAGCTGGGCAACCTGCGCGGCATGAAGGCGATCTTTCGCGACCACCTGGACATCGACGGCATGGTGGGGCTGGAGCCTTCGCCGCCGGGCGCCGTGCTGGTGCTCGCCACGGCCAGCCACCGCTACGAGGTGACGTTCCAGGGCCCGGGCGGCCACAGCTTCGGCGCCTTCGGCCAGGTGCCCAGCGCCATTCACGGCATGGGCCGCGCCATTGCCAAGATCGCCGACGTGCGCACGCCGAGCTTTCCCAAGACCACCTTCACCGTGGGCACCGTGGGCGGCGGCACCTCGGTCAACACCATTGCGCCGGACGCGCGCATGGCCATCGACATTCGCTCGGACGACATGGGCGCGCTGCTGGAGACCGAAAAGAAGATCCTGGCCGCCATCGACGAGGCGGTGGCCGAGGAAAACAAGCGCTGGGGCGTGAGCACGCTGAGCGCAAGCACCCGGCTGATCGGCGACCGGCCGGGCGGGCGCACGCCGCCCGATTCGGTGATCGTGGAGGCCGCCACGCGCGCCAACGCGGCCTTCGGCCACAAGACGATGCTGCGCGGCGGCAGCACCGACGCCAACGTGCCGATCGCGCTGGGCATTCCGGCCGTCATCGTGGGCGGCGGCGGCAAGGGCTCGGGATTCCATTCGATTGCCGAGTCCATCGACGTGACAGACGCCTGGAAAGGCGCGCAGAATTCTCTGGTGACGGTGCTCGGGTTGGTGGGCGTGCAAGGGGTCAGCCCCGCATTGCTGCCCAAACGCGTGGCGCGTACCAAGTAATTTGTCACGTTGCCAGTTCGAAAATGGCTGGGCGACTTTCCTCTCAAGCTCCGGGGCATTTAACAATGTTGTCGGTTCTGTCACACACCAAGGAAACGGCCATGGGATTGCTCGATTCGGTACTCGGTCAAGTGCTGGGAGGCGCTGGACAACAACAGCAGCCACAAGGCGGCGGGCTCGGCGGCGGGCTCGGCGGCGGGTTCGGCGGAGGACTCGGAGGGTTGGGCGATCTCGGTGGCCTGGCGGGCGCGCTGGGCGGCCTGCTTGCGAACAACGGCGCGGCAGGTGGTCTGGGCGGCCTGGTCTCCAAGTTCGAGCAGGCCGGCCTGGGCAGCGTCATCGGCTCGTGGATCGGCAAGGGCGACAACCAGCCGGTCTCGGGCGACCAGCTGCAGAACGCGCTGGGCAGCGACACCATTGCCGCCATTGCAGCCAAGCTGGGCATCAATGCGCAGACGCTGCTGCCGATGCTCGCGACCATGCTGCCGGCGCTCATCGACCAGCTCACACCGCACGGCAAGGTGCCGGAGCAGGGCCTGGGCAACCATGAAGACCTGCTGGGCTCGCTCAGCGGTCTGTTGCAAGGCAAGCAGTCCTGAGCGGCTGCGGCCTCTGTTCAGAGTTCAGCGCCCGCGAGGGCGCTTTTTTTTGGCCTGGCCGGCCGTGGCCGACAATGCCGCTCGCATCAGTCAGAGGGAGCAACGGCATGGCGGTCGGCGGCAAATCGAAGGGTGAGAAGGACAGCGGCGGCACGCACGCAAAAGACGGCCTGGCGGCACAGCCCTCCGGCAGCGTGCGCTGGACCAAGGGCATGCGCGAATCGCTCGCACGGTTCAACGACCGCGCCTGCGGCCATTGCGGCGGCCTGCTGTGCACCGAGCGCAGCCTGGCCGACAGCCTGGACTTCTATCGCCGCCACCGCGCCAGCTTCTACCCGCCACGCGCCGCGCGGCTGCGCATGCTCGAGATGCACGGCGCCGCGGCGGCCGAGCTGTTCTTCGAGCCGTCCCCGCACAAGGAGGCCGTGACCGACCTGCTGGCCATCCACGACGCGGCGGTGGTGCGCTTCTTCGTGACGCAGGTCAAGCAGATCGACTGCAAGGCCGCGCTGGCCAAGCAGGCCGCCCGCTGGCCGCTGTTCGTGCTGCGCGAGCTGCTCTCGGCCAACCCCGCGCGCCACCAGGCCGGCGCCGCGCTCGTCCTGGAGCTGCTGGCCGCCAACCCCGAGTGGCAATCACCGCTCGAAGCCGCCTGCGACGACAGCCAGCGCAAGACGCTCGCGCGCCTGCAGGAAGACGGCGCCGACGGCGTGACCGACGCCGCCCCCGACACCTGGCCCGCGCTGCTGCGCCGCCCGCCGTGGCGCAACCGGCAGGCGCTGCCGGTGGTGCCCACGCTGGCCCTGGCACCGCGCGACGCCCCGGCCGTGCTGCACTGGAGCGACCTGCCCGCGCCGCAGTACGTGCAGGCCACGCAGAGCCCGGCCGCCACGGCCGCCCCGGACGACTGGCTGGCGCAGGAGGTGCGCATCGCGCGCGCGCGGTCCGACGAACGGATACGCGAATTCGCGCGCAACCAACCGGCGGCACCGCCAGCGGTGCATGCCGGCGATGCCGTGCGCAAGGCCCTGTGGATGCTCGGCGTGCTCCCTGAATCCATCGAGCCCGTCGCCACCGGCCGCGACATCGCGCCCGAAGACTTCGGCAAGCCGCCCGCCGACGCCTGGACCGTCTCCGAATACCTCTGGCAACTGCCCGTGGCAATGGTCGTCGGCGTGCTCACGCACGGCCCGGCCATGCCGCTGTACGTGGGCGACGTCGCGCGCATCCGCCCGATGCTGCATCACTTCGGCGCGGCCTTGCTGCCGGCGCTGCCGCGCTACCTCAAGCAGGGCTCGCGCGCGATGTTCGAGCTGACCTCGGTCATCGAGTGGAGCGCCCTGGCCGACTGGATCGCCAAGGGCTTCCACACCAACCGCTGGGTGCGCGGCGAGGCCGGCGCCTGGCTGGCGCGCTATCCGGACGCCGCGGCGCGCGGGCTCGTGCCCACCGCCCTGGGCGAACCCGGCGCCGCGCACGAGGCCGCCCAGGCCGCGCTGCGCTGGCTCCACCAGGAGGGCCATGCCGAGGCCGTGCGCAGGCAGGCCCTGGCCTACGGCCCGCAAGCCGCGGAGGCCGTGGCAACGCTGCTGGCCATCGCGCCCGAAGAGTTGCTGCCCGACAGCCTGCCGGTGCTGCCCAGGACGCTGCCGCTGGCGGCGCTGCCTCGCCTGGTGCTCAAAGGCAGCGGCCACGCGCTGCCGCAGGCCAACGTGCCCGACGTGCTGATGGCCATGATGCTGGGCCGGCCCGACGCCCCCTATCCGGGCCTGCCCGCGCTGCTGGACGCGCTGGCGCCCGACAGCCTGGCGCGCTTCGGCCGCGCGCTGCTGGCCTGGTGGATCGGCAACGGCCGGCCGGCCAAGGAGCGCTGGATGTTCGCGCTGCAGGGCCGCCTGGGCGACGACGAAACCGCGCGCCAGCTCTACGGCCTGCTGCGCCAGTGGCGCGCCGCGCTCGACCGCGTGCGCGCCTACGACGCCATGGCGATGCTCGGCGACATCGGCAGCGACGCCGCCCTGATGCACCTGGCCGAGCTCGCGCGCCAGACCCGCTACGACGACCTGCGCACCCGCGCCGACCGCATGCTGGGCGAGGTGGCCGAGCAGCGCGGCCTGAGCCTGGACCAGCTGGCCGACCGCACCGTGCCCGACCTGGGCCTGGACGCGCGCGCCCGCCTCACGCTGGACTTTGGCCCGCGCACTTTCGAAGTGCGCATGGACGACCACTTTCAGCCCGTGGTGCACGACGCCCGCGGCAAGCCGCTGAAGACGCTGCCCAAGCCCGGCGCGAACGACGAGCCCGGCAAGGCCGCCACCGCCGCCACGCAACTGAAAGACCTGCGCAAGCTGGCCAGGACCGTCGCCACCACGCAGGTCAAGCGGCTCGAAGCCGCCATGTGCGCGCAGCGCCGCTGGAGCGCCGACGAGTTCATGCCTTTCTTCGCCAACCACCCGGTGCTGCGGGTGTTCAGCCGGCCGCTGGTGTGGGGCCTGTTCGATGCCGCAGACCGGCTGAGCGGCACTTTCCGCGTGAGCGCCGAGGGCGAGTTGCGCGACCTGCACGACGACCCGGTCACGCTGCCCGACGCCGCGCGCATCGGACTGGCGCACCCGCTGGAGCTGGCCGCGCTCGACCCGTCGCTGGCCGCCGCCTGGAGCGCGGTGCTGGCCGACTACGAAATCATGCAGCCCTTCGAGCAGCTCACGCGCCAGACCTTCGTGCGCGACGAGGCGCTGCGCACGCGCCGCGAACTGCCGCATTGGGCCGGGCGCCAGGTGTCGAACGCCGGCCTCATGGGGCTGGAGTCGCGCGGCTGGCTGCGCGAGGTGGGCGAGGGCGGCATGGTCAACAGCTTCAACAAGGCGTTGCCCGGCGGGCGGCGCCTGTGCGTGCAGTTGGACGAAGGCTGGTTCGTGCAGGACACGCCCGACGGCAAGACGCTGCAGACCGTGCGCGCTGTAGCGCTGGACGGCACCGACACCACCGGCGGCACGCTGGGCGACATCTCGCCGATCGCCTTCAGCGAGATCGAGCGCGACCTGCAACGCGTGATCAGGGAGGCGCCGTGAACCGCAATCTGTGGCTGCTTGCCATCTGCCAGGGCCTGTTCCTCACGAACAACGTGACCTTCATCGCCATCAACGGGCTGGTGGGGCTGGGCATTGCACCGCACGGCTGGATGGCCACGCTGCCCGTGATGGGCTACGTGGTGGGCGGCGCGCTGACCACCGGGCTGGTGGCGCGCACGCAGCAGCGCTTCGGGCGGCGCGGTTCGTTCCAGATCGGACTGGCAGTGGCGCTGGCGGCGGCGCTGCTGTGCTGCTTTGCGGCGGTCACGCGCAACTTCTGGCTGCTGTGCTTCAGCACGCTGATCGCGGGCTACTACAACGCCAACGCAGGGCTGTACCGCTTTGCCGCGGCCGAGCTGGCGGCGCCGGCGTGGCGCGAGAAGGCGGTGTCGGTGGTGATGGCCGGCGGGCTGATCGGCGCGGTGGCCGGGCCCAACCTTGCGGCGGCCACGCGCGAGGCCTTTGCCGTGCCGTTCGCGGGCGCCTACATCGCGCTGGCCGGCGTGGCGCTGCTGTCGATGGCGGTGATGCGCTTCATCGAATTCCCCGCCACGCTCACGCGCAAGGAGGCCGCGGGCGGGCGGCCGCTGAGCGAGATCATGCGGCAGCCCGTGTTCATCGTGGCGGCCGCCGCGGGCGCGCTGGGCTACGGCGTGATGAATCTGCTGATGGCGGCCACGCCCATTGCCATGCAACTGTGCAGCCTGCCGTTTTCCGACGCCGCGCTGGTGCTCGAATGGCATGTGATCGGCATGTTCGCGCCGGGCTTCTTCACCGGCCACCTGATCCGCCGCTTCGGCGCGCTGCCGGTGATGGGCGTGGGGCTGCTGCTGAACCTGGGGTGCATCGTGGTGGCGCTGTCGGGCGTGGAGCTGCACCACTTCATCGTGGCGCTGTGCCTGCTGGGCGTGGGCTGGAATTTTCTGTTCACCGGCAGCACCACGCTCTCGCTCACCGCCTACACCGCGCAGGAGCGCGACCGGGCGCAGGGCGCGCTGAACTTCTGCGTGTTCGCCACGCTGGCCGTCACCTCGTTCGCCTCTGGCGTACTGGTGACCACGCAGGGCTGGCGGCTGTTGAACTTCGGCTCGCTGGTGCCGGTGGTGCTGACGGGCGCGGCGCTGCTCTGGCTGGCGCGCCGGCGGGCCGTCAGGCCGGCGGAAACTGCCGGTTGAGCCAGCCCGCCAGGGCGGCGAAGACCGGCTCGGCGTCCAGCTCGTTGAAGAGCTCGTGGTACAGCGTGTCGAAGCCATGCGCCTCCACCTGGCCGCTGGGCGCCGCCGCTTGGGCGAAGGCGCGGCTGGCGGCCGGCACCACGAGGTGGTCGTCGCCCGCGTACAGCAGCAGGGTGGGCACGGGCCAGGTGGCGGCGCGCTGCTGCACCGTGGCGCCCTCGGTCGCCAGGAAGCGCGCCAGGCGGGCGCCGATGCGGTCGTGCGTGAGCGGATCGGCGCGGTAGGCCTGCACCACGGCCGGGTCGTGCGAGAGGTAGTTGTCGTTCAGCCCGTTGCCCACGCGCAGGTTGGGCGCAATGCGCGGCAGCACCGCCAGCAGCACTTTCTGCACACCGCTCAGGCCCGGGTCGAGCCCCGGCGACGACAGCACCAGCCCTTCGACCGGCCGTACGCCGCGTGCCACCAGGCTCGCCGCCACCAGCCCGCCCAGGCTGTGGCCCAGCAACACCAGCGGCAGGCCGGGGTTCAGGCCGCGCGCATCGTCGACGACCCGGGCCAGGTCGTCGACCAGCCGCAACTCGCTCGGCAGGCCGCCGCGCGCGCCGCTGGATTCGCCATGGCCGTGGTGGTCGTGCGCCCATACGGCAAAGCCCCATTCATGCAGGCATTCGGCCAGCGCGTGGTAGCGGCCCGCGTGCTCGCCCAACCCGTGCACCAGCACGACGACGGCCCGTGCCGGCCCCGGGCCTGGTGCAGGCAAGCGGCGCAGGGCAAGCGTCTCGCCGTCCGGGCTGGACAGAGAGACACGTTGCGGCAAAGGCAAAGGCAGGGGCTCGCTCAAGCCGCGACGGGCTCCGACGCGGCGGCGCGGTGCGCCACGGGCAGCGCGGCGATCACCTCGGCCACAGCGGCCGTGAGCTTCTTGGCGTAAGGCACGTGCAGGAACTCGTTGGGGCCGTGCGCGTTGCTCTTGGGGCCGAGCACGCCGCAGACCATCATCTGCGCCTTGGGGAAGCCGGCGCTGAGCATGTTCATGAGCGGAATGGTGCCGCCCTGGCCGATGTAGCCGCACGACGCGCCAAAGTGCGCCTGCGAGGCCTGGTTGAGCGCGTTCTCGAACCACGGCGTGATGGTGGGGGCGTTCCAGCCGGTGGCGCCGCCGCCGCTTTCGAAGGTCACGCGGGCCTGGTAGGGCGCGTTGTCTTCCAGCAGCGCCTTGAGCTTTTGCACCGTCTCGGCCGCATCCACCAGCGGGGGCAGGCGCAGCGACAGCTTGAAGGCGGTGTAGGGGCGCAGCACATTGCCCGCGTCCTTCAGCGCCGGAAAGCCTTCGGCGCCGGTGACCGACAGCGTGGGCTTCCAGGTGCGGTTGAGCAGCGCTTCCACCGGATCGGTGGTGGTGGGCAGCGCGAACATGGTGGAGCCGCCGCAGTCGTAGTGCGCCCAAGGAAAGCGCTTGTAGACCTCTTCGCCGAGGATCGCGGCGGTGGCCTTGGCCTGCGCCAGGCGGTCTGCGGGCACTTCGCAGTGGAAGCTCGCGGGCAGCAGGCGGCCGGTGGCGCTGTCTTCGAGGCGGTCGAGCACCTGACGCATGATCCGAAAGCTCGAGGGCACCAGGCCGGAGGCGTCGCCCGAGTGAATGCCTTCGGTCAGCACCTCCACCTTCAGCGTGCCGCTGGCCATGCCGCGCAGCGAGGTGGTGAGCCACAGCTGGTCGTAGTTGCCGGCGCCCGAATCCAGGCAGATCACCAGCTCGACATTGCCCAGGCGCGAACGCAGCGCGTCCACATAGGGCAGCAGGTCGTAGGAGCCGCTTTCCTCGCAGGTCTCGATCAGCCCGACGATGCGCGGATGCGCCGCGCCCTGGGCCTTGAGCGCCTGCAGCGCTGCGATGCTGGCGTACACCGCGTAGCCGTCGTCGGCGCCGCCGCGGCCGTAGAGCAGGCCGTTCTCGTACTTGGGCGTCCACGGGCCGAGGTCGTTGCGCCAGCCGGTGAATTCGGGTTGCTTGTCGAGGTGGCCGTACATGAGCACGGTTTCATTCATGTCGGTGCCGGTGGCCGGCACTTCGAAGAACAGCACCGGCGTGCGGCCCTCCAGGCGCACGATCTCCAGCTTCAGGCCTTCGACCTTCTGCGCCTCGACCCAGGCCGCGGCATTGCGCAGCACGGTGTCGAGGTGGCCGTTGGCCGACCAGTCCTTGTCGAAGCCGGGCGACTTCGACGGAATGGCGATGTAGTCGGTGAGTTGCTTGACGATGTCGCCGTCCCATTGGGCAGTGACGTCGGACAGGGCGCGCGCGGCGTCGAGCGTGCCGGCGGGCATTTCGCGGTGCAGGGGAGCGTTCATCGGGGTCTCCGCAGGAGGGGAAAACTGGCATTTTGCGCCTTGCAGCGAGCACGCGTAGAGTGCGGGCGATCTCAACGCGGGAGGCCCTGTGAGCAACGCAAACATCCGAGTCGGCATTGGCGGCTGGACCTACGAACCCTGGCGCGACAACTTCTACCCCAAGGGGCTCGCGCATGCGAAGGAGCTGAACTACGCGAGCCGCCGGCTCAGCGCCATCGAGGTCAACGGCACCTACTACAGCACCTTCAAGCCCGAGACCTTTCGCAAGTGGCACGACGACACGCCCGCAAACTTCGTGTTCTCGCTGAAGGCCTCGCGCTTCGCGACCAACCGCAAGCTGCTGGCGGGCGCGGGCGAGTCCATCGCGCGTTTCATCGACAGCGGCGTTGCCGAGCTGGGCGACAAGCTCGGGCCGATCGTGTGGCAGTTCATGCCGACCAAGCAATTCGACGCGGAAGACTTCGAGGCGTTTCTGCAGTTGCTGCCAAAGAAAGAGGGCAGCCGGGTGTTGCGGCACGTGATGGACGTGCGGCATGAGAGCTTCATCACGCCGGCCTACAAGGCGCTGGCGAAGAAGCACAAGGTGTCGACCGTGTTCACCGACGCCGACAAGTTTCCGTCCTTCGAGGAGCCCGAAGGCGACGTGGCCTATGCGCGGCTCATGATGGCCGACGCCACGCTCAAGACCGGCTACGGCCCGAAGGCGCTGGACACCTGGGCCGAGCGCGCCGAGGGCTGGGCCAAATCACCAAAGAAGCGCGACGTGTTCGTCTATTTCATCAACGGCGCCAAAGAAAAAGCGCCGGCCGCGGCCGGCGCCTTGCTGGAGCGCCTGGGGTGGACCCCGCCGGAGCCTTGAGGCTCAGGCGGCTTGCAGCGAAGGCTTGGTGCCGAAGCTGATTTCGCCGGAAAGCTGGCCGCCTTCTTCGATCACGATCTTGCCGTAGCGGATCTTGCCGGTGACCTTGCCGGTCGAATGGATCACGAGCTTTTCGCGCACGGTGAGGCTGCCGTCGAACACGCCGCGAATTTCGGCGATGTCGATTTCAGCGGAGCCCTTGAACTCGCCTTGCTCGGCGATCTGCATCAGGCGCGAATCCATGGTGGCTTCGACCAGGCCTTCGACCACGAGCGTGTCGCAATCGGTGATCTCCACGCCCTTGAGCTTGATGTTGGGGCCGACGGTGAGCTTGCTGCCGCCTTCCTTGGCAACGGGTGCCGCGGCGGCTGCCGAGGCCAAGCCGCCCTGCTGTGCAGTCAGCGACGAAGGATTGACGGGAGTGCCTGAGAGATTGGTGCCTGCGCCGACGAGCGGTGCGGGGCGCGAAGTCAACGAGTCGGTGTCTCGGTCACGCTTGCCGAAGAAGGGGGACTGTGTAGCCAATGGGGAGCTCCTCAAGAAAGGGGACTATCGTAAGAACGCACTTGCGGCGTGCCGTACTTCATTGCGCAAGAGGCGTAACCGAGTAAGACGGTACGCCCACCGACAATGGCGCCCCAGTAGACCCTAAACCACGGCAGATGACGACCCCTTCGACCCGCGCAGGCCTCCCCACTTCCGATTCGAACTCAGGCGACGCACGCTTCGGCAAGCCCGACCACGGATGGCGGCGCACGCTGTTCTCGGTGATCTTCGAGTCCGAGTCGCGCCTGGGCCGCTTGTTCGACCTGATCCTCATCGCAGTGATCATGACCAGCGTGACGGTGGTCATTCTGGACAGCGTGCAGGCCGTCCACCTGCGCTGGGGCCATGTGTTCGGCGTGCTCGAATGGGTGTTCACCGCGCTCTTCACGCTGGAGTACCTCGGCCGGCTGGCCTGCGTGAAGCGGCCGGTGCGCTATGCCGCCAGCTTCTACGGCGTGATCGACCTGCTTGCGCTGCTGCCGACCTTTCTGGCCACGCTCACGCCGGGGCTGGCGTACCTGATCGACGTGCGCGTGCTGCGGCTGCTGCGCGTGTTCCGCATCTTCAAGCTGTCGCGCTACTCGCAGGAGTACCGCGCGCTGGTGTCGGCGGTGCATTCGAGCCGCCGCAAGATCACCGTGTTCGTCGGCTTCGTGATGCTGGTGGTGCTGGTGATGGGCACGCTGATGTACGTGGTCGAAGGGCCGACGCACGGCTTCACCAGCATTCCGGTGGCCGTGTACTGGGCCATCTCGACCATGGCCACCGTGGGCTTCGGCGACCTGGTGCCCAAGACCGACCTGGGCCGCGCGATCGCCTCGGTGATGATGCTGCTGGGCTGGGGCGTGCTGGCGGTGCCCACCGGCATCGTGACGGCGGAGATGGCGCGGCGCGGGCCCGACGACGAACCGTTGCCGGTGGCCGCGCGCGGCATCCTCGCGATGACGCCGCCGCTCGCAGAAGGGACCGAGGTTCGCGATGTGCCCGCGAAGCGTGTCACTCCCGCGGCCAGACGGCGCGCCCTTGCGCAGCATCGCCGAGGCGCGCGATGAAGGCATCGGCGTCGGGCTCGGGCAGCGAGAAGACGAAGGCCACGTCGTCGCCGTGCTGCACGCTGTCGATCACCGCACCCGCCGCGGCCAGTTCGCGCCGCACCAGTCCTTCGAGCGCATAAGGCACCGCGCAACGCACGCTGCGCTGGCGCACCAGCGGCACCAGCGTGGCCGTGAGCAGGGCCTGCGCCACGGCGTCGGTGTAGGCCCGCACCAGACCGCCCGCGCCCAGCTTCACACCACCGAAATAGCGCACCACCGTCGCGAGCGCGCCGTCGATCTGTTGGTGGCGCAGCACCTCGAGCATCGGCCGGCCCGCGGTACCGCCGGGCTCGCCGTCGTCGTTCGCGGCCGACTGGCCACCGGCCATCAGGGCCCAGCACACGTGCGCCGCGGCGGGATGCTCGGCGCGCAGCGATGCCACCACCGCCAGCGCGGCCGCGCGGTCGGGCACGGATTGCACGCAGCCGATGAAGCGGCTCTTCTTGATGAGCAGTTCGCTGTGAACCGGCTCGGCAAGCTTGAAGCTCATCGGAAGCTGCGCGCGCGAATCAGCCGGCGCCGCGCTCGAACTTGAACACCGCCGTGCCGGCGCGCGCGTTGGGCAGCCAGCGCACGTCGCGCCCGTCCTGCAGGCCGAAGGCGTCGAGCACGCGCAGGTTGTTCTTGCCGGCCAGCACCTCGAAGTCCTTGAACGTGCCCACGCGGATGTTGGGCGTGTCGTACCACTGGTAGGGCAGGCGGCGCGTGACAGGCATGCGCCCGCGCGCCACGCTCAGGCGGTTGGGCCAGTGCGCGAAGTTGGGAAAGGCGACGATGCCGATGCGCCCCACGCGCGCGGTTTCGCGCAGCATGACCTCGGCATTGCGCAGGTGCTGCAGCGTGTCGATCTGCAGCACCACGTCGAACGAGGCGTCGTCGAACATCGCGAGGCCTTCGTCCAGGTTGAGCTGGATCACGTCGACGCCGCGGCGAATGCACTGCAGCACGTTGCCGTCGGCAATCTCCACGCCGTAGCCGGTGCAGCCGCGCTCGCGCTGCAGCAGGTCGAGCAGGGCGCCGTCGCCGCAGCCCAGGTCGAGCACGCGCGCGCCCTGGGGCACGAGTTGCGCGATCAGTCGTTGGTGTGCGATGTCGCTCATGGCTGGAACTCCTTGGCCACGCGCTCGAAGTACGAGCGCACCACGCCCATGTAGCGCACGTCGTCGAGCAGAAAGGCGTCGTGGCCGTGCGGCGCGTCGATTTCGGCGTAGCTCACGTTGCGGCGGTTGTCCAGCAGCGCCTTCACCAGCTCGCGGCTGCGCGCGGGGGAGAAGCGCCAGTCGGTCTTGAAGCTCACCAGCAGAAACTTGGCCGTGGCCTGCGCAAACGCCGTGCTGAGCTGGCCGCCGTGGTGGCGCGCGGGGTCGAAGTAGTCGAGCGCGCGGGTGATCAGCAGGTAGGTGTTGGCGTCGAAGTACTCGCTGAACTTGTCCCCCTGGTAGCGCAGGTAGCTTTCGATCTGGAACTCGACGTCCTGCGTGGAGTAGCGGTAGTCGAGCCCTTCGGCCTCTCCTTCCACCGCGCTGCGCAGGATGCGGCCGAACTTGGCGTTCATCACGTCGTCGCTCAGGTACGTGATGTGGCCGATCATTCGCGCGATGCGCAGGCCGCGCTTGGGGATCACGCCGTGCTGGTAGAAGTGGCCGCCGTGGAAGTCGGGGTCGGTCACGATGGCGCGGCGCGCCACTTCGTTGAAGGCGATGTTCTCGGCCGTGAGGTTGGGCGCGCTGGCCACCACCACGGCATGGCGCACGCGGCTGGGGTACTGCAGCGTCCACGACAGCGCCTGCATGCCGCCAAGGCTGCCGCCCATGACGGCGGCCAGCGTCTGAATGCCGAGCGCGTCGAGCAACCCGGCCTGGGCGTCGACCCAGTCTTCGACCGTGACCACCGGAAAGTCGGCGCCGTAGACGCGGCCGGTGGCGGGGTTGAAGTGCATCGGGCCGGTCGAGCCGAAGCACGAGCCCAGGTTGTTCACGCCGATCACGAAGAAGCGGTCGGTGTCCACGGGCTTGCCCGGCCCCACCATGTTGTCCCACCAGCCCTCGGAGCGGGGCTGGCCCTCGTAGACGCCCGCGACGTGGTGCGAGGCATTGAGCGCATGGCACACCAGCACCGCATTGCTGCGCTGGGCGTTCAGGGTGCCGTAGGTTTCGTAGGCGAGCGTGTAGTCGCTGATCGACGCGCCGCTGCGCAAGGCCAGCGGGCCGGCGAACTGCATCGACTGCGAGGTGGCGACCAAAGGTGGTGACGACGACATGAATGAAAAAACCCGGCCTCGCCAAAAACGAGCCGGGTCTGCCGCGCCTGTCTTTAGCTGAATTTATAAAGCGCCCGCAAGCTGTAGCAAATCGGCGCAGAAATAGTATAGCCCCCCAGGCTGCGCGCACTTCGTGTCGCTTCTCCTTCCCCCCTTGCCGGTGGGCAACACCGGCGGCCCGGCAAAGCCGGTTCCGCGTTGTTTCTGGAATGGGGCTGGCCGCTGCTTTACCAGCCGATGATCATGATGACGCCCAGCACCAGGAAGATGGCGGCCGAGATGCCGTGCACGAGCTTGATCGGCACACGCCGCACGATCTTGTCGCCCAGCCACACCACCGGCGCATTGGCCAGCATCATGCCCAGCGTGGTGCCGGCCACCACCCACGCATAGTCTTGCGTGAAGCGCGCGGCCAGCATGACGGTGGCGATCTGCGTCTTGTCGCCCATCTCGGCGAGGAAGAAGGCAATGACCGTGGTGCCGAACACGCCGAACTTGGACACGCCGGGAGCGTCGTCGTCATCGAGCTTGTCGGGTATGAGCATCCACACGGCCATGGCGATGAACGAGCCGCCCAGAATCCAGCGCAGCACCTCGGGCCCGAGCCAGCGCGTGAGGTAGTTGCCGACCGCGCCCGCCAGCGCGTGGTTGACGATGGTGGCAACCAGAATGCCCAGAACGATGGGCCAGGGTTTCCTGAAACGGGCCGCGAGCAAGAGGGCCAGAAGTTGGGTCTTGTCGCCCATTTCGGCGAGCGCAACAACGCCGGTTGCAACGAGAAAAGCTTCCATGATGACGTGGGGTTCCTTTGGCCGAAGGACGCAATTGACCGTGCAACACCCTTCGGCCATTTTTATTCCGAAGTTGCACGGTCAAAGGTCTCGCCAGGTGTGTTCACTGCACGCGCCATGTCCCGTGTGGGGCAGGACAAGTCTGTTGACGCGGGCCCTTCTCGCAGATCGGAAGGCGGCTACTCCCCAATGACGAGGCGGATTCTACCTGCCGAGCCAGGCATTTCCTTCACCGCCGAAGCCCTTCCACAGGCTCTCATCACGCTTTTGCAAGGGGTAACCCAAGGCGCAAATTCCCGCTTGTATTTCGGATATTTCACTCATAATGCACGAGCCTCCCTCTTCATTTTGGTTGGTGAGGTAGCTCAGTGATCGGTCAGTTTCGCGCGACTCGACGGCTCTCGTTTGAGTGATGCTTTCGGGACTCCATCGCTTTTATTGATGTGTTTATAGGAGTCCCTCGATGGGCAACAAACTGTACGTCGGCAACCTGCCTTACTCGGTGCGCGACGGGGATCTGGAACAGGCCTTCGGCCAGTTCGGCGCGGTGACCAGCGCCAAGGTGATGATGGAACGCGACACGGGCCGCTCGAAGGGTTTCGGCTTCGTCGAGATGGGCAATGACGCGGAAGCACAGGCAGCCATCACCGGCATGAACGGCCAGCCCCTGGGTGGCCGCAGCGTCGTCGTCAATGAAGCACGTCCCATGGAAGCACGTCCCCCGCGCAGCGGTGGTGGCGGTGGCTACGGTGGTGGCGGCGGCGGTTACGGCGGCGGCGGTGGTGGTGGGTACGGCGGTGGCGGCGGTGATCGCAGCGGTGGTGGCGGAGGCTACGGCGGCGGCGGTGGTGATCGCAGCGGCGGTGGTGGCGGCTACGGTGGTGGCGGTGGCGACCGCAGCGGCGGTGGCGGTGGACGCTCCGGCGGTGGTGGCTACGGCGGCGGCGGTGGCCGCAGCGGTGGTGGAGGCGGTGGTGGCGATGGCGGTTTCCGCAGCCCCTACGGTGCCGGCCCCCGTGGCGGCGGCGGTGGTCGCAGCGGCGGTGGTGGCGGTGGCTACGGCGGTGGCGGCGGCAACAACGGCGGCTACTGAGCCCCGCGCCCAAACGCACAAAGGTGCAACGGCACAAAAGACAAAAGGCTCCTCGGGAGCCTTTTTTCATGGCCGGCCGCTCAAGATGCGGGCGGCGGCGCGCTCAGGCTTCCCCGGTGCGCTTCTTGCGCCCACGCCCCTGCACCGCCCGGTCGAGCACGGCGTTGGGCAGCATGCGCATGACCTTCGCGATCACGCCCATCTGCCACGGAATCACGCGGTAACTGGTGCCGGACTCGATGGCGCGCAGCGCCTGCGCGGCAAAGTCCTCGGGCTGCATGAGAAAGGGCATGCCATAGCGGTTGCCCTGCGTGAGCGGCGTGTCGATGTAGCCAGGGCACAGCGTCACCACCTTGACGCCGCTGCCGTGCAGCTCGCCGCGCAGGCTCTCGCAGTACGCGACCACGCCGGCCTTGCTGGCGCAGTACGCGCCGTGCCCCGGCAGCCCGCGGATCGACGCCACGCTGGCAATGCCCACCAGCCGTCCGCTGCCGCGCTGCAGCATCGCGCGCACGAACGGGTGGAAGGTGGCGGCCAGGCCGACGTTGTTGGTGGCGAAGGTCTGCGTCAGCACGTCGAGGTCGGCGCGCTCCGCGGTGTCGATGCCCACGCTGATGCCGGCGTTGGCGATCACCACGTCCGGCAGGCCCTGGGCCGCAATGCAGGCGTTGCCGGCAGCCACGATGCTGTCGGTCAGCGCCACGTCCGCGCTGTAGATCTGATAGCGGCTCGCATCCAGCTGACGCGCATTCGCCCACGTTTGCGTTTCTGCCGTGCGGCGCGCGACCAGCGCCAGCCGATAGCCCGCGTCGTAGAAGCGCGCGGCCAGCGCCTGGCCGATGCCGCTCGACGCGCCGGTGATGAAGACAAGCGGAGATGCAGCCATGTCAGCGCTTTCTGGCCGGCGCGGCGCCGATGGCCGCCGACGGAATCAACACGCCGCGCACGCGGCCGTTCAGGTTGGCCACGCCGCTCAGGTTGTCGTAGTCGAGCGTGTCGCCGGTGAACTGGTCGGTGCCGCGAATGAGCGTGACAGGCTTGTTGGAGGTCACGCGCTCGGTGTCGACATACGCATGCAGAAAGTCGCCACGGAACTCCAGCCGCGGCAGCGGCGTGCCGTTGGGGGCCACGGCCGGGTCGCGGATGACGATCGCATTGCCGAACAGCTGGATCTCGCTGCCGTCGGAGTTCGACAGCCCGCGGTTGGCCGTGGCACGGGTCACCAGGCCCTCGGGCGACACCGAGCGCAGGCGCACCTGGTCGACTTCCATGGTGTCGGTGTCCGGGTAGTGCCGGCCTTCGGCGCCGTGCAGTTCGCTGCGCAGGTCGCCGTTGGGCAGAAAGTTCTTGATGACGAAGTCGCGCATGAAGTAGTCGGGCTCGTGCGTGGGCGCGACCTTGGCGACGGGCTCCATCAGCTTGGGCGCGTTGCGCACCAGCCAGTAGGTGCCCAGCGCAACGGCTGCGGTGAGGATGATCGGCAGGTAGATCGTGGCGCGGTCGAGCACGCCGCGCGCCATGCCCCAGGTGCGTTTCACGCTGTTCATGAATTCGGGTTCCGGTTCGGGCCCAGCGCCGCGTCGAGCAGCGCGCGGTACTTGCCGCAGGCGGTGAGCAGCAGGTCGCAGAACTCGCGCGCCGCGCCTTCGCCGCCGCGCGCTTGCGTGACGTAGCGGGCCACGCCGCGCACTTCGGCGTGCGCGTTGGCCGGCGCCGCCGCAAAGCCCACGCGCGTGAGCACCGGCAGGTCGGGCCAGTCGTCGCCGATGGCCGCGGCCTGCGCCCAGGTAAAGCCCAGTTGGTCGAGCATGGCCTGGGCGGCGGGCAGCTTGTCTTCGGTGCCGTAGCGCACATGCTCGAGGCCCAGCGCCTCGAGCCGCACGCGCAGCGGCTTGGAGTCGCGCCCGGTGATCACGGCCGGCACGATGCCCGCCTGGCGCAGCAGCTTCAGGCCGTAGCCGTCGAGGATGCTGAAGCGCTTGAGCGTTTCGCCGTGCTCGGTGAAGTACACGCCGCCGTCGGTCAGCACGCCGTCGATGTCGAAGAAAACAATGCGCACGTCCTGCGCGGCCAGCAAGGTCTCGGCCTGGAAGTCGAGCGGCATCAGATCACCTTCGCGCGCATCAGGTCGTTGGTGTTGATCGCGCCCACGATCACCCCCGCGCCGTCGATGACAAACAGGCGGGTGATGCCGCATTGCTCCATCAGCTCGGCGGCTTCCACCGCGAGCGCGTCCACGCGGATGGTGCGCGGGTTGCGGTGCATCACCTCGGCGGCCTTGGGGCTGCGCAGGTCGGCGCCGGCCTCGATGAGCCGGCGCAGGTCGCCGTCGGTGAAGATGCCCGCGGCGCGGCCATCGGGCTCCACCACCGCGGCGGCGCCGAAGCCCTTGATGCTCATGGCGCGCATCAGCTCGCTGATGGTGGCCGAGGGCGGCACGCGCGGCACCTCGTCGCCCGAGCGCATGACGTCGCTCACATGCGTGAGCAGCTTGCGGCCGAGCGCGCCGCCCGGGTGCGAGCGCGCGAAGTCTTCCGAGCCGAAGCCGCGCGCGTCGAGCAGCGCCACGGCCAGCGCGTCGCCCATCGCCATCTGGGCGGTGGTGCTGGCGGTGGGCGCGAGGTTGAGCGGGCAGGCTTCCTTGGCCACGCCCGCGTCGATCACGATGTCGGCATGGCGGGCCAGGGTGGACTCGGGGCGCCCGGTCATGGCGATCAGCGGCACGCCCTGGCGCTTGACGACCGGCAGGATGACGGTGAGTTCGTCGACCTCGCCGCTGTTGGAGATGGCCAGCACCAAGTCGACCGTCTTGATCATGCCCAGGTCGCCGTGGCTGGCCTCGGCCGGGTGCACGAACATGGCGGGCGTGCCGGTGGAAGCGAGCGTGGCGGCAATCTTGCGGCCCACATGGCCGCTCTTGCCCATGCCCATCACGACCACGCGGCCGCGCACGTCGAGGATCTTGCGCACGGCCTCCACGAAACTCGGGCCGACGCGGGTCTTCAGGCCGAGGACGGCCTCGGCTTCGATGTCGAAGGTCAGGCGGGCCCGAGCGAGGATCGCGTCGGGGTCGACCACGGGGGCCGGGGCGGGGCGGGAACTCATCGGCCGGATTTTACGGGCCGGGCCATGCGAGGGCTTGCCATCTCCCGGGGAAGCCCGGGGCACGGACATTGCTCTAGCATCGCCGCCTATGTCGTCGTTCGATCTCACGCTCCTGTATTTGCTTGCCGCGGTGATCGGCGTCGTGGCCTGCCGCTCCCTGAAGTTGCCGCCGATGCTCGGCTATCTGTCGGCCGGCGTGCTGATCGGGCCGCATGCCTTCGCGCTGGCGCAGAACACCGAAGGCATTCAGCACCTGGGCGAGTTCGGCGTGGTGTTCCTCATGTTCGTGATCGGGCTGGAGTTCAGCCTGCCCAAGCTGCGCGCGATGCGCAAGCATGTGTTCGGGCTCGGCCTGCTGCAGGTGCTGCTGACAATGACCATCGCCACCGTCGGCGCGCTGGTCATCGCCCACTGGCTGCCGCCGTCGTGGCGGCTGGGCTGGCAGACCGCGCTGGCGCTGGCGGGCGCGCTCACCATGAGCAGCACGGCCATCGTCGTGAAGCTGATGGCCGAGCGGCTCGAGCTGGAAAGCGAACACGGCAAGCGCGTGATGGGCGTGCTGCTGTTCCAGGACCTGGCGGTGGTGCCGCTGCTGGTGCTGATTCCGGCCCTGGGCGCACCGCCCGAGGCATTGGCCAAGGCGCTGGGCTTTGCGCTCTTGAAGGCGACCTTCCTCATCGGCGTGCTGCTGTACGGCGGGCCGCGCGTGATGCGCTGGTGGCTCACGCTGGTGGCGCGGCGGCGCAGCGAGGAGCTGTTCATTCTGAATGTGTTGCTGGTCACGCTGGGCCTGGCGTGGCTCACCGAGTTGGCCGGCCTGAGCCTGGCGCTGGGCGCGTTCATCGCGGGCATGCTGGTGTCGGAAACCGAATACAAGCACCAGGTGGAAACCGACATCCGCCCGTTCCACGACGTGCTGCTGGGCCTGTTCTTCATCACCGTGGGCATGTCGCTCGACTGGCACATCGTGGTGGAGCGCTGGGCGCTGGTGGGCGTGCTGCTGCTGGTGCCGCTGGCCTTCAAGCTGGGGCTGGTGACGGTGCTGGCGAAGCTGCTGGGCGCCACCTCGGGGGTGTCGCTGCGCACCGGGCTGTACCTGGCGCAGGCCGGCGAGTTCGGCTTTGTGCTGCTGACGCTGGCGCAGGAGCGCAGCCTGCTGCCGCCCTGGCTGGCCAACCCGGTGCTGGCCTCGATGGTGCTGTCGATGCTGTCCACGCCCTTCATCATCATGTACAGCAACGCCATTGTGCGAAAGCTGGTGGCCAGCGACTGGATGCAGCAGTCGCTGCAGATGACGAGCATCGCGCGCAAGACCATCAACACCGCCAAGCACGTGATCATCTGCGGCTACGGGCGTTGCGGCCAGAACCTGGCGCGCATCCTGGAGCGCGAGGGCATTCCGTACATGGCGCTCGACCTCGACCCCGACCGCGTGCGCCAGGCCGCCGCCGCCGGCGACTCGGTGGTGTTCGGCGACGCGGCGCGGCTGCAGGCCCTGATGGCCGCGGGCCTGGCACGTGCCAGCGCGGTGGTCGTCACCTACCTCGACGTGCCGGGCGCCATGAAGGTGCTGGCCAACACGCGCGCGCACGCGGCCCATGTGCCGGTGATCGTGCGCACGCAGGACGACCACGACCTCGAAAAACTGCAGGCCGCGGGCGCGACCGAGGTGGTGCCCGAAGCCATCGAAGGCTCGCTGATGCTCGCGAGCCATGCGCTGGCGCTGGTGGGCGTGCCGATGCGCCGGGTGATCCGCGTGGTGCAGGACCAGCGCGACGCCCGCTACAACCTGCTGCGCGGCTACTTTCACGGCGCGGACGACGACAACGCCGACGAAATCAACCACGAACGGCTCAACAGCTTCACCCTGAGCGCCGGCGCCCGCGCCATCGGCCAGACGCTGGAGCGCGTGGCGCTGCCCACGCTGGGCGTGCGCGTGGTCAGCGTGCGCCGGCAGGACGGCAAGCCGCGCACGGCGGCCGATGACACGGTGCTGTCGGACGGCGACACGCTGGTGCTGTCGGGCAAGCCGACGGCGCTGGCCATGGCCATCGAGCGGCTGCAGAAGGGCTGACGCGGCCGCTTGGGGTGTGCAGCCTGCGGCCCCCGTCAGTTGGCGAGGGTCGGGTTGCGCTTTTCTTCTTCGAGCCGCTGCTGGCGGCGCACCGCGTCGCACTGCGCGTGCGATCTGTACTCGGGCTTGAGGCACTGGCTGGCCATGCATTGCGCCTTGGCGATGAAGTTGCGGTCGCCGCACTGGGCTTGCGGTTCGGCCGGCGCGGCGGGGGCGGGCGGCGGCGGGGCAGCGGCAGCGACGGGCGCCGTGGGCTCCGGCGCGGGGGATGCCGGCGCTGCGACGGTGGCCTGCTTGCGCGGCGGCTTGGCAGCAGGCTTGGCTGTGGGGCTTGCAGCGGCGGCCGCCGGTGTGTCCACCGCCCCGGGCGTCTCGGCCGGCGCGGCGGGTGACATGGCGGCCGGCGGCTCGGCCGCTGCTGCCGGTGCGACAGGTGCGGCGGCGGGTACGGCAGGTGCCGCGGGCTGCGCAGGCTGCGCCGCCTCGTCGGCTGCCGCTGGCGTTTTGCGCGTTCCGTGGCCGTACCACCCGGCGACGAGCATCGCCACCGCAATCCCCAGCAGCCCGAGCCACAGCAGGATCACGCGCTTGCGCGGCGGCCGCTCGAGCGGCACCGGCCGGCGCGCGCTGGCCCTGGCCTTGCCGCGCTCGGCCTTCGCGGCGTGTTCCGACTCGAAGGTCGGCGACACGGCGCGCGGGGCTGGGGAGTGTGAAGGGTGGCCGTCGTCGCCGTTGTCGTCGTGCACCATGAAGACGGTCTGATCGTCGTCGCGCGGCGCGGCGCTCGCCCGGCCGAAGAACGACCGCGCGGGGGACCGCGCCGGAGTGCGGGCGGGGGGGGGAGCAGCGGCAGCGGCCGGCCCGCCGGCATCGAACAGCGGCGCCGGAATGGTCGGCGCGCGCAACTGCGCGGGCGCGGTGGTGGCCCACTCGCGTTCGGGGCTGGGCGGCGGGGGAATGCGGTCGGCGGGTGCGGGCAGCACGCCGCCGCAATGCCGGCAGAAATGGGCACCGTCACGGTTTTCCGTGCTGCAGACCGGACAGATCAAGGCCATGGCTTGCGACTGACTACGCTGGGAAATCAAAGAACGAAACGGGGCAGCAGGCCCCTTCTGACAAACGGTCTGGCGGCGAGCAGCGCAGGGCCTCAGGTCACGGCGACGCGCTTGGAGCGGTGCGCCATGCGCTTGGCCAACACGGCGCCGAGCGCCATGGCCACTTCCAGCGCCATGTTGGGCTGGCGGTTCGACAGCTCGGCAAAGCGGATCGCATTGAGCCGCCACACGCGGCCCGCGCCGGTCACCACCACGTTGGCCGAGTGCGGCTGGCGCGAGAAGAACGAGCCTTCGCCCACCACCGAGCCCGGCGGCAACACGGCCAGCTTCATCACTTCTTTGCTGCTGACACGGTGCACGCTGATGGCGCCGCTCTCGATGAAGAACACCGAGCGGTCCGGCGTGCCCTGTTCGATCAGCACGTCGCCCACGCTGGTTTCTATCGGCTGCAAATAGCCGACCAGCGTTTCCCACTGCTGCACGTTGAGCGTCAACGCAAAGGCGTCGCTGCTCGTGTTCTCCGCGATCGCGCGGCTCAGGTTCTGGATGGACATGTTTTTTTACTCGACCCCGCTAGTTGGCGGAAGTATCCGCGAAGCCCGCAAGATTCGGCTACAACTGTTAACGCGTTGGGCCACTCTGGCCGCTATTTACCGATGCAGAAGCGCGAAAAGATGACCCCCAGCAGGTCGTCCGCGCCGAACTCGCCGGTGATCGCGTTCAGCGCGTTCTGCGCCAGGCGCAGTTCTTCGGCCAGCAGGTCGAGCAGTTGCGCCTGGGCCGCGAGGTGCGCCGCGGCCAGCGAGAGGTGCGTCTCCACCTGCGCCAGCGCCTGCACATGGCGCGCCCGCGCCAGGTACACGCCCTCGGGCACGGCCTGCCAGCCGGCCATGGCCAGCAACTGCTCGCGCAGCGCCTCGATGCCCAGGCCGGTCTTGGCGGACAGCGCAATGCCCTGTTCGGGATGCGCGTCGGGTGCGGCGTCCTGCTTGTTCCACACATCCAGCACCGGCACGCTGGCGGGCAGCTTGCGGCGCAGGTTGAGCAGGATGCCGGCGTCGGCGGCGGCGTAGTCGCCCAGGTGCGCGCGCGTCAGGTCGTGCAGGAACAGCACGGCGTCGGCGCTTTCTATCTGGCCCCAGGCGCGCGCCACGCCGATCTGTTCGACCTCGTCGCTGCTCTCGCGCAGCCCGGCGGTGTCGGCCACGTGCAGCGGCACGCCGTGGATCTGGATGGTCTGCGACACCACGTCGCGCGTGGTGCCGGCCACCGCGCTCACGATGGCCAGCTCGGCACCGGCCAGCGCGTTCAGCAGCGAACTCTTGCCCGCGTTGGGCTGACCTGCGATCACCACCTTGATGCCCTCGCGCAGCAAGGCGCCCTGGCGCGCACGCTGCTGCACGGCGGCCAGTTGCGTCTGCAGCCTGGCGAGCTGCCCGGTGGCGTCGGCCTTCTGCAGGAAGTCGATTTCTTCTTCAGGAAAGTCCAGCGTGGCCTCCACCAGCATGCGCAGGTGGATCAGCGCGTCGCGCAGCGTGTGGATCTCCCGCGAGAAGGCGCCCGACAGCGAGCGGCCCGCGCTGCGCGCCGCGGCCTCGGTGCTGGCGTCGATCAGGTCGGCAATGGCCTCGGCCTGTGCCAGATCGATCTTGCCGTTGAGAAAGGCGCGCTGGCTGAACTCACCAGGCTCCGCCACGCGCAGGCCGGCAAGGCGAGGGCGGCCGGTGAGCGAGTCAGCCTCGGCCGCGGCCTCCAGGCAGCGCGCCAGCAGCAGCTGCAGCACGACCGTGCCGCCGTGGGCCTGCAGCTCGAGCACGTCTTCGCCGGTGAAAGAGTGGGGCGACGGAAAGTGAATGGCCAGGCCGTGGTCGACCGGCTCGCCGCCCTTGTCCCTGAACGGCAGGTAGGTGGCTTCGCGCGGCTTGAGCACGCGCCCGCAGATGGCCTCTATCAGTGGCGCCAACCGCGCACCCGACACCCGCACGATGCCGACCGCCCCGCGCCCCGGTGCGGTGGCGATGGCGACGATGGGGTCGGAGGTGCGGGCGAGCATGGTGCGGATTCTTTCAGCAAAAAAGGGCCGCTTTCGCGGCCCTTCATGAGGTGGCTGGGGCGCCGTTCGGCTATTTCTTGGGGGTGCCGAGCACGCCCAGGCGCTTGTTGATGAACCACTGCTGCGCAATCGACAGCGTGTTGTTGGTGATCCAGTACAGCACCAGGCCGGCCGGGAAGAAGATGAACATCACGCTGAACGCGAGCGGCATGATCCACATCAGCTTGGCCTGCATCGGATCGGGTGGCGTCGGGTTGAGCCAGGTCTGGAACAGCGAGGTGGCCGTCATGACCACCGGCAGGATGTACCAAGGGTCGGGTGCCGACAGGTCGGTGATCCAGAGAATCCACGGGGCGTGGCGCATCTCGACCGACGACAGCAGCACCCAGTACAGCGCAATGAACACCGGAATCTGAATCACGATGGGGAAGCAGCCGCCCATCGGATTGACCTTCTCGGTCTTGTAGATCCGCATCATTTCCTGCTGCATTTCTTGCGGCTTGTCCTTCAGCCGCTCGCGCATTTCCATGATCTTGGGGTTGATGGCCTTCATCTTGGCCATGCTGGCGTAGGCCTTGGCGTTGAGCCAGTAGAAGGCCGCCTTCAGCAGCACCACCAGCGCCACGATCGACCAGCCCCAGTTGCCGAGCACGCCGTGCAGCTGGTTGAGCAGCCAGTACAGCGGCTTGGAGATGATGGCGAAGATGCCGTAGTCCTTCACCAGGTCCAGGCCGGGGGCGATGGCTTCGAGCTTCTTTTCTTCCTCGGGGCCGGCGAACAGCGTGCTGTTCACGACCTGCGTGGCGCCCGGGGCGATCTTGGGCAGCGTGGCGACCATGGCCACGGTGAACAGGTTGTCGCCCAGGTCCTTCACACGGAATTCGCGGCGCAGCTGGTCGCTGACCGGGTCGCCCTTGAGCAGCCAGGCGGACACGAAGTAATGCTGAACCATGGCCACCCAGCCGTCGTTGGCGGCGGGCGGCGGCTCGACCTTGCCCTTGGCGATGTCCTTGAAGTCGAGCTTGTGGAACTTCTTCTCGTTGGTGTACGCGGCCGGACCGGTGAAGGTGTTGGTGCCGAACATGGTGCCGGCGGCCACGGTGCCGTGGCGCAGCAGCTGCATGTACAGCTGCGCTTCGCGCGGCTGGTCGCTCACGTTGACCACTTCGTGGCGCACGCCGATGGCGTAGTCGCCGCGGTGGAACACGTAGGTCTTGATGTACTTCAGGCCGCCGACGGGGGCGCTCTCGAAGCTCACTTCCAGCGTGTTCTGGCCGTCGGCCATTTCGCGCGGCCCGGCCTTCGGCGTCATCGGCGTCAGGTGGTTGGGGAAGCGTTCACCGGTGTCGACCTGGTTGAGCAGGCCGGTCTGCGCGACGTAGCGCGTAGCAGGCGAGCCGTTTTCGAACAGCACCACGTGGGTGGTGCGGTCGGCTTCGTCGTACTTGCGCAGCTCCAGGCGGTTGACCGTGGCGCCTTCGCTGTCGATCGTGGCCTTGAACAGGTCGGTGGTCACGTCGACCTGCTCGCGCGGCGCGGCCGCGGCGGCCTGCGTGGGCACGGCGCCGGCATTGCCGGTGGTGCCGGACGCGGTCGGCACGCCGTTGGCCGCGGGTGCGTTGGCGGGCGCGGCGGCCGTGACGGCCGGTTTGCTCGACGGCAGGAAGGTCGGCTTGTTGCCGTTGAAGACCTGCCATTGGTCCCACAGCAACACCAGCGAGAACCCAAAAATCACCCACAGGATCGTGCGGCGGATATCGTTCATGACGAAGACTTCTTGTCGGAGGAGAGAAGAGACGAAAACAGCGATCCTGACTTGTCAGTGCGACGCTGTGATTTCGGTGGAACCGGATCGTGGCCACCCTGGCACCAGGGTTGGCAGCGCGCGATGCGGTGCAGAGTCAGGTAGCTGCCCTTGAGCGCGCCATGCACTTCGAGCGCCTCGATCGAATACACCGAGCAGGTCGGCGTGAAGCGGCACGACTGGCCGAGCCAGGGGCTCAGCAGCAGGCGGTAGCCCTTCACAAGGCCGATCAGCAGGCGTTTCATGACGAGGAGGAAGGTGCGGTGGGCGGCGGCGGCACCGTGCGGGAAGCAGGCGCGGGCGGGCGCGCGGCGCGCGCCAGCAGTTGCTGGAGTTCGGCGCGCACGGCTGCCTTGAGCTTGTCCGAGGTGGCGCTCACGAATTCCTTGCGATCGAAGCCCGCGCGCAACCGCACCACGTGCGCGGCACGTGGCAGGGCAACGCCCGGAGCAGCGCTCACGGCGTAGATCTGGCGCTTGATGGCGTTGCGCGTGACCGCGCGACGCGCCCAGCGCTTGGGCACCATGGCGCCCAGCCAGACATCGTCTGACGCGAACAACCGCTGTGCGCTCGATGCGAGATCGAGCGCACAGCGGTGCAAAGCGAAATGGGCAGTGCGCGCCACGGTGGCACCTGCGAGGGCGGCCTGGAATTGCGCGCGGGTCTTGAGCCGCTGCATGGAAGCCGGGCCGCTCGCGTCGTGACCGGTCGAACCGGAAGCGCTGGCTGTTGGAGCCTGCGCTGACGTGTCGGCTGCTGGCAACGGCAGTGGGGCTGCCGTCAGACGGCCAGGCGCTTGCGGCCCTTGGCGCGGCGTGCGTTGATGACGGCGCGGCCGCCACGGGTCTTCATGCGGACCAGAAAGCCGTGGGTACGGGCGCGGCGGACTTTGGATGCTTGGTAGGTGCGTTTCATGGTGATTTCCTAATTCCCTGTTCGCGCTGGCCCTTCGTGCGGAAAGCATGAAGAACCCGCGGGGCGCCGGGGGAGCGTAATGGGATGACCCAGGGAGACCCCTGAACTCCTACTCCTCGCGACAGTGACGAACGCAAAGAGGTTTTCAGGGAAACCCGCAATTATCGCAAACATTGGCGGCGGGGACAATCTTCGACTGGATTTGCGGGCCTTTCCCCGACCTTGCCAGCGTGTGGATAAGGCTTTGACAAGTTAGAATGCCGGGCGCCTTCCCGCAGAGAATATCCACAATACCAATACCAAAAATGCCCGAGGGTCTCACCACTTTTTCAAACGCCCATGTCCACTGACGGCATCGGCGAAAGCCTCTGGCAAGCCTGCGTCGACCAGCTCGCGCAGGAGCTGTCCGAGCAACAGTTCAACACCTGGATCAAGCCCCTGACCGCACAGGTTGCCGACGACCTGTCGCGCATGACCGTGTTCGTCGCCAACCGCTTCAAGCTCGACTGGATTCGTGCCCAGTACGCCGGCAAGATCGCGGCCATGGCCGAGAAGATGTACGGCCAGCCAGTGGCCGTCGAGTTAGCGCTTGCTCCTCGTGAAACTCCCGTGCGCTCTGCGCCCATTACGGTCATGGCTGAGACCGATGTGCCGCGAGATGTGGCCGGTCCGGGCGAGGAACCCGCCGCCGCAGGTTTCAAGAACCGGCTGAATTCCGGCCTCACTTTCGACACCCTGGTGGAGGGCACGGCCAACCGCATGGCACGCGCCGCGGCCATGCACGTGGCCGGCATGCCGGGCCATCTGTACAACCCGCTCTTCATCTACGGCGGCGTCGGCCTGGGCAAGACCCACCTGATGCACGCCGTGGGCAATCGGCTGCTCGCCGACCGGCCGGATTCCAAAGTTCTCTACATCCACGCCGAGCAGTTCGTGTCGGATGTGGTCAAGGCGTATCAGCGCAAGACTTTCGACGAGTTCAAGGAGCGCTATCACTCGCTCGATCTGTTGCTGATCGACGATGTGCAGTTCTTCGCCAACAAGGACCGCACGCAGGAAGAATTCTTCAACGCGTTCGAGGCCCTGCTCGCCAAGAAGTCGCACATCGTGATGACCAGCGACACCTACCCCAAGGGCCTGGCGGACATCCATGAGCGACTGGTTTCGCGCTTCGACTCCGGTCTCACGGTGGCCATCGAGCCGCCCGAGCTCGAAATGCGCGTGGCCATCCTGATCAACAAGGCGCGCGCCGAATCGGCCGAAATGCCCGAGGAAGTGGCCTTCTTCGTCGCCAAGAACGTGCGCTCCAACGTGCGCGAGCTCGAAGGCGCGCTGCGCAAGATCCTGGCTTACTCGCGCTTCAACCAGAAGGAAATCTCGATCGCCCTGGCGCGCGAGGCGCTGCGCGACCTGCTGTCGATCCAGAACCGGCAGATCTCGGTCGAGAATATCCAGAAGACGGTGGCCGACTACTACAAGATCAAGGTCGCCGACATGTACAGCAAGAAACGCCCGGCCAGCATTGCGCGGCCGCGGCAGATTGCGATGTACCTGGCCAAGGAGCTCACGCAGAAAAGCCTGCCGGAAATCGGCGAGCTCTTCGGCGGACGCGACCACACGACCGTGCTGCACGCGGTGCGCAAGATTTCGGGCGAGCGCCAGCAGCTCACCGAGCTCAACCAGCAGCTCCACGTGCTCGAACAGACGCTCAAGGGCTGAAGAAGAAGCCGGACGCCATTCAAGGTGCCCCTCGCGACAGCGGAGAATGGCGCCCTTACAAGCTGATTCAAAGAGATAGAGAAGAGGAAGAAGACATGATCGTTTTGAAGGCAAACCAAGACAAAGTCCTCGCCGCGCTGCAGTCGGTGGCGGGCATCGTGGAGCGGCGTCACACCCTGCCTATCCTGGCGAACGTGCTGATTCGCAAGACCGGCGGCCAGCTGCAGCTGACCACCAGCGACCTCGAGATCCAGATCCGCACCACCGCCGAGCTGGGCGGCGACGAAGGCAACTTCACCACCACCATCGGCGCGCGCAAGCTCATCGACATTCTGCGCACCATGCCGGCCGATCAGACCGTCAGCCTCGAGTCGAGCGCCAGCAAGCTGGTGCTCAAGGGCGGCAAGAGCCGCTTCACGCTGCAGTCGCTGCCCGCCGAAGACTTTCCGCTGGTGCAGGAGGCCGCCAATTTCGGCCCCGTGTTCAGCGTGCCGCAAAAGACGCTGAAGGACCTGCTGTCGCAAGTGTCCTTTGCCATGGCGGTGCACGACATCCGCTACTACCTGAACGGCATCCTGTTCGTGGCGGAAGGCAAGCAGCTGAGCCTGGTGGCCACCGACGGCCACCGCCTGGCGTTCTCGTCGGCCACGCTCGACGTCGAAGTGCCGCGGCAAGAAGTGATTCTTCCGCGCAAGACCGTTCTCGAAATGCAGCGCCTGCTCTCCGACGCCGAAGGCGCCATCGAGATGCAGTTTGCCAACAACCAGGCCAAGTTCAGCTTTGGCGGCATGGAGTTCGTCACCAAGCTGGTCGAGGGCAAGTTCCCCGACTACAACCGCGTGATTCCGAAGAACCACAAGAACACCGTCACGCTCGGCCGCGCGCCGCTGTTGGCCAGCCTGCAGCGCACCGCCATCCTGACCAGCGAGAAGTTCAAGGGCGTGCGCCTGAACATCGAGCCCGGCACCTTGCGCATCGCATCGAACAACGCCGAGCAGGAAGAAGCGCAGGACGAACTGGACATCGACTACGGCGGCGACAGCATCGAGATCGGCTTCAACGTCACCTATCTGATCGACGCGCTGTCGAACATGGACCAGGACATGGTCAAGCTGGACCTGGCCGATTCGAACAGTTCAGCGCTGCTCACCATCCCCGAGAACGCATCCTTCAAGTACGTCGTGATGCCGATGCGTATCTAGCAGACAGACCCCGAAGCGCCTTGCGCACACAGCCCGCGGCCTCCGCGGGTTTGCGCTTTCAAGAGGCGGCGAATTGAGCTGACGAGAGCCCGAAAAATCACGTGAATGCCGTGAGAGACTGAGGAATATCCGAATGAGTGCTGAAGAAAACAAGCCCGAAGTGCCGCACACCGAGCCGGTCTACACGCCTGAAGTGCAGGTGGTGCCGCCCGAGGTCATTGCCGCCGACACCAGCTACGGGGAAGGCTCGATCACGATCCTCGAAGGGCTCGAGGCGGTGCGCAAGCGCCCCGGCATGTACATCGGCGACACCTCCGACGGCACGGGCCTGCACCACCTGGTGTTCGAGGTGGTGGACAACTCCATCGACGAGGCGCTGGCGGGTCATTGCGACGACATCGTCGTGACCATTCACACCGACAACTCCATCAGCGTTACCGACAACGGCCGCGGCATTCCCACCGGCGTGAAGATGGACGACAAGCACGAGCCCAAGCGCTCGGCCGCTGAAATTGCCCTGACCGAGCTGCACGCCGGCGGCAAGTTCAACCAGAACAGCTACAAGGTCTCGGGCGGCCTGCACGGCGTGGGCGTGAGCTGCGTGAACGCACTCAGCATCATGCTGCGCCTGGTGGTACGCCGCGAAGGCAAGATCCACGAGTTGCAGTTCAGCCGCGGCTTCGTGCAGGACCGCCTGCTGGAAACGGTGAAGGGCGTCGAAGTCTCGCCCATGAAGATCATCGGCGACACCGACAAGCGCGGCACCGAAGTGCACTTCCTGCCCGACACCGAAATCTTCAAGGAAAACGCTGACTTCCACTACGAGATCCTGAGCAAGCGCCTGCGCGAGCTGAGCTTCCTGAACAACGGCGTGCGCATCCGCCTGAAGGACGAACGCAGCGGCAAGGAAGACGACTTCTCGGGCGCCGGCGGCGTGCGCGGCTTCGTCGAGTTCATCAACAAGGGCAAAACCGTGTTGCACCCGAACTCGTTCTACGCCGAGGGCGAGAAGCCGGCCGAAACCTACGGCGGCATTCCGGGCACCCACATCGGCGTGGAAGTGGCGATGCAGTGGAACAGCGGCTACAACGAGCAGGTGCTGTGCTTCACCAACAACATTCCCCAACGTGACGGCGGCACCCACCTGACCGGCCTGCGCGCCGCGATGACCCGCGTCATCAACAAGTACATCGAAGAGCACGAGTTCGCCAAGAAGGCGAAGGTCGAAGTCACCGGCGACGACATGCGCGAAGGCCTGTGCTGCGTGCTGAGCGTGAAGGTGCCCGAACCCAAGTTCTCGAGCCAGACCAAGGACAAGCTGGTGTCCAGCGAAGTGCGCGCGCCGGTGGAAGACATCGTCGGGCGCCTGCTGACCGACTACCTGCAAGAGCGCCCGGCCGACGCCAAGATCATCTGCGGCAAGATCGTCGAGGCCGCCCGTGCCCGCGAAGCCGCCCGCAAGGCCCGCGAAATGACGCGCCGCAAGGGCGTGCTCGACGGCATGGGCCTGCCCGGCAAGCTGGCCGACTGCCAGGAAAAGGACCCCGCCCTGTGCGAGGTCTACCTGGTGGAGGGCGACTCCGCCGGCGGTTCCGCCAAGCAGGGCCGCGACCGTAAGTTCCAGGCCATCCTGCCGCTGCGCGGCAAGATCCTGAACGTGGAAAAAGCGCGCTACGAGAAGCTGCTCACCAGCAACGAAATTCTCACGATGATCACCGCGTTGGGCACCGGCATCGGCCGTGCCGGCGCCACCACCGCGGGCGGCGGCGCGGACGACTTCAACGTCGCCAAGCTGCGCTACCACCGCATCATCATCATGACCGACGCCGACGTTGACGGCGCCCACATCCGCACGCTGCTGCTCACCTTCTTCTACCGGCAGATGCCGGAGCTGGTGGAACGCGGCCACATCTACATTGCGCAGCCGCCGCTGTACAAGGTGAAGTCCGGCAAGGAAGAGCAGTACCTGAAGGACGGCCCCGCGCTGGACGCCTTCCTGCTCAAGGTGGCGCTGAAGGACGCGCGCATCGAGACCGGCGGCGCCAACTCCACCACGCTGAGCGGCGACACGCTGGGCGAACTGGCGCGCAAGCACCAGGTGGCAGAGGCCGTCATTGCGCGCCTGCGCAACTTCATGGACGCCGAGGCGCTGCGGGCCATTGCCGACGGCGTGGCGCTCGACCTGGACACCACGCCCGCCGCCGAGGCCTCGGCCGTGGCGCTGCAGACCAAGCTGCGCGAGCTCAACACCACCGGCATTCCGGCCGAGGTGAGCAGCGAGTTCGACGTGCGCACCGACAAGCCGCTGCTGCGCATCAGCCGCCGCCACCACGGCAACATCAAGAGCAGCGTGCTGACGCAGGACTTCGTGCACGGCGCCGACTACGCGGCCCTGGCCGGGGCCGCCGACACCTTCCGCGGCCTGCTGAGCACCGAAGGCGCGCTGGTGAAGCGCGGCGAAGGCGAGCGCGCCAAGGAAGAAAAGGTCGACGACTTCCGCCAGGCCATGAAGTGGCTGATCGGGGAAGCCGAACGCGCCACCTCGCGCCAGCGCTACAAGGGACTGGGTGAGATGAACCCCGCCCAGCTGTGGGAGACCACGATGGACCCGACCGTGCGCCGCCTGCTGCGCGTGCAGATCGACGACGCGATCGAAGCCGACCGCGTGTTCACGATGCTGATGGGCGACGAGGTGGAGCCGCGCCGGGAGTTCATCGAGCAGAACGCGCTGCGGGCGGCGAACATCGACGTGTGATGCGCAGTGGCGGCTGCGCGCCGCCGTGCAGACAAGCTACGCCCGACCACCCGCCACCCCATTCAAACGCCCGGTTCACCCGGGCGTTTTTCATTGCAGGTGCAAGGTAGTGGCGCGCGCGCCTTCCGGGCACGGTCCGTCGGAGTACTCGGCCTCGCCGGACGGCGTGAGGCACTTGGTCACCTCGAAACGCACGGGCGTGACCGCCACATGGGGCGTTTCGACCTGGGTGCGATCCAGCACCCGCGTGCGCTGCAACGGCACGAAGGCCGCAGCAGGCATGGCCGCCAGGGTCGCTGGGCGCATGGCCACCGCCCGATCCCCGGCATCCTCACGCTCACCCGCCAAGGGCGGCTGCACGGACGCAGGCGTCACGCTCGCATGGGCCGGAGCGCGGGCCGCGCTCTCGCGCACCAAGCCCTGCAGCGTCACGTAGAAGGCGAACATCGCCACCAGCGCCACGGCCAGGCACAGCGGCCAGTAGCGTTCCGGCCCGGCGGAAACGGTCACTCCCTGGTCGCCCCGCTCGGCGCGGCCACCCGGCCCGTTCAACGACGCTTCCATGCCCAAGCCCCGCCCTGCAAGGTCCCGGCCAGCCTGGCGATGCCGCCAGTGCCGCTGGCCGCACGCCCGATGAGCGCGCCGCCCGCCGCCCCGGCGATCACGCGCGTCAGAAACGAGCGGCTGCTGCCCGCCGCCAGCAGCAGCAACACACCCGCACCCAGCACCACGAGGTGCTCGCCGGGGTAGTCCGCCCGCTGGGCGTCGACGCGCTTGAATTCCCGGATCGTCGATTCGAGGGTCATGGCTGAAGCTCCTTCACATTTGAGTAGTTAGGCATTCATATCGCGCGCCTTCATGCACCGCTGTAGGCCTGCGCCATGCACGCTTGCGCAGTCAGACGCCTTCAAGCCGCAGGAAAGACGAAAAGTCGCGAAAAGCAAGGCGATCAGGGTTTGCGTGAGGTTTGTCAGCAAATGTGGCCAAGCCGCGCGTCACACGGGCGTCATCAGCTATGAAAACAATAGCATTCACATCGAATCCGCAGATCGTTCCTCGTAAACGCTATATCTAGCCCGACTCTTGCTAAGCAAAATCCTCGTCGGATTTCACGTCACGCAAGATCGAGGACCACACAGCAATGAACCCTTCGCGTCTCCGCCGGCCATTGGCCGCGCTGGTAATGAGCGGCACAGCAGCTTTCCTCGGGGCCCTGGCTTCGTTCACGCCGGCCCATGCGTTCTCCAACCCGCCCATCGAAGTGGCGCAAGGCATCGAGTACATGTGCGGCGGCACCGCGCGTGACGAGGCCGCCTTCATGGAAATGGTCTCTCCGCGCTGGGCAGCCACCATCGCGCTGGGCGTGAGCGACGGCAAGGGCGCGCAGCAGGGCGGCTTTCCGGCCAAGGCCGACGTGCAGATCCGCCAGAAGTACACCGGCCAGGTGGTGATGGACGTGCAGACGCAGTCGCCCTACATGCTCGCGCGCCTGAACCCCGGCGCCTACGACGTGAACGTGACGCTCGGCGGCCTCACGCTGACGCAGTCGCTGGTGGTGATTGCCGGCGTGCCGGCCCGCGCGGCCTTCGTCTGGCCGTCGAACTTCGACATGGCCTCGGTGGCACCGCAACTGCCGCAGACGCTGGCGCAAAGCTCGGTCGCGCGCTGACGCGCTCTGCCACGCCGGCACGCCAACCGGCGTGGCGGTTTTCATTTCAGGTCAGCCTTTCCTAAGCCACGCGCGCCACAGTGGCTGCGTGGCCCTTCGCCACGTACGTCGACCAGGAAAGGAACCCGACCATGACCTCCCGTTTTTCATTGCGCATGCGGCCCGTGCAGGCCGCGCTGTTCTGTGGCGCCGTTCTGCTGGGCGTGCTGTCGGCGGTGTCGTCGGCGCAGGCGGCGGTGAATCCGCCGATCTACATGTCGCACGGCGTCGAGTACATGAGCGGCGGCATCGGCAGCGACGAAGCCCAGCTGATGGAAACCGTGGCGCCGCGCTGGCCGGCCACCTTCGAATTCGCGGTCAAGGACAGCAAGGGCGCCGACTTCGCGGCCAACGTGCATGTGACGGTGCGCGACGCCCACGGCGTGGCGCTCATCGACAACGTGACCTCGGGCGGCCCGTTCATGGTGGCGCGGCTCGAGCCGGGCAGCTACGAGGTGGAAGCGCGCCTGGGCAGCCAGGTGCTCAAGCAGCCGCTGCGCGTGCCCGAAGGCGCCTCGGCCAAGGCGAGCTTCATCTGGCCCGCGGGCACCGACATGGCTTCGGCCAGCACGCACACGGTGCAGTAGGGCAGGCGGCGCACGCAAGGGCCGGCGCGCGCAGGCGCCATCGGGCACGGGCATCCTGCGCGCGGGCGCCCGCCGGGCGGGCTGGCCGTGCCACAACGCCCGCTATGCGTGCGTGGTGCGCTATAGAAAAAATAGCGGCCATGCCGCACCGCAGTCTCTTGAATGCACGGCATGCGCCTTGCAGGTGGAGGATCCCGGGCCGTGCCCGAACCCATTGCCCCGATGCCGATCCGTCCCCTGAGCGCCCTGACCGCGCTGTTGCACGTCTACATTGCGTTGCGCCTGCTGCCGGCACTGGCCGTGCTCACACCCGCATGGCCGCTGGCGCTCCTGGCGCTGGCGGTGTCGGCGCTGACCATTCCACTGCCTTTCATGTCGCGGCGCACCGGGCGCAACGCCTCGGCCGGCACGGTGCTGACATGGGTCGGCCTGATCAGCATGGGCTGGTTCTCCTCCATGTTCGTGCTCACGCTGGTGCGTGACGCCGGCCTGGGCCTGACCTGGCTGGCCAGCGTGCTGGGCGGCGTGCAGGTGCAGTGGGCAGCCCTGAAACCCTGGAGCGCGCTGGCGGTGCTGGCGCTGGCCACGGCCACGTCGGCCGTCGGCTTTTTCAACGCACGCCGCACGGCCAGCGTGAAGCGCGTCGACGTTCCCATTCAGGGGCTGCCGCAGGCGCTCGAAGGCTTCACGATCGCGCAGCTCAGCGACATCCACGTGGGCCCGACGATCCGCCACAGGTACATCCAGCGCATCGTCGAGGCGGTCAACCGCCTGGGCGCGGACGCCATTGCCATCACCGGCGACCTGGTCGACGGCACGGTGGCCGAGCTGCGCGACCACATCGCGCCGCTGGCCGGCCTGCGCGCACGCCACGGCACCTTCGTGGTCACCGGCAACCACGAGTACTACGCGGGCGCGCACGCCTGGATCGACGAGCTGCGCCGGCTCGGCCTGAAGGTGCTGCTCAACGAGCATGTGGTGCTGCAGACGCGCAACGTGCGCGGCGCGCAGACCGACGAAGAACTGTTCGAAAGCGCGCTGGTGCTCGCCGGCGTGACCGACTTCACCGCCGGTCATTTCGACGCGGCCCATGCCAGCGACCCGCACCTGGCGCTGCACGATGCGCCGCCGCTGGTGCACACGCGCGTGCTGCTGGCGCACCAGCCGCGCAGCGCCACGCTGGCCGCCGCCGCCGGCTACCAGCTGCAGCTGTCGGGCCACACGCACGGCGGCCAGTTCTTTCCGTGGAACCTGTTCGTGCCCATGCAGCAGCCCTTCACGGCGGGGCTGCACCGGCTGCACGACATGTGGGTGTATGTGAGCCGGGGCACCGGCTACTGGGGCCCGCCCAAGCGCTTTGGCGCGCCCTCTGAAATCACGCTGCTGACGCTGGTGCCGGCCAAGCCCTGAAGAGGGCTTGGCCGGCACAGCCTTCCTTCAGCGCCTTCAGGCCTCGAGGTCGGCCAGCCGGCGTGCGTTGGACGTGGCGGCCGCATGAATCGGCTTGAGGCCTTCGCGCGCGATGCGCGCCGCCATGCCCGGCAGCTGGCTGGCGGCATTGACGGAGCTGGCGGCCGACTGCACGAAGGCGTCGCCGTTCGCCGCGGCCTGGGCCGGCGTCACGCTGCCTGCCAGCAACAAGAAGGCGGTGGTGCCCTGCACCCATTGCTGCACCGCGCGGTTGGCCAGCGAGAACTGGCTGCTGTGCCACTGCTTGACCATGGCCATGCCCGATTCGCTGGCGGCAGCGAGCTTTTCCTGGCCCATGAGCTGAAACTCGGCCAGGTCGGCCGGGCTGGGCGTGAGGCCGGCCTTGGCCATGCGCTCGGTGCGCATGCGGATCACCGAGCCTGAGGACAGCAGCATCTCGTGGGTCTTGAGTGCCAGGTCGAACCACTGCATGAGCGGGTTGGCCAGGCGGGCGGCGGAGGAGAGCGATGACATGTGGGCGTGGCGCCGGAGCGCTTGAACGTGAAGGGGGTCGGGCCACTATAGGCCTCCCGCGCCGGAATTGGTGCGGTGCAACAATTTCGACGCTGTATTGAGGCAACAGTCCTACTTTGCGGGCTCGTGTGCGGTTCCGGGCACCGCCCGCAGCCGCCGGGCGCGCGCCTCGGTGAGCAGGTAGCCCAGCGTCGCAACCACCAGCGGCAGCAGGTAATACAGGCCGCGGTACGCCAGCAGCGCGCCCAGCAGTTGCGCCTCGGCCACCGCATGCGCCAGCAGCGCCACGAACACCGCCTCCAGCACGCCGAGCCCCGCCGGCACATGCGTCACCACGCCGGCCACGGCGGCCACCAGCAGCACGGCCAGCACGTGCACATAGTCGACCTGGCCCTGCAGCAAGACCCAGATCACCCCGCCGATCAGCGACCAGTTGGCGCACGACACCGCCAACTGCAGCAGCGCCATTGGCAGGCTCGGCGTCTTGGCGCTGTGCCCGCGCACCTGCCAGACCCGGCCCTTGGCCACCGCGCAAAGCACCAGATAGGCCAGCGCCACCAGCAGCAACGCCGCGCCCAGCAGGCGCAGCCCCTCGTTGCCGATCTTCCAGGTCGGCGGCAGCGAAAGCGGCCAGAAGCAGAAGGCGGCGCCCGCCACCACCAGGTAGCCGAACCAGTTGGTCAGCATGCTGAAGCCCAGCACGCGCGTGATGGTGTCGTTGCCCAGCCCCAGGCGCGAGTACAGGCGGTAGCGAAACGCCACGCCGCCCACCAGCGAGCCCAGGTTGAGGTTGAAGGCATAGCTGATGAAGGTCACGCCCATCACCGTGCCCGCGCCCAGCCGGTGTCCGGTCAGGTGCCGCCCGAGCAGGTCGTAGGTGCTGTACAGCGCAAAGCTGCAGGCCGCCAGGGCGGCGGCGCCCAGCAGGGTGGCGGCCGGCAACGCGCGAATGGCGTCGAGCACCTCGCCCCAGTCGATGGTGCGTGCCTGCGTCACCAGCAGCCACGCGATCAGCGCGAAGAAGCCCCACACCACGGCGCGACGGGCCCAGGGCCACCAGGCGGTGCGGGTCAGGGCCATTGCGCTCATGGAATTGGAAGGCGCCGCCGGCTCAGGCGGCTTCGGTCTGGGTGGCGCCGCCGGTCGGGTTGCTCAGGCCCGTGTCGCGCCGGTTCGCCAGGTCGGTGGCTTCGGCCGGCGTCAGGCGCGGCACGTGGCGCGGAAGGCGGCCCAGCAGCGCTGGGTACCAACGCATGATGTGGAACACGAAGAAGCTGCGCACCAGCCGCCAGCCGCTCCATTCGCTGGCCAGGTCGGCCGCTTCGATCTGCTTGCAGCTGTTCTGCATGAGCTGGTCCATGCGATCCCACAGCACCGTGTTGAAGGCCTTGTCGCGCACGATCACGTTCGATTCGAGATTCAGCGACAGGCTCAGCGGATCGAGGTTGCTCGAGCCCACGGTGCTCCACTTGTCGTCCATGAGCGCGACCTTGCCGTGCAGCGGCCGTTCGCAGTATTCGTAGATGCGCACGCCCGCGTGCAGCAGGTGGTGATACAGCATGCTCGCGGCGGTCTTCACGATGGGCATGTCGGGCTCGCCCTGCAGGATGAGCCGCACGTCCACGCCGCGGCGCGCCGCGCGGCGCAGTTCCTTGATGAGCCGGTAGCCCGGAAAGAAGTACGCATTGGCAATCACGATGCGGTCTTTGGCCGCACGAATGGCCGCGCGGTACTGCCGCTCGATGTCGTTGGTGTGGCGCCGGTTGTCGCGCGTGACGAACATCACGTCGGCTTCACCCGCGGGGCTTGGCCGCGCCGCCGGCGCCTGCTTCAGGCGGCGGCGGAACCACCCCGCACCCTTGCCGCCCAGCGCAATGGCGCGCAGCACGAATTGGTGGATCTCGGCCACGATCGGGCCCTGCAACTCCACCGCGTAGTCCTGCTTGGCCTTGGGGCCGAAGTCGAGCAGGTGGTCGGCCGAGTAGTTGATGCCGCCCACAAAGGCGCGCTCGCCGTCGATCACCACGATCTTGCGGTGCATGCGGCGAAACACGTTGAGCCGCTGGCCCAGAAAGCGCGCGCCGGGGTCGAACACCCGCACCTTCACGCCCACCGAGGTCAGCCCCTCGATGAACTCGCGCGACAGGTCGGGCGAGCCGAAGCCGTCGATCATCAGGTCGACCTTCACGCCGCGCTGCGCGGCCTCGCGCATGGCGGCATGCAGTTGCAGGCCGACCTTGTCCTCGAACAGGATGAAGGTTTCGACGATGGCTTCTCGCCGGGCGTTTCGAATGGCGTCGAACACGCGCGGAAAAAACTCCTCGCCGTTCTCCAGCAGCTCGATGCGGTTGCCGCCGGTCCAATGGTTGTTGTTGTTCATGCGCAGCCAGAAGCCTCAAAGATCGATGTTCGCCACCAGCGGCGCGTGGTCCGACAGGTGCGACCACGGTTGGCGCGGCAGCACCACGGGTGCATGAACCCCGGCGTTGCGCACATAGATGCGGTCCAGCGACAGCACCGGAAAGCGTGCCGGAAAGGTCTTGGCCGCGCGGCCGTTGGCATGCACGAACACCTCGCGCAGCGAGGCGCCTTTTTCCAGGATGTCGTGCGCGCGGCCGCGCCAGTCGTTGAAGTCGCCCGCCACGATGAGCGGCGCGTCGCGCGGCACCTCGTCGCGCACGATGTGGCAGAGCAGCTCGAGCTGCTGCACGCGATGCGCCTCGGCCAGCCCCAGGTGCGCGCAGATGGCGTGCACGTCGACCGTCCGGCCCGGCAGGCGCAGCACGCAATGCAGCAGGCCGCGCTTCTCTGGCCCGCTCACCGACACGTCGTGGTTGCGGAAATGCACGATCGGAAATTTCGACAGCACCGCGTTGCCATGGTGCCCCTTGGGGTACACCGCGTTGCGCCCGTAAGCGAACTGCGGCCACATGGTGTCGGCCAGAAATTCGTAGTGCGGTGCCTCGGGCCAGTTGCTCACCTTGCGCTCGTGGCGCGAGTGCGTGCCCAGCACCTCCTGCAGAAACACCACGTCCGCGCCCACGGTGCGCACGGCGTCGCGTAGCTCCGGCAGGATGAACTTGCGGTTCAGCGCGGTGAAGCCCTTGTGGGTGTTCACCGTCATGACCTTCAGGGAGGTCGGCGCGGGGGGAGTGGCCGCGGCGGTTGCGGCAGCGGGGTTGGGCGAAGAAGACATCGTCATATCGGTTGTACGTGGCCGTTGGCCGCCTGACTGTAGGAACGCGCCACCTTCTCGCGCCCCTTTCTTGCCCCCACGTCGCCGTACGCCGCCGCACGCCGCTGCCTTTGGACAGAGGGGCGGTCGACTCCTACAGACAGGCCTGCCGCACCCCGACACGGCATGGTTTTTGTCGCTCCTACGGTGATTTCAGGGCTTGGAGAAAACAGCCCGCGTTTTCATCCACAGACACGAGACAAGCCACAAGGAGCACACCATGAAGCAAGCCACTTTCCACGCCACCGTTCTCGCCGCGCTGCTCGGCGCAGCCAGCCTCGCCACCGCGCAGACCACCTCCGTGCCGGCCGCCCCCGACCCGTCGGTGGGCGGCCAGGCCAGCACCATGACGCCGGCCGGCGTGGCCAACCCGCCGCAGCGCCCCGACAACAGCATGCCGGCCTCGCGCGAAGCCGTGAAGGCCGAAGCCCGCGTGCAGAACCGCAACAACGCCAACAGCATGGTGCCCAAGGGCGAGGCCACCACCACGGTCAACCATCAGCCCAACGCGATGCGGCAGCCCACCGGCGAGATGTCGCGCGCCGAGGTCAGCCAGACCGGGCGCAAGGTGAAGCCGCAGTTCGGTCAGAAGGGCGAGCGCCCCGACGTGGTGACCAACCCGACGGACAAGACCGGCACGCCGAAGTAAACCGCTCGCTGGGCACAGGCCCATCGAGCACATCGCGGACATGAAAAAAGCCCCGCAGCGCTTGCGCGCCGCGGGGCTTTTTGTCGACGGAGGCGGATCAGCCCTTGGCAGGTGCCGCGCCGCGCTGGCCATCAGGCCCGCCGTGGCCATCGTGACCGCCATGGCCGTGGTGACCGCGCCGGCCGCCGAAGTGCGCCGTTTCCGCGTCGAAGGTCTTCTGCTGGTCCGGCGTGAGCGCGGCGTAGAAGGTCTTGGTGGCGTCGGCACGCTTGGCGAACATGGCGCTGCGCTCGGCCTGGCGGGCCTGCATGCGTTCCAGGCGCTGCGGCGTGGTCAGCTTGGCGAACTCGGCGCGGTCCATGCGGGGCGGGCGGGCACCGGCGGGCGGCTGGCTCGCGGCGGTGAAGCTCGACCAGGCGCCTTCCTGCGAGGCGTTCAGCTTGAGCTTGTCCTTCAGGGCGGCCAGACGCTTGGCGCGGTGCTCCTGCATGCGTTCCATGCGCTTGGCGGGGTCCATGCGCTTGTGCTGCGCCTTGGGCGCGGTAGCGTTGTCGGCCTGGGCCACCGCGGCCGTGGGAGCGGCTGCGGTGGGAGCGGCCGGCGCTTGAGCGAAGGCGCCCGAAGAGGCGAGGGCGGCCGAACCGAGCAGGCTGGCCCAGACGATGCGTTGGCGAAGAGAGATCATGAGAAGTGCTTCCTTTCGAAGACCGCTACCGGGGGGCAGCGGGTGAGATGAAGTGTGGAAGACCTCTGTATCGCAGCAGTTAGCCCAGCGTGAGCTTGCGTAAAGTTGTTCGCCCCCAGGCTTCACGCACTTCGTGTCGTTTCTCCCTCCCCCTACCGGGGGCAACACCTGAGGCCCGGCAAAGCCGGTTCCTCGGTGTTTCTGGAAGAACCGCTACCCGCCCAGCTTGCCGTTCTGGAAGTCGTGCACCGCCTGCTTCACCTGCTCCTGCGTGTTCATCACGAAGGGGCCGTACTGGGCAATGGGCTCGTGCAGCGGCCTGCCCGCGATGAGCAGGGCGCGGGCCGGGCTGTGGTTGGTGGCGCCCGCGCGCAGCACCAGGCCGTCGCTGCCCGCGTCGTTGGCCAGGATGGCCATGCGGCGCGTCGGTATCTCGCTGCCCGCGATCCACACCGATTCGCGAAACACATAGACCAGCGCGTTGTGGTCGTGCGGCAGCGGCTGCGCAAACTCGGCGCCCGGCGGCAGCGTGATGTCCAGGTACAGCGGCTCGGTGTGCGCGCGCTGCACCGCGCCTTCGATGCCATGGCTCGCACCGGCAATCACGCGCACATGCACGCCCTGCGCGGTGGTGAATTCGGGAATCTCCTCGCTCTGGATGTCGCGGTACCAGGGCTCGCGCATCTTGTCCTTGGCGGGCAGGTTGAGCCACAGCTGAAAGCCTTCCATCAGGCCTTCTTCCTGCTCTGGCAGCTCGCTGTGCACCAGGCCGCGCCCGGCGGTCATCCACTGCACGCCGCCGTTCTGCAGCAGCCCCTCGTGGCCGGCGCTGTCGCGGTGGCGCATGCGGCCCGCGATCATGTAGGTGACGGTTTCGAAGCCGCGGTGCGGATGGTTGGGAAACCCGCCGATGTAGTCGCCCGGGTTGTCGCTGCCGAAGGCGTCGAGCATCAGGTACGGGTCGAGGCGCTTTTGCAGCGGCTGCTGCAGCACCCGCGTGAGCTTCACGCCGTCACCGTCGCTGGTGGACACACCGGCCACGATGTGGTCGATGCCGCGCGGCACGGCGACGGAGTCGGTGGGGTGGTTGGCATGGTGGTTGGCGTTCGTCATGCGTTCATGGTGGCACCAACGCCGGCCGGGCGCCACCCGTGCGCCGGCCGCCCCGTGTCAGACAGCGCCTTGAAACCTCGCCCGCATGTGCTCCGGATACCACTGCGTGAAGCGAACCGCGCCCACGATGGCCACCACCGTCACCGCAATGCCCACCCACAGCGGCAGCGCGGGCATGTAGACCATGGCCACGTCCGCCAGCACCATCAGCGCGAAGGCCACGGCCCAGGCGGCGGTGATGACGTTGTTGACCCGCCGAAAGCCCGGCTGCGTCCACACCTCGGGCGGCGTGCGCTCCCTGGCGTACTGCAGCGTGAAGGGCTGGCCGATGGCCATGGTGGCGAGCACCACCAGCAGCAGGCCCGCGTCCACGCGCAGCCGCACGCCCAGCAGCGACCATTCGGTGTGCGTGGCCACCGCGTACACCGCCAGGCCGCCGAACAGCAGCACGGTGCCGATCTCCAGCACCTTGACCGTGCGCCCCGGCGTGAGCCCGTCGCGCACCAAAAACACGGCCGCCACCAGCGCCGCGGCCGACAGCGCCGGCACCACGCCCAGCAGGCGGTCGCACAGCGCGAAGACGATGAAGGGCGCAAAGGCCAGCAGCATGCTCATGACGAAGCTCCTTGCAGGTCTTGGGGATCTTGCGGCTCTTGCGGGAACCAGTTGCCGTGAAAGCCGACCGGCACGCGGTGCGGCAGCGACGCCACGCACAACGGGCCGGCCGCCAGCGCACGCGCGTCGAACACCACCAGGTCGCTGGTGTCGGTGGCGCCGCGCCACACGGTGGCCAGCAGCCAGCCGTCGCCTTCCTGCGCGTCGGCGCTGCGCGGCACGAACACGCCTTCGGACACCACGTCGGGCGCGGGAAACAGGTACACGTCGCGCCGCGGCGTGCTGTGGTCGATGTGCACCAGCCCCGCGTACAGGCGCGGCGGCTCGCCCGGCTGCGAAACGCCGCGGCACACGTACCAGCCGTGGCGGTAGGGCAGGCCGGCAAAGCGCTCGTCGATGCGCGGAAACTCGCCCGGCATGTCTTCGAGCTGCGTCTGCGTGAACACGTGTTCCGGGCTCGACAGGTCGAACTGCCAGCGCACCAGGCGGCTCAGCGGCGGCTTGTCGCTCACGGGGGAGCCGTCGGGGCGGGGGAACAGCGGCGGCGTGGGGAACTGCACCACGTCGGCAAACAGGCTGCCGTCGGCTTCCCACGCGTTCATGACATGGAACACGTAGCAGGCGGGGCCGCTCCACCAGACGATGTCGGCGGTGCTGCCGTCGCGCGGCATCAGGCCCACGCGGGTGCCGTACTCCGGCTCCCAGGCATACGGCGGGCGGCCGCTTTGCGCGCGCTCCATGCTGGCGGTGAGCGGCATGATGGGAAACATCACATGCCGCTCGGTCACCATGAAGTCGTGGACCATGCTGGCGTAGGGCGCCTCGAAGTGCTCCAGCCGCGTGACGCGGCCCTCTGGCGAGATCACGCCAAAGCTCATGCCGCTGGACAGCGGCGCCGGCGTGCCGTAGCCGAAGAACAGCAGCTCGCCCGTTTTCGGGTCGGTCTTGGGGTGGGCGGTGAAACTGCCGTGCAGGCCGCCGCCGAAGTCGGTGGCGCCCAGCGTGTCGAGCGCGGGCAGCGCCACTTCGACCGGCAGGTGCGCCTCCTCGAGCGCCAGCATGCGCCCGGCGTGGCCGACGATGTGGGTGTTGGCCGAGCCGTCGTCGTGCTGCTGTTTGGGCTGCGCGTTCAGCGGCACTTGCTGAAAGCCGCCCGGCAGCTCCCGGCCCTCGGCGGCGGCCTGCCAGCGCTGGGTGCGCACCCAGCGGTTGCGGTAGCGCACCTCCCCACCTGCCGGGTCATCCTCCTGCGCATCGCCCAGGCTGAACGCGTGCAGCATGCCGTCGCCCGAGAACCAGTGCGCCTTCGGGTCGGGCGCCACCGGGTTCGGGCCGTTGCGCACCAGCGTGCCGCGCAGGCCGGCGGGCAAGGCGCCCTTCAGCGGCAGCGGGCCGACGTCGGTCTCGAAATCGATCGGCGCCATGTTGGGAGGCGGCGCGCTGCGGGCAATGACATCGTTCATCGGGGCTCCTGAAGGGGGTGTGGAAGGCGTCGCTGAATATCTTTCCAGTGGAAATATCTTCGAGCCGGCGCCTGAAGTCAAGAAATTTTTCCAGTGGTAAGATTTTTGAGCGCTTTCGCCTTCTTGCCTGTTTCCACGAATGACCACCGACGCCCCGCCCAAGCGCTACCACCACGGCTCGCTGCCCGAAGCCCTGCTGGCCGCGGCCGAAACCGTGCTGCTGCGCGACGGCATTCCGGGCCTGGGCCTGCGCGCCATCGCGCGGGAGGCGGGGGTGTCGCACACCGCGCCCAAGCACCACTTCGGCGACATGACCGGCCTGGTGAGCGAGCTGGCCGCCGTCGGCTACGGTCGCCTGAGCGGCGCCATGCGCGACGCCGCCGCCTTGCATGCCGACGTGCGCGAGCGGCGCAACGCCGTCGCCCGCGCCTATGTGCACTTCGCGTACGACAACCCGGCCATGTTCGGCCTGATGTTCCGCGACGAGATCATCGACATGCAGCGCCCCGTGCTCGGCGGGGCGGCACGCGAGGCGATGCGGGTGATGGCCGCGATCATCGGCGCCAAGGAAGAGCCGCCGGACGACACCCCGGTCTCGCTCAGCGCCACCGAGGCCATGCGCATCACCGCCGCCTGGGGTTATGTGCACGGGTTGGCGATCCTGCTGATCGACCAGCGCCTGCGCGGCATCCTCAAGATCACGCCGGCATTCGAGAACCCGATCGACCTGGTCGACCAGGCGCTGAACGATGTGCGCTTCGGCTTCGAAGCGGGCGAGCCGGCTTAGGCGGCAGGCCGGCTCAAGCGAGGCTCAAGCGAGGCTCAATCGAGGCTCAATGCGGCGGCTGCTGGCGCTGCCAGTAGCTGTACGTCCACTGCGTCTCGAACCCCGCGCGGCGGTACAGCGCCAGCGCCGGCGCGTTGTGCGCATCGACCTGCAGAAACACCCGCTCGAACCCGCGCGCCAGCGCCGCCTGCGCCAAGCCGGCCAGCACCCGCCCCGCCAGTCCGCGCCCGCGCAGTGCCTGGTCGGTGCGCATGCCGTGCACGCTGGCCCAGCCGTGGCCGAAGGCCATCGCGCCCGCGGCCACCGTGCGGCCGCCGTCGCGCACGCTGGCAAACAGCGTGCCCTGGGCGCGCGACAGCATGCGCACGCGGTGCGCGCCGTCCACCGGGTCGAAGCCCTCGCCAAGGAACAGCGCCGCCCAGGCGCCGTCGGGCGCACTGTCGACATCGGCCAGCGGGCCGTCGGGCGCCACCAGGCGCCGCATGCGCGCGGCCGAGCCGACCTGCACGCACGTCGGGCTGTCCGCCACGTAGTGCCGGCGCTCCAGCTCGGCGCGCAACCCCTCGAAGCAGGCCGCGTCCGCCAGCCGCAGCGCAGGTGCCACCTGGCGCGCGTCGCAGCGGTCCTGGATGCGGTCGAGCGTGGCCGGCGCCACCGGGCTGCGGTGCAGCGGCACGGCCGACTTCGCACGCTTCACGGTGCCTTCGGCAAAGGGCAGCAGCCAGCCGTCGATTTCTTCGGTGACGTCGGGCGCGACAGCGGCGACGGTAGCGCGCTCGATGGCTTCGATGTCGCTCACGTTCAGGGGTGCGGTGTTCATCGGGGTGTCACGGGTTGGCTTCGGGCGCCGTGAACTTTGCCGCGGCCACGCCCTTGAGCAGCGCCTCGCGCTGATTGCGGCTGATGCCGCGGATGCCTTCGGCCACCCACTTGATGCGCTCGGCGTCGATCTGGCCGTCGCGGCGCCATTGCTCCAGCACCGCCTGCGGCTTGTGCAGCATGGCCGCCAGCCACACGGCCTGCGCCGGCTCCAGCGTGCGCGCGCTGCGCTTGAAGTAGCGGCGCGACGCGGCCTCGGCGCCGCACAGGGTGCCGCCCCACGGCGCGTTGTCCAGGTACAGCTGAAGAATGCGCGCCTTGCCCAGCGTCTGCTCCATTTCCACCGCGTAGAGCAACTCGCGCAGCTTGCGCTCCGCCGTGCGGTCGCTGCCCGTCACCAGCAGCTTGGCCAGCTGCTGCGTGAGCGTGCTGCCGCCGCGGCGAATCTGCCCGGGCTTCTGGTTGTTGTCGATCGACGCGAGGATCTCGGTCAGGTCGTAGCCGGTGTGGGTGAAAAAGCGCTGGTCTTCCGCGGCAATGACGGCGCGCGCCAGCCAGCTGTCGTTGGCGAGCCTGGCCGACGGGCCGCAGCTGGTGCGCGCGTTCAGCATGGCCTCGGTGCCCAAACCCTCCACCGTGAACTGGCTGATGGTCGGCTGCACCGCGAAGGTGGCCTCGGGCAGCACCAGCTGGCCGCGCAGCGCCAGCGTTCCGCCGATGCGCGCGCGCTGCAGCTCGGGCAGCGTGGGCACCAGCACCGCGTACCAGCGGGCGATGGGGGCGTCCTGCACATTGGCGTTGAGCAGCAGACTCTTCGGCGTGAGCTTGCCGTCCCACTGGCCCTGCAGCGGCGTGGTGTCGGTGCTCAGCGGCATGGCCTCGAAGCTGCCGGCCAGCGTGTTGCCGTCGCGCTTCACGGTGGCGACCAGGCGCTCGACCTTGATGGGCTGGGTGCCCAGCGCGGGCACCTCGGCGCTGCATGGCGCGCACTGCATCTCCAGCAGTTCGCCAGCCGGCTTCCAGCCGAAGCGCACGGTGCCGAAGCGGGTGTCCAGCGAGCGGCCGTCCAGGTACGGCGCGAACCACGGCGAGGTGGCCACGCGCAGCGCGGTCGGCACGCCGATCTCGAAATTCAGCGGCCCCGCCTTCACCGTGGTGCTCCATTCACCGGCGGCCGGCGCAAGCGCCAGCTTGGCTATCAAAAAGACAGCCACACACGCCGTAACCACGAGGGCCAGCAGGCCAAAAAGAACAAATCGCAGGGTCTTCTTCACAGAAACGTTTTCTCAGATCGGTCTTGCCACGGTGACAGCTTGCCACGGCCCATGCGATTGGCCGCTGGCCGCTGCCCAGTACCAGGCTGAAGTGTCTGTGAAAGCCGTGCCCTGGGCGTCCACGATCCGCTCGCAGACCCGGATTTTTTGCGCGCCGTGCCGTTGCGCAACAAAACAGCGCCACATCCGCTCCTGCGCATCGCGTTCCAGCCGCGCCTGCTCGATGCGGTAGCCCAGCGCGCGGTAGCAGTCCACCGCCGGGTGCAGCATGCGCGTGGGCTGCGTCACCTGGCGCATCACCAGCGTCTGGCGGCCGTCGGTCATGCGGCCGATGGCGCCCGGAAAGCGGTCGGCAAAGCGCTGCTCGACCTCGCTCAGCGCCAGCGGGCGCAGCGCGGCACCGTCCCATTCGCTGGGCCATTCATGCGACGTGAGGGCGGCCACCGCTTCGCCCGGCGCACCCGGCACGCGCACCGCCGCCGTGACCGACCACAACACGCACAGCACCATCGCCAGCGCAAAGGCCGACTTGTGGCCGATGCGGTTGATGAAGTGGTTGGCAAACCAACGCTCAAAGAACGGTGTCGACACGGCGGCCTCCCTGGGCAGTGATGAGGCCCGCAATGGGTTGTTCGGCAAGCTCGGGCGCGGGGCGCGCCGGCACCATCAGCCGCGCGATGGCGCCGCACACCACGGCCAGCACCAGCAGGCCCAGCGCGCTGTGCGCCCACGGCGCCAGCGGTTGGCCGGCGCCTTCGAAGGCAATCAGCACGCTGTTGCGCACGATGTTCCCGCCCAGCACCCACAGGCCGACCAGCGGCAGCCGGCGCACGAAGCCCCGGTCGCTGCGCCCCGCCCACAGCGCCACCGCGCAGGCCGTGAAGTAGCCCAGCCACACCATCTGCACGCCGGAGCAGGGCGCGTCCACGATCACCAACTTTCCGTCGACCATCAGCGTGGCGCCCTCGCGCGCCACCTCGAAGGCCGGTGACAGCAACCAGCGGCTGACCTCGGCCGTCACCACGCGCAGCGGGTAGCCGGCATAGAACTGCAGCGACGACAGCAGCGGCAGCGCCAGCACCGACAGCCCGACCACCGGCAGCGCCGCCACGCGCCGCGGCAAGAAGGCCAGCAGCCCGCAGGCCAGCGCCAGCACGGCCACCAGCCCGGCCGCCAGCGGCGGCAGCGCGGGCAGGCCGCCGAGCCCCGTGCGCAGCAACGTCGCCAGCACGGTGCCCGCGCCGGCCAGTGCCAGCCAGCCCAGTCGCGGTGAAGCACGCAGCTCGCGCCGGCGGCTCCAGGCCAGGGCAGCGAGCGCAACCAGCGCCAGCAGCCCCATCGGGTCGTCGGAGCCGTCGCGCATGCGCTGAACCATCCAGGCCCAGGTGGGCATCAGCGCGGCGAACTGCAGCGCGAGCCATCCAGCAGCGGGCGTGCGGTCGATGTGAATGCCCCAGTCCACGATGCGCGGATGGCGGTGGGCGAGCGTTGCCAGAGACATGCTTTTCTTTCTTCGCAGATCGGGGTGTCAGGCGGTGAAGCGGCGCGCATCGTTGCGCCGCGCGCGGCGGCGCAGCATGGCGAGCATCGACAGCACCACGGCAATGGCGCCCAGCGATTCGGGCTCGGGCGTGCTCGGCACCTCGGCGCCAAACGCCTGCACGGCCTGCTCGCTCACGCCTTGCGGCAGGGGCAGCGGCTGGTTCACCTGCGCGCTGTCTTGCGGCGCCGGATTGCGCACCACCTTGTCCACCGCAATGAAGCTCGTGTACTGCGTGAGCAGGCTGTACTTCAGGCCCAGCTCGGTGATGCGCTCCTTGAAGGCCGTGCTGCCTTCCAGCGTTTCCTGGTCACTCAGGCTCTGGATGCGGTGGCGCGCCCACAGCGTGCGCAACGCGGCCGTGTCCTGGCGGGTGCGGCTGTCGATGCGCACCTCTTCGCGGTACGGACCGCTGGCGCCCTGGCCTTCGATGATCACGCGGCCTTTGGCCTCGCCACGCCATTTGCCGAACACGATGACCGGGCGTTCGCCCAGCACGTCGGGCAGCGCCTGCGGTTCCACGTCGTACACATCGAGGCCGCCGAAGGTGGCCTTCACGCTGGTGAGCACCGGCGACTCGACCATGCGGCGAAAGCGTGCTGCCTGTTCGGGCGCCTGCACCGGGTCGGTGATGATGAAAGGCTCGCCCATGCCGGCGCGCGCAATGCCTTCCATGAGGCTGCGGTTCACCGACGAGCCAATGCCGAAGGCGAACACGTTGGCCTTGGAGAGGTTGTTGCGCACCAGCTCGAAGGCCTCCTTCTCCACCGTCACGTAGCCGTCGGTCACCACCACCACCGTGCGCGACACCTTGTCTTCCTTTGGCTCGGCATACACGCGCTTCAGGGCCGGAATGAGTTCGGTGCTGCCGCTGCCGCTGTAGTTCTGGATGGTGGCCAGCGCCTGCTCGATGTTGGCGCGCGTGGCCGGCACCGACCTGGGCGACAGCATCTTGTTGCTGCCCGAGAACAGCAGCACGTTGAAGGTGTCGCTCGGGCGCAGCCCGCCGATCAGGCGCTGCAGCACTGTCTTGGCGGTGTCCAGCGGAAAGCCGTGCATGGAGCCCGAGATGTCGACCACGAAGATGTAGTCGCGCGGCGAAATGGCGCTGGCGGCCACGGCCTTCGGCGGCTCGACCATGGCAAGGAAGAAGTTCTCCGCGTTCTCGCCCTGACCCTTGTAGAGCATCAGGCCCGACTCGATTTTTTCGCCCGCCAGCCGGTAGTCGAGCACGAAGTCGCGGTTGTCCGCGGGGCGGCCGTCGGCCGTGAGCACGATGTCTGCGTGCTGGTCTTCGTCGCTCTTCTTCACGTCGATGGTGTGCGTGGCCGAGCGAATTTCCTTCAGGCCCATCGGCGTGTCGATGCTGGCCTTGAGCTTGAAGCCGGTGGTGGGTGCGCTGCCCGCGGGCAGCGTCGGTTGAGCGACCCACTTGGCCTGCGCGTTCTGCGACTGCGGCGCGTTGTAGCGCGGCCCGACCACGGTCGGAAACACGAACTGGTAGTTGCCCGACTGCGGCACCAGCAGTTCGGTGTAGCGCAGTTCCACCTTCACGTCGTCACCCGGCAGGATGTTGGCCACGTTCATCTGGAACACGTTGGGCAGGTGCTGCTCGAGCAGCGCGGCCGTCTTGCCTTCCTTCTTGGCGGTGTCGTATTCGATCTGCGCCTGCTGCTTCTCGCGGATCTGCGCGGTGATGAGCCGGTCGGCCAGCCGCACGTTCAGGCCGCTCACCGCGGCCTGGGTCGAACCGGGGAACACGTATTTGGCTTCGATGGCGCGCCGGCCTTCGTTGCGGTAGGTCTGCGTGACCGTCACGTCGGCGATCACGCCCGAGATCTTCACCGAAACCTCGGTGCCCTTCAGCGGCAGGCGGTCGAGCGACGGGTCGTCGCTCTTCACGAAGAAATAGGGGCTCTCGGTCTTCAGGCGCGCGGCGGGCGCTTCCTGCGCGCCGGCGGGGCGCACGCCCATGGCGATGAAGCCGGCCGTCGCCAGGCTCACGGTGGCGAGCCAGAGCCAGCGGCCGGGGCGTGGGGAGGAGTGGGCGTCCATGGCGGGGGTCCTTGTCCGTGCGAACTTGCACAGCCGCAACTGTCGGCACCGCGCAAGAAAGAAATAGGAAGCGCGCAGGAAGGGAACTTGAAGTCGAACGCCCCGCAGGCGCGCTGTGTGAAGTCCGCGTGAAGTGGCGCGGCACCGCCGCTTCATACGGCCTTCGGATCGCGCGGCGAGCATCGCGGCTTCGCTACAGACGAGGAGAAGAAAAATGCTTCAGTTGTTGAAGGCCCTGCAGAGCTCGATGCTGGTCAAGGTGGCCGGCCTGTTCGTGCTGCTGTTGCTGCTGTGCATTCCGCTCGCGGAAATTGATTCGATCAACCGCGCCCGCGGCGACAGCCAGCGCGAAGCCGGCCAGGAACTGGCCGACACCTATGCGGGCCGCCAGACCATGGTCGGCCCGCTGCTGCTGGTGCCGTATGTCGAGCGCTGGATGGAGCCGCAGCGCGATGCGCAGGGCAAGGTGATCGGCCAGGAAGCGCGCAGCAAGGACATGGCCCACGTGGTGTTCCCGGAGAAACTGAACATCGAAGGCACCATGGCGCCGCAGGCGCGCTACCGCGGCATCTTCAAGATTGCGTTCTACACACTGAACGCCACGCTCGGCGGCGGCTTCGCGGCCTTCGACCCGAAGTCGGTGGCGCACAGCGAGAGCGATTCGAAGATCGAGTTCAAGGACCCCTTCATCGCCTTCAACGTGAGCGACCTGCGCGGCCTCGACGGCTCGCCCTCGCTGGTGATGGGCGGCGAGGCCCTGCGCTTCAGGCAGCGCGTGCCGGGCCTGGCCGACGGCGCCTGGTTTGCCGACGGCATCCATGCGCCACTGACCGGTGCCGCGCTCGCTGCATGGCAGGCGGGCACGTCCCTGCCTTTCGAGATGAAGCTCGGCCTGGTCGGGCAGGACACGCTGGCCATCGCCCCCATTGCCGAGGAAACGACCGCGCACCTGAGCTCGCCCTGGGCGCACCCAAGCTTCGGCGGGCGCTTTCTTGCCGCCGAGCGCAGCGTGACACCGCAGGGCTTCGACGCGCGCTGGCGTGTGTCGTCGCTGGTGACCTCGGCGCGCGAACAGGTGCGCGCGGGCCTGCAGGGCCGGGCCGCGCCCACCGACGGCAACGGCGCGGAAGCGGCCGCCAGCCCTTCGCGCTACGCCGAGTCCGCAAGCGCCGCGCCGCGCCGCAACCTGGGCCCGCTGCAGACCTTCGACGTGTCGCTCGCACAGCCCATCAACGTGTATTCGATGAGCACGCGCGCCGGCAAGTACGGCATGCTGTTCATCGGGCTGGTGCTGATGGCGGCCTTCATGTTCGAGCTGTTCCGCAAGCTGCGCCTGCACCCCATCCAGTACGGGCTGGTGGGCCTGTCGATCGCGCTGTTCTTTCTGCTGCTGCTGGCGCTGTCCGAGAAGTTCGCCTTCTGGATGGCCTACGCGGGCGCGGCCACGGCCAGCGTCGCCTTGCTGGCCGTGTACTTCAGCGCGGTGCTCGAAGGCTGGCGGCGCGGCACTTCGTTCGGTGCGTTCGTGGCGCTGCTGTATGCCGCGCTGTACGGGCTGCTGGCGTCCGAAAGCAATGCGCTGCTGCTGGGCGCGCTGCTGATCTTCGGCATGCTGGCAACGCTGATGCTGGTGACGCGCAAGGTCGACTGGTACGCGCTCTCGCGGCGCAATGAAGCGGCGCAGCCCACGCCCGTGGCGGCCACGCAAGCACACGCGGCATGAGGCTGCTGCGGGTCATGGGTGCGGCGCTGGGCTGGCTGGCCCTGGCCACGCTGTGGTTCTGGGCCTGGCACCTGAAAGACCCGCACCTGCGCTTCATGCGCGAAGGGGAGCTGCCACTGTTGCTCGGCTTGCTGGTGGCCGGCATTGCTCTCGCATGGCGCTTTGCGCGCGGCATGGCACGCCCGGTGGCGCTGGGCCTGGCGCTGGCGGCGGTGCTCACCGCGCTGTGCAACGAAGCGGCCTCGCGCCAGCACCGCGCCGATGTGCAGGCCATGTCGGGCCCCGCCGCGCAAGTGCTGGGCGCGCACTTCATCGTGGGCTACGACGATGCGAACGACCTGCGCGAGCGGGTCCGCAAGGGGTTGATCGGCGGCATCTTCGTGACCGGACGCAACGTGCGGGGCCGCACGGCCGAGCAACTGCGCGGCGAGATCGCGGGGCTGCAGGCCTTGCGGCGCGAGGCCGGCTTGCCGCCGTTGATCGTGGCGACCGACCAGGAAGGCGGCGCGGTCTCGCGGCTGTCGCCGATCATCGAGCGCCAGCCCGCGCTGGCCACCTTGCTCGATGCGGACGTGCCCGGCCATGCGCTGTCGGAGCGCGCCCGCGCCTACGGCGCGCGGCAGGGCAGGGCGCTCGCGGCGTTGGGTGTCACGCTTAATTTCAGCCCGGTGGTCGACCTGCGCCCGGGCCGTGCGCCGGGCCGCTGGGACTTTCACACCCGCATCGACGAACGCGCCATTTCCAGCGACCCCGCCGTCACCACGCAGGTGGCGCTCGCTTACGCGCAAGGCCTTGAATCGGCGGGCGTGCGGGGCACGCTGAAGCACTTTCCAGGGCTGGCCGGCGTGACCGAGGACACCCACCATTTCGCCGCCCAGCTGCGCACGCCGGTCGCCCGTCTGGCAGCGCGAGACTGGAAACCATTTCAAGAAGTGTCGACACAATCTGACGCAGCCATCATGCTGGGCCATGTCATCCTTGCGGAACTCGACGCCGAATACCCGGTCTCTTTCTCGCGCAGAATCGTGCAGCAGGTGATTCGAGGCGAATGGGGCTACCGGGGCCTGCTCGTCACCGACGATCTCACGATGGCTGCGGCCTACGACCGCGGCCTCTGCGATGCCACTGTCCGAGCCCTCGATGCCGGTGTGGACCTCTTGCTGCTCGCCTTCGACCACGACAAGTACTTCGACGCCATGCACTGCGCGCACCGGGCCGTGCAGCGTGGCGCGCTCGATCTGCCGATGCTGGAACGCCGCGCCGCGCAGCGGCTCCAAACCTTTCGCTAGCTAGCCTTCTCCTATGTTCAAACGTTCAAGCTCCACCCCTCCCGACGGCCCTGACAGCGGCTCCGACGGCGTTCACCCCGCCGACCCCCACCGCCGCTGGAAACGCATCGCGGGATGGAGCGCCATCGTGGTGGGCTCCGGCGCGCTGGTGGTGATCGTCGCGGCCATCGTGGCCGTGGTGGCCATCTACCCGAAGCTGCCCGACGTGTCCGAGCTGGCCGACTACCGGCCCAAGCTGCCGCTGCGGGTGTATTCGAGCGAAGGCCAGATGATCGGCGAGTTCGGCGAGGAGCGGCGCAACCTCACGCCCTTCGCGAACATTCCCAAGGTGATGAAAGACGCGGTGCTGGCCGTGGAAGACGCGCGCTTCTACGACCATGGCGGCGTCGACTACAAGGGCTTCCTGCGCGCGGCCGTGGCCAGCCTGAAGGGCGGGCGCAAGCAGGGCGCCTCGACCATCACGATGCAGGTGGCGCGCAACGTGTACCTGAGCTCGGAGCGCACGCTGAGCCGCAAGTCGTATGAAATTCTGCTGGCGCTGCGGCTGGAGCAGCAGCTCACCAAGGACCAGATCCTGGAGATCTACCTGAACCAGATCTACCTGGGCAACCGCGCCTACGGTTTTGCCGCCGCGGCTGAAACCTACTTCGGCAAGCCGCTGCAGAACGTCACCATCGCCGAGGCCGCGATGCTGGCCGGCCTGCCGAAGGCGCCCGGTGCCAACAATCCGGTGGCGAACCCGCGCCGCGCGCGGGCGCGCCAGCTGTACGTGATCGACCGCATGCAGGAAACCGGCTTCATCACCGCCGAGCAGGCGGCCGAAGCCAAGAAGGAAGAGCTGCATTTGCGCGACGCCGCCGACCCGAGCCGCCTGCATGCCGAGTACGTGGCCGAAACCGTGCGCCAGATGATGTACGCGCAGTACGGCGACAGCATCTACACCAGCGGCATGAAGGTCTACACCTCGCTGGTGGCGGCCGACCAGGCGGCTGCGTACAAGTCGCTGCGCAAGGGCATCATGGATTACGAGCGCCGCCAGCCCTACCGCGGCCCCGAGAAGTTTGTCGACCTGCCGAGCGAGCAGAAGGAAGTCGACGAAGCGGTGGACGACGCACTGGCCGAACACCCCGACAACGGCGACGTGGTCGCGGCCGTGGTGCTGGACGCCAACGCCAAGGAAATCAGCGCGGTGCGCGCCAACGGCGAAACCGTGCAGATCACCGGCGAAGGCCTCAAGCCCGCGCAGTCCGGCCTGGCCGCCAAGGCACCGCCCAACATCAAGATCCGCCGCGGCGCGGTGATCCGCGTGGCGCGCACGCCGAAGAACACCTGGGAGATCACGCAGCTGCCCGAAGTGGAAGGCGCCTTCATCGGCATGGACCCGCGCAGCGGCGCCATCAAGGCGCTGGTGGGCGGCTTCGATTTCGGCAAGAACAAGTTCAACCACGTGACGCAGGCCTGGCGCCAGCCGGGTTCGAGCTTCAAGCCCTTCATCTATTCGGCCGCGCTGGAAAAAGGCTTCTCGCCCTCCACCGTGGTGAACGACGCGCCGCTGCACTTCGATGCCGCGGAGAACGGCGGCCAGGCCTGGGAGCCGAAGAACTTCGAAGGCACCTACGAAGGCCCGATGCCGCTGCGCACCGCGCTCATGAAGTCGAAGAACCTGGTCACGCTGCGCGTGCTGCAGTCGATCGGCGCGCCGTACGCGCAAGACTGGGTCACCAGGTTCGGCTTCGACAAGGACAAGCAACCCGCCAACCTGCCCATGGGCCTGGGCGCCGGCTCGGTCACGCCGATGCAGATGGCCGTGGGCTATTCGGTGTTCGCCAACGGCGGCTACCGCGTCAACCCGTACCTGGTGACGCGCGTGACCGACCTGCGCGACAAGGTCATCATGGAAACCGAGGCGCCGGTGCTGGACGAAACCCGCCGCGCCATTCCGCAGCGCAACGCCTTCATCATGGATTCGCTGCTGCAGAGCGTGGTGAAGAGCGGCACCGGCTTCAAGGCGCACCAGGCCTTGAAGCGCGACGACCTCTACGGCAAGACCGGCACCACCAACGACTCCTTCGACACCTGGTTCGCGGGCTTCCAGCCGACCATGGTGGGCATTGCATGGATCGGCTACGACACGCCGCGCCAGCTGGGCGTGCGCGGCGAGACCGGCGGCAGCCTGAGCCTGCCGATCTGGATCGGCTTCATGCAGACCGCGCTGCAGGGCGTGCCCGTGACGCAGCCGGCCGAGCCGCCGGGCGTGCTGAACGTCGACGGCGAGTGGTACTTCGACGATTTCGGGCCCGGCCACAACGTGGCCAGCCTGGGGCTGGACACCGAGGCCGCGCCGCCGCCCGTGGAGGCGATCACCGGCGCGCCGCTGGGTGCGCCGCCGCAGCCCGAAGAGCGCAACAAGATCCTGGACTTCTTCCGCTAGCGGCCTTCGGGGTTCGAGGTTCGCTGAAAAACAAGGACGCCGGTGCAGGCGGGTCGCGGTGCCTACACTCGGTGCTGCGTCCCGCCTTCTTTTTTTCTCCCCCCACGATTCCATGGAAATTCTTACCCTGGTGGCATTGATTGCCGCCGGCTTCTACATTCTCAAGTCGCGCGAACAGCGCCAGCGCATCGTGCTGCTGGGCAGCCACCTCGGCCGCTACCAGATCGAACGGCTCATGGAAAGCCTGACCTCCGGCTACCTGCGCTGCCTGGGCGAAGACGACGCCGAGCGCCGCCAGCAGATCTGGCATCTGCTGGACGCCACCGAAGAAAAAATAGCGGGCCAGCTCGAAGGCTTTGCCGCCGAAATTTCGCGCATACCCGAACCCGTCTCGCGCGTGAGCAAGCTGCCGATCGCGCTGCCGCTGGCCACCCAGCTGTTGCCGGGCGCCACCTTCGACCTGCGCCAGGCGCTGCTCATCCATGCGCGCGGCGTGGCCGGCGTGGTGCGCAACGACGCCGAGCGCACACCCAAGTCGAAAGCCTTCACCATGTCGGCCGAGCTGTTCCTGCTGCAGCACACCTGCCACTGGTACTGCAAGTCGAAGACGGTCGCGTCGGCGCGCATGCTGGCGCGCCACCAGACCTCGTACGACCAGTTGCTGAACGCGGTGAGCCCGGAGACGCGCAGCGCCTACCGTGCGCTCACGGGCCTGTGATGCGCCGGCGGATGCGTTGTCAGTGATGTGACAGCAACGGCAACGTGAGCGTTGCCACCGCGCCGCCACGCGACGCGTTGCCCAGCTCGATGCGGCCGCGGTGCAAGGCCGCGATTTCCTTCACGAACGCCAGCCCGAGCCCCGTGCTTTTTTTCTGGTTGTGCGGGCGGGCGAGCGAATAGAACTTCTCGAACACTTTCTCCTGCGCGTACTCCGGAATGCCCGGGCCGTGGTCGCGCACGCTCACGCGGGCGAGCTTGGCGGTGGTCTCCAGCGTGAGCAGCACCTCGCTGTCGCGCGGTGAAAAATCGATGGCGTTGTCCAGCAGGTTGCTGACGGCCCTGCGCAGCAGGAACGGGTCGCCTTCGGTGCGCGCTTCATCGCGAATGTTCACCAGCAGGCGGATGTTGCGCTTGGCAGCAGCGGGCTGCGCGCTGAGCGCGATGTCCTCGATCAGCAGGCCGAGGGCGACCGGCTCGGTGCGGTCGAGCCTGCGCCGCGTTTCCAGCGCGGTGAGCTCCATCATGCGGTCGACGATTTCCTGGATGCGCTGCGTCTCGCGTTCGATGTTGGTCAGAAAACGCTCGCGCTCGGCGTGCGGCATCGACGGCTCCTGCAGCAGCTCGGCCGCGCCGCGGATCGCCGACAGCGGGCTCTTCACTTCGTGCGTGAAGGTCTGCACGTAGTCGGCCACGTAGTTGCGCCCGGTCAGCGCATCGCGCATTTCGTCGAAGCCTGTGCGCACGCCGTCGACCGCGCGGCGCGCCATGCGCCCGATGCTCAGACTGCCCAGGCGGTGCTGGTTGCGCACCCAGGTCCAGTAGTCGCGGATCAGCCCGAAGGGCCGCACCAGCCAGACCGAGACGATCACCGCCAGCAGCAGCAGCGCCAGCGCGGAGCCCACGCCCACCCAGATGGTGCGGGCGCGCGCGTCTTCCACGAACTGGCCGAAGCTCTGCACCGGCTTGCCCACGCTGACCATGCCGACGATCTCGTTGTTCCAGCGGATCGGCGCGCCCACGTACATCACAGAGGTGCGCGGGTCGCCGTCCACGTCGCGCGAGGTGCGCGCGCCGTACTGGCCGCCGAGCGTGCGGCTCACGTCGCTCCACTGCGAATAGTCGGCGCCCAGGTGCCGCCCGAGAGAGTCGAACATCACGCGCCCGCCGCGGTCGGTGACGTACACGCGCAGCTCCACGCGGCTCTTGTGCAGGTTGTAGATCTGCGCGGAAAACTCGCGCGCATAGAGCGTGCGGAACAGCGGCTCGAGCCGCGCGGTGTTGATGGCGCCGGCAATGACGTCCTGCTCGACCAGGCTGGCCACCAGCTGCGAGGTTTCCACCAGCGATTCTTCGGCCGACTCGCGGTAGCGCGGGTCGATGTCTGACACCACGCGGTACAGCAAGAGCCCGATGCCTGCCGAATAGATCAGCAGGATGCCGATGAAGATCCGCGTGCGCCGGGTCACGACGCCTTGGCGGGCAATTCTTCATTGAGTGCGTAGCCGGTGCCGCGCAGCGTGCGGATCGGCTCCACGTCGGGCGCAATGGCCTTGAGCTTGGCGCGCAGGGTCTTGATGTGCGCGTCGACGGTGCGGTCGAAGCTGTCGCTGGCGTCGTCCCAGACGAGCTGGAGCAGCTCGTCTCGCGTGAACACGCGCCCCGGGCGCTGCACGAGCAGCCTCAGCAGGCCGTATTCGTAGCGGGAGAGTTCCAGCAGCCGGCCGTAATACCGAATCTGCATGCGCTCGTTGTCGAGCAGGAACGGCAATGCAGGGGTCTGTGGCGCCGCTGGGGGCATCTGGGGCGCAGTTTGATGGAGCACCCCATGGAACGGGGCCGAGGCCGCAGGCGAGGCGTTTGGCGCGTTGGACGCGTTGGGGCCATTTCTGGCACTGCGCCGCAGGATCGTCCTGACGCGAGCGACCAGCTCGCGCGGCGAAAAGGGCTTGGCGATGTAGTCGTCCGCACCCAGTTCCAGGCCCACCACGCGGTCTATTTCGTCGCTGCGGGCGGTCAAAAACACCATGGGTACCTCCGGGCCGCCCATCGACTGATTCAGCGCCTGGAGGCGTTTGAAGAGCTCGAAACCGTTCAGGTCGGGCAAACCGATGTCCAGGATGGCCAGCGCCGGCGGCTCCAGCGCGAACTGGGCAATGGCTTCTTCGGCCGTGGCGCACCACACCGGAATGAAACCGTCGCTTTTCAGGACGTACTGCAGCGTGTCGGCGATGCCTGACTCGTCTTCGGCGATCAGGATCCGGGGTTTGAAGCTCATGCCCCGGATGTTAGCGAGGCGAAAGAAACGGGAGGACCGGCATTCCGCCCGAGGCGCCGGGGACCGGCGCGGCCTGTCGCGGCTTTTTTTTGCGCGCCGCTGTCTGCGTTCCCTATCTTCTTATTCTTCTTATTCAAATTAGTAGTAGTAGATAAGGGTCGCACTCTTCTGTGGACATGCCTCTTTTTTCGTTATGTGACAACGAGTTGTCATGCCTGCGTCACTGTGCGCAGCCGTGCTTCCGAGGTGTACCCGCCAAATGAACAACATGGGGTAACCGCCTCGGCCTGTGGATAAGCCATGGCTTGTGCAAAAACTGTCCCCAGAGTTGTCCTTTGACGCCCCCCGGAAAATCTGCCAAAGACGGTTTTCGGGCAAAGAAATTCATTGCCCAATATTTAGGCAATATGTAGATTTCCTTTGTAGATCAAGCACTTGCAACAGCCCTACATGGAAGTGCCAACGTTATCCACAGAGTTGCTCAAGCTTTGTGGGGAGAACACGTGGCGGAACCTTCGGGCGGTGGAGCAACCGAACCGGTTCCTCCAATTTGCGAGATTCCTTACAAATGACACCTTCAGAAACAAAGTCGATCGTTGCCCTGTCCCTGCTGGCTGCCTTTGTGGACGGCGACAAGCACGAACGCGAGCGCGCCGAGATCAAGCGGATTGCGGAAGGCCTGTCGCAGGCCGATGGCGTGAACCTGCCCACCCTCTACCAGGACGTGCTGATGAAGCGCGTGTCGCTGGCCTCGGTGGCCGGGGAGCTGAAGAGCCCCGAGTCGAAGCAGCTGGCCTACGAAATGGCCGTGTGCGTGTGCGATGCGGACGGCACGCAGTCCGAGGCGGAGCGGATGTTTCTGGTGGACGTGCGCACCTCGCTGGGGCTGGACGCGTCGGCAGCCGGTTTTTCGCAGCAGGCGGAAGAAATTGCGGCGGTGCCTATCGGTGCTGCCGCGCCTGTTGCCGTTGCCACCGTCGCAGCTGGGACCGCGGTCACTGCGGTCCCAGCGGCAGGGGCGCCGAATTCACCCGACACGGCCGAGCTCGACAAATCGATCCTCAACGCGTCCATCGTCAACGGCGCGCTCGAGCTGCTGCCCGAGACGCTGTCGACCATGGCGATCATTCCGCTGCAGATGAAGCTGGTCTACCGCATCGGCCAGGCCTACGGCTACCAGCTCGACAGCGGCCACATCAAGGATTTTCTGGCCACGGTCGGCGTGGGCCTGACCTCGCAGTACCTGGAGCAGGCCGGCCGCAAGCTGCTGGGCGGGCTGCTGGGCAAGGTGGGCGGTGGCCTGCTGCGCGGGCTGGGCAACCAGGCCGTGAGTTCGGGGATGAGCTTTGCCTCGACCTATGCCCTGGGCCATGTGGCCAAGCGCTACTACGCGGGCGGGCGCACGCTGTCCACCCAGATGCTGAAGGAGGCTTTCTCCGGCGTGGTGAAGGAAGGGCAGAGCCTGCAGACGCAGTACCTGCCGGCCATTCAGGAGAAGGCCCGCACGCTGGACGCGGGCAAGGTGCTCTCACTGGTGCGCGGCGCCTGATGCTTTCCAGGGACACCGTGGAACCGGCTTTGCCGGGCCACCGGTGTCGCCCCCGGTGAGGGGGTTGGCGAAGCGACACGCAGTGCGCGAAGCCTGGGGGAGAGCCTAGTTCGCCAGGTCGTCCAGGATCGGGCAGTCCGGCTGCGCATCGCCGTGGCAGCAGTGAACCAGGTGGGCCAGCGTGTTGCGCATCGACTGCATGTCGGCGATGCGCTGCTCCAGTTCACCCAGGTGCTTCTGGGCGATGCGCTTGACGCTGGCGCTCGCGCGGCGGCGGTTGTTCCACAGCCCGACCAGCTCCGCGATTTCTTCCATCGAGAAACCCAGGTCGCGCGAGCGCTTGATGAAGCGCAGCGTGTGGATGTCGGCCTCGCTGTACTGGCGGTAGCCGCTCTCGGTGCGCGCCACCGCCGGCAGCAGGCCCAGCCCTTCGTAGTGCCGGACCATGCGGGCCGACACGCCGGAGCGCTGCGCCGCTTCGCCGATGGCGACGACGGCGGCGACAGATCCGGTCATTGGACGGCGTAGCCCGCGTTCTCGATCGCCGCCAGCAGGTCCTGGCGCGGCTGCTCGCTCAGCACGTCGACATGGCCCGTTGCAAGATCGACCGTGACCTGCGCCTCGGGGTCGACCGCCTGCACCGCGTTCTGCACGGCGCTCACGCAGTGACCGCAGCTCATGCCCGTGACCTGGAATTTCTGGCTCATTGTTCTGACTCCTTCGATGTGGATGATGGAATGAATGCTCGACTGGAAAGAGCCTGCAGTCTGAACCCTCTCACGATGTCAATGTCCAGCGCAGGGGCACTGAAAGTTTCCGCTTGACCTTGCCATCGTGTGAAGCCTTAGCCTTCAGGCATGGAAAACCTGCAGCTGTCTCCCTCTTCCTCTCTTGGCACCACGCTCGACCTCTCGGTCGGCGGCATGACCTGCGCCTCGTGCGTCATGCGTGTCGAACGCGCGCTGAAGAACGTGCCCGGCGTGCAGGACGTGAGCGTGAACCTGGCGACGGAGTCGGCGCGTGTCGTCACTGCGCCCGGCGGCAGCGGCGACGAGGACATGGACGTGCGCCTGCGCCGCGCCGTGCGCGCCGCGGGCTACGAGCCGCGCGCGGCAAGCACCGCGGCCGACGACACCGCGGCGATGTCGCCATGGCATGGCTTCGGCCCGGTCGCATTCGGCCTGGCGTTGTCGATTCCACTGCTGGCGCCCATGCTCGGCGACCCTTTCGGACAAGACTGGATGCTGCCGCCCTGGGTGCAGTTGTTGCTAGCCACGCCGGTGCAGTTCTGGCTGGGCGCGCGCTTCTACCGCGCCGGCTGGCATGCGGCCAAGGCGCGCACCGGCAACATGGACCTGCTGGTGGCGCTGGGCACCAGCGCGGCCTTCGGGCTGTCGCTGTGGCTCTGGTGGCGCGCGGCCACCGGTGAGCATGCGGGTCATGGCGCCATGCCGCACCTGTACTTCGAGGCTTCGGCCGTGGTCATCACGCTGGTGCTGCTGGGCAAGTGGCTCGAGGCGCGCGCCAAGCGCCAGGCCACCTCCGCCATTCGTGCCCTGCAACAGCTGCGGCCCGAGGTGGCGCACCTGGTGGGCGCGCGCGGCAAGGAAAGCGACGTGCCCCTGGCCGAAGTGATGGTCGGCGACCGCCTGGCCGTGCGCCCCGGCGAACGTGTGCCGGCCGATGCGCGGGTGATCGAAGGGCAGTCCGAAGTCGACGAGTCGATGCTCACCGGCGAGCCGCTGCCGGTGGCCAAGGGCCCGGGCGACGCACTGACCGGCGGCGCTGTCAATGGCGACGGGCGCATGGTGGTCGAGGTGCGCGCGGTCGGCGCCGAAAGCGTGCTCGCGCGCATCATCCGGCTGGTCGAGGACGCGCAGGCGGCCAAGGCACCGATCCAGCGGCTGGTCGACAAGGTGGCGGCCGTGTTCGTGCCGGTGGTGCTGGTGATTGCGCTGCTCACGTTGGCCGGCTGGCTGGTGGCGGGCGCCGGCATCGAGACCGCGCTGATCCATGCAGTGGCCGTGCTGGTCATTGCCTGCCCTTGTGCCCTGGGCCTGGCCACGCCGGTCGCGGTGATGGCGGGCACCGGCGTGGCGGCGCGCCACGGCATTCTCATCAAGGACGCACGCGCGCTTGAAATGGCCCACCGTGTCGACACCGTCGCATTCGACAAGACCGGCACCTTGACGCTGGGCCGGCCGGTGCTCACCGCGCTGATGCCGCTGGCCGGTGCACGCGCCAGCGAAGACCAGTTGCTGGCCACCGCCGCCAGCCTGCAAGGCGGCAGCGAGCATCCGCTCGCCAAGGCGGTGCTGGCCGCCGCCGCGCAGCGCAACCTGCAAGCACCGCCGCTCGGCGCGATGCAGGCATGGCCCGGCCGCGGTGTGCGAGGCGATGTGAACGGCGTGAACTGGGCGATCGCCAGCCTGCGCTGGTGCCGCGAGCTCGACGCCATGCCCGACGCCGCCGACGTCGATCCCCTGCAAGCGCAGGGCGCCACCGTGTCGGCCTTGCTGCGTTTCGATGAAGCGGGCACGGCGCATGTGCAGGCGCTGCTCGCCTTCGCCGACGAACCCAAGCCGGAGGCTGCAGAAGCGGTGCGCACGCTGCGTGCGCGGGGCCTGCGCGTGGTGATGATCTCGGGCGACAACCTGCGCGCGGCGCAAGCGATGGCGGCGCGCCTGGGCATCGACGCGGCCGATGTGCGCGCCGACGTGCTGCCGGCCGACAAGGCCGCGCAGGTCAGCGCATTGCGAAAGAACGGACACGTGGTGGCCATGGTCGGCGACGGCGCCAACGACGCGCCGGCGCTGGCGGCGGCCGACGTGGGCATGGCCATGGCACCGTCGGGCGGCGGCACCGACGTGGCCATGGAAGCGGCCGGCATCACGCTGATGCGCGGCGACCTCGCGCTGGTGGCGCAGGCCTTCGAGCTGTCCGCGCGCACCGTGGCAAAGATCCGGCAGAACCTGTTCTGGGCCTTTGCCTACAACGTGGCCGGCATTCCGCTCGCGGCCTTCGGCTTGCTGAGCCCGGTGGTCGCCGGTGCGGCGATGGCGCTGTCGAGCGTGAGCGTGATGGCCAATGCGCTGCTGCTGCGGCGCTGGAAGCCCTGACGCACTGTCAGTCGAACAGCCGCGCCATCACGTACTCGTCGACATAGTCCGCCTCGCCGGCACGCTTGTAGAACTTGCGCAACGTGCCTTCGCGTTCGAAGCCCAGTTTTCCATAGAAGCGCAGCGCGGGCGCGTTGTCGCTTTCGGCGAAGAGTTCGATGCGCTTCACGCCTGCGGCCTTCAGCAGTTCGATGCCCTCGCTCACCATGGCCAGCGCGACGCCTTGGCCGTGGAATGCGGGGTCGACCGCCAACGTGCCCAGGCAGGCCACATGCTGCACGCGGCCGGGGTAGCGCGTGGCGCGGTAGAAGCCGGCCATGCTGCCGTCCACTTCGTAGAGATAGAAGCAGCCGCTGTCGAGCAGGCCCTGGTAGATCGGCCGAAAGTCTTCCAGCGGCATCGGGTCGTAGCCCAGAAAGGGAATGACCTTCTCGTGCATGTAGAGGGCAAAGACGGCGTCGATGTCTTGCGGTGTGGCCAGCCTGCGCATGGTGGGGGAGCCTCGGAGCGATGGAAGCGCCGAGCATAGCGAGGCTCAGGTGAGCAACACGACGGAGAGCACCAGCAACACCGCCTGCGCGCACCATGCCCATCGCAGGCGCAAGCGCGCATCCAGCACCGCGCCGATGGCCCAGAAACCACCGACCGCCGAGGCGAGCAGCGCCAGCCCCGTGTGGAACGCCAGGTCGTCGGCGCGCCAGAGAAACGCCAGCGTCACGCCGACCCATGCGATGAAGTGAACCGCGCTCGACACCACTTGCGCGCGCGTCAACGCCGGGTCGTGGATGTGCCCGGCTTCTTCGAGCGAAAAAGCGGCTTCCGGAAAGCGCGCCGCCACGTCGGCAGGCCGCCAGCCCGGCGGCTTGAACCACACGGCGACCTTGTCCTGCCAGCGCCGCGTGTGCCACGCATCGCGCAGCAGCGGCACATACGGCCCGAGGATGGCGCGCAGCGGGTCGAAGCTCGCGAGGGCCTTGCGCGTGCCGTACACGCAGGGCTCTTTTTCCTCGGCGAAGGTGCCGAACATCCGGTCCCACACCACCAGCATGCCGCCGTAGTTGCGGTCCACATAGCCGTCGTTCACCGCGTGGTGCACGCGGTGGTTGGAGGGCGAGGAGAACACGCGGTCGAACCAGCCGAGCTTGCCGATGTGTTCGGTGTGAATCCAGAACTGGTAGACCAGCACGATGAGCCCCGCCAGACCGAACTGCTCGGGCGGCACGCCCACCACCGCCATCGGCAGGTAGAAGGCCCAGCCCAGGAAGGCGACAGTGCTCTCCTGGCGCAGCGCGGTGGAAAAATTGAAATGCTGGCTCTGGTGGTGCACCGAGTGCGCGGCCCAGAACACGGCCGACTCGTGGCCCGCGCGGTGCAGCCAGTAGTCGAAGAAGTCGAACAGCAGCACGGCAAGCACCCAGCCCATGGCGCTGTCCCAGAAGTCCGGCCGGGTCCACACGGCCACCAGCGGATAGACCATCGCGTACAGCCCGATCTGGAACATCTGCGTGCACACCGCGAGCGCCTGGCTCAGCAGCCCCTGGCTCAGGCTGCCGAGCGTGTCGCTGAAGCGGTAGGTGTTGCGCCGCTTGAGCCAGCCCCAGGCGAATTCGCACGCCATGAGCAGCGCGAACACGGGCACCACGAAAACGACCAGCCGATGCACCGCGTTCTTTTTTTCAGCAAGCGTTCAGTGAATCTTCAGTCTTGCGCCGCAAGCCCGGCCACGATCACCGCGTTGGTGCCGCCGAAAGCGAAGGAGTTGGACAGCGCATAGCGAATGCCCTTGGCCTCGCGGGCCTCGCCCTGGACGAAGTCCAGGTCGAAGGCGGTGTCGGGCGTGTGCAGGTTGGCGATGGGCGGCAGGGTTTCGCGCGCCAGGGCGCGCAGCATGGCGATCAATTCGATGGCGCCGCCGCCGCCGAGCACATGCCCGTGGATGGCCTTGGTCGCGCTCACCGGCGTGGCCTTGCCGAACACCTCGCGGATCGACGCGGCCTCCGCCGCGTCACCGGCCGAGGTGGCGGTGCCGTGCGCGTTGATGTGGCCCACGTCGCAGGCCTCGATGCCCGCGTCGCGCAGCGCGGCGCGCATGGCGCGCACCTGGCCCGCGCTGTCGGGATTGGTGATGTGCGTGCCGTCGCAGTTGGTGGCGTAGCCCGCGAGCACGAAGGGCGCCGCTTGGGCGCCGCGCGCGGCCGCATGCGCTTGCGACTCCAGCACCAGCGCGGCCGCGCCTTCGCCGAGCGCAAAGCCCGCGCGGTCGCCCGAGAACGGACGGCAGGCGGCGGAGGGTGCGTCGGCCGGTGGCGGCGCCATCACGCGCATCGCGTTCCAGCTGGCCATCACGCCGGGCGTGAGCATGGCGTCGTGCCCGCCGACGATGGCCACGTCGATCCAGCCGCCGCGAATGGCGCGCATGGCTTCGCCGATGGCCACGGCCGACGAGGCGCAGGCGCATGCGTACGCAATGGCCGCGCCGCGCGCGCCGAAGTGCAGCGCCAGCTCCGCCACGGCGGCGTTGGGCATCACGGTGAGCACGGTGGTCGGGCGCATGCGGCGCTGTTCGCCGTAGAGCGCGCTGGTGGTGTTGTCGAAGGTGCCGGCGCCCGCCAGGCCGCTGCCCCAGAAGATGCCCAGGCGGTCGCGGTCGATGGTGTCCAGGTCCAGCCCGGCTTGCCCGGCCGCGTCCTGCGCGGCGGCCAGTGCCATGGCGGTGCCGCGGTCCAGCGGCAGGCGCGAGGTGCTGCGCGCGCCGTTCGAGTCGAACTCGCAGGCCGCCACGGCGAGCTGCACGCTGTCCATGCCCTTGATTTCGAGCGTGTGCGCGCGCACCGCGGAGCGGCCCGCGAACAGCGCCTCGTCGAAGGCCTCGACGGTGCGCCCGATGGGCGTGACAAAACCGATGCCGCTCACGCGCACCGGCGCAGAGGCTGCGCGCGCGGCCGAGGCGGCCAGAACGGCGTGGGCGGCACCGCTGCTCATGCGACAGCTGCGGCGGGTTGGGCGGCCATGGCGGCGCCGCTGCTTTCGGCGTCGATCACCTCGCACAGGCGCTGCAGCGTGATGCCGGCTTCGCGCGGGTCGAGGCGGTCTTCTGGAATGCGCAGGTGGAAGGCGTCTTCCACCGCAAAGACGAACTCCATCAGCGCGAGCGAGTCGAGGCCGAGGTCGGACAGCGCGGTGGCCGGCGAGATGGCCGAGCGTTCCAGGTGGAAGTCGGTTTCCAGGATCGTGGCGATGCTGTTGAAGGTGGGCGTAGAAGACATGGGCGTGTTTTCCTTTGGAGCAATGTCGAACGTGGGCGGCGGGTTCAGGCGTACAGCGGATGCGCGGGCATCGTGCCATGCGCCACCGCTTCGGTGAACGACACGGTTTCGCGCACGACCTGCTGGCGGTCGTTGTCGATGGTGATCATGTGGTAGCTGTTGGCGACCACCACCGTGCGGAACGCGCGGCAGCGCAGGCCGCGCGCCAGGATGTCGAGGTTGGCCACGCTGGCCACCTCGTCCTGCTGCGCATGCAGTGCGAGCACGTGGTCGCAGCGCACGCTGTCGAGGTTGCGCCGCACATGGCGGATGAGCCGGTCGTGCTCGCGCAGATGGCCCACGCCGATGACCGAGCTGCCCGCGCGCGAAACCTTGCGGTGGCGCAGCTCGCGCTCGATCCAGGCGCGCACGCGTTCGTTCTTCACGCCGTAGGGCGGACGCTCGCGGTATTGCCAGAAGCGGCCCAGCGGCGTGTAGAAGACCAGCGGCAGCAGGAACTGCGTGCGCGGAATGGCCCAGCCGTCGAAGCGCAGCGTGGTCGACATGAGCACCAGCGCGTCGACGTCGCTGCCGCAGCGAATGGCCGCGCCCAGCGCGAGCGAAGAGCCGGCCGAGATGCCGACCAGCATCACGCGGTCGTGCGCCTCGCGCAGCGCCGTCACCCGGGCCTGCACCGCGTCGAGCCAGCGCTCGTACGGCGTGGCGCGCTGCAGCGGCGCGCTGGCATCGAACGAGTAGCCTTCGATCGACATCGGGTGTACCGAATAGCCGCGGCTGCGCAGCGCGGACTGCACGGTCAGCAGCTCGTCAGGCGTGCTGCACAAACCATGCAGCAGGACCACCGCGGTGCGTTGCACCTCGGGCGGAACAATGCTCAACTGATCGGAGGGTTCGCGTGCACTCATCGCGCGGCACGTGCCATGAAAATGGCCCGTGTTTCGTGTGGCTGTCGTATGCTCATGCGGCGTTTATCGCTTGGAGCGACTGACCGGCCGCTGACCCGTCGATCGCAATGGCAGACCCCCTCCAACCATTCAAAAAACACCATGCGAATCCTGCTTGTCGAAGATGACGCCGTACTGCGCGACGTGATGGTCCGAAGCCTCGCGGACGCGGGCCACCGGGTCGACGTGTCGACCAACGTCGAAGACGCCGATCACCTGTGGCGCGTGCAGCCCTTCGATGCCGTGCTGCTCGACCTCAACCTGCCGGCCACCGCCAGCCCCACCAGCGGTCTGGCCAGCGGCCTCACCGCGCTGCGCCAGGCGCGTGCGCGCGGCGACCGCACGCCGGTGCTGGTGCTCACCGCGCGCGGCCGCACCGAAGAGCGCATTGCGGGCCTGGACGCCGGTGCCGACGACTACCTGGGCAAGCCCTTCGACCTGGCCGAGGTCGAAGCCCGTCTGCGTGCCCTGGTGCGCCGCGCCAAGGGCACCGAAGACATCGTGCTGCTGGGCCAGCTCAAGCTCGACCGCAAGGCGCGGCGCTTCTCCACCGGCGCCGGCCCGCTCGACCTGCCCGCGCGCGAGTTCGAGGTGCTGTGGGAACTCATGAGCCCGCCGGGGCGCACGGTGAGCAAGCGGGCGCTTTCCGACAAGCTCTCCAGCTTCGACGAATCGCTGGGCGACAACGCGCTGGAGGCCTTCATCTCGCGCCTGCGCAAGAAGCTGCAGGGCACCGGCGCGGGCATTCGCACGCTGCGCGGCATCGGCTATCTGCTCGAGGCCGAGGTCTGAGCCGCGCGTGACCGCGTCGCCGAAAGAACGGCTGCAGGAGCCGAAGAAACCGCGCCCGGCACCTTCGCTCACGCGGCGCGTGCTGCGCAACGTGCTGGTGCCGCTGGCGCTCACGTGGATGGTGGGCGCGGTCATCGCGCTGGTCATCGCCAACTACTTTTCGGAGCAGGCCTTCGACCGCGGCATGCTCGACGACGCGTATGCGCTGTCGGCCAACGTGCAGGCGGGCGAGCGCGGCATCGAGCTGCTGCTCACGCCGCGCGAGGTGGCTACCGTGCTGTTCGACCAGGTCGACAAGGTCTACTTTGCGGTGCAGCGGCTGGACGGCACGCTGATCTCGGGCCAGTCGGGCCTGCAGGCACCGCTGCCGGTCGACGGCGCGCGCTACCGTTTTTCGGACGTCGACTACGAGGGCAGCACGCTGCGCGCGGTGGTGCTCGAGCACGACGCCGAGCCCGACATCAGCATGCCCTACCGCGTGATCATTGCGCAGACCACGCTGAGCCGGACCGCGCTGGTGCGCCAGCTGCTGGGCTATGCGCTGGCGCCGCAGATCCTGCTGCTGGTGCTGCTGGCCATCTGGCTCTGGTACGGCATTCGCAGCGACCTGCGCCCGCTGGGTGAGTTGCAGCGCGCGCTCGACCGGCGCGACGTGCACGACCTGTCGGCGGTGGCGGTGGTCGAAACCTCGCGCGAGCTGCAGCGCCTGGGCAATGCGGTGAACGCGCTGTTCGAGCGGCTGGGCCAGAGCGTGCAGGCGCAGCGCGAGTTCGTGGGCAACGTGGCGCACGAGCTGCGCACGCCGCTGGCCGGCATCCGCGCGCTGGCCGAGTACGGCCTGGCGCAGCAAGACACCGCGGTGTGGCGCGAGCAGCTGGTGCGCGTGGCGGAACGCCAGGGGCGCGCGAGCCACCTGATCGACCAGCTGCTGGCGCTGGCGCTGGCCGAAGAGGCACGCGCGGGGCTGGAGCGCGTGCCGGTGCGGCTCGACGTGCTGGCCGAGCAGACCGTGCTGCGGCATCTTGCGAAGGCCGATGCGCGCGGCGTCGACCTGGGCGCGCGCGGGCTGGACGACGGCGTGGTGGTGCTGGCCAACGAGGCGCTGGTCGAAGGCATTCTGGACAACCTGATCGACAACGCGCTGCGCTATGGCGGGAACACCATCACCGTGGAACTGTCGGGCCGCACGCTGAGCGTGATCGACGACGGCCCGGGCATTCCGCTGGAGGCGCAGCGCGACCTGATGCAGCGCTGGGCGCAGGGGCCGGAAGGGCAGAAGCTGGGACAGGGCTCGGGGCTGGGGCTGTCGATCGTGTCGCGGTATGCGGAGCTGCTGGGCGCGGAGTTGCGTTTGGAGGCGGCGGAGCCGACGGGGCTGCGCGTGAGCGTGGCGTTCGGCGCGCCCGCGTAGCCGGTCTTGCTCCTTCCCCTTCCGGGGGAAGGCTGGGATGGGGGCAGGCCTTTGATGAGGCGCCGCGTGGGGTTGGAGGCTGTCGTGCCCCCACCCCAACCCTCCCCCGGGAGAGGAGGGAGAAAGACACAACTACAGCGCCGTGCCCTGGTGAAACACCATGCGCCAGCGGCCTTGCCGGCACTTCCACAACGAGCTGCGCAGCGAGTCCGCCGCAGGCCTTTCGGCGTTGGCTTCACGGTGCACCCGGTACGTGACCAGCGCCACATCGGTCGCCATGCGCCGCACGTGAAAGTCCGACATCGTGCGTTCTGAAAATGCCTCTTCTCGCAGTGCCTCGGTGATGGCGGCGCGTGTCCACACGGTGCCCGAGACGCCGAGTTCGTGGAAGTCTTCATCGAGCAGTTCCGCAAGCTGCGCAGCGCTCGCGCGCACCTCGCGACGGTGCAGCGCGCCTTCGAGTTTCAGCAGCAAGGCATCGAGATCTTCGGCTTGCGCGGCCTCGTAGAGTTCCAGTGGAAGGCCATCGGGATCGGCAAAAAACGTGAAGCGCCTGCCGGTGAATTCGTCGGTGCGCAGCGGCTCCACGGCAACGCCCTTGGCCGCGAGTTCGTCGGCCGCGGCCTGCACGTCTTGCACCTCGAAAGACAGGTGGCGCAGTCCTTGCGCCTCGGGGCGAGTGGGCCGCGCGGGCGCGTCGGGAAAGGAGAAGAGTTCGATCTGCGTGCCGTCTGGCAGGGCCAGGTCGAGCTTGTACGAATCGCGCGCGGCGCGGTAGTTTTCAGCCACCACGCGCAGGCCCAGCAGCTCGGTGTAGAAGCGCTTCGACACGGCGTAGTCGGCGCAGATGATCGCGGCGTGGTGGATGCGCTCGAGCTGCATCGAGGGCCTCACTGCAAGGGCTTGCGCAGGTAGACGCGGGTGCGGCCTTCGAGCGTTTCGCGCTTGTATTCCACGTAGCCGATGCGCTGGTAGAGCGCGAGGTTCTCGGTCATCTTCTCGTTGGTGTAGAGGTAGATCGACGCATGGCCCTGCCGCGCGGCCTCGCGCTCGGCGAGCGTCAGCAAGGCACGGCCGACGCCGATGCCCTGGTGCTGCGGCAGCACCGCGATCACGTCGATCAGAAAGCCTTCGTCGGTCACGTCGAGCAGCAGCGCGGCCACGGTTTCGTTCTGCTGCGTGGCGACCCACACCTGCGCGTGGGCAATGGCCTGGCCGTAGTCGCGCGTCATCGGCCGGGGCGTGACGCCCAGGCGCGGAATGTAGACGCGAAAGGCGTCCGCGGCGCAGGTGGCCACGGCGTCGGTGTCGGCCGCGGTGGCGCGCCGCAGTGTCCAGGGTGTGTGCGTGGAGATGTTCATCACTCGAATTCCACCTCGCCCTCTATCTCCACCGGAATGTTGAACGGCAGCTCGGCCATGCCGACGGCGCTGCGCGCATGCGCGCCGATGTCGGGACCGAAGAGGTCGAGGACGAGGTCTGAAAAGCCGTTGATCACCGCCGGCTGTTTGTCGAAGCCGGGGGCGCTGGCGACCATGCCGAACACCCGCGTCCATGCGGTGATGCGGTCGAGATCGCCGAGTGCGCGTTGCAGGCTGCCCAGCATCGCCAGTGCCGTGAGGCGCGCGGCCAGGTAGCCTTGTTCCACGTCGAGCTCACGCCCCAGCTTGCCCAGTGGCGCGGCCAGGGTGCCGTCGGCGTTGAGCGGGCCGTGGCCCGAGATCAGCGCGCGCCGGCCGGCGAGGCGCACGAAGGAAAACGGCAGCACGACGCCAGGCGGCGGCGTGACCGGGGGAGGCAATGCGAGGCCTGCGGCGGCCAGTCGTTGCGCGATGCGGGCCATGGCGGTTTTCTCCTGTGGGGCGGACGAGGGGGGTTCGCCGCATCTTGCCATCCGCCATTCGCCATGGCTGCCCCCTCGAGCGAACTCAGGCCAGTGCCGGGTAGTCCGTGTAGCCCTTGGCGCCGCCGCCGTACATGGTGGCCTTGTCGAGCTCGTTGAGCGGTGCGTTCTCGCGCAGGCGGCGCACCAGGTCGGGGTTCGAGATGAAGGGCTTGCCGAAGGCCACGAGGTCGTCGCCTTCCTTCACTGCTTCTTCGGCCAGCGGGCGGTCGTAGCCGTTGTTCACCATCCATGCACCCTTGCCGCCGGCTTCGCGGTAGGCCGCCTTCAGCGCTTCGTAGTCGAAGGGGCGGTCGGCAATTTCGCGCGGGCCACCGGTGGCGCCTTCGATGATGTGGATGTACGCCAGGTTCAGCTGCGCGAGCTGCTTCACCACATAGGTGAACAGCGGCTGCGGGTTGCTGTCGTGCGCGTCGTTGGCCGGCGTCACGGGCGACAGGCGAATGCCGGTCTTGCCGCCACCCACCGCGTCGACCACGGCGCGCGTGGCTTCCAGCAGCAGGCGGGCGCGGTTCTCGATGCTGCCGCCGTAGTCGTCGGTGCGCTTGTTGCTGCCGTCCTTCAGGAACTGGTCGAGCAGGTAGCCGTTGGCGCCGTGCAGCTCCACGCCGTCGAAGCCGGCGGTTTCCACAGCGCTGCGGGCGGCCACTGCAAAGGCGTGCACGATGCCGGGAACTTCAGCGGCGTCCAGCGCGCGCGGCTCGGAGGTGTCGACGAAGCCCGGCACGCCGTTCTTGATGAGCACGGTCTTGGTCTTGGCGGTGATGGCCGAAGGCGCCACGGGCTTGCCGCCATCGGGTTGCAGTTCGGTGTGCGAGACGCGGCCCACGTGCCACAGCTGCACGACGATCTTGCCGCCTTCGGCATGCACGGCGTCGGTCACGCGCTTCCAGGCGTCGAGCTGCTCGGTGCCGTAGAGGCCGGGCACGTCGGAGTAGCCCTGGCCCTGGTGGCTGATGGCGGTGGCTTCGGTGATGAGCAGGCCGGCGCTGGCGCGCTGCGCGTAGTAGGTGGCGGCGATGTCGGGCGGGATCGCGTTGGGCGAGCGATTGCGCGTCAGCGGCGCCATCACGATGCGGTTGGCGAGCTGCAGGTCGCCGGCCTGGACGGGGTCGAAGAGGGTGGACATCGAAAAAAAGGGAGCAGAGTTGAAACAGCCGCAAGGCTAAGCGCCCGCCCCCAACCCTGCTGTCGCACGGTTGTCCCGAATGGTGCTAGGACAAGGGCGCGACCGGAGGCACTGGCATCACCGGTGTCAGCAGGCCGAGCAGCGCCGGGCTCACCCGCAGCGGCACGGCCAGCAGGATCTGCCCCATGCCCTTGCCCAGCGGGTCGTTGCGCAGCGAGGCCATGCCGCCGCCGCCCAGCGCCTGTTCGCAGACGAAGTTGAAGGCGCCGATGCCCGGCACTTCGTGGCGCGTGACGCGGCCCTTGACGAGGTGCGCGAGCCAGTCGGCCACGCGCGCCTCGGTGAGCTGCGCGCGCAGCAGCGCCAGCAGGGCAGGGTGGCGCGCGATGACGCCGATGTTGGAGGTGTCGCCTTTGTCCCCGCTGCGGGCCCATGCGAGGCGGATGAGGGGCACTTCGACCGTGTCCGATGCCAGGGGTGCGGGCGGGCTCGCCGGGGCCTTGGTGGCGGCCGGCTTTGGTGCGTCGGCGTCTTTGCCCACCGGCGCTTCGGTGCGTGGCAGCTCGATGCGTTTTCCGTTGAGCTGCACGCTGGCCTGCACCTGCGACTTGTCGAGCAGAAATGCGTACTGCCGGATCGACGGCGACACCGACGCACGCCCGCCGCCCGCGCCCGTGGTGCCGGGCGACCACGAGGTGCCGGCCGGTGCCACCTCGCGCGCGAACAGCGCCAGCGCCTCCTTGCGCGCATGCGTCACCGCGAGCCGCAGCACGGCTTCGCGCGTCTGCAGCGCGTGCGCCTGTGCATGCGGCCCGTAGCAAGACTCCGCGCCCAGCACTTCGAGCTGCGTGCCGCTGTAGGGGCCCAAGCCCTGCTGCGTGAACAGCGTGCCGGTGCGCGCCAATATCGCTTCGCCCGTGCGCCGGGCTTTGGCCACCGCGTCGAAGCCCACGATGGTGAGCTGCGCCGCGGTCTTGAAGCCGTCGACGTAGGTGGCGCTCACCTTGTAGCTCGCGGTCGGCGCGCGGCCCCGGGCGCCATGCACGCGCACGCGGTGTTCGCCGGCCTGTTCGATGCGCACCTGCGTGAAGTCGGCCGTCACGTCGGGCAGCAGGTAGGCCGCGGGGTCGCCTATTTCGTAGAGCATCTGTTCGCCCACCACCGCGGGCGTGAGCTTGCCGCCAGTGCCCGCGGGCTTGGTGACGACAAAGCTGCCGTCCGCGCTGCATTCGACGATGGGGTAGCCGATGTTGGGCCAGTCGGGCACGGTGTCCCAGTCGGTGTGCAGGCCGCCGGTGGCCTGGCAGCCGCATTCGATGATGTGGCCCGCGAGGCTGCCCGCGGCCAGCAGGTCGAGGTCGCCCGGTTGCCACTTGAACTCGTGCATGAGCACGCCGAGCGTCACGGCCGAGTCCACACAGCGTCCGGTGATGACCACCTGCGCGCCCGCGTCGAGCGCGGCCTGGATGGGGCGCGCGCCCAGGTACGCATTGGCGGTGAGCACGCGCTCTGGCAGCGCGGCGCCGCTCTGCAGTTCGCGCAGCGGCAGTTGTGCCTGGCGCAGCTGCGGCAGCAGCGCGGACACATCGTCGCCGCTCACCACGGCGATCTTCAGCGCAACGCCTTGTTCTGCTGCCAGCGCCGCGAGCGCATCGGCGCAGCCTTGCGGATTGACGCCGCCCGCGTTGCTCACCACGCGAATGCCTTGGGCCACGACGTCTTTCAGCACGGCCTTCATTGCGACGGAAACGAAGTCGGTCGCGTAGCCCAGCTCGGGCTTCTTCAGCCGCGCGCCCGCCAGGATCGACATGGTGAGTTCGGCGAGGTAGTCGAACACGAGGTAGTCGATCTGCCCGCTGCCCACGAGCTGCGGCGCGCCCACGCTGCTGTCGCCCCAGAAGCCCGATGCACCGCCGATGCGCACGGTGCGTTGCCTGTCGTTGTTGTCGTTCTTGCTGCTCATCGTCCACTCCATTGCGGCTTGCGCTTCTCGCGAAAGGCGCGTTGTCCTTCGGCGGCGTCTTCGGTCAGTGCGAAGAGGCCGATCTGGCTTTCGGTGAACGCCATCGATTCCTCGAAGGCCATGGCCTCGATCTTCTTCATGGTGTACAGCCCGCGGCGGATGGCGGCGGGCGACTTGTCTAGCAGGCGCGCCAGCAGCCAGTCGACGCTCTCGTCCACGTCGTCGCTCACGCGGTTCACGAGGTTCAGCGCCAGCGCCTGCGCCGCGTCGATGGGCTCGCCGGTGATGCACATCTGGGCCAGCACGCGGCGCGGCAGCAGGCCGCCGAGCACGCTGAGCACCTGCGCGGGAAACACGCCCACCTTCACCTCTGGCAGGCCGAACACGGCCGCGCGGCTGGCCACGGCCATGTCGCACATGGCCATGAGGCCCATGCCGCCGGCCATGCATGCGCCGTTGACGCGCGCAATCAGCGGCACGGTCGACTGGCGCGCCTGGCGAAACAGGTTGGCCATGCCCTGGTAGGGCGCGGCGTAGTCGAACTTGAAGGAGGTGCCGCTCTGCAGGTCGGCGCCCGCGCAGAAGGCGCGCGTGCCGGCGCCGGTGAGCACCACGGCGCGCACGGCGGTGTCGGCGTTGGCGCGGGCCAGTGCATTGCCCAGGCCGGCGATGACCTCGGCGTTGAGCGCGTTGCGCCGCTCTTCGCGCGCGATGGTGAGCCACATGACGGGCCCGCGCATCTCTTCGCGGAGTTCTTCGCGCAGTTCGCCGGAAGCAGCAGCAGGGGAGGAAGAAGGTAGTTCGGGCATGTGCCTAGCGTCGCCCGAAAAAAAAGCCGCTTCATGCGGCTTGTGGCTGAAGCGGGCCGGGTTTTCCCTGAACGTGGAACACCCGGCCCGCTGCGAGCGGCATGCTGGCCGCCGCTTGCGTCGGCGTTCTTACTTCAGCAGGCCTTCTGCCTTCAGCGCTTCCTGCACGGCGGGGCGCGCACCCACGCGGGCGTGCCAGGCTTGCAGGTTGGGGTAGCCGGAGATGTCCACGCCCGTGGGCTTGGTCCAGTTGGTCACGGTGAACAGGTAGCCGTCGGCCACGCTGAAGGTGTCGCCCATCAGGTACTGCTTGTCGGCCAGTTCGCTGTCCAGCCACTTGAAGCGCGAGGCGAGCTTGTCCTTGAAGATGGTCTTGGCTTCTTCGGGCATGTTCGGGTTGAACAGCGGGCTGAAGCCCTTGTGCACTTCGGTGCCGATGAAGGTGAGCCACTCCTGCAGGCGGTAGCGCTGCAGCGTGCCCGCGGCCGGTGCCAGGTTCTTGGTGGGGGCCAGGTCGGCGATGTATTGCAGGATGGCCGGGCCTTCGCGCAGGCGGGTGCCGTCGTCGAGTTCGAGCATCGGCACGTAACCCAGCGGGTTGATGCCGTAGTAGTCGGTGCCGTCCTGCAGCTTGTGGCTCTTGGTGCTGGCCAGCACCGCTTCGACGGCAATGCCTGCTTCATGCAGGGCGATGTGGGGCGAGAGCGAGCATGCGCCGGGCGAGTAATACAGCTTCATTCGAAAGACTCCAATGGATGACGAGGTGATTGTTGTGAAAGACCGCAGCGGATGCTAGCGAATTTGCCTGCGTCGCGTTTTTGTCCTACGGCGGCATGCGCGGGGTGACTATCGGGCGCATGAGCACCTTTTTCTAAGCTCTTTGCACGGCGGGAAAGGGTCCTGCCGAAGGAGCATTCGAATGTTGAAGTACGCGATCATTTTTGCGGTGGTCTCGCTGGTGGCCGGCCTGTTGGGCTTCGGTGGCATTGCCGCCGGCGCGGCTGGCATTGCCAAGCTGCTGTTCGGCCTGTTCCTGGTGCTGGCCGTGCTGTTCGTCGTGCTGGCCGCGCTGGGCGTGGGCGCGGTGAAAAAAGCCATCGACTGACAGCGTCCGAAGACCTGAAGACCTGAAGAGGCTGTCCCATGCACATCTCGCACATCGACGCGCAACTGGACTACGAAGTCGCCGCGCCGGCCCACATGCTGCTCAACATCGAGGCGGCCAGAGCGGGCGCGCAGGCGGTGGTGAGCGAGGTGCTCACCATCGAGCCGCCGACCGAGATGCAGGTGTTCTGCGACGAGGGCAGCGGCAACCGGTTCATTCGGTTCGACGCCAAGCCGGGGCCGCTGAAGATCAGCTACAAGGCCACGGTGCAGCGCGCCCATGTGCTGGTGCCGCACGACCTGCGCGAGGTGTCGGTCAGCGAGGTGCCCGACGACGTGCTGCACTACATGATGCCCACACGCTACTGCGAGTCGGACCTGATGTCGCGCTGCGCTCAGCAGCTCTTCGGCGACCTGCCGCCGGGCATCGGGCGCGTGCAGGCGATCGTCGACTGGATCCACGACAGCATTGCCTACGAGCCCGGCAGCAGCAACTCGACCACCACCGCGCGCGAAGTGTTCGTGGAACGCGCCGGCGTGTGCCGCGACTTCGCTCACCTGGGCATCACCTTCTGCCGTGCGCTGAACATTCCGGCGCGGCTGGTGGTGGGCTATGTGTGGTTCGACGAACCGCCGCAGGACTTTCATGCGGTGTTCGAAGCCTGGATCGGCGGGCAGTGGGTGCTGTTCGACCCGACGCGCATGGCACCTGTCGACCGGCTGGTGCGGGTGGGCACGGGGCGCGATGCCAAGGACGTGGCGTTCTGCACGATCTTCGGCAACGTGCGCATGACCGACAAGCGCCTGGTGGTGCGCGAGTTGCAGGACGAGAGCCTGCAGCCGTCGAAGGCACCGCCGCCGACAGGCGCGCTGGTGGGCATCGAAAAGCCTGTGCCAGTGGTGCAGGTGGCTGAAGTCACCGGCTGACAACCGTTGTTTGCTATTAAAAACATAGCAAACTATTCAACACTGGCGAGCCAAAGCGGCTAATTTGGCGTGGCCCTCTAGCTTGTCCACACTGCGGGCGCAAGGCGACACCGGCGATTAAAATTGGTGCCCCCTTTTGCGCCGCGCACGCGTCAGTTGTGCGCCCCCATTCCAAATGCTGTACCCCCAAGAATTCGACGTGATCGTCGTCGGCGGTGGCCATGCCGGCACCGAAGCCGCACTGGCTTCCGCGCGCATGGGCGCCAAGACGCTGCTGCTCTCCCACAACATCGAGACGCTGGGGCAGATGAGCTGCAACCCCTCCATCGGCGGCATCGGCAAGGGCCACCTGGTGAAGGAGGTCGATGCGCTGGGCGGCGCCATGGCCATTGCCACGGACGAGGCGGGCATTCAGTTCCGCATTCTCAATTCGAGCAAGGGCCCCGCGGTGCGCGCCACCCGCGCGCAGGCTGACCGCGTGCTGTACAAGGCCGCGATTCGCCATCGGCTGGAGAACCAGCCCAACCTGAGCCTGTTCCAGCAAGCCGTGGACGACCTGATGGTGGAGGGCGACCGCGTGGTCGGCGCCGTCACCCAGGTGGGCATTGCCTTTCGCGCGCGCACCGTGGTGCTGACCGCCGGCACCTTTCTGGACGGGCGCATCCATGTGGGCCTGGACAACTACCAGGCCGGCCGCGCGGGCGACCCGCCGGCCATCAGCCTGTCGGCGCGGCTGAAGGAGCTGAAGCTGCCGCAAGGCCGCCTGAAGACCGGCACGCCGCCGCGCCTGGACGGTCGCAGCATCGACTTCTCCAAGTGCACCGAGCAGCCGGGCGACGGCATGCCGGGCGGGGCAGGGCCGATGCCGGTGTTCAGCTTCATGGGCCGCGCCGACATGCATCCGCGGCAGATGGCGTGCTGGGCCACGCACACCAATGCGCGCACGCACGACATCATTCGCTCCGGTTTCGACCGCAGCCCGATGTTCACCGGAAAGATCGACGGCGTGGGTCCGCGCTATTGCCCGAGCGTGGAAGACAAGATCAACCGCTTCGCGGACAAGGAAAGCCATCAGATCTTTCTGGAGCCCGAAGGCCTGACAACCAACGAGTACTACCCGAACGGAATTTCGACCAGCCTGCCGTTCGATATTCAGTACCAGCTGGTGCGCTCGATGGCCGGGTTGGAGAACGCGCACATCCTGCGCCCCGGCTATGCCATCGAGTACGACTACTTCGATCCGCGCGAGCTCAAGAGCAGCTTCGAGACGCGCTCGGTGAAGGGCCTGTTCTTTGCGGGTCAGATCAACGGCACCACCGGCTACGAAGAGGCTGCCGCCCAGGGCCTGTTTGCCGGCATCAATGCCGCGCTGCAGTGCCGCGGCGAAGAGGCCTGGCTGCCGCGCCGCGACGAGGCCTACCTGGGTGTGCTGGTCGACGACCTCATCACCAAGGGCGTGACCGAGCCGTACCGCATGTTCACCAGCCGCGCCGAGTTCCGGTTGCAGCTGCGCGAGGACAACGCCGACATGCGCCTGACCGAAGCAGGGCGCACGCTGGGCCTGGTGGATGACGCCCGCTGGGACGCTTTCAGCCGAAAGCGCGATGTTGTTTCACGTGAAACACAGCGGCTCAAGTCGATCTGGGTGAACCCGCGCAACCTGCCGGCCGCCGAGTCGGAGCGGGTGCTGGGCAAGGCCATCGACCACGAATACAACTTTGCCGACCTGCTGCGCCGGCCCGACGTGAACTACGAAACGCTGATGTCCATGGATGGTGGCAAGTACAGCGCCAAGGAGCCGCTGAGTGACACCGAGATCGAGCAGATCGAGATCTCCGCCAAGTATTCAGGCTACATCGAGCGGCAGCACGACGAAGTGGAGCGTGCTGCGCACTTCGAAAAGCTCAAGCTGCCCGCCGATTTCGACTACGGACAGGTCAAGGCCTTGAGCTTCGAGGTGCGGCAGAAGCTCGACAAGCACCGTCCGGAGACGCTGGGTTTGGCTTCGCGCATCTCTGGCGTGACGCCGGCGGCCATCTCTTTGCTGATGGTTCATCTGCGAAAGGGCGGGCACAAGGCGTTTGCCCGCGATGCACAGCCTTCCGACGTCGTCAGCGAAGCCACCACGGAAGCAGCCACCGCGCCGCAGTCCGCCGAATGACGGCGCCCATCGACACGCTGCGCGCTGGCGCAGCCGCCATGGGAGTGGACCTGTCAGAGCAGCAGGGCGAGCAGCTGCTGGCCTACGGCACGCTGATGCTCAAGTGGAACAAGGTCTACAACCTGACGGCGCTGCGCGACCCGGCCAGCGTGCTCACGCACCATTTGCTGGACAGCCTGGCGGCCGTCGCACCGCTGCAGCGCGAGCAGGCGGGGCGGGGCAGGTTGCTTGACGTAGGCTCCGGCGGCGGGCTGCCAGGCGTTGTGATTGCCATCATGCGGCCCGATCTGGACGTCAGTTGCCTCGATGCGGTGGCCAAGAAGGCGGCCTTTGTGCAGCAGGTCTCTGCCGAACTGTCGCTGCCCAACCTGCGCGGCCTGCACGCGCGTGTGGAGCTGCTCACCGGCAGCTACGAGGTGATCAGCTCGCGCGCCTTCGCCTCATTGCCCGACTTCTTCACCGGCTCGATGAAGCTGCTGGCGCCGGGCGGCGTCTGGCTGGCCATGAAGGGCAAGGTTCCCAGCGACGAACTCGCGGCCTTGCCCCAGGGCGTTGAAGTGTTTCACGTGGAACAACTGACGGTGCCCGGGCTCGATGCCGAGCGTTGCATCGTCTGGGCACGTAAGCCAGACGCCTGATTCAGGTCGGCATTCGCGTTCGAATCGGTAAAAGAAGCGGCGGCATTCGCAAATGCCGCCGCCGGAACAGCTTTCCCCGCATCGTGCTCGCTTAGACTCGATGCCTCCCGCCGCTCCCTGTTTTTGTCGGTCTTCGTCTGCTCCGGCGCTCTTTTTCGAGGCACTCCCATGTTCGGCATCGCTGACTACGGCGCATTCGTCGCCGCCATCGTCCTGTTCCTCCTGATTCCCGGCCCGGGCAACCTGGCGCTGATCACCTCGACCAGCAAAGGCGGCGTGCGCGGTGGGCTGGCCGCCACGGCCGGGGTGATTCTGGGCGACCAGTGCCTGATGTGGGCCGCCGTAGCCGGAGTGTCGGCCCTGCTGGCCGCCTACCCGACCGCTTTCAAGGCAGTGCAATGGCTGGGCGCGGGCTACCTGGCATGGCTGGGCCTGAAGATGCTGTTGGCCAAGCCAGGCTCGGCGCCCATCCTCGACATCAAGCCGCGCCACTTCCTGCGCCAGGCTTTCACCATCACCTTGTTGAATCCGAAGGCGATCGTGTTCTACATGGCCTTCTTTCCGCTGTTCGTGGACCCGGCCCGCCATCAGGGCCTGGTCACCTTCGGCGCCATGGCAATCACCATTGCCGCGCTGACCTTCCTCTACGGCCTCACTTCGACGCTGCTCACGCACTTTCTGGCCGAGCGCATCCGCGCCAATCCCCGTATTTCCACCACGCTTGAAAAGCTGGCCGGCACCTTCCTGATTGCCTTTGGCATCAAGCTCGCCATTTCGCGCTGACCGAACCTCCCGTACTGACATGGCCAAGATTTTCTGCATTGCCAACCAAAAGGGCGGCGTCGGCAAGACCACCACCACCGTCAACCTCGCAGCCGGCCTGGCCAAGGCGGGTCAGCGCGTGCTGATGATCGACCTCGACCCCCAGGGCAACGCCACCATGGGTTCGGGCATCGACAAGCGCCAGCTCGCGCTGACGGTGTACGACGTGCTGCTCGAATCGGCCTCGGTGGCCGAGGCACGGGTCAAGGCCGACAAGCTGGTGGAGGGCGGTTGCGGCTACGACGTGCTGGGCGCCAACCGCGAACTGGCCGGCGCCGAAGTGGAAATGGTGGCCATCGACCGCCGCGAGAAGCGCCTGCGCACCGCGCTGGCTGCGGTGGGTGCCGAGTACGACTTCGTGCTGATCGACTGCCCGCCGTCGCTGAGCCTGCTGACGCTGAACGGCCTGTGCGCCGCGCACGGCGTGATCGTGCCGATGCAGTGCGAATACTTCGCGCTCGAAGGCCTGACCGACCTGGTCAACACCATCAAGCAGGTGCACGCCAACCTCAACAAGAACCTGCAGATCATCGGCCTGCTGCGCGTGATGTTCGATCCGCGCATCACCCTGCAGCAGCAGGTGAGCGAGCAGCTCAAGTCCCACTTCGGCGACAAGGTGTTCGACACGGTCATCCCGCGCAATGTGCGGCTGGCCGAGGCGCCGAGCTACGGCCTGCCGGGTGTGGTGTTCGACCCGGCCGCGCGCGGCAGCCAGGCGTTCATTGCCTTCGCGCAGGAGCTGATCGAGAAGATGCCGCCCGCCAGCGCCTTCGCTTCGGGCGCGGTGGCGCCGCCCATTGCGCCGGTCGAGCGTGCGGCGCCCGACCTGGCCATTCCTGACGATGTGCTGGCACCGGCGTCTTCACCCGCCTCCCGCACCAGCGAAAACAACGCCTGAAGCTTGCCCCAGTTGAATAGTGTGCTATCAAAATAGTAGCAAATGACTGCGCCCAAGATCCTGCTCCTGCCTGGTTGGCAAAACAGCGGCCCCGGCCATTGGCAAACCCGCTGGGAGTCGGCATACGGCGATCAGCGCGTCGAGCAGCATGAATGGCTGCGCCCGCTGCGGGGCGACTGGTCGATCCAGCTCGAAGAGGCCGTGCTGGCCGCGCCCGGCCCGGTGGCCTTTGCGGCGCACAGCCTGGGCTGCATTCTGGTGGCCGCCTGGGCTGCGCATTCGCGCCACACGCACAAGGTGCGCGGCGCGCTGCTGGTGGCCCCGGGCGATCTGGAACGCGACGACCTGCGCCAGCTGATTCCCGGCTGGGCGCCCATCGTGCGCCAGCCGCTGCCGTTCCCGGCGGTGCTGGTGGCAGCCAACGACGACCCGTACTGCGACGCCGCACGCTCGCGCCAGCTCGCGCAGGACTGGGGTGCCCGCTTTGTCGACGCCGGCCCGCGCGGCCACCTGAATGCCGAATCCGGCCTGGGCGACTGGCCCGAAGGACGGCACCTGTTGAACACAATCTCGACCGAAACCTCGACCGAATTCTCGAAAGACAAGCACTGATGGCGACCAAGAAACCCAAGGGCCTCGGCCGCGGCCTCGAAGCCTTGCTCGGCCCCACGGCCGCGCCGGCCGCCGACCATGGCAACGGCGACGGCACCCCGGGCTCGCAAGAGGGTGGCGCTCAGCGCAATCCGAACACGCTGATGCTCGACCAGATGGTGGCCGGCGTGTACCAGCCGCGCACGCGCATGGACGAGGGCGCGCTCTACGAGCTGGCCGAGAGCATCAAGGTGCAGGGCATCATGCAGCCGATTCTGGTGCGCCGGCTCGATGCCGAATCGGCTGCGGCCAAGAACGCAGAGTTCGAAATCATCGCGGGCGAGCGCCGCTTTCGCGCCGCCAAGCTCGCGGGCCTGGACAGCGTGCCGGTGCTGGTGCGCGACGTGCCCAACGAGGCCGCGGCGGCCATGTCGCTCATCGAGAACATCCAGCGCGAAGACCTCAACCCGCTGGAAGAAGCGCAGGGCCTGCAGCGCCTGGTGAACGAGTTCGGTCTCACGCACGAGCAGGCCGCGCAGGCCGTGGGTCGTTCGCGCAGCGCCGCCAGCAACCTGCTGCGCCTGCTGAACCTGGCCGAGCCCGCGCAGCAGATGCTGATGGCCGGCGACATCGACATGGGCCACGCGCGCGCGCTGCTCGCGCTCGACCGCGGCACGCAGATCACCGCGGCCAACCAGATCGCAGCCAAGAAGATGTCGGTGCGCGAGGCCGAGGCGCTGGTGAAGAAGCTCGCGGCCGAGTTCACGCTCACGCCTTCGCGGCGCAGCAACGACGGCGAGAAGTCGCGCGACCTGCAGCGCGTGGAAGAAGAACTGGCCGACCTGCTCACCGCCGAGGTCGAGGTGCGCATCAAGAAGCGCAGCAAGCGCGGCGGCAAGATCGAAGAAAGCGGCGAGCTGGCCATTCACTTCGGCTCCATCGATGCACTCAACGGATTGATCGAGCGCATCCGCCGAACGGCCTAGAACGAGACGCTGTTTCGAGCGCGATGTCGGGCGTTCGTTTGATTGATCACTGCAATCCTTTGCGCGTATCCTTCGCGGCTGGATTTGTTAATCAATATCTCTGAATACAGAGGGAGTTCACACATGCAGCTCACCAGGTTTCCGCTCGCGGCCATTGCCGCCGGCGCTTTCTTTCTCACCGGTTGCGCGGCCACCGACATGCAGATGGGCAGCCAGTCGGCCAAGACCATGGCCACCGGCAGCGCAGCGGGCGGAGCCACCTCCGGCGAGAGCAGCCAGCTCGAGCGCTGCGAGTCGCCGCTCGGTACGGTCTCGCTGATCGAGAACCAGAGCGCCGGCTGGTACACCGTGCTCACCGGCGAGTACCGCCTGCCGCCCACGGCCAACCTGCTGCGCTTGCTGGTGCAGCAATCGAACTGCTTCGTGGTGGTGGAACGCGGCGCGGCCGGCATGAACGCCATGACGCGTGAACGCGCGCTGCAGCAGTCGGGCGAAATGCGCGGCGGCAGCAACTTCGGCCGCGGCCAGATGGTCGCCTCCGACTACGGCCTGTCGCCTGAAATCGTCTTCAGCAACAGCGATGCCGGCGGCATCGGCGGCGCCCTGGGCGGGCTGGTGGGTGGCGGCCGTGGCCGTGCCCTGGCAGCCATCGGCGGCAACATGCAGACCAAGGAAGCCAGCGCGCTGCTGACCCTCATCGACAACCGCTCCGGCGTGCAGGTGGCGGCCGCCGAAGGCAGCGCCTCCAAGACCGACTTCGGCGCCTTCGGTGCGCTGGCCGGGCGCAGCGGCGGCGGTGGCCTTGGCGGCTACACCAACACGGCGCAAGGCAAGGTGATTGCCGCCGCGTTCATGGACTCCTTCAACCAGATGGTCCGCTCGCTGCGCAACTACAAGGCGCAGACGGTGCGCGGCCAGGGCCTCGGCGGCGGTGGTCGTCTGGGTGTGGACGGCGGCGCTGCGCCGTCGCAAACTTACGTGCCCGCCGAGAAGGCTCCCCCGGCACGTCGGCGCAGCAACAACAACTGAGAACCAGCAAAGCACGGCAACTGCAAAGCAGAAAGCCCGGCGACTCGAAAGAGCCGCCGGGCTTTTTTCATGGGGCAGCGAATGGGCTCAGAGCGCGAAGATCTTGCCCGGGTTCATGATGTTCTTCGGGTCGAGCGCGCGCTTGATGGTGCGCATCATGTCGATGGCGCCGGTGCCCGCTTCGGTCACCAGAAAGTCCATCTTGTGCAGGCCCACGCCGTGCTCGCCCGTGCAGGTGCCTTCGAGCGCCAGCGCGCGGCTCACCAGCGCGTGGTTCAGCGCCTCGGCCTTCACGCGCTCCTCAGGCACGTTGGGGTCGAGCAGGTAGCCGAAGTGGAAGTTGCCGTCGCCCACGTGGCCGACCAGAAAGTAGGGGATGCCGCTGGCGTCGGCCTCGGCCACCGAGTCGAGCAGGCAATCGGCCAGGCGCGAGATGGGCACGCAGGTGTCGGTGGAAATCACGCGGCAGCCCGGGCGAGACTGCACGGCCGCAAAGTAGCTGTTGTGCCGCGCGGTCCACAGGCGCGTGCGTTCTTCCGGCGTGCTGGCCCATTCGAAGGCATTGCCGCCGTGGCCGCTGGCCAGTTCCTGCACCGTCTCTGCCTGCTCCTTCACACCGGCGGGCGAGCCGTGGAATTCCATCAGCAGCATCGGCTCTTCGCGCAGGTTGAGTTTGGCGTAGGCGTTCACCATGCGCACCGTGTTCACGTCGATCAGTTCCACGCGCGCAATCGGCACACCCAGCTGGATGGTTTCGATGGTGGTGCGCACCGCGGCCTCGATGCTGGGGAACGAGCAGATGGCCGCCGACACCGCTTCGGGCAGCGGGTAGATGCGCAGCGTGATCTCGGTGACCACGCCCAGCGTGCCTTCGCTGCCCACCATGAGGCGTGTGAGGTCGTAGCCGGCCGACGACTTCTTCGCGCGCGTGCCGGTGCGGATGACCTCGCCGCTGGAGGTGACCACTTCGAGCGCCAGCACGTTCTCGCGCATGGTGCCGTAGCGCACCGCGTTCGTGCCGCTGGCGCGCGTGGCTGTCATGCCGCCGATGGAAGCGTCGGCGCCGGGGTCGATGGGGAAGAACAGGCCCGTGCTCTTGATCTCTTCATTGAGCTGCTTGCGCGTGACGCCCGGCTGCACCGTGACGGTGAGGTCGTCGGCGTTGATCGACAGCACGCGGTTCATGCGCGACACGTCGATGCTGATGCCGCCTTGCACGGCCAGCAGGTGGCCTTCGAGCGAGGAGCCCGCGCCGTAGGGAATGACCGGCACGCTGTACGTGCTGGCCAGCTGCACGGCATCGGACACGTCCTGCGTGTTTTCCGCGAACACCACGGCCGAGGGCGGCGGCGCGTCGAACGACGACTCGTCGCGCCCGTGCTGGGTGCGCACCGCCATGGCCGTGGAACAGTTGTCGGCGAAGCGGGTTTTCAGCGCGTCGATCAGTGCGGCGGGGACGTCGCGCAGATGAAGCTCCGGCATCAGGTGCGAGGTTTGGGTCGGGGCGTTCATCGGGCGTCTCCTGGCAGGTGAGAGGGGATCGTGAAGATCGGGGGGATCGGTCATTTTACGGAGCGCGCACCATAATGCGCTTCGGAAAAAACATGAACCCCACGACCCTCAGCGCCCTGGCGGCCTTCCCCTCGCAACTGGAGGCCCACTACGCGGCCATTCCCGCTGCCTTCAAGCACTGGGCGCCGCCCTCTTGGGTGGGTGTGCCCAGCGAGGCCTTCACGGCCATCGAGCAGCTCTGCCATGTGCGCGACATCGAGACCGAGGGCTACCACGTGCGCTTTCGCCGCACGCTGGCCGAGACCCATCCCGTGCTGGCCTCCATCGACAGCGAGCCGCTTGCCGCCGAGCGCTGCTACGGCGCGGCCGACGCGGCGAAGGTGCTGGCCGACTTTCGCATGGCGCGCATCCAGACGATGGAAATCGTCTCCAGCCTGAGCGACGCCCAGCTTCGGCGCACGGCGGTGTTCGAGGGCTACGGCCCGCTCACGATGCGCAGCCTCATTCACTACCTCTGCAGCCACGACCAGCAGCATCTTGCGGGCCTGCAATGGCTGGCCGGCAAGATCGACGCGTCGAGCGTCGGCGCATAACTTTCAAAGGAGCCTTCCATGGGCAACCGACTTTCCCAGATCGCCACCCGCACCGGTGACGACGGCACCACCGGCCTTGGCGACAACACGCGCGTGCCCAAGGACCATTTGCGTGTGCATGCGATGGGCGACGTGGACGAGCTGAACTCGCAGATCGGCGTGTTGCTGTGCGAGCCCATGCCAGAGCCTGTTCGCACGCTGTTGGTCGATGTGCAGCATCAGCTCTTCAACCTGGGTGGCGAGTTGTCGATGCCGGGTTTCACGTTGCTGAAGGCCGATGCGTTGCTGCAGCTGGACAACGCACTGGCCGACCACAACGCCGCCTTGCCGCGCCTGGCCGAATTCATCCTGCCGGCGGGCACGCGCGCGGCCTCGCTCGCGCATGTGTGCCGCACGGTGGCGCGCCGGGCGGAGCGCGCGGTGGTGGCGCTGGGCGCCCACGAACAGCTCAACGATGCGCTGCGGCAGTACCTCAACCGGTTGAGCGACCTGCTGTTCGTGCTGGCGCGTGTGCTGAACCGAATGAACGGTGGTGACGACGTGTACTGGAAGAGCGAGCGCATGGCGCGCGCGGCTGCAGCAGAGGCAGATGCTGAAGGCGACACCAAGGAGGCACCATGAAATTCCCGCGCACTGTTCGTGCATCGTTTGCTTTGGCGATGTGCACGGCCCTGTGCTTGCCGATGGGCGCACAAGCCCAGAGTGCCGACAACCCGCCGAAGGCCCAGCGCGCCCACACCCTCAAGTCACCGTCGCGCGGTGGCAATGTGGTGGGCTCGGTGCAGCGCGGTACCAATGCAGCGGGCCGCGGTGTCAATCGTGCGGATGCGGCCACGCGGCGTGGGGTCAACAACGTGTCGGAGAAGGCGAGCCGGCCGGTGCGACGTGTGGGCGAGGCCTTTGGTCGCAAGCTCTCGCCGGGGTCCAGTGGGCGTTCTTCTCCACCGGCAGTGGGGCCGCAGGGTCACGCGCCCTGAGTGTGTGTTGTTGTTCGGGGTGCTGCTGTTTCGTTCAGGGCGCTTCTGTTCAGGGCGACGCTCACGCCGACGGGGTACCTTGCTCCGCGAATGTCCCCCGGGGCTGCGCCCCTCCTCCTTTATTTCGCTGCGCAAGGCACCCCATCGGCGTGTGCGTTGGACAGAGCCGGGGTCGATCGTGCGATCACCCAGAGCGTGCCCAAGTGCACAGGGCGTCGGGTGCTCCCCGCAGCGAAACAAAGGAGGAGGGGCGCAGCCCCGGGGGACATTCGCGGAGGGGAGTACCCGGCGGCCTGTGCACACGCCCTGAACACAGCCGAAAAAATCAGCGCCAGCCCGCCCCCTTCAACTGCTCCGCCAAAAGCTGCGCGATCTTTTCATAGCCTCGTGCATTGGCATGGATGGGGTCGGAGCGCAACGACGCGTCAGACAGAACACTCGAATAGACATTGGCAACCAACAGCGCCTGCCCCGACTTCGCCACCTCTTCATAGAACGACGCATCGCTGAGCGAACCCACCGCCGCACGCATGGCGTCGGGTGCCGGCGTGGCCAGCACCGCCACATGCGGCGTGTGCGCACGGGCCTGCGCGATCAGCGCCGCCAGGTTCTCGCGCGTGGCCGCGGCCGGCACACCGCGCAGCATGTCGTTGCCACCAATGCCGATCAGGATCGCGTCGTAACTGCCCGCGCTCAACAACTGCGGCAAACGCTGCAACGCACCTTCGGACGTGTCGCCGTTCACCCCCTCGTTGTCGACCTGCCAGCCCGTGAGCGCACCCAGCTTCACCGGCCACGAGGTGTCGGGCGACGCACCATAACCGTAGGTCAGGCTGTCGCCCAACGCCAGCACGCGGGCATCGGACTTCAAGGCGGTGGCAGAAGCCTTGCGCTTGCCGCAGGCCGAAAGAACGGCCAGGGCAGGTACGCCGGCCAGCAGATGGAGGAGATGTCGGCGCTTCATGTGGCGCGCAGCTTAAACGCTCGCGCGGCGCGAGTGGCGCCATAACCGGCTCGGCGTGCGGCCGTTTCACGCCCACGCATTGCTGCAGCTCGAATGCGCCTGAAGGACAAGACCTCGTTCGGATACCGGCCCTTACCTGATTTCACCTGACCGCGACCTGAAGTGCCCGAAGCAGACACAAGCACGGCACACAATGGACTCGTCATCAACGCATGAAGGAGTTCCAGATGAATACAAATTCGAAAAGCATGGCCGTGGCCGCCGCGGCACTCGCAATGTGCCTGGCTGCGGGGAGCGCCTTTGCACAAGACCGCCGCTTCGACGGACGTCCGGGCCCCGGCGATCACCGAGACGGCCGATACGAACAGCGTGACCGCAATTCAGACCACCGCGGCCCCCCGGGCTACCGCGGCAACCAGGACTTCCGCGACGGCCGCCAGTTCGATCGCCGAGGCTTCCCGCAGCCGCACGCCGAATGGCGTCGTGGCGGGCGCGTGCCGCCGGAATACCGTGGCCGCAACTACGTGGTGGAAGACTGGCGCTCGCAGCGCCTGCAGCAACCGCCGCGCGGTTACCAGTGGGTGGGCGTGGGCGGCGACTTCGTGCTCGCGGCCATTGCGACCGGCGTGATCGCGAACATCATCGCAGGCCAGTAAACAGACGCTGTTTGGAGGGTTGCCTCCACAGCGCGAACCGCATCGGCAAAAAAACGCCGCAGACCGAAAGGCCTGCGGCGTTTTTTTCACACCATGGCGGTGGGCGCCGACTGGGCGCACACGTTGCGCCCCGTGATGGTCAGGCGCAAACCGCCGCCATGCCATTCGAGCCAGTTGAGGCCCACGTAGGCGTCGATGTCGGCGTCGTCGATGCGGTCGGCCTGGCGGCTTTGCAGCAGCTCCACGGTGGCCGGCAGGGCCCGTCTGAGGCGTTCCCGGCGCTGCGCCGCGTCGGCCGCCTTGAGGGCGGCCCTTGTTTGCTGTTGCTGCTGCTGCGGGGTCGATGCCATTGCTGATCCGTTCCAGGAAGCCAGGGAATTAACCCGAATGTACGCCGCCTGTGTGAAGCTGCATTCTTCTTTTTTAACCTTTCTGTCGTCCGCGGTACACACCCCGCGGTTGCCGCTGGACAGGCTCTAGATTTCGTAGTGCGAGGCCTTGGCCTCGTCGCCGAGCGCTTTTTCGACCACCGCGCGGGTCAGCGTGGGCGCGAACGATTCGATGAACGCATACACGTACTTGCGCAGGTAGGTGCCCCTGCGCACCGCCAGCTTGGTGAGGTTGATGCCGAACAGCCGCCCCGCGTCCATGGCGCGCAGTTGCGTGTCGCGCTCGGCCTCGTAGGCCACGCCGGCCACGATGCCCACGCCCAGGCCCAGCTGCACGTAGGTCTTGATCACGTCGGCGTCCATCGCGGCCAGCACGATGTGGGGCTGCAGGCCGCGCTGCGCGAAGGCCTCGTCGATGCGCGAACGGCCGGTGAAGCCGGTGTCGTAGGTGATGAGCGGATAGCGCGTGAGCGCGTCCAGCGTGAGCGGCGCGTCCAGCAGCGGGTGCCCGGGCGGCACGATCACCGAATGCGTCCAGCGGTAGCAGGGCAGGGCGACCAGCTGCGGGTAGTCGCCCAGCGCCTCGGTGGCAATGCCCACGTCGGCCTCGCCGTCCAGCAGCATCTGCGCAATCTGCTTGGGCGAGCCCTGGTGCAGATGCAGTTTCACGTTGGGGAACTGGCTGCGAAATTCCTGCACCGCCACCGGCATCGCATAGCGCGCCTGCGAGTGCGTGGCCGCCACCGACAGCAGGCCGCTTTGCTGCGCCACGAACTCCTGGCCCGCGTGCTTGAGGTTGCTGCTTTCCATGAGCATGCGCTCGATGATCGGCAGCACATGGCCGCCCGGCTCGGTGAGCCCGGTGAGCCGCTTGCCGGCGCGCACGAACAGCTCGATGCCTAGCTCTTCCTCGAGCTCGCGGATCTGCCGGCTCACGCCGGGCTGCGAGGTGTGAAGGGTGTGGGCGACTTCGGTCAGATTGAAGCCGCAACGAACGGCCTCGCGTACCGAGCGCAGTTGTTGAAAGTTCATCTGCCGCGAAGGTGAGTCAAAAGAGTCGGGGCCCCGGCTGGGACCGACCGGCGATTCTCGGCAGAACGGCTTGTTCGGGGAACGATGCGTTTGTTGGTTTCACATGATCAAAACATCTGTGGGGCAGGGGCGGCGGTGCAATCGCAAGGCAAGTGCAAGGCAAGCGCGAGGGGTCACGCCGCGCCCCTAAACTGCCCGCCAACCCTGGCCTTCGCCAGGGACGACACACGCATCCAACGCATATGGGCAATCGCTCCTGGCTCTATCTCGAACACCGCACCGTCGCCGACGACGAAGAGGCCGACTCCACCGAAGTCGGCGCGGCCAACAACAACTTTCCCGTCCTCTGGCAGATCCTGCTGGCCGATGGCGCACCGGGGGCGGCCATCGACCACCAGCGCGTGTTCGGCGACGCCGGCACCCGCAACCTCACCAGCGACGCACATGCCGCGCTTGGCCGCATCCGGCGCATGCAGGCCTTCGTGGCGCAGCATCCGATGCTGCACGCCCTGCCGCAGATCGCCCTGCAGTTCGATGCGCTGGTGCTGCACCTGGCCGCGCTGATCGACGACGCCCCCGCCGGCACGCGGGCGCGCTTTTCCGCCAACCTCGACGAGCTGTCGTGGATGGACGGCGATACGCAGCAGGAAGGCTTCATGGAGCGCAGCCGCCACCAATGCAACACGCAGTGGGCCGATGTGCAGCGTTGCATCGGCAGCGGCAACCACCCCGGCTTTGACGCCGAGCTCGGCCTCAAGCGCTTTGCGGACTGGGAGGGCTGGGCCTGGCAGTTCGGCCTTGGCGGCATTTCGCACCCGTACTTCAACGGCTACGAGCCGCCGCGCGATGAGGGCTTCGAAGAATTCATGGCCGACCAGGGCAATGAGGAAGACGGCGAAGACGCGGATGACGACGAAGACCGCGACTGGAACAACCACCTGGGCGGCTCGCTCTGGCGCTTCGAGGCCGGCGGCCTGTGGGGCGTTCGCTTTTCGCGCGATGGCGACAGCCGCACCGTGGTGGCACCCGCGTGGGACGACATCCGCACCAGCGGCGCGAGCGACGCGCGCCTGCTGTGGGTGTCGCGCGGCGAGCACACCGGCCTGCTGCTGGCGGACACCGATGCGCCGCGTTTACTGCTGGAGCCGCAACTGGACGAGGCCTGGGACTTCGAGGACGACATTGCCACCGCGCTGGTCGGCGACCACATCGGCCTGCTGCGCGCCGATGGCAGCTGGCTGCTGGCGCCGTCGGTCGACGAGGTCTGGAGCTTTGCCGGCGGCATGGCGCGCGCCCGCGTGGGCGAGCGCCTGGGCTATGTCGATGCGCAGGGCCGATGGGCGGTTGCGCCGCGCTTCGACGAGGCCGAAGACTTCGCGCCCTGCGGACTTGCACCCGCGCACACCGAAGCCGGCTGGGGCCTGGTGCGCACCGACGGCGAATGGGCCGTGCCGCCGGGTTTCGACACCCTGGAGTGGCACCACGACTGGGACGCCTTCGAAGCCACGCGCGGCGGCAAGACCGGGCTCATCGACGCGCAGGGCCGCGTGGCGGTCGAGCCGCTGTACGAGGTGCTTGAGCTGCTGGAGGAATACCCCGTCGAGGCCCTGGAGGAGGCCGACGCGCCGCCGGTGCATGCGCCCGTGTCCAGGCCGAAGCGCTTCGCCGTGCAGCGCACAGCAGGCCAATGCGGGCTGATCGATGCGCTGGGCCGCGTGCTGGTGCCCTTCGACTACGGCCTGTTCGAATCGCTGGAGCCACTGACCGGCCCGGAGCGGGCCCACGCCATGGTGCAGCGCGACCTGGTGCGCGTGGCGTCCAAGGGCGGGCGCACCGCGAAGAATGCGCCCTGGCTGCGCGGCATCTTCGACATCGGCGCGGGCCGCGAGCTGGTGCCCTGCAGGCACCGCACGGTGCAGCCGCTGACATGGGGCACGCAGGACATCGGCTGGCTGGTGGCCGACCCGCTGCCGCGGGCTGCAAAAAGTGCCAAGACCGACAAGACCGACAAGGGACAACTGGCCGTGGGGATCCTGCGCGCCGACGGTTCCACGCTGTACCCGCAGGCCTACCCCTGGATCGGCATGCCGGTTTCCGTCGGCGAGGGCTGGTATGCCGTGCTGGTGCGCTCCGAGCTGCGCAAGCGCTGGAGCGCCGGCGAGCCGGTGAAGGCGGCGCGCAACGACCGCGACGTGTACGTCTGGCTGCATGCCGACGGCCGCGAGCAGACCCACGCCGCGCACATGGCCGCGCGCCATGCGGCGGGCGACCTGCGCGCGGCCTACGAGCTGGCCTGCCATCTGCGCGACGGCGAGGGCATCGAGGCCGATCCGCTGCAGGCCCTGCAATGGATGGCGCGCGCCGCCGGTGTGCGCACGCCGGGCGATGCGCCCGCCAGCGCGTCGGCGGCCGGCTCGCCCGAGGCCATGCGCGAGCTCGCGCTGATGCTGCGCAGGCAAGGAACGGAGGGCATGGGTGGGGGCACCGACCTCGTCCGCGCCCGTGCATGGCTAGTCCACGCCGTAGCGCACGGCGGCGCCGAAGACGCGGACACCCAGGCCCAACTGGGCTACATGCTCTGCGAAGGCTGGGGCGGCGAACGCGACGCCCAGGCCGGCGTGCGGCACTACGAGGTGGCCGCCGAACGCGGCAGCCCGATGGCGCTCTTCAACCTGGGGTTGGCGTTGCGGGACGGCGAGCTTGTCGGGCTCGACCTGGCGCGCGCCGCGGGCTACTTCCGCCGCAGCGACGAACTCGGAGACGACGACGGCACGCTGCAGTTGGGCGTCACGCTGCGCAGGCAGGCCGTGCAGGCCAGTGAAGCAGGCGATGCGGCGCAGGCGACGGTGTTGTATGCCGAGGCCGCCTACGCGTTCCAGAAGCTGGCCGAAGACGACGACAGCCGTCTGCAGGGCTGGGGCTGCTACGAGCTGGGCATGCTTCGCTTTCACGGGCATGGCGCGCCACGCCATGTGATCGAAGCCGAACGCTGGCTGCTGGCCGGCGCCGCGCTCGCAGATTGCGAACAGAACCTGGAAAGCCAGCGCGCCTGTGTCGAAGACCTGGCGCAGGTGCTCTACGGTGACCGTGAGAGCCCGCTGTTCGACGCGCACAAGGCGGCCGAATGGGCGCAGCGCCTGCTGGCGCTGCCCGGGGCAGCGCCGGACTGAGGCCGGCCTGCCTGTGCGAACCTCAACGCACAGGCGTCGGGTCGGGCAGCTCGATCTTGATGTCGAGCACTTCGAGGTTGTCCTGCGTCTCCAGGTGCACCTTGATGTCGTCGGGGTTGATCGACACGTACTTGGAAATCACCGCCACCAGCTCGCGCTGGAGTTCGGGCAGATAGTCGGGGCGGCGCTTGCCGCTGAGGCTGGAGCGCTCGTGCGCAAGGATGATCTGCAGGCGTTCTTTGGCGACGCTCGCGGTCTTCTTCTTTTCGCCCAGCAGGAACGAGAGAAAGGACATGGCCTACTTGCCTCCGAAAATCCGCTTGAAGAAGCCCGGCTTCTCGGCGTCGACGAAGCGCATCGGCCTGTCTTCGCCCAGAAAGCGCGCCACCACGTCGAGGTAGGCCTGCGCCACGTCGGTTTCCTTGTCGTGGATGGCAGGCACGCCCTGGTTGGAAGCGTGCAGCACGCTTTCCGACTCCGGGATCACGCCGATCAGCTTGATGCGCAGGATGTCCTGGATGTCTTCCAGCGACAGCATCTGCCCGCCCGCCACCCGGTTCGGGTTGTAGCGGGTGATGAGCAGGTGCTCCTTGATGGGCTCGTTGCCGTCCTTGGCGCGCTTGGTCTTGCTGCTCAGCATGCCCAGGATGCGGTCCGAGTCGCGCACCGAAGACACCTCGGGGTTGGTCACCACCAGCGCCTCGTCGGCGAAGTACATGGCCATCATGGCGCCGGTCTCGATGCCCGCGGGCGAGTCGCAGACGATGTATTCGAAGTCCATGGCGGCCAGGTCGGACAGGATCTTTTCCACGCCTTCCTGCGTCAGCGCTTCCTTGTCGCGCGTCTGCGAGGCGGCCAGCACGAACAGGTTGTCGCACTGCTTGTCCTTGATGAGGGCCTGGCTCAGGTTGGCTTCGCCCTGGATGACGTTGATCAGGTCGTACACCACGCGGCGTTCGCAGCCCATGATCAGGTCCAGGTTGCGCAGGCCCACGTCGAAGTCGATCACGGCCGTCTTCTTGCCGGCGAGCGCAAGGCCCGAGGCGAAGCTGGCGCTCGTGGTCGTCTTGCCGACGCCGCCCTTGCCCGAAGTCACCACCACAATTTTGGCCATGGCCATTCCTTCTTGTTTCGATTCAGTTGTTGGTTGTCAGGGTCGCCGCGTTCCGTGAGGGGGCTCAGGGAATGGGGTCGATCGCTAGTTTCTTGCCGTCCAGGCGCACCTGGGCCGATTTTCCCAGCACCGTGGCGGGCAGCGGCACTTCGTTCGTGCGGTAGATGCCGGCAATGGCCACCAGCTGCGCTTCCATGCAGGTCGAGAAGATCCGCGCCTCGGTGTTGCCGCGCGCGCCGGCAATGGCCTTGCCGCGCAGCGGCGCGTACACATGCACGTTGCCGTCGGCAATGACCTCGGCGCCGAAGCTCACCACGGCGGTGACCACCACGTCGCCGCCACGGGCGTAGATCTGCTGGCCCGAGCGCAGCGGCTTGTCGATCAGCAGCGTGCCGTTGGCCGGCACCTGCACCTCGCGCACGATCTGGGGGGCTTCCGACACAGGCGCCTCGGCCGGCGGGGCCGGTGCGCGCGGCGCGGGGGAGGCCGGCATGGCCGCCACCGAGAGGCCGGCGGCGCGTGCCGCGGCGTTCTGGCTGGCGTTGCCGCCGCGCACCGCGATGGGCTGGGTCTGGTGGCGCGCCAGCAGGCTGCGCAAGGCGGCAAAGTCGATGTCGCCGGGCGGTGCAGCGGCGGCTTCGCCTTCGCCCGGTGCGTCCTGCAGCAGGGAGAGGTCGATCACCACCGGTTCCTGCTCGAAGAAATCGGGTGAATCCGCCAGCTGGGCGTCGAGCGCCTCGGCCAGCACGTCCAGGTCGGACGTCTTCAGGATCACTGCGATCAGCGGCAGCGTGGCGCTCTTGAATTCGAAAACCGCCTTGGTGCGCGCGGCGGAGACATCGGCCATTGGAAAGCGTCGGAAAACGTCGGTGCGAAAAGCGTTGGAGTCTAACGGGCGCAGGCCGAAGCCCGGCGGCCCGTCCCCTGTCGAAGCACCCCGGAGCACACTTCTTTCATGAGGTTGCACTTTTCCGGGGGTGCGGCCGGTCAGTTCTTCGTGCGCCCCAGCAGCGCGTAAAGAATGACCGCGCCAAAGGTGGCGGTGCCGATGCCGCCGAGCGCGAAGTCGCCGAACTTCAGCGTGAAGTCGCCCGTGCCGATGATCAGCGTGATGGCCGCCACGATCAGGTTCCTGTTCTGCGAGAAGTCGACCTTGTTGTCGACCCAGATCTTGGCGCCCGCGATGGCGATCAGCCCGAACACCACGATGCTCACCCCGCCCATCACCGGCAGCGGAATCGCCTGGATGAGCGCGCCGAACTTCGGGCTGAAGCCCAGCACCAGCGCAATGACCGCCGCCACCACGAACACCGCCGTGGAGTAGATGCGGGTGGCCGCCATCACGCCGATGTTCTCGGCGTAGGTGGTCACGCCCGTGCCGCCGACGCTGCCGCTCACCACCGTGGCAATGCCGTCGCCGATGAAGGCGCGGCCCATGTAGGCGTCCAGGTTGCGCCCGGTCATGGCCGTCACCGCCTTCAGGTGGCCGAGGTTTTCCGCCACCAGAATGATGGCCACAGGGGCGATCAGCAGCATCGCGTTGGTGGTGAACACCGGCGCCGTGAAGGTCGGCAGGCCGACCCAGGCCGCGTTGGCGATGCCGCTCAGGTCCACCGGCTTGCCCATGCCCAGGATGTTGGTCAGCACCGCGTAGACCACCGTGGCCAGAATCAGCCCGACCAGAATCAGCAGGCGCTGCAGCATGCCGCGCGCAAACACCGCCACCAGGCCCACGCACAGGAAGGTCACGGCCTGCATCCAGGAGTCGAAGTTGCTCGCGGCCATGTTCTTGATGGGCACGCTCGCCAGGTTGAGCCCGATCACCGCCACCACCGCGCCCGTGACCACGGGCGGCATGAAGCGCTCGATCCAGCCGGTGCCAATGGCCTGCACCAGCGCGCCGATCAGGATGTACACCACCCCGCAGGCCACGATGCCGCCCAGCGCCACCGCAATGTTGGCGTTGGGCCCCTTGCCCGCGTAGCCGCTGGCCGCGATCACCACGCCGATGAACGCGAAGCTCGAGCCCAGGTAGCTGGGCACCTTGCCGCCGGTGACGAAATAGAAGATGAGCGTGCCGATGCCGCTCATCAGAATCGCGATGTTGGGGCTGAACCCCATCAGGATCGGCGCCAGCACGGTAGCGCCGAACATGGCAATGACGTGCTGCACGCCCATGGCGCCCGTCTGCAGCCAGGGCAGCCGCTCGTCGGGTGCAATGACGGCGCCGTTGGCCAGCGCGGACGCGGGCCGTTCAGTCCAGTTGAACATTCTTCTTTCTCCTCTTGTTGGTGGTGTGTGCGCGTTGGCCAGGGTGCCCTGGCTTTCCCGGGGCGTGATTGTGGGTGATGAACACCCCCCTGAACACCGGCACGCACCCTGTGCGCGGAGCAACGCGGGAGAAAGAAAAACGAGAAAAGCGCCCCGCTCAGCGCGGCTGCAGCACCGCCATCGTGATGCGCGACACGCAGGTCAGCTCGCCGGCCTCGTTCGTCAGGTCGATCTGCCACACCTGCGTGCTGCGCCCGCGGTGCACCGGCCGGGCCGTGCCGATGACCCAGCCGCTGGTGACCGAGCGGATGTGGTTGGCGTTGATGTCCAGCCCCACCGCGCGGTCGCCTTCGGGTGCCGAGTAATGGGCGCCGCACGAGCCCAGCGTTTCGGCCAGCACCACCGACACGCCGCCGTGCAGGATGCCGTAGGGCTGGCGGGTGCGTTCGTCCACCGGGCAGCGCGCGCGGATGAAGTCGTCGCCCACCTCCAGAAACTCCATGCCCAGCGTGGAGACGGCGGTGCCGATGTGGTTGCGGGTCAGTTCTTCGACGGAGATGTCTTTTTTCCAGATACGCATTCGGTTCTTTCGGAGTTCTTGCCTGTCGGGCTGGCAAAACTATAGCGACGGCGGCTGACAGGCGCAGTCGCCTTGGCGTGTTAACTTGGTCCGATGAAGCACCCCGTTCGCCGTTGGCTCCTCGGCATTGCCGCCGTCTTGCTGCTGGGCACCGGCGTGCTGGTGCTGGTGGTGCGCGCCAAGCTGCCCACCGACGAAGAGGTGGCCGCCAAGATTGCCGAGGGCTTCGAAAAGCACTTTGGCGTGGCGCTGAAAGTGGGCTCGGCACACTGGGTGCTGCTGCCCACGCCCAGCCTGGTGCTGAACGACGTGGCCACCGCGCAACCCCGTCCCATCACCCTGAAGCGCGTGAGCCTGCAACTGCAGCTGGCGCCGCTGCTGCACCGCGTCATTGCGCTGGACGAGATTGCCGTCGACAGCCTGGTGCTGCCGCGGGCTTCGGTGCAGGCCTTTCGCGGCAAGGGCCCCAAGCCGAAGGAGGGCGCCGACACCCTGCTCGCGCTGCCCGCGCCCTGGACGCTGGCGCCCATTCCCGTGAAAACGGTGCGCTGGCGCGACGTGGTCTGGATCGACCGGCGCGACATTGCCCTGGCCTACGACGGCGAGCTCAGCTTCGATGCCGAGTGGCGCCCGCGCCAGGCCCGCCTGGAGCGCGCCGGCCTCACGCCGCCCGCGCGCCTGCGGCTGGACCGCGAGGCCGGGCAGGACCGCTGGCGCACCCGCATCGACGCGGGCGGCGGCACGTGGAACGGCGTGACCCGGCTGGAGACGCTGCCCAGCGGCAAGCTGCGCGTGTCGGCCGAGCTGGAGCCGCGGCAGATCGACATCGAGACCCTGGTGCAGGCCTTCGACCGCCGCACCTCGGTGGCCGGCAAGGTGTCCGGCCAGACCACGGTGACGGCCGAGGCCGACGCCGCACAAGACCTGAGCGCGCTGATGCGCAGCATGCACACCCGCACCAGCTTCACGGTGCAGCCCGCCACGCTCACCAAGCTGGACGTGGTCAAGGCCGTGACCACCGCCGGCATCAGCCGGGGCGGCCGCACGCAACTGGACCAGCTCACCGGCACGCTCGACACCCAGGGCACCGACGACGGCGTGGTGCTGCAGTACAGCAACCTGAAGGCCCGCTCCGGCGTGCTCACCGCCAGCGGCAAGCTCAAGCTGTTCAACCGCAAGCTCGACGGCGAGATCGCGGTCGACCTGGTCGACGGCGTGGTGGGCGTGCCGCTGAAGATCGGCGGCACCATGAGCGAGCCCGAGCTTTCACTGACCGGCGCGGCGCTCACCGGCGCGGCCATCGGCAGCGCGGTGCTGCCGGGCGTGGGAACGGCCATCGGGGCGCGGGTGGGGCAGCAGGTGGAGAACCTGTTCGGCGGGGGCAAGAAGCCCGACGCAAAGCCCGCCCCCAAAGCGACACCGAAGCCCACCGGCCCTAGGCAAACGCCTTGACCACCGCAGGCACCGTCAGCACCGCCGTGTAGTAGCCCATGAACTGCACGCCGGTGTTGAAGCCGATGGCCCGCGACAGCAGCCCGCCCAGCAGCCCCATCGTGAGAATCACCAGCAGCCCGAGCAGCTGGCCTTCCCACACGCTGATGACCACGATCAGCCCGACGAAGGTCGCGATGATCGCCTCGTGGCTCACCTTGCGCGAGACGAACAGCGCCGCGCGGCGCGCGAAGTTCATCGTGAACGGATAGGCCACCAGCGCCGCCAGCACCACGGCCAGCATGCCGTAGCCCAGAAACTCCCAGTGGCTCAGCAGGTTGTGCAGGTTGTGCGTCTGCCCCGTGGCGCTGTCGATGGTGTACACCGGCGGCGCGTTGAACAGCGGCGCCGCCGGCCCCGCCGCCACCGGGCTCAGCGGCAGGCCGATGGCAATCAGCGGAATCAGCGCCTCGGCGATGTAGGTGGCCTCGGTCACGCCGTTGCGCGCGGCCAGCGTGGTGGTGAGCCGGTGGTACGCATGCTTCACGCGCGAGCCCACCAGTTCGCCCAGCACCACCGTCATCGCCACCGGGCTGAACACGAAGGTGGCGCTGGAGACCACCGCGGTGGCAAAGGTCCACTTGACCTGCGTGCGGTCCAGCACCTTGAACGGGTTGGGAAAGTAGCCCGACCAGCCCTTCACGTCGGGCGCCAGCGAGAAGGTGCGCACCTTCTCGCGCTTCATGCGCGCACGCGCCGCGGGCGAGATCACCGAGAACAAATCGGCCACCAGCGGGCCGATGGCAATGCCCAGAAAGTAGCTGATGCTGAGCTTCACGCCGTACTTGCCGGTGAGCGCCTGCAGCGCCACGATCACCACCACGAACGGCACCAGCGTGGCCACCGAGGCCCAGCGCCCGCTGGAGAACCACGCAATGGCCACGGCGGCCACCACGAAGATCCACGGCGCTGCCTTGGTGATGGCCGCGCCGTAGGGCGCCAGCAGCACCGCGAACAGCACGGCCAGCGGCACCGCGATGAAGGCCGCGATGATCGCGCCCGACACCATCTTGCGCAGCGCGATGTGCGGCACGCCCAGGTTGCGCAGCACGTTGGCGTCCTGCAGCAGCGGCGTGGCCATGGTGTCGCCCGGAATGCCCAGCAGCGCGGTGGGCACCGCGTGCGTCATGTGCTTGGCCACGGCGGCCGCCAGGAAGAAGGTGAACACACCTTCGGGCGGCACGCCCAGCAACACCACCAGCAGCGTGAGCGGCGCCAGCGTGGTGGTCTCGTCGGTGCCCGACACCAGGCCGATGGCGGCGAACACCACGGCGCCGACCAGGCCCATGCCGGTGGCGACCAGAATCTGGTGGAACAGTGCGGCGTCGATCATGGTGCGGTGCCCTCCTTGTTGGCAGAGACCGATGCGGTGCGGGGCTGGTACGACGCGAACAGGTCGTAGATTTCAAGCTCCTTCATCTCGCGCACGACAGAGGCGGGCAGGTCGGCGACCGAGCCCAGCGTGCCGTGCTCGGCCACCAGTTCGGCCAGCACCTCTTCACGCCAGCGCGGGTCGGCCGCCGCGCCTTCGACCACCTCGCGCTTGGGCGCGAAGAGCAGTGCGCAGATCACGCCCGACACCACGCAGCCGCCCAGGCCCGCAAGCATCGCGTAGGCGCGCGCCAGCTCCGGCGTGGCCACGTTGCTCGCAAGCACGCGGTTGGCCACCAGGAAGCCCGCGAGGCTCACGCCGAGGCCGATGGCGATCGACCAGGCCAGGTGCCCCAGGTCGGCCGTGTCGCCCCATATTTCCACCAGCCGCCATGGCGCGCGGCCTGCACTGTCCGTCTTCATGTTGTTGTCTCCGTCGTTGTGGATGCGGTAGCTGCGGGCCTTGCCCGCACTGCGTGTTCGTTGGCTCGATGGGTTCTTGCCGGATTACTTCTTGCGCAGCGCTTCGAGCAGCGCCACGGCGCGGTCGGTGCGCACGTCGTGCTCGGCGGCCATCTGCCTGGCGACCGCGTCTATCTCGTCGCCCATGGCACCGGCCACCAGCGCGATGTTGCGTGCGTGCAGCGCCATGTGGCCGCGCTGAATGCCTTCGGTCGCCAGCGCGCGCAGCGCGCCCAGGTTCTGCGCCAGGCCCACGGCCACCGCCACTTCGCCCAGCTCCTGCGCCGAGCTCACGCCAAGGATCTTCAGCGACAGTTGCGCCAGCGGGTGCGTCCTGGTCGCACCGCCCACCAGGCCGACGG
>NNBV01000893.1_pt1 | contig 104556 bp, 92 predicted proteins | sample 1173771 | NCBI WGS metagenome assembly NNBV01 (sample SAMN07173938, study PRJNA388173) | plant metagenome | isolation source: symbiotic tissue sample KVS11 | place: Norway: Troms, Kvaloya island | reverse complement strand
GGCCGCAGCAGGCCAAGCAAATCGGCCGACAGGCCAAACGACGCAATGCGCTCCGGCAGCGGCAGCCCACGTGCCAGCGCGGCGCAGGCCTCACCCATGGCGGCCGAGGTCTGGATGCCGTAGCCGCCTTGCGCCGCCACCCAGAAGAAGCCGGGCGCACCAGGCTCGAAGCCGCCGACGAGATCGCCATCGGGCACGAAGGAGCGAAGGCCGGCCCAGGTGCGCGTGGGGCGGCGAATGCTGAGCGTGGTCGCTTCCTCGATGCGATGCATGGCGATGGCGATGTCCAGCTCCTCGGGCTGGATGTCCTGCGGCTCCACCGGATCGGCGTTGGCCGGCGAGCCCAGCAGCATGCCGGCGTCGGGCTTGATGTACCAGCCCTCGTCGGCGCCGAACACCATGGGCCAGTGCGCCACGCCCGCGCCGCTTTCGTCGGTGGGCGGCGCAAAGATGAAGGCCGAGCGGCGGCGCGGCTCGATGCCCAGCGGCGGCACGCCCGCCATGCGCGCGACGGTGTCGACCCAGGCGCCCGCGGCATTGAGCACCACCGGCGCCTCGTACACCGTGCCACCGGCCGTCACGCGCCACAGGTCGCCCACGCGCTCCATGGCGGTCACGCCCGCGTCGCACACCAGCTTGCCGCCGGCCCGGCGCATGCCGCGCAGGTAGCCCTGGTGGATGGCGTGCACGTCCATGTCGGCGGCGTCGGGCTCGTACACCGCGCCCAGCACCTGGTCGGGGCGCAGCACCGGCACCCGCTCGCGCGCCTGCTCGCCGCTCAGGCGCACGGCGCCGGTGTTCATGGCGCGCAGCACCTCCCAGTGGGCGTCGAGCTCGGCCATGTGCTCGGCGCCCGCCACCATCATGGCGCCGCGCGGGGTGAGCAGCGGGTGCTCCGCAAAGCCCGCGGGCGGGTGTTCGAGAAAGGCGCGGCTGGCCATGGTGAGGGCGCGCACCTGCGCCGTGCCGTAGCTTTCCATGAACAGGGCGGCCGAGCGGCCGGTGGAGTGGTAGCCGGGTTGAGATTCGCGCTCGAGCAGGATCACGCGGGCGTGCGGTGCCAGCCAATGGGCCGCCGAAGCCCCGGCAATGCCGCCGCCGATCACGAGGTAGTCGGCCGCGACGGGAGTGGGTGTTGGGGAAGTCATCGGCGAAAAGTGTAGGAACAAATTTGCGGATACGCAAATTAAATGAGGGCTACCAAGGGGAAACCATGGCGCACCGACTCGGTGAAATTTGCGTTCATGCAATTTGCACATACGCAAATTCCGGGCCTGAGCCACGCGGATCGGCGGCAGGCGGCGCGCGGCGGGGCTGGCAGAATCTGCCTGCACCACCAGAGAAAGACGCGCGTGAATCCACACACAGGGACCAAGCCGGGAACCAAGCCCAGGGAGCAGCCGCCCACCCTGGACCGCACCACTTTCGGCCATCGCCTGCGCACCGCGCGCAAGCGCTTCGGCTGGACGCTGGCGCAACTGGCCGAGCGCTCGGGCGTGTCGATCACCACCATCTCTCGCGCCGAGCGCGGCCAGTTGGCGCTGGGCTACGAGAACTTCACCGCGCTGGGCAGCGCACTGGACATGGACATGAACGCCATGTTCGCGGGCGCCGGCGTGAAGCCCGCGCAGCTCGACGGGCCGGTGGTCACGCGCGCGGGCAAGGGCGTGGTGTACCGCGGGCTGGCCATTGCGTACGAGTTTCTGGGCACCACGGCCGCGGGCAAGCAGATGAGCCCCATCGTCGGCACGGTGCATGCGCGGCACATCCACGGGCCGGAAGACTTCGTGCGGCATTCGGGGGAAGAGTTCGCCTATGTGCTGTCGGGCGAGATCGACGTGCACTTCGACAACGGCGAGGTGGTGCGCCTGGGCCGTGGCGACTCGCTGTACTTCGACAGCCGCCTGGGCCATGCGTACGTGAGCGTGAGCCGGCAGCTGGCGCGCATCATCGGCATGACGATCGGGGAGAGCGGGCACATGCAGTCGGCCCGGGAGGCACCGCCGCCGGTGCTGTCGCCACCTGCGCGGTCGCGCAAGACGAAGGCGTCTCCCGCTGCTGCTGCGCCATTGACTGCGCCCAAGAAAAAGACGGCTGCGCGCGGCAAGCGTTGAGCAGGGCTACGGCCTGATGGCGGAGTGATCCCGGGGGCGCCGGCCGATCAGCACGCGCGCTGCCGCCTGCTGCGGGACGCGGGCGCTCGCGCCGGGCTTTGCGCCTGGCGCGCTTCTAAGCCCTACTGAGGTTGCTGCCCAGGTTCGCCCGGGCGCCCCGGCGGCCTGCGCTGCTGCTGCGCGGCGGCGGCGGCGGCCGCGGCAGCGACGCGCTGTTGCTGCTGAGCCTGGTGCTGTTGCGCTTGTTGTTGCTGGTGCTGCTGCGCCTGCTGTTGTTGGGCCTGCTGCTGGGCACGAGCCTGCTGTTGCTGTTGACGCGCCTGCTCCTGCTGGGCCTGTTGCTGCTGGCGGGCCTGGTTCTGCGCCTGCTGTTGCTGCATCTGCTGCTGTTGCTGACGTTGCACCTGTTGTTGCTGCTGCTGGGCTTGCTGCTGCGCGCGTTGCTGGGCTTGCTGTTGTTGCTCGCGTGCCTGTTGCTGGCCCCGCTGCTGTTGCTCGGCCTGCTGGCGCCTGGCCTGTTCGGCCTGGGCTTGCTGCTGTTGCTGTGCCTGCTGCTGAGCGCGTTGCTGGGCCTGCTGTTGCTGTTCGCGCGCCTGTTGCTGGCCTTGCTGCTGTTGCTGTGCCTGCTGACGCCTTGACTGCTCAGCCTGGGCCTGCTGCTGTTGTGCCTGCTGCTGCGCACGTTGCTGCGCTTGCTGTTGCTGCTCTCGCGCCTGCTGCTGACCCTGCTGTTGTTGCTGTTGCGCTTGCTGGCGGCGCGCCTGCTCGGCCTGGGCTTGCTGCTGCTGGCGTTGCTGCTCCTGTTGGGCCTGCTGCGCCTGCTGTTGCGGCCGCCCTTGCGGATTGCCACCACGCTGTTGCGCCTGCTGCTGAGCCAGCTGGGCTTGCTGCATCTGGGCCTGTCGCGCTTGCTGTTGTTGCTCGCGCGTCTGTTGCTGCTGCACCTGCAGTTGACGGGCCTGCTGCGCTTGTTGGGCCTGCTGCGCTTGTTGGGCTTGTTGTTGCTGTGCCTGCTGCTGAGCGCGTTGCTGCGCTTGTTGCTGCTGGGCTTGTGCCTGTTGCTGCTGTGCCTGGGCTTGCGCCTGTTGTTGCGCCATCACGGCTTGCTGCTGCTGGCGTTGTTGCTGCTGCTGGGCAAGCTGTGCCTGTTGCTGCTGCGCGAGCTGCGCCTGCTGCTGTGCAAAGGCCGGCCCCGCCGCAAAATTGGGCGGCATGCCGCCGCGCGCGCCGCCGCCGTTGTTGTTGTAGACGTTGCGCTCGTTCACGTTGTTGATCACGGTGGTCGAGCGCGACACGTAGGTGCTGTTGTTGTAGACAACCGCCGGCCGTGCATAGGCCTGCTGCACACCGCGGTCACGATCACGGTCACGTCCGCGCGGGCCGCCCCAGTTCATGCCCCACGAATGCCAGCCCCAGTCGTGGCGCTCCAGCGCCGCGCCCACCACCACGCCGGCACCGAACGCCAGCGCGCCCGCTGCCGCCACCTGGCCGCCGCTGTAGCCCTGCTGTGCCACCTGCACCGGCGGCGCGTACGCATAGCCGGGGTACACGGGCTCCGGCGTGCCGTAGATCACCTGCGGGTCGTACGCGGGCACGTACACCACGTCGGGCTGCACGGGCTCGATGGTGATGTACTGCGGCGGCGCCTCGACCACCACAGGGCCGCCGTACACAGCCTGCTGGTCGGGCGAAGGCGCGTAGTTGCGCGGGGGGGACGCAGTGACCACGCGCAGCTTGTCGTTGTTCTTCAGGCGCCCTGCCTTGGCGGCGCGCTGGCGCATGACCTGAATGGCGTTCATCACGTCCGCCGGGTCGTTGTAATAGGCCTGGCCGAGCGCGGTGGTCCACGGGATGTTGCCGGCCAGTTGGTCCACCACCGGGCGGAACGCGGTGAGCGACTTCACGCTCGGGTCCCACGGCTGCTGGTTGGCCGCATCGGACAGCGGGCCGGCCTTGAGGTTGCGGTTCTGGCCGAGCCAGTTGTGCGCGGCGGTGATCTGCTCGGGGTAGGTGGCACCGGCCAGGATCTGCGCGACCAGCTTGTCGGGGTACAGCGCAATGGGCGCGACCATCTGGTAGAGCTGCTCGGCCGAGGGCGGCGTGTAGGCCACGGCCACGGGCGCGGCAGGGGCAGCGGCCGGCGTCTGTGGCACCGAAGGCGCGGGCATCGTGGTGGCCGGGTCGACGGCCGCCGTGGGCGCGGGGGGCGCGCTGGGTGTCTTGTCGCAGCCTGCGAGCGCCAGGGCGCCGATGCACAGCGAGAGGGTCAGCAGGCGAGGGGTGAAGCTGTTGTTTGTCATCTGGAGTTCCATGAGGACGCCGGCGTCGGGCCCGGAACTCTTTCAACGGCGCGCGGCAACAAGCGATGACCCAGCGTGCGCCTTTGATGCAACCGACTGTGTCGGTGGCGCGCCGTCAACCCTGTCGGCGCACAGCCACACGGCCCGGAGGCCGTGGGCTACAGGCAGCCGCCTACTTGGCGCCGCCCGTGTACTTGGTGACGTTGGCGGCGCTCACGTGGTAGCCGCTCACGCCCATCATCGAATCGTTGCGCAGGGTCTGCAGCTTGCCGGTGACCCACACGGTGTCCATGGCGCGGAACTTGGCGCCCTTCTGCGGCACCACGTGCAGGATCTGGTTGGCCGGCGGCGGCGGCGTGTGGATGCAAGCGCCGAAGTAGGGCACCAGCAGAAATTCGGTGACCTCGCCCTTGGCTTCTTCCAGCGGCACGATGAAGCCCGGAATCTTCACTTCCACACCGTTCATCGCGGGGTTGGTCGGTGCGTTGTTCGACACCTCCTGCATCTTCATGAGCAGCTCGTTGGCCTTCGGGTCGCCGTCGTCGAGCGCGCTCAGGTCCATGCCCTTGAACTCCTTGGCCGGGTCCCAGTCCTTGGGGACCAGCTCTTCCCAGGTGATCTGGCGCGCCTGGCCCGGCGCGGCCTTGGCGACGGCTGGCGCGGCCGATTTGCCGCCCAGCGGGTTGGCCGCGGTGGTGTCCTTGGCGGCCGGCTCGGCGGCCCAGGCGGCGGCCGCGAGGCCGGCGCCCGCAAGCAGCATTGAAAGCCGCGTGAAAGCTTTGGCGTGGTTCGTTGCGTGGGCGATGGGCATGGTTCAGATCCTGGGAGAAAGGCCGTCGGCAAGAGAGAGGCGGTAGGCGCGAATGCCGGGCAGAAGGCTTGCGAGCCATCCGGCGACCAGCAGGCTCGCCATCAGCAGCCATTCGTTCAGTGTAGGTTCGGAAAGGCTCAATGTCAGCCCGAACTGTGCCTGCAGCCATGGCGAGAGCAGGGCGATGCCCAGCACCGCCATCACCACGCCCAAGGCCACGCCCAGCACGGTGACCATCGCGCCTTCGAGCGCGAGCAGCGCCAGCACATGGCGCAGGCCCGCGCCCACGGCGCGCAGCACGGCCAGCTCACGGCGGCGTTCGTTCAGCCCCGCCATCACCACCGCCACCAGCCCCGCAAGGCTCACCAGCGCCACCAGCGCGGACATGAGCAGCAGCGCGTTCTCGCCGATGCCGATCACGCTCCACAGTTCGTCCAGCGCCACGCCGGGCAGGATGGCCATGAGCGGCTCGCCGGTGTAGGTGGAAATCCAGCGCTGCACGCCGAACACCGCCGCGCGGTTCTTCAGGCCCACCAGCGCGGCCGTCACGTTCTTGGGCGTGAGGTCGAACTTGCGCACCTGTTCGGCGGGTATGTGCACGCCCGGCATGGGCGCGCCGCCCACCCACTCCAGGTGAATGGCTTCCATGGCCGCAAGGCCGATGTGCACCGTGCGGTCGACCGGCGTGCCGGTGCGTGCGAGCACACCGACCACGGTGAAGGGCTTGTCGGCATGCTCGGCCACATTGAGCTCGCCGCTGCCGTGCGCCAAGGTGATCTTCTGGCCCACGTGGTAGCCCAGCTTGTCGGCCACTTCGGCGCCCACCACCGCGTCGAACAGTTCGCTGAAGGGCTTGCCCTCGCGCAGCTTCAGCAGTTGCTTGTCGCCGTAGCGAAAGCGCGTGAAGTACTCGGGCGAGGTGGCCAGCACCGCAAAGCCGCGGTGCGAGTCGCCCAGCGACAGCGGCACCACCCAGTCGACACCGGGGTGCGCCTGCAGCGCCTGCACGCTCTTCCACGCAATGTTGTTGGTGGCCGCACCGATGCGGAACACCGAGTACAGCAGCAGTTGCGTGGAGCCGGTGCGCGCACCCACGATCAGGTCGGTGCCCGACACGGAAGACGCGAAGTTCTCACGCAGCTCGGTGCGGATGCGCTCCACGCCCAGCAGCAGGAAGGTCGACAGCGCGATCGAGAACACGGTGAGCGCGAGCGTGAAGCGGCGGTTCCAGGCGCTGCGCCAGGCGATGGAAAAAAGTGCCTTCATCGGCAGACCTCCGCGCTTCGCGCCGCGGTGTTCGCCTTGGGAGCGGTCCGGCGGCTCATGCGTCCACCGCCATCGCGCTCGTCGCCGCGCGGTTGATCTCCGGCAGCAGCACATGCCGCGCAAAGCGCTGCGCAATGCGCTGGTCGTGGCTCACGAACACCAGCGCGCTGCGGTTCTCCACGCAGGCCGTCAGCAGCACATCGAGAAAGGCCTCGCGCCGGTCTTCGTCGAGCGCGGAGGTGGGCTCGTCGGCAATCACCACTTCGGGTTGGCCGATGAGCGCGCGCGCCGCGGCCACGCGCTGCTGCTGGCCCACGGAGAGTTGCAGCGCCTGGCGCTTCCACAGGTTGCGGTCCAGGCCCATCTGGTCGAGCAGGTGCTCGGCCTCGGCACGCGAAGTGCCGTTGCGGGAGGCCTGTGCCTCGCGCCGTGCCGAGAAGCGGCAGGGCAGCAGCACGTTGTCGAGCACGCTCAGGTACGGCAGCAGGTTGAACTGCTGAAAGATGTAGCCCACGTGCGCCACGCGGCTGCGGTCGCGCTGCGTGCCCGACAGCTTGGACCAGTCGTGGCCCAGCAGCATCACGCGGCCTTCGTCGGCCACCAGCACGCCGGCCAGCAGCGACAGCAGCGTGCTCTTGCCGCAGCCGCTGGGGCCGTGCAGAAACACCGATTCACCGGCGCTGATGCGAAAGGCCTCGATGTCGATGCACGGCGTGTTCACACCGGGCCATGCAAAGCGCAGCGCTTCGGCGGCCAGCACCACGCGCAGCGGAGAAACATCGGCCGCGCGGGCCGCTCCAGCCTCGGGGACGGCGCTCACGGCGTCACTTGCCCCAGCTCAGGCGGGCCGGCTGCTCGGCCTGCGCGCCGCCCGGGCGCTTCAGTTGGCGCTTGAACTGGCCCTGCGCGGTGGCGATCTGCGAGTCGATCTGGCGCAGCCCCTTGAACGCGCCGAACAGGTTCACGTCGATGAACTTCGCGGCGCCCGCGTTGGTGCAGTTGAAGGAGAAGGTGGCGTCCAGGTCGGCATGGCCGGCGGGCTCGCTGGGGTCGGGGTTGCCCAGGCCCAGCGCGCCGGAGCGCAGGTCGACCGGGCCGAGCTTGCAGTTGGCGGCGGGGTCGACGGTGAAGAGCTTGTCGGCCGCGCGCAGCTGGGCCACGGCTTCTTCGACGGCCTTCTTTTCGGCGTCGGTCTTGGGGGCGCGCTCGAAGCCCACGATGTTGTCGAGCGGGGACTCCATGTCGATCACCACCGTGGGGCCGTCGATGGCCACGTCCAGCTTGAGCTGGCCGTGCACATGGGCGTGCTGTTGCTGGGCCTGCGCGGTGAGGAAGGGGGCGGCCGCGAAGAGCGTGGCCGCGATGGCGAGACCGGTGATGCGGCTGCGGCCGGATGCCCGGAAACGTCGATTCGTCAATGTCATGGTTCAGCGCCTTGCCGGGTCGGCAGCCCCGGCGTGTTGCTCCATTCGCTCCAGCTGCCGGCATAGAGCGCGGTCGTCCCGAACCCCGCGATCTGCATGGCGAGCAGGTTGGGCACGGCACTGACACCGCTGCCGCACTGGTGGACGACGCTCGCCGGGTCGCGGCCCGCAAGCAGCGCGTCGAACTCGGCACGCAACTGCGATGCCGGCTTGAACTTGCCGTCCGGGCCGATGTTCTCGGCGAAGGGCCGGTTCAAGGCCCCGGGGATGTGACCGGCAATCGGGTCCAGAGGTTCCACCTCGCCGCGGTAACGTGCACCGGCGCGTGCGTCGATCAGGTTCTGGTCAGGCTGGCCGAGCCTTCGCACCACGGTGTCGGTGGTCACGAGTCTGGCAATGGGCTCGCCGGTGACGAAGTTCGACTGGAAGCGAGCGGGCTCCTCGCGGCCGGTGACTTCGCCGCCCGCCGCCTGCCAGGCCTGCAGGCCGCCGTCGAGCACGGCCACGGCGTCGTGGCCCATCCACTTGAGCATCCACCACAGGCGCCCGCAGTAGTTGGCGCCGTTGCGGTCGTACACCACGGCCTGCATGGTGTTGGCAAAGCCGATGCCCGAGAGCCACTGCGCAAACTTCTCGCGGCTGGGCAGCGGATGCCGCCCGCCCGAGGCCGGCAGGCCGTCGTCCTGCGCCACCACCACCTCGCCGTGCGCGCCGGGCACGCCGTGCCTGGCGCTCAGGTCGGTGTCCAGGTTGGCATGGTGCGCGCCCGGAATGTGCGCGGCGGCGTACTGCTGCGCGCCGGCGTCGGGTTTCATCAGGTCGAAGCTGCAGTCGAACACCATGAAGGGCGTGTCACCGGCCTGCAGTTGCTGGAGTTGGTCGACGGAGATGAGGGTGGTGTACATGGCGCGTGCTCCTTCGAAAAAAATGCGGTTCAGTGTTCTTCGGCCGGTGCCTTGGGCACGGCCCGTTGCCGCAACACGGTGGCGGCAATGCCGCTGGCGATGATCAGCGCCATGCCGGCCCAGCCCATGGCGTCGATGCGTTCGTGGAACAGCACCACGCTGTAGAACGCCGCGAAGACGATGCCCGAATACTGCAGGTTGGCCACCACCAGCGTGCCGGCCTGGGTCTTGGCGGTGGCGTAGGCGCGCGTCATGCACAACTGCCCCAGGGCGGCCAGCAGGCCGATGGGCAGCAGCCACAGCGCATGCTGCCAGGTCCACGAACTGCCGCCCGAAAAGCCGGTGGCGGCCGTGGCAAAGGCCCCGGCCACGGCCGAGCCCACCGCGAAATAGAACACCGTGCGCAGTTCGGGCTCGCCGATGCGCGACAGCGCCACCACCTGCATGTAGGCGAACGCGGCCGTGAGGCCCGACAGCAGGCCCAGCAAGCCGGCGAAGGCCTGGTTGCCGTCCACACTGGGCTTGAGCATGAGCACCACGCCGGCAAAACCGACCAGCACCGTCATGGCCAGCGCGCCCTGCAGCGGCGGGCGCTCCACGCGGCCGTCGCGCCCGGGCACCGGCACCCAGGCCAGCAACGCGCCGCCGATCAGAAAGGCCGCCACCCACACGCTGCTCATGTAGTTGAGCGTGACGGCGGTGGCCAGCGGCATATGGGCAATGGCGTAGAACCATGCGCCGAGCGAGACCACGCCGATGGTGCTGCGCCAGGCGTGCATGCCGGGGTATTTGGTGGCCAGCGACACACCGCGGTTGCGCGCCAGCAGCCAGAGGAACACGATGCCGATGAGGCCGCGGCCCAGCACCATTTCTCCGCTGTTGAACCACTCAGAAGCAATCTTCACGACCACGCTCATCGTGGCGAACAAAAAGGCGCCGAGCACCATCCAAAGCGCTTGCATCGTCAGTCAGTCTTGAATCAATGGAAAAGAAAAAGTGCGCTCAGTTGCAGCCCTTCGGCAAGCTCAGGGCGAACGGTAAGGAGGTCAGCCGAACGCACCCCCGCCGTTCGGGCTGAGCTTGTCGAAGCCTCTCACGCCGCAGCCTGCTGCATGGCCACGCGGTACCACTCGTGGAACTGCTGCATGCCGTCCTCCATCGGGCTCTGGTAAGGCCCCGTCTCGTTGTCGCCGCGCAGCATCAGCGCGCGGCGCCCGGCGTCCATGCGCTCGGCAATCTCGTCGTCTTCCACGCAGGTTTCCATGTAGGCGGCCTGCTGGGCCTCGACGAACTCGCGCTCGAACGCGACGATTTCCTCGGGGTAGAAGAACTCGACCATGTTGAGCGTCTTGGTCGGGCTCACCGGGTGCAGGGTCGACACGGTGAGCACGTGCGGATACCACTCGACCATCACGTGCGGGTAGTAGGTGAGCCAGATGGCGCCGTACTTCGGCGGCTTGCCGTCGCGGTACTTGAGCAACTGCTCCTGCCACTTCTGATAGACCGGACTGCCCGCGCGGCCCAGGCGGTTGGCCACGCCCACCGTCTGCACCGAGTAGCGCGGCTTGAACTCCCAGCGCAGGTCGTCACAGGTGACGAAGCTGCCCAGGCCCGGATGGAACGGGCCCACGTGGTAGTCCTCGAGGTAGACCTCGATGAAGGTCTTCCAGTTGTAGTTGCACTCGTGCAGCTCCACGCGGTCGAGCGCGTAGCCCGAGAAGTCGAGGTCGGCCTGGGGGCCGAGGCCCGCCATGTCGGCCGCCACGTCGGGGCCGCAACCGTCGGCGTTCTTCTCGAACAGCAGGCCGTTCCATTCGGTGAGCGGGTAGTTGTGCAGGTTCAGGCACGGGTCGTGGTCGAAGTGCGGGGCGCCGATCAGCGTGCCGGTGCTGCGCGGGTCGCTCGCGGCGTAGGTCCAGCGGTGCAGCGGGCACACGATGTTGCCGCCGGTCTGGTGGTCGAGCTGGCCGCGGCCTTGCAGGATCAGCGCCTGGCGATGGCGGCACACGTTGGAGATCAGCTCCACGCCCTTGGGCGTGTGCACCAGCGCACGGCCCTGGTGTTCCTGGGGCAGCGTGTGGAAGTTGCCCATTTCGGGCACGGCCAGGCGATGGCCGACATAGCGGGGCCCTCGCGCAAAAAGGTTCTGCATTTCGCGGGCATAGAGCGCCTCGTCGAAATACGCGGAAACTGGAAGTTGGCTCGCGGCCTGCTGCAGTTGAAGACTTAAATCAGACATGGAGGACCTGACCAAGCTCCCCACAGGGAGAAAAAAGAGAAGAACGGGAGGCGCCGTCTGGAAGGGTCGACGGCCCGAAGAGTGCGTTGACACCGTCAACGAGAGAAGTTCGCATTGTACCCGCCGGCCCCTGTTTTGGTCCCGGTCCTAAAATGCCCGGTTTCACCCACGTTTCGCTTGCATGCCCAAGGTGCCTTCTCCTTCCACGTCCAGCCCGGCGGCCACGCCCGACACGGGTCCGTTGCCCGCCAGTTACGAAGCCGGGCTTCAGGAACTGGAACAACTGGTGGCGGAACTCGAATCGGGCCAGTTGCCCCTCGACCGGCTGCTCGGCAGCTACCAGCGCGGCGCCGCGTTGCTCGGTTTCTGCCGCGACAAGCTGCAGGCGGTCGAAGACCAGATCAAGGTGCTCGACGCGGGCAGCCTGAAGGTCTGGACGGCCGAATGAGCGCCACCGCCCTCCATCTCCCCCACTGGGACGCGCAGACCCTCGCCGGCTGGAGCGAACCCCACCTTGCCACGGTCGAAGCCGCGCTGTCGCGCTGGGTCGGCGTGGACGCGCCCGTGCTGCTGGGCGACGCCATGCGCTATGCCGTGCTCGACGGCGGCAAGCGGCTGCGTCCGCTGCTGGTGCTGGCCGCCAGCGAGGCCGTGGGGGGCAACCCCGCCGCGGCCCTGCGCGCGGCCTGCGCCACCGAACTGATCCACGCCTATTCGCTGGTGCACGACGATCTGCCGTGCATGGACAACGACGTGCTGCGCCGCGGCAAGCCCACGGTGCATGTGAAGTTCGGCGAAGCCGACGCGCTGCTGGCGGGCGACGCGCTGCAGGCGCTGGCCTTCGAGCTGCTCACGCCCGAGGGCGACGAGATTCCCGCCGCTACCCAGGCCCTGCTGTGCCGCCTGCTCGCGCGCGCCGCGGGCAGCCAGGGCATGGCCGGCGGCCAGGCGATCGACCTGGCCAGCGTGGGCATTGCGCTGAACGAAACACAACTGCGCGAAATGCACCGACTGAAGACCGGCGCGCTGCTGCAGGGCAGCGTCGAGATGGGCGCGGCCTGCGGCCCCGTCGGCGCCACGGCACTCGTTGCCCTGCGTGCGTACGGTGCGGCCATCGGCCTGGCGTTCCAGGTGGTCGACGACATCCTGGACGTGACCGCCGATTCGCACACCCTGGGCAAGACCGCGGGCAAGGACGCCGCGGCCGACAAGCCCACCTACGTCTCGCTGCTCGGCCTCGACGGCGCGCGCGCGCAGGCCTGCCAGTTGCTGGCCGACGCGCTGGCCACGCTGGAACAAAGCGGCCTGGCCGACACCGCCGCGCTGCGCGCGCTGGCCCACATGGTGGTCGACCGAGACCGCTGAGAGAGAAAAGAACATACCTTCATGGCTCCGCTGCTCCCCACACTCCACGACCCCGCACCGATCCGCAAGTACGACCGGGCCCAGCTGCGCCAGCTGTCCGACGAGGTGCGCGCCAGCGTGCTCGACAACGTGTCGCGCACCGGCGGCCACCTGAGCTCGAACCTCGGCACGGTGGAGCTGACGGTGGCGCTGCACCACGTGTTCAACACGCCGCACGACCGCCTGGTGTGGGACGTGGGCCACCAGACCTATCCGCACAAGATCCTCACGGGCCGGCGCGAGCGCATGCCCACGCTGCGGCAGATCGGCGGCATCTCGGGCTTTCCGCAGCGCAGCGAGAGCGAGTACGACACCTTCGGCACGGCCCACTCGTCGACCAGCATCTCGGCCGCCCTGGGCATGGCCATGGGCGCGAAGCAGAAGGGCGAAGACCGCCACACGGTGGCCATCATCGGCGACGGCGCGCTCACGGCCGGCATGGCCTTCGAGGCGCTGAACAACGCGGGCGTGTGCGACTGCAAGCTGCTGGTGATCCTGAACGACAACGACATGTCGATCAGCCCGCCGGTGGGCGCGCTCAACCGCTACCTTGCGCAACTGATGAGCGGCAACTTCTACGCCGCCGCCAAGAACGTGGGCAAGAGCGTGCTGCGCAACGCGCCGCCGCTGTTCGAGCTGGCCAAGCGCCTGGAGCAGCACGCCAAGGGCATGGTCGTGCCGGCCACGCTGTTCGAGCAGTTCGGCTTCAACTATGTCGGCCCCATCGACGGCCACGACCTCGACTCGCTGGTGCCCACGCTAGAGAACCTCAAGCACCTGGACGGCCCGCAGTTCCTGCACGTGGTCACCAAGAAGGGGCAGGGCTACAAGCTGGCCGAGGCCGACCCGGTGGCTTATCACGGCCCGGGCAAGTTCGATCCGCAGGTCGGGCTGGTCAAGTCGGCCGCGGTGGCCAAGCAGACGTTCACGCAGGTGTTCGGCCAGTGGCTGTGCGACACCGCCGCCGCCGACGGCCGCCTGGTGGGCATCACGCCCGCGATGCGCGAAGGCTCGGGGCTGGTGGAGTTCGAAACGCGTTTCCCCGATCGCTACTACGACGTCGGCATTGCCGAGCAGCACGCCGTGACCTTCGCGGCCGGCCTCGCATGCGAAGGGCTGAAGCCGGTAGTGGCGATCTACTCGACCTTTCTGCAGCGCGCCTACGACCAGCTGATCCACGACGTGGCCATTCAGAACCTGCCGGTGGTGTTCGCGCTCGACCGCGCGGGCCTGGTCGGTGCCGACGGCGCCACGCACGCGGGTGCGTACGACATTCCGTTCCTGCGCTGCATTCCGAACATGAGCATCGCCTGCCCGGCCGACGAGCGCGAATGCCGCCAGTTGCTCACCAGCGCCTACGAGCAGAACCACCCGGTGGCGGTGCGCTATCCGCGTGGCGCGGGGGCCGGCGTGACGCCGCACCTGACGCTCGAATCGCTGCCGCTGGGCAAGGGCGAGATTCGCCGTGAAGGCCAGCGCATTGCGATCCTCGCGTTCGGCACGCTGCTGTACCCCGCGCTCACGGCCGCCGAGTCGCTGAACGCGACGGTGGTCAACATGCGCTGGGCCAAGCCGCTGGACGTGGAACTGCTGCTGAAAGTGGCCGCCACGCACGACGCGATCGTCACGCTGGAAGAGGGCGCCGTCATGGGGGGCGCCGGCAGCGCGGTGCTCGAAGCGCTGCAGGCAGCCAACGTGCTGAAGCCGGTGCTGCAACTGGGCCTGCCCGACCGCTTCATCGAGCATGGCGACCCGGCCAAGCTGCTGTCGGCCATCGGGCTCGACGCACCGGGCATCGAGGCCGCCATTCGCCAGCGCTTCGTTTCCAGCGCAGGGTAAACCCCCGCCGGTCGCCTGTAAGCCCGTTTTTACAATCGCCCGGACTTATACAAAAGTCCCCAACGCGGCCACAAGCCGCGTTTCGTTTTTTCCAAGAACTCGGAGAGCTACTCATGGATCGTCGTTCCCTCATCAAAAACGCGGGCATTGCCGGCGTTTTGGCCGCTGGCATCGCGCCGGCCGTTCACGCGCAAGCCGCAATTCGCTGGCGCCTTGCGTCGAGCTTTCCGCGCTCGCTGGACACCATCTTCGGCAGCGCCGAAATGCTCTCGAAGACGGTCAAGGCGCTGTCGGGCGGCAAGTTCGAAATTTCGGTGCATCCCGCGGGTGAACTGATGCCGGCGTTCGGCGTGGTCGACGCCCTGCAGGCCGACACCCTCGAAATGGCCCAGACCGCGGCTTACTACTTCACCGGCAAGGACCCGATCTTCGCGTTCAGCTGCGCCGTGCCCTTCGGCCTGACCGCGCGCCAGAACGACTCCTGGAAGGACTACGGCAACGGCCGCAAGCTGCTCGACGCCTTCTTCGCGCAGTACAACTTCCGCACCGCCAGCGCCGGCAACACCGGCACGCAAATGGGCGGCTGGTACCGCAAGGAAATCAAGACTGTCGAAGACCTGAAGGGCCTGAAGATGCGCATGGGCGGCGGCGTGTTCGGCGAGGCCATGGCCAAGCTGGGCGTGGTGTCGCAGAACATGCCCGCCGGCGACGTGTACCAGGCGCTCGAAAAGGGCACGCTGGACGCCGCCGAGTTCGTCGGCCCGTACGACGACGAAAAGCTGGGCTTCAACAAGGTGGCCCCGTACTACTACTACCCCGGCTGGTGGGAAGGCGGCGCCGACCTGGAGTTCTTCATCAACAACAAGGCATTCGCCAAGCTGTCGGACGAGAACAAGGCCATTCTGGACGCAGCGACCAAGGTGGCCGCGCGCGACATGATCGCCAAGTACGACGCCTTCAACCCCGTGGCGCTCAAGCGCCTGGTGGCCGCCAAGACCCAGCTCAAGCCGTTCCCCAAGGCGGTGATGGACGCGGGCTTCAAGGCCTCGATGGAAGTGTTTGCCGAGCATGAAGCCAAGTCGGCCGACTTCAAGAAGATCCACCAGGACATGCGCGCGTTCCAGCGCGACCAGATCCTGTGGAACCGCTTCTCGGAGTACCCGTTCAACCAGTACATGAACTCGATCAAGATCTGAAGATCCGCTGGCCGGCCGTTCGCGGCCTGGCAGCAAAAAGGCCGGCCTGCTTTTGCAGGTCGGCCTTTTTTTTGGTGCTTCACGCGGTCACGCGGGGCGGAATGAACCGGCCCCGCGCCGCGTATTGCGTCAGGGCGTCAGGGCGTCAGGGCTTCTGCGGCTTCAGCGCGTCCTGCATGGCCTTCATGGGGTCGCTTTCTTCGGTCTGCGCGGCCGGCTCCGGGGTGGCGGGCGCGGGCGTCGCGGACGAAGGTGCGGTGGGCGCCGCATCGGCACCGGGCGCGCCCGGCTCCGCCTTGGGCGCCTGCTCTTCCGGCGTGCCGTAGGGGTCGGTGGGCGTGGCGTCGCCTTCGGGCTTCAGGCTGTCGCGCATCTGCGCGCCGATGTCGTCCAGGTTGACCTTCACTTCCTTGTCCAGCGCGCCCGTCACGATCTGCGGGAAGGCGATGAGCACGCCCACCATCGTGAGCTGGATCAGCACGAACGGGATCGCGCCCCTGTAGATCTGCATCGTCGTCACCGGCTCCATGACCTTCTGCGTCACGCGGTCCACGTACTGTTTTTCGGGTGCGACGGAGCGCAGGAAGAACAGCGCGAAGCCGAACGGCGGGTGCATGAACGAGGTCTGCATGTTCACCGCCAGCAGCACGCCGAACCAGATCAGGTCGATGCCCAGCTTGTGGGCCACGGGCGCCAGCAGCGGCACCACGATGAACGACAGCTCGAAGTAGTCCAGGAAGAACGCCAGGAAGAACACCAGCACGTTCACCGCAATCAGAAAGCCCACCGGGCCGCCGGGCAGCGAAGACAGCAGGTGCTCCACCCAGATCGGGCCGTCGGCGGCCTGGAACACCAGGCTGAACACCGTGGCGCCGATCAGGATGAACATCACGAAGCTGGACAGCCGCGTGGTCGAGCCCAGCGCCTGCTTGAGCAGCGAGAAGCTCATGCGCCGGCGCACCCAGGCCATGACCAGTGCGCCCATGGCGCCCATGGCGCCGCCTTCGGTGGGCGTGGCCACGCCCAGGAAGATGGTGCCCAGCACCAGGAAGATCAGCAGCAGCGGCGGAATCAGCACGAAGGTGACCCGTTCGGCCAGGCGCGACAGCAGGTTGAGCTTCAGGCCCTTGTTGACCAGCGCGATCACCAGCGCCAGGAACACGCCGCCGCACATGGCGACGACCACCTTCTCGTCGGTGGCCACGAAGGTCACTTCCTCGCCCTGGAACCAGGTGTGCACGGCCGCCATGTTGCGCGCCAGCCAGACCGACACCACGGCCGACAGGGCGGTGAGCGCCACCAGCGAGGTGTAGCCGCCGCTGCCGTCGGGCTCGCGGTAGGTGCGCGCCTCGTTCGGCAGCGCGGGCACCTGCGCGGGCTTGAAGATGGCCAGGAACACCACGTACAACACGTACAGGCCCATCAGCATGAAGCCGGGCAGGAACGCGCCCTTGTACATGTCGCCCACGCTCTTGCCGAGCTGGTCGGCCATGATGATCAGCACCAGCGAAGGCGGAATGATCTGCGCCAGCGTGCCCGATGCCGCGATGACGCCGCTGGACAGCCGCCGGTCGTAGCCGTAGCGCAGCATGATGGGCAGCGAGATCAGGCCCATGGAGATGACCGATGCCGCCACCACGCCGGTGGTGGCCGCGAGCAGGGCGCCCACGAAGATCACCGCCAGCGCCAGGCCGCCGCGCATCGGGCCGAACACCTGGCCGACCGTGTCGAGCAGGTCTTCGGCCATGCCGCTGCGCTCCAGGATCAGCCCCATGAGCGTGAAGAAGGGCACCGCCAGCAGGGTGTCGTTGGCCATGATGCCGATGAGCCGCTGGGGCAGCCAGGCCATTACCGACGACTGGAACACGCCCAGTTCGATGCCCACGAGACCGAAGAACAGGCCGCAGGCCCCGAGGCTGAATGCCACGGGAAAGCCCAGCAGCAGAAAGCAGATGAGCCCCGCGAACATGATCGGGGCGAAGTTGGCAACAATGAATTCCATGGTGTGTGTCTGCTCGGCCGGTCAGTGTTGCGGCCGGGAGGCCACGGGGCTCGTGCCGGGCGCGGCCTTGGCGGCGTCCGCCTCGGCCTGCAGGCGCAGCGCTTCGATGAGTTCGGCCTCGGCCGTCTTGTCGGTCAGCCGGCCCATGGGGTCGGGCCCGGCGCCGCGCAGGAACGCGATGCGCTTGATCAGCTCGGACCAGCCCTGCAGCAGCAGCAGCGTGAAGCCCACCGGCAGCGCCGCCCACACGGGCCAGCGGATCAGCCCGCCCGAGTTGCCCGACATTTCGCCCGAGCGGTACATCTGCATCACCACCGGCATCGACAGCCACAGCACCGTGAGGCACAGCGGCGTGAGAAAGAACGCAAAGCCGATGATGTCGATCCACACCTGCTTGCGCTTGGAAAGCCGGCTGTTGAGCACGTCGATGCGCACGTGTTCGCGGTGCAGCAGCGTGTAGCCGGCGGCAATCAGGAACGACCATGCGAACAGATACCACTGCACCTCGAGGAACGCGTTGGAGCTGGTGTTGAACACCTTGCGCACGATCGCGTTGAGGGCGCTGATGGCCGTGGCGGCCAGGATCAGCCAGATGGCGTACCGGCCCACCTGGGCATTGAGCCAGTCGATGGCCCGGGACAGCTTGAGCAAGCCTTGCATTTCATCTCCATTTTTGTATTGGATGCCTCCACATACGACGGCACCCGACGCATTGGCCTTGTATGCCAACGGGTCGGGTGCATGAGGCGGGACGAATTCTATCGATGTAATCGAAAGCGTCCTTGGGGGCGTACCCTGGGGCGCGCGTCGTGATAATGCCGCATGGCCCAGACACCGCGCCCCGCTCCGGCCACGGCCGTGACGACCTCCCAGTCGATCGATTCCCCCGACATGCGCCGCGCGGGCCGCGACCTGCTGTCGCTGGCACTCATCGATGCGCGCAACCACACGCTGCACCTGCTGTCGCTCTATGAGCGCGCCATCGGCGAGGCGATGCAGGTGAACGGCCAGCCGGATGTGGTGCCGCCGCTGTGGCTCGCAGGGCACATCGGCTGGTTCGCCGAATGGTGGATCGGGCGCAACACGCAGCGCGCGTTCGGCAACGACTGCCCCGCGCGGCCGACCCGGCTGGCGGCCATCGAGCCCGGCGCGGACGACTGGTGGCGCACAGCCCCGGTGGCGCCGACGGCGCAGGCGCAACACGGCGTTCCCGATCTGCCCCATCTTCCCGACCTGGCCCAGACCAAGGCCTACATGCTCGAGACCCTGGAGAGCACGCTGGAGCTGCTCGAGAAGGCCGCCGAGACCGACGCCGGCCTGTACTTCTACCGCCTGGCGCTGTTCCATGAAGACCTGCGCGGCGAGCAGTTGGTGGTGATGGCGCAAACCCTGGGGCTGCCGCTGGGCGTGGAGCAGCCGCCCATCGCCGTCATGCGCGAGCCGCTGCTGCTGCCGGCCACGCGCTGGGAGCTGGGCCTGCCCGACAGCGGCTTTGCCTTCGCGCAGGAGCGCGCGGCGCACCGGGTGGACGTGCCCGAATTCGAGATCGACGCGCAGCCCGTCACCTGGAGCCAGTTCATCGAGTTCGTCGACGACGGCGGCTACGACCGCCAGGAACTCTGGCATGCCGAGGGCTGGCGCTGGCTGGCCGCGCAGGTCGAGGGGCGGCGCGGGCCGCGGCATGTGGAGCAGATCGGCGTGGCGCGCAACGGCAGCGGCGGCTCGGTGCTGCAGCAGCGCTTTGGCGCGACCGTGCGCGCGGCCGGCCACCACAGCGCCGTGCACCTGAGCTGGTGGGAGGCCGATGCCTGGGCGCGCTGGGCCGGCCGGCGCATCGCGACCGAGGTGGAGTGGGAGATTGCGGCGCACACCGCCGCGCGGCGCGGCTTTCGCTGGGCCGACGTGCACGAGTGGACCGCGGGCACGCTGCAGCCGTGGCCGGGCTACCAGGCCGACCCGTGGAGCGCGGGCACGGCGTTCGATCCGGCCGAAGCCTTCGGCAAGGCACGCGTGCTGCGCGGCGCGTCTTTCGCGACGCGGGCGCGCCTGCGTTCGCCGCGCCGCCGCGGCTTTGCCTCGCCCGAGCGCGACGACGGCTTTTTCGGCTTCAGAACCTGCGCGCTCTGAGGCTTCAGCGCCAGTGGCCTGAAGCCAGCGGCGGCGCCACTTCTTCGAGCGGCTTGCGCTCCGCATCGGCCGCGTAGCGCAAGGCCAGCAGCCCCGCAACAATCACCAGCACAGCGCCGATGGCGTAGCCCACCATCACTGCCTCGCGGCTGCCCGTTTCGATGAGCATGCCGAACAACACCGGCGCCGCGAAGCCGCCCGCGCCCATGCCCACGGCATAGAAGATCGCGATGGCGATGGCGCGCATCTCCAGCGGAAACACCTCGCTCACCGTGAGGTAGGCCGAGCTGGCCGCCGCCGACGCAAGAAAGAAAACGGCCGACCAGCACAGCGCCTGCGTGCGCGCGTCGAGCCAGCCCTGCATGAAGGCCCAGCCCGTGATGGCCAGGCCCACGCCGGCCAGCACGTAGGTAAGGGCGATCATCTTGCGCCGCCCCACGCGGTCGAACAGCGGCCCGAGCAGCAGCGGCCCCAGCACGTTGCCCAGCGCGAACGGAAAGATGTAGTACGCGACGCGGCCCTCCGGCACGGCGTAGAAGCGCGTGAGCACCAGCGCGTAGGTGAAGAAGATCGCGTTGTAGAAAAAGGCCTGCGACACCATCAATGCCAGTGCGACCACGCTGCGCTGGCGGTAGTGCTTCAACAGCACGCGTGCGACTTCGCGCATCGACGCGGTCGGGCGGCCGGCTGCAGCGTAGTGCATGTGCCCGGTAGAAGGTGGCGCGGGCAGCGGTCCATGCTCGGCCTCGACCTTCGCCTCGATCTCTTCGACGATGCGTTTGGCTTCATCGATGCGCCCGTGCGCGATGAGCCACCGCGGGCTCTCGGGCACGTCGCGCCGCACAAGCAGCATCGCCACGGCCAGCACCGCGCCCAGCGCGAAGCCCGCGCGCCAGCCCCACACGGGCCCGATCACGCGCGCGTCGATCAGCACGAGGCTGATGCCCGCGCCCAGCGCCGCGCCAATCCAGAAGCTGCCGTTGATCGCAAGGTTCACGCGCCCGCGCACGCGCGCCGGAATGAGCTCGTCGATGGCCGAGTTGATGGCCGCGTATTCCCCGCCGATGCCCAGCCCCGTGACGAAGCGGCACAGCGCGAAGAAGGCGAAGTTGGGCGAGAACGCCGTGGCCAGCGTGCCCAGCGTGTAGACCATGAGCGTGACCAGAAAGAGCTTCTTGCGCCCCAACCGGTCGGTGAGCCGCCCGAACACGAGTGCGCCGATGACCGCGCCCGCGATGTAGATCGAGCCCGACCAGCCGATCTGGCCGGCCGTGAGCCCCAGCGTGTCGGGCCGCTCGAGCACGGCGCCGATGGAACCGACCAGCGTCACTTCGAGCCCGTCGAGCACCCAGGCCACGCCCAGCGCGATCACCACGCGCCAATGCCAGCGCGACCACGGCAGGCGGTCCAGGCGGGCGGGGATGTCGCTGCGCAGTTCCGTCATGCCGCCGATTATGAAAAGGCGGCCGGCGCGCCGCCTGTAGGACCCGGCCTCCGATGAGGCCGTGCCTGTGTGGCCTACAGGAGACTCAGGCGGTTTCCGCCAGCGCGTCGGCCAGCGCGTTCACCATGCGGTCGATCTCCGCCTTCTCCGAGATGAACGGCGGCGCGAGCTGGATGGTGTCGCCGCCGTAGCGCACATAGAAGCCCTTCTTCCAGCAGTTCATGGCAATCTCGTACGGCCGGCGCGCCGGCTCGCCCGGCAGCGCGGCAATGGTGATGCCCGCGGCCAGGCCGTAGTTGCGGATGTCTGTGACGTGCTTGCTGCCCTTCAGGCTGTGCACCGCGTTCTCGAAGTGCGGGGCCAGCGTTTGCACGCGACCGACCATGTCTTCCTTCTGCAGCACGCCGAGCGCCGCAAGGCCCGCGGCGCAGGCCACCGGGTGCGCGCCGTAGGTGTAGCCGTGCGGAAACTCCAGCATGTAGTCGGGGCCGCCGGCGGCCATGAAGGTGTCGTAGATCTCCTTGCTTGCGACCACGGCGCCCAGCGGCTGCGCGCCGTTGGTCACTTGCTTGGCGATGTTCATGATGTCGGGCGTCACGCCGAAGGCCTCTGCGCCGGTGAGCGCGCCGCAGCGGCCGAAACCGGTGATCACCTCGTCGAAGATCAACAGGATGTTGTTGGCGGTGCAGATGTCGCGCAGGCGCTTCAGGTAGCCCTTGGGCGGAATCACCACGCCGGCCGAACCCGAGAAGGGCTCCACGATCACGGCGGCAATGTTCGACGCGTCATGCAGCGCGATGATGTCGAGCAGCCGGTCGGCCAGCTCGGCACCGTGCTCGGCCATGCCGCGCGTGAAGGCGTTGGACGCCAGCTGCGTGTGCGGCAGGTGGTCGGCTTCCAGGCCCTGGCCGAAGAGCTTGCGGTTGGCCGCGATGCCGCCGACCGAAATGCCGCCGTAGTTCACGCCGTGGTAGCCCTTCTCGCGGCCGATGAGGCGGGTCTTGCTCGCCTGGCCCTTGGTGCGCCAGTAGGCACGCGCCATCTTCAGCGAGGTGTCGGCGGCTTCGGAGCCGGAGCCGGTGAAGAACACGTAGTCCAGCCCGGCGGGCGTCAGTTCCTTGATCTTGTTGGCCAGCTCGAACGACGCGGGGTGGCCGAACTGGAAGGCGGGCGAGTAGTCGAGCTTGGCGATCTGGCGGCTCACCGCCTCGGTGATCTCCGGGCGGCCGTGGCCCAGGCCGGAGCACCACAGGCCGGAGAGGCCGTCGAAGATCTTGCGGCCGTCGATGTCGGTGAAGTAGGCGCCCTTGGCCTCCACGATGATCCGCGGATCGGCCTTGAAGTTGCGGTTGCCGGTGTAGGGCATCCAGTGCGCGTCGAGCCAGGCGGCGTCGGTGCGCACGGTGGGCGTCGGGTCGATGGCGGGCGTTGCGAGGGTCATGGCGCTTCCCGCGCAGGGCGGGCTCCGAGGTGGGTGGCAAAGGGCGATCAGGTGTGGCGATTGTTCGCACAGCCTTCAGTGTGGAGAATGGCGCAATATCAATGTTCACTTGACACTTCATGCAAGTAAAAGAAAAAGCCCAAAACGGTGCCGCCGGCACCCGAAACCGCGCCGTATTGGGGCAGCTCAGCGACATGGATTTGCGCCTGCTGAAGGTGTTCAAGAGCGTGGTCGATTGCGGCGGCATGGCGGCCGCCGAGCTGGAGCTGAACATCGGCACATCGACAGTCAGCCGGCATGTGAAGGACCTGGAAACGCGGCTCGGCCTGGTGCTGTGCCGGCGCGGCAGGGCGGGCTTTGCGCTCACGGCCGAAGGCCAGCGCGTGTACGACGAAACCTTGCGCCTGCTGGCTTCGGTCGACGCCTTTCGCGGCAGCATCGACGACATCCACAACCGCATGGGCGGGCAGTTGGAGGTGGCGGTGTTCGACAAGACGGCCACCAACCCGAATGCGCGCATCGGGGAGGCGATTGCGCGCTTCACCGGGATCGCGCCCGAGGTGGGCCTGGCGCTGCATGTGGGGTCGATCAACGCCATCGAACAGGGCGTGCTGGAGGGCAAGTTCCAGATCGGCATCATCCCCGCGCACCGCAGTTCCAAGAGCCTGGTGTATGCCGACCTGTTCGACGAGACCATGCTGCTGTACTGCGGCAAGGGGCATCCGCTGTTCGATGCGAGCCACGCGAAGCTCACCTGGGCGAAGCTGCGCGAGCACCACTTCGCGGGGCTGGGCTACCACTCGCCCAACATGGAGCTGAGCCATCGCGCCCGGCTGTCGCGCAAGGCGACGGGTTTCGACCAGGAGGCGATTGCCACGCTGATTCTGTCGGGGCGTTTTCTGGGCTTTTTGCCCGACCACTATGCGCAGGTGTTCGAGCAGCGCGGGCTGATGAAGGCGGTGCTGCCGGCGCGCTTCAACTATGCGTGCCGGTTTGTCAGTTTGCTGCGGCGGTCGCCGAAGCCTTCACGGGCGGTGCTGGCGTTTCAGGATTGTCTGGAGAGGGCGCACGCTTAGGGAGCGCTCAGCGCGCCCCGCTCGGCAACAGCAGGTGCTTGGCCCCGATGTGCGCCTCCATCTCGTGCATGTGGTGCTCCGCATCGACCATGTGCTCCGACATCAGCCGGTGCACCTCCACGGCGTCTTCCTTGCGGTAGGCCGCCAGCAATTGCGTGTGGTAGTCGACGTTGGTCTCGCCGAAGTGGTGATGGTCGAGCGCCTTCTTGTAGACCACGAGGTCGCGCAGCAGGTCGTTCAAAAAGCGGCACATGAAGGAAAGCACCGGATTGGGGCAGCTTTCGGCCAGCAGGGTGTGAAAGGCCAGTTCGGCCTCGCGCTGGATGCGCAGTTCGTCCTCGTTGGTCGGCTCGATGGTGCACAGGCGCACGTTGTCTTCGAGCTTTTCGAACTGCTCGGGCGTGAGCTTGCCGACCACGCTCACGGCCAGTTCGGGCTCCAGCGCCTTGCGCAACTGGTAGATGTGGTGCCCGTCGAGGTGGTGAAAGTGCAGAAAGTTGCGCAGCGGCTCCGACGCATGCTCCACCGACACCTGCTGCAGGTAGGCGCCCCCGCCGGGCCCGGTGCGGATGGCGATGAGCCCGCGCACTTCCAGCGCCTTCAATGCCTCGCGCACCGTGCTCTTCGAATAGCCGAAGAGTTCGATCAGTTCTTTCTCGTTCGGTAGCCGGTCGCCGGGCTGCTTGCGCTCCGCCACGATCCAGCGCTTGACGTCTTCGACGATGACGTCCGAGAGCTTTTGCCGCTTCGGGCGGTGTTGGCCCACCTTCATTCGCACGCTCCATGCCCATCGGGAGATGCGCGGGATGCGCAACAGCGGGCGATCTTAAACGGCGTCATGCGCAGGGCCTCGATGGAGTTGGGTACGGGATTTGCTAGCGGGTTTTTACCAGCATATTAATCCTATTTATCCGCTTAAATTTGCCGGCACCCGCAGGCACTGGCTCCCCTTTGCTTCCATCACGTTCCACCACGACCGGAGAAAAACCCATGCAACGCAGACACCTTCTTCAGCTGGCCGCCCTGTCGGCCGCCCCCGCTTCGCTGCTCTCGGGCCGCGCAGCCTTTGCGCAATCGGCCGAGGCCATCCGCTTCGGTTGCCCGGTGCCGATGTCGGGCGCCTTTGCGGCCAACGGCAAGTACGCCGACCTGGGCATGAAGCTGGCCATCGAGCAGTACGGCAGCGTGCTGAAGCGCCCGCTGGCCTACACGGTGCTCGACACCGAAGGCAAGCCCGCCACCGCCGTGCGCAAGGTGCAGGAAGCCTCGCAGCAGCAGGGCGCCAAGTTCTTCGCGGGCGGCATCCTGTCGTCGGAAGCGCTGGCCATGGGCAAGGAGGCCGAGAAGGCCGGCGGCCTGTTCATCACCACCGCGGGCGCCGACGAAATCACCGGCAAGGACTGCAACCCCGCCACCTTCCGCTGGTCGGTGCCCACCTTCGGTGCCATCGAGCAGACCGTGCGCCCGCTGATCGCGAGCATGCCCAAGGCCAAGCGCTGGTACACCATCACGCCGCAGTACGTGTTCGGCGAAGGCCTGCTGAGCGCGGCCAAGAACATCTTTCAGGAGAAGGGCATCGAGCACGTGGGCAACAGCTACCACTCGCTCAATGACAAGGAATTCAGCGGCTACCTCACCAACGCCATGGCCGCCAAGCCCGACGTGCTGCTGCTGCTGAACTTCGGCGCGCAGTCGTCGGCCGCGCTGCGCCAGGCGGTGAGCTTCGGCATGCACAAGAACATGACGATCCTCATGGCCTGGGCTTCGGGCCTGGAGCAGTTCGACGAGCTGGGTGCCGACCTGTGCGACGGCGTCTACTTTGGTGCGCAGTACTGGCACACCGCCGACACCACCCTCAACAAGGACCTGGTCAAGCGCACCGCCGACAAGCTGAAGATCGTGCCCAACTACAGCCTGGCGGGCTCGTACATCTGCACCAAGATCCTGATCGACGGCATCGTGAAGGCCGGCACGGTCGACCAGAAGGCGGTGATCGCCGCGCTCGAAGGCATGAAGTTCGACGGCCTCACCGGCACCGAGGAAATCCGCAAGGCCGACCATCAGGTCATCAAGGACTACTACCTGCTCAAGGGCAAGGCCAAGTCGAAGATGGCCAACCCGGCGGACTACGTCGACGTGGTGAGCTCCGGTAAATCCTTCCTTCCCGTCGACAAGACCGGCTGCAAGCTGGCCTGAAGTTCAAGTGCATCCCCTGCTTTTCGGGCGGCGCCCCCCACCGTTCGGGCAATGCCCCCCACCGTTCGGGCCATGCTCCCCACCGTTCGGGCAATGCCCTCCACCGTTCGGGCTGAGCTTGTCGAAGCCTTCACGCCGCGCCCAACCCTTCGACAAGCTCAGGGCGAACGGGGTGCGGGGTGCGGGGTGCGAGTGCGGGATGCACTCACCTCCATTCCAAGCCTTCGCGACGCACGCAACCCACTGAATCGTCATGACCGTCTACCTGCTCCAGACCATCAACGGAATCGGCATCGGCATGCTGTATTTCCTGCTGGCCGTTGGCTTGTCCATCGTGTTCGGCCTGCTGCGCTTCGTGAACTTCGCGCACGGCGCTTTCTATCTGCTGGGCGCCTACCTGTGCTACCAGGCCATGCAGTGGGGCCTGGACTTCTGGGCCGCTCTGGTGGTGGTGCCGCTGGTGGTGGGGGCGCTCGGCTGGCTGGCCGAAAAGCTGCTGCTGCGCCGCGTGTACGCCAAGCCGCACGAGTTCCACATTCTGGTGACCGTGGGCCTTGCGCTGGCGGTGCAGGAAATCGTCATCGTGTTCTGGGGCCCGCTGGGCAACAGCGTGCCCACGCCCGACCTGCTGCAGGGCGTGGTGATGTGGGGCAGCTTCATTTATCCGAAGTACCGGCTGTTCGTGATCGGCTTCACCGCCGTGCTCGCGGTGCTGCTGTGGTGGGTGTTGGAAGGCACCCGGCTGGGCAGCGCGGTGCGCGCGGGCAGCGAGTCGACCGAGATGGTGTCGCTGCTGGGCATCAACGTGTTTCGCGTGTTCAGCCTGGTGTTTGCGCTGGGCGCGGCCACCGCGGCGCTGGCTGGCGTGCTGGCCGCGCCCATTCGCGGCGCGGAGCCCTTCATGGGCGTCGAGGCGCTCAGCGTGGCCTTCGTGGTGGTGGTGATCGGCGGGCTCGGCAGCTTTGGCGGCGCGCTGGTGGGCGGGCTGCTCATCGGCATTCTGCAAAGCCTGATGAGCACCATCTGGCCGCCGGGCGCGAGCCTGATGATCTATGTCGCGATGGGTGCAGTGCTGCTGCTGCGCCCGCATGGCCTGCTCGGCCGACGCACATGAGCCACCCCGACTCTCGCCCACTTCGTGTGGCTCGCATCCCCCTCAAGGGGCACACCCGGCGGACCGGCAAAGCCGGTTCCGCGGGTGCCCACCAACGGGCCCGGCTTCGCCCGGCCGTCGGACTTCCTGCATCCCGGATGAAGCGCAGCGACATCCATCACTCAAGGAGCGAGCCATCGTGCCCCGCAAGATCACTTTCCTCCTGGCGCTGATCGTCACGCTGGCCCTGCCGCTGTTCATGCGCTCGGGCTCGCTCGCGAGCGAGGTGCTCATCTACGCGCTGGCCGCCGTCGGCTGCAACCTGCTGCTGGGCTACACCGGCCTGCTGTCTTTCGGCCAAGGCATCTTCTTCGGGCTGGGCAGCTACACCATCGCCATTCTGCTCACGCGGCTGCAGCTGCCGATGCCGCTGGCTTTGCTCTCGGCCATTGCCATGGGCGCGCTGGGCGCGGCGGTGGTCGGCTGGGTGGCCATTCGCCAGCGCGGCACCTACTTCGTGATGCTCACGCTGGCCTTTGCGCAGATGTTCTATTTCGTGGCGTATACCGCCTCCGGCCTCACGGGCGGGGACAACGGCCTGCTCGACGTGCCGCGCCCCGCCTTCATGGACACGCCGTGGAAGTACTACGCCTTCGTGGCGGTGATGTTCCTCATTGCGTTCGGGCTGCTGCTGCGCGTGACCGACTCGGTCTTCGGCCGCACGCTGCTGGCCATTCGGGACAACGAGGACCGCGCCGCCGCCGTGGGCTACAACCTCAAGCGCTTCAAGCTGCTGGCCTTCGTCATCTCGGGCGCCGTTACCGGCCTGGCCGGCGGACTGCACGCCATGATGACCGGCATCGCGCCGCTGTCCAACGCGGAGTACCACACGAGCGAAATGATCCTGGTCATCACGGTGATCGGCGGCACCGGCAACCTGTTTGCGTCGGTGCTGGGCTCGGCTTTCTACGTGCTGCTGGCCGACTGGCTTTCCACGCTGTGGCCGCGCTGGCTGCTGCTGCTGGGCCTGCTGCTGATCGGTGTGAGCATCGGCATGCAGCGCGGGCTGTGGGGCCTGGGCGAGAGCGCCTGGCGCCGTGTGTTCCGCCACAAGACCGCACCTGAAACCAAGGCGGCCACGGCCGTCGCCGCGCAGGGAGACAAGGCATGAGCGACGTTCTCATCGAAGCCGTTGGCGTCACCAAGCACTACGGCAAGTTCGCCGCGCTGGGCGGTGTCGACCTGAAGATCAAACGCAACACCGTGCATTCGGTGATCGGGCCGAACGGCGCGGGCAAGACCACGCTGTTCCACATGCTCACGGGCACCGGCACCACCACCGGCGGGCGCATTGTGTTCGACGGCCACGACGTGACGCGCGAGCCCGACCACCAGCGCGTGCAGCGCGGCATGGCGCGCTCCTTTCAGGTCACCAGCCTGTTCGCGAGCCTTTCAGTGCGCGAGAACCTGCGCGTGGCGGCGCAGGGCGTGGCGCCGCGCCAGGCCATGAACTGCTGGCGCGCGCCGGTGGGCGAGCGCGCCCGCGCCGAGACGGTGGCCGAGGTGCTCGCGCGTGTCGGCCTGGAGCGGCTGGCCGACACGGCCGCCAGCGTGCTGTCGCATGGCCAGCAGCGCCGCCTGGAGGTGGGCATGGCGCTGGCCGCCAAGCCCAAGGCGATCTTTCTGGACGAGCCGACCTCGGGCATGGGCATCGACGACCTCGACGACATGAAACAGCTGATTCGCGGCCTGCGCGACGCGCACACCGTGGTGCTGATCGAGCACAACATGAACATCGTGATGGACATCTCCGACACCGTGACCGTGATGCAACTGGGCCGCGTGCTGGCCGAAGGGCTGCCCGGCGACATCCGTGCCGACGCGCGCGTGCGCACGGCCTACCTGGGCAACATGATCACCGGAGGCAAGGCATGAGCACCGGCAACATCCTCGAAGTGGAAGGCCTGCATGCGCACTACGGCAAGAGCCATGTGCTGCAGGGCGTGTCGATGCGCGTGGGCGAGGCCGAACTGGTCACGCTGCTTGGGCGCAACGGCGCGGGCAAGTCGACCACGCTCAAGAGCATTGCGGGCGCGGTCATGCCGAGCGGCGGGCGCGTGCGCTTCCAGGGCGCGGACATCGCGGGCCAGCCGCCGCACCGCATTGCGCAGCGCGGCGTGTGCCTGGTGCCCGAGCACCGCGGCGTTTTCAAGCTGCTGTCGGTCGAAGAGAACCTGTTGCTCGGCCAGCGGCGCGAATCGCCCTGGCAACTGAACGACATCTACCGCATCTTTCCGCGGCTGAAGGAGCGCCGGCGCAATGGCGGCGGACAGCTCTCGGGTGGCGAACAGCAGATGCTGGCCATTGGCCGCGCGCTCATGAACCATCCGCGCCTGCTGATCCTCGATGAGCCGGTCGAAGGCCTGGCGCCGGTGATCGTGGAAGAGATCGTGGCGCAGCTCAAGACCATCAAGGCCGCGGGCGTGGCCATTCTGCTGGTGGAGCAGAACCTCGAAGTCTGCGTGCAGCTGGCAGAGCGCCACTACATCGTGGAGCAGGGCGTGATCGTGCACGAGGCCACCAATGCCGACTTCGTGGCCGACCACGAAGTGAAAGACCGTTACCTGGGCGTGGGCCTGGCCTGAGCCGCCCCGCATTTCCCCTTTCTTTTTCTTGCAGACCATGACCTCACCTACCGAACTGCGCATCGACGGCCAGCGCCTGTGGAACTCGCTGATGGAGCTGGCGCAAATCGGCGCCACCGCAAAAGGCGGCGTCTGCCGCATCGCATTGACCGACCTCGACCGCCAGGGCCGCGACCTGTTCACGCGCTGGGTGCGCGAGGCCGGCTGCGACGTGCGCGTGGACGCCATCGGCAACATCTTTGCGCGTCGCGCCGGGCGCAACAACGCGCTGCCACCGGTCACCACCGGCAGCCACATCGACACGCAACCCACCGGCGGCAAGTTCGACGGCAACTACGGCGTGCTGGCGGGGCTGGAAGTGATCCGCAGCCTGAACGATGCCAAGGTGCAGACCGAGGCACCCATCGAAGTGGCCGTATGGACCAACGAAGAGGGCTCGCGCTTCGTGCCCGTGATGATGGGCTCGGGCGTGTTCGTCGACGCCTTCACGCTCGAACATGCGCTGGGGCAGCGCGACACCGAGGGCGTCAGCGTGGCGCAGGCGCTGGCCGCCATCGGCTACGCGGGCAGCACGCCGGCATCGGCCGCCGCGTCGCCGGTGGGCGCGTACTTCGAGGCGCACATCGAACAAGGCCCGGTGCTGGAAGCCAACGAACGCGTCATCGGCGTGGTCGAAGGCGCCCTCGGCCAGCGCTGGTACGACGTGGTGGTGCAGGGCATGGAGGCCCATGCCGGCCCCACGCCGATGGAGCTGCGCAAGGACGCGCTGCTGGCCGCCGCCGAACTGGTGATCGAGGTGAACCGCATCGCGCTGGCCCACGCGCCGCATGCGCGCGGCACGGTCGGCTGGATCGACAACTACCCCAATTCGCGCAACGTGATTCCGGGCCGCGTGAAGCTCAGCGTCGACCTGCGCGCGGCCGACGACGTTGTGCTGCTGGCCATGGACGCCGCGCTGAAGGATGCGGTGCAGCGCATCGCCACCAAGGGCAAGGTCGAGGCCACGGTGGAGCAGGTGGTGTACTTCCCGCCGCAGCCGTTCACGCCCCAACTGGTGTCCGCGGTGCGCGACGCCGCGCAGTCGCAGGGGCTGACCTGGATGAACGTGATCAGCGGCGCAGGCCACGACGCGGTGTACCTCGCGCGCGTGTGCCCCACGGCCATGATCTTCGTGCCGTGCCTGGACGGCATCAGCCACAACGAGATCGAAGACGCGCAGCCCGACCACCTGGAGGCCGGCTGCAACGTGCTGCTTCAGGCGATGCTGCAAAGCGCGGGAGTCGCGCAATGAAAGTGCTTGTTGCGCGCCTCAACCACGAGACCAACACCTTCTCGCCCGTGCCCACGCCGCTCGCGGCCTTCGGGCCCGACGGCCCGACCTTCGGCGCGCAGGCTTACGAAGACAACAAGGGCATGCGCACTGCCATGTCGGCCTTCATCGACCTGGCCGAAGCGGCGGGTGCGACGCTGGTCACGCCGGTGTCGGCTTCGGCCAACCCGAGCGGGCCGGTCGACGCGCAGGCGTACACCACGCTCACGCAGTGCATCGTCGATGCCGCGCCGGGCTGCGACGCCATCCTGCTCGACCTGCACGGCGCCATGGTCGCGCAGAACAGCGCGGACGGGGAGGGCGACCTGCTGGTGCGCCTGCGCGCCGCGGCGCCGGGCGTGCCCATTGGCGTGGCGCTCGACCTGCATGCCAACGTCACGCCGGAGATGGTGGGCAACGCCGACGTGATCGTCGGCTTCAAGACCTACCCGCACATCGACATGTACGAAACCGGCGCGCATGCCGGGCGCCTGCTGTTCGACCTGCTGGCCGGACGCAGCCAGCCGCACATGCGCTGGCGGCAACTGCCGCTGATGGCGCACACGCTGCGCAGCGCCTCGTTCACCGGCGCGATGCAGCGCGCCATCGAGGCGGCGCAGGCGGCGGAAAAGTCGGAGTCGCTGGCGGTGTCGATCCTGGCGGGCTTCTCGCTTTCGGACATCGCGGCGCCCTGCATGAGCGTGATCGTGGTCGACGCCCAGTCGCCCGCGCGCGCGCAGGCCACCGCTGACCGCATCGCCATGCAGATGTGGAACGAGCGCGAGGCCTTCATCTACCGCAGCGAGCCGCTGGCGGAATCGGTGGCGCGCGCCAAACTCATCGCCGAGGGCGCCACGCGCCCGGTGCTGTTGCTCGACCACGGCGACAACTGCATGTCGGGCGGCAGCTGCGACACCATGGACGTGCTGCAGGAGGCGCTGGCACAAGGCCTGCACGGCATCGGCGTGGGCCCGCTGTGCGACCCCGAGGCGGTGGCCGAACTGGTGGCCGCGGGCGAGGGCGCGGAGGTGACGGTCGCGCTGGGCAACAAGGTGTCGCTCGCGGGCATCGGGCTGTCGAAGACGCCGGTGCGCCTTACCGGCACGGTGCGCACCATCAGCCATGGCGAATACGTCATCACCGGCCCCACGTATACCGGGCAGCGCAGCAGCATGGGCCGCACGGTGTTGTTCGACATTGGCGCCGCGCGCATCGTGGTGACCGAGCGCACGCAGGAGCCGTGGGACATCGGCGTGTTCGAGTGCGCGGGGCTCGACCCGCGCGCCGAGCGCTTCTTGCTGCTGAAGTCGCGCATGTACTGCCGCCCGGTGTTCGAGCCGCTGTCGGCCGCGCTGGTGGAGTGCGACAGCCCCGGCGTGACCAGCTCCGACTACAGCCTGTTCCCGTTCAGCAAGGTGCACCGCCCGGTGTTTCCGCTGGACGCGGACGTGTCGATGGATGTGTAGATAGATGCGTGGATGAACCGGTCGATGAACGCGGCGGCATGACCTGCTACGTCATCGACGCGCGGCGCGTGCGGCGCGACCATTCCTTCACCCCGCGATGTTGCGGGTCGAACCCTTCGAAAGGAATCGTCACCATGAACACCGCCGCACTTGATGCCACCACCATCGCCCAACGCTACATCGCCGTCTGGAACGAAACCGACGCCGCGCGCCGCGCCGCGCTGATCGAAGCCGGGTGGACCGCCAACGCCCTGTATGTCGACCCGATGGCGCAGGCCAGCGGCCATGCGCAGATCAGCGCGCTGGTGGGCGCGGTGCACCAGCGCTACCCGGGCTTTCGCTTCAACCTGCTGGGCCAGCCCGACGCGCATGGCGACCATGTGCGCTTTTCGTGGACGCTGGGGCCGAGCGAGGCGCAGGACCTGATTCAGGGCACCGACTTCGCGCAGCTCGACGCGGGCAAGCTGCGCTCGGTGACGGGGTTTCTGGACAAGGTGCCCGCAGGGGCTTGAGGCGTCTGGAGGTGGCCGGGTCGGGTCAGTCCGGCGCGCCGGCCGGCCGGCCTCGCCACAGCTTTCGGTAGACGGTCGCACGGCTGATTCCAAGCGCCCGCGCGGCCTCCGCCACGTTGCCGCGCGCATCGGTCACCGCCTTGCGGATCAGCGCCGTCTCCACGTCGCGCAGCCTTGGTCGCGCGTCGATGGCAGGCACGGCCGATGCGGCGCTTTCGCCACCGCGGCCGCCGTGCTGCGGGCGCACCTGCACCCGCAAGCCTGACCACAGCGGCACTTCGAGCACCGCGTCGCCGCGGCGCGCCGCGTCGGCCATCATGTGCAGCGGCACGGCGAACAGGTCGCTGAAATGCAGCGCGTGCGCATGGTGCGCCAGCGGCTGGTGCAGCATCTGCCGGGCCGCGGCGTTGGCGCCGCTCACGCCGCCGGCCGCATCGATGCACAGCAGCCCGTCGGAGTTCTCGCTGCGCGGGCTGCCGGGCCAGGCCAGGTGCAGCAGCAGCTCGCAGGGCTCGCGCATCACCAGCATGTTCTCGATGCAGCGCGCCGACAGCGTGGCCATGTGCCGCAGCTCCGGCCGCTCCGCCACCTGCACCCCCGTCAGGTCGAGCATGCCGATGCAGTCGCCCTGCGGGCCGAACAGCGGCGCGCCCGCGCAGCTGTAGACACTGGTGTCGTCGAAGAAGTGTTCGCCGCCGTGCAGCCAGACCGATTCCTGCTCGGCCAGCGCGGTGCCGATGGCGCTGGTGCCGATGGCCCGCTCCGACAGGTCGACCCCGATGCGCCCGATGTCGCGCGCGTGGCGGCTGGCGGCGTCGGTGCCGTCGGGCAGGTGGCCCACGTCGACCACGATGCCTTGCGCGTCGGTCAGGATGGCGAAGTAGCGGGTGTCGGCGATGGCGCGCGACAGCCGCTCGATGATCGGCCGCGCAACCGACACCAGCGCCCGGTTGCGCTCGGCGATGTCGCAGCGGTCGGCCTGGCTCACCGGGTCGAAACTGACCCGCTGCTGCGGCCTGCGCCCGGCCTCGATGCAGCGCTGCCAGGACCGGGCGATCCACGAGTCGATGCAGGCGCCGCCGCGGGTGCGGGGCGCCTCGCCGTCAATCAGTTCACGCCGGGCCTGGGCAATGGACAGCGAGCGTTCGGGCGGGGGCGAAACGAGAGAAACGGGCATCGTGGGTGGGCGCGCTGGAGGAGCTGGGGCGTGGGGGGGAGGGCATTTCCCGGCTTGCCGAACCGCAAGCTGTTTCATTTTGAGAATTTCGCGCCCGCTGTGCAAGTGTCAAGGGTTTTGCCTAGGATAGTGCGAAAGGCCGGCATCCAAGATGCCTTCGCTGAACCAGCCATCACCTTTCACGGAGACAGCCAAATGCAGGTCGCTTTCAAGGTCAACGGACGCCAGGTCACGGTCGACGCACCCCCCCACACCTTTCTGGTCCACGCCATCCGCGAGCACCTTCATCTCACGGGCACCCACGTCGGCTGCGACACCGCCCAGTGCGGCGCCTGCACGGTTCATGTGAACGGGCGGGCCGTCAAGTCGTGCAACATCCTGGTCGCGCAGGCGGCCGGCACCGACATCACCACCATCGAGGGCATTGCCGAAGCCGACGGCACCATGCACCCCATGCAGGCCGCCTTCAAGGAATGCCACGGCCTTCAGTGCGGTTTCTGCACGCCGGGCATGGTCATGAGCGCCATCGACCTGTGCACCTACCACCCCCAGTCGAGCGAATCGGAAATTCGCGAGCTGCTCGACGGCAACCTGTGCCGCTGCACCGGCTACCAGAACATCGTGAAGGCCGTGAAGATGGGCGGCGAGGCCATGGCCTCGGGCCAACCCGTCAAGACAACCGCCACGGCCTGAAGGGAGCGACATCATGGGTGCCTCCGACTTCTCCAACCTCCCCCATATCGGCGAGGCGCTGCGGCGCAAGGAAGACTACCGCTTCCTGACCGGCGCGGGCAACTACACCGACGACATCACGCTGGCCAACCAGAGCCATGCGGTGTTCGTGCGCTCGCCGCACGCCCATGCCAAGGTGAAGTCGGTCGACATTGCCGAGGCCATGAAGATGCCCGGCGTGGTCGGCATCTTCAGCGGCAAGGACATCGAGGGCAAGATGGGCGGGCTGCCCTGCGGCTGGCTCATAAACAACCCCGACGGCACCCCCATGAAGGAGCCGATGCACCCGATCCTGGCGATCAACAAGGTGCGCTACGTGGGCGACCATGTGGCCATGGTGGTGGCCGAGACGGTGGAGCAGGCCAAGAACGCGGCCGAGGCGGTGGTGGTCGAGTACGACGTGCTCCCCGCGCTGGTGAGCGTGGCCGACGCCGCGAAGAAGGCCAGCGGCGTCACGCTGCACGACGAGGCGCCCGACAACCAGTGCTACAAGTGGGTGCTGGGCGACAAGGCGGCGGTCGACGCGGCGTTTGCCAATGCCGCGCACGTGACACAGCTGGACCTGGTGAACAACCGGCTCATTCCCAACCCGATAGAGCCGCGCGTGGCCATCGGCAGCTACAGCCGCGGCACCGACGACTACACGCTGTATGTGTCCAACCAGAACCCGCACGTCGAGCGCCTGCTCATGACGGCCTTTGTGCTGGGCCTGCCGGAGCACAAGGTGCGCGTGATTGCGCCCGACGTGGGCGGCGGCTTCGGCTCCAAGATCTTCCTGTACGCGGAAGACGTGTGCCTGACCTGGGCCGCCAAGCAGCTCAACCGCAACATCAAGTGGACGGCCGAGCGCTCCGAGTGCTTCCTGTCCGACGCGCACGGCCGCGACCACGTGAGCCATGCCGAGATGGCGATGGACGCCGACGGCAAGTTTCTGGCGATGCGCGTGCACACCGACGCCAACCTGGGCGCCTACCTGTCGACCTTCTCGACCGCGGTGCCCACCATCCTCTATGCCACGCTGCTCGCGGGCCAGTACGCCACGCCGCAGATCTATGTGGAGGTCGATGCATGGTTCACCAACACCGCGCCGGTCGATGCCTACCGGGGTGCCGGACGGCCCGAGGCCACCTACCTGCTGGAGCGGCTGGTGTCGCGCTGCGCCTGGGAAATGAACCAGGGGCAGGACGAGATCCGCAAGCGGAACTTCATCACCACCTTTCCGTACCAGACGCCGGTGGCGCTGCAGTACGACACGGGCGACTTCCATGCCTGCATGGACAAGGCCCAGGCGCTGGCCGAGGTCGACGGCTTTGCTGCGCGCAGGGCCGCGAGCGAAGCCCAGGGCAAGCTGCGCGGCATCGGTTATTCGAGCTACATCGAGGCCTGCGGCATTGCGCCGTCGAACATTGCGGGCGCGCTCGGTGCGCGGGCCGGCCTGTTCGAATGCGGCGAGATCCGCGTGCACCCCACCGGCAGCGTGACGGTGTTCACCGGCTCGCACAGCCACGGCCAGGGCCATGAGACCACCTTTGCGCAGGTGGTGGCGGCGCGCCTGGGCATTCCGGTCGACAACGTCGACGTGGTGCACGGCGACACTGGCCGCGTGCCCTTCGGCATGGGCACCTACGGTTCGCGCTCCATCTCGGTGGGCGGCGCGGCCATCATGAAGGCGCTCGACAAGATCGAGACCAAGGCCAAGAAGATCGCCGCGCACTTGATGGAGGCGAGCGACGCCGACATCGAGTTCGCCAACGGCGAGTTCACCGTCAAGGGCACCGACAAGAAGATCCCGTTCGGCCAGGTGGCGCTCACGGCCTACGTGCCGCACAACTACCCGCTGGACAAGCTGGAGCCGGGCCTGAACGAAACCGCCTTCTACGACCCGACCAACTTCACCTTTCCGGGCGGCACCTACATCTGCGAGGTCGAGATCGACCGGCAGACCGCCGAAGTGCGCGTGGACCGCTTCACCGCCGTGGACGACTTCGGCACCATCATCAACCCGATGATCGTCGAGGGCCAGGTGCATGGCGGGCTGGTGCAGGGCATCGGCCAGGCGCTGCTGGAAAACTGCGTGTACGACAACGAAACCGGCCAGCTGCTCAGCGGCAGCTTCATGGACTACGCCATGCCGCGCGCCGCGGAGTTTCCGGTGTTCAAGCTCGACACCGTGTGCACCCCGTGCACGCACAACCCGCTGGGCACCAAGGGCTGCGGCGAGGCGGGGGCCATCGGCTCGCCGCCGGCCGTGATCAACGCGGTGCTCGACGCGCTGGCGCCCCTGGGCGTGAAAGACTTCGACATGCCCGCGTCGTCCAGCCGCGTGTGGGAAGCAATGCAAAAAGGCAGCGGCAGCGCCGCCAAAGACGCCATGCCGCAGCAGCCGGCGCTGGCCGCCAGTACCCAAGGCCGTCCGGCCCCCTGAACAACAAAGAAGGAACCACGCACCATGTACGCCTTCACACTCGAACGGCCTGCTTCCCTGGCCGACGCGACCCAGCTCGTGACAGCCGGCGCCAAGCCGCTGGCCGGCGGCCAGACGCTGCTGGCCTCCATGAAGCTGCGGCTTTCCGCGCCCGAACAGTTGGTGGACCTGAGCGGCATTGCCGAGCTCACGGGCATCAAGCAGGACGGCAACGCCTTCACCATCGGTGCCATGTCGCGCCACCTCGACGTGGCCAACCACGCCGGGCTGAAGGCCGCCTTTCCGGCGCTGGCCGACCTGGCCTCGCGCATCGGCGACCGGCAGGTGCGCGCCATGGGCACGCTCGGCGGCTCGGTGGCCAACAACGACCCGGCGGCCTGCTACCCGAGCGCGGTGCTGGGCACCGGCGCCACTGTGGTCACGTCGAAGCGCGAAATTGCCGCAGACGATTTCTTCCTGGGCCTGTTCACCACCGCGCTGGAAGAAGACGAGCTGATCACCGCCATACGCTTTCCCATTCCGAAGCGCGCCGTGTACGAAAAGCTGCGCCAGAAGGCCTCGCACTTTCCGCTGGTGGGCGTCTTTCTGGCGCAGTACGACAGCGGCGTGCGCGTGGCCGTCACCGGCGCGGGCAACGGCGTGTTCCGCCATGCGGGGCTGGAAGACGCGCTGAACCAGAGCTTCACCGCCGCGTCCGCCGCTGCCGTGAAGATCGATGCGAGCGAGCTCAACAGCGACCTGCATGCATCGGCTGCGTACCGCGCCAACCTCATCAGCGTGCTGACCCAGCGTGCGGTGACCAAGGCGCTCGGCTGAACCCGACAACAGCGTGCCCGACAGGGTGCTGCAAGACGCGCCACCCGCGCGCCTTGCGCTACGCTTTGCCATGACCTTTGCCACCATCGATTCCCTCTCCGAAGGCTTGATGCAGGCCGGCTACTTTGCCGACCGGCGCCTGGCCACGGCCGTGTTCCTGGCGCTGAAGCTGCAGCGCCCGTTGCTGCTCGAAGGCGAGCCGGGTGTCGGCAAGACCGAACTGGCCAAGGCCTTGTCGAAGGCGCTGAGCCGTGAGCTGCTGCGCCTGCAGTGCTACGACGGACTGGAGCAGCGCGAGGCGCTCTACGAGTGGAACTACGCCGCGCAACTGCTGCACATGCGCGCGGCCGAAGCCAGCGGCGCGGCGCGCGACGTGGAAGCCGAGGTCTACCAGCCGCACTACCTCATCCGCCGCCCGCTGCTGCAGGCCCTGCAGACGCCCGCACCCGGTGCCGTGCTGCTGATCGACGAGGTCGACCGCGCCGACGAGCCCTTCGAGGCCTTCCTGCTGGAGTACCTGGGCGAGTACCAAGTGAGCATTCCCGAACTGGGCACGGTGCGCGCCGTGGTGCCGCCGGTGACCATCCTCACGAGCAACCGCACGCGCGAGCTCAACGACGCGGTGAAGCGCCGCTGCCTTTACCACTGGCTCGACTACCCGGAGCGCGAGCGCGAACTGGCCATCGTGCGGGCCCAGGTGCCGCAGGCCGGTGAGAAACTGTCGGCGCAGGTGTCGGCCTTCGTGGCGCGGCTGCGCGAGGCGCCTTTCGTCAACGCGTTCCAGCGCGCACCCGGCATCGCCGAAAGCGTGGAGTGGGCGAGGGCGCTGATTGCACTCGACACGGTGGAGCTCGACCCCGAGGTGGTGGTCGACACCGCCGGCATTCTGTTCAAGCAGCGCGACGACGTGGCCGCGCTCACGCGCGAGCTGGCGTCGGAGCTGCTGCGCCCCGAGGCACCCGCCGCGCGCTGAGCGCGTCCCCGGTCGAGGCAGCCCGCATGGCCGGCATTCCCCAACTCGGCGACGTTCGCAGCGGCAAGCTCGCCGGCAACATCACCGCCTTCGGCCGTGCGCTGCGCCGCGCCGGCGTACGCACCGACGCCATGCGCATCGCGCTCGCCGCCGAAGCCGCCACGCTGGTGGGCGTGGAAGACAAGCTCGACCTGGGCGCCGCAATGGAGGCCGTGATGGTCAGCCGCGAGCAAGACCGCATGGTGTTCCGCGAGCTGTTCGACGCATGGTTTCGCGACCCCGAACTGGCCAACAAGCTGCTCGCGCAGATGCTGCCCAGCGCCGAAGGCAAGGCCGAGCCCTCCAGGCGCCGCCCGCGCGTGCGCGAGGCCCTGGCCGCGCCGCGCCACGCCGCCAAGCCGCTCGAACCGGCCAAGCCAGACCGCGAGCTGGAGTTCGACGCCGCCATGACCGCGAGCGACCGCGAGCGGCTGCACAACGCAGATTTCAACGCGCTGGGCGCGGCCGAGTACCTGCTGGTCGAGCGGCTCGCGCGCGACATCCGCCTGCCGATTCCCGAGCTTCCCTCGCGCCGCCTGCGCGTGGCCGGCGATGCAAGCCGCCAGCATGCGCGCATGCACTGGCCCGGCGTGCTGCAGGAGGCCGCGCGCACCGGCGGCGAGATCTTGCGCCTGCCCCGGCTGGCCCGCCGCTCGCAGCCCTTGCCGCTGCTGGTGCTGGTCGACGTGTCGGGCTCCATGGAGCGCTATGCGCGCCTGCTGCTGGCCTTTCTGCATGCGGCCACGCGCCGCGCGGGCCGGCGCGATGTGTTCGCCTTCGGCACCGGGCTGACCGACCTGACACCGGCCTTCCGCCTGGCCGACACCGACGCCATGCTCGGCGCCGCCAGCCTGGCCATAGACGACTTTGCGGGCGGCACCCGGCTGGGCAGTTCGCTGAGCGAGCTGCGCCATACCCACGCGCGCCGCCTCACCGGGCGCCGCACGCTGGTGCTGGTGATCAGCGACGGGCTCGACACCGGCGAACCCGCGTCGCTGGAGCAGGAGCTGCTGTGGCTGCGGCGCCATTCGCGCCGCCTGCTGTGGCTCAACCCGCTGCTGCGCTTCGACGGCTACGCCCCTCTGGCCCGAGGGGCCGGCGTGCTGCACCGGCATGCGGACGCGATGCTCGCGGTTCACAATCTCAGCGCACTCGAACAGTTCGCCGCCAGCCTGGCCGCGCTGATGCGGTCCGGCCGCTGACGCGGCGCGGCAACGCCCCCCAAAAAGGAACCCACCATGGAAATGCTCGGAAACCGCCGCCTCGGCGTCACGCAACAACAGGCCTGGGAGGCGCTCAACGATCCCGAAACACTGAAGAAGTGCATTCCCGGCTGCGACAAGTTCGAGCTGGTGGGCGACAACACCTACAGCGTGGCGCTCGCGGTGAAGATCGGGCCGGTGTCGGCCAAGTTCAGCGGCAAGGTGATGCTGTCGGACATCGTGGCGCCTGACGGCTACAAGCTCACCTTCGAGGGGCAGGGCGGCGTGGCGGGCTTTGCCAAGGGCGCGTCGAGCGTCACGCTCAAGCCGCTGGCGGATGTGCCGGCGGATGCAGCCCCGGTCGATGCAGCCATCGCGCACGAGGCCACGGCCGCTGCTGCCCCTGCAGCGCCCGCCGGCTGCGAACTCGACTACACCGTGCAGGCGCAGGTCGGCGGCAAGATCGCCCAACTGGGCCAGCGGCTGATCGACGGCGCCGCCAAGTCGACCGCCGACGATTTCTTCAAACGCTTCGAGGCCGAGATGCGCAGCCGCCACGGCCCGCCGCCGGCGGTGGCCGACGACGCCGAAGCGCCCGCGGAGAAGGCCGGCATGATGTCCGGCCTCATGAAGAAGATGGGCCTGGGCAAGAAGGACGATGCCGCCTCGGCCGGCGACGCCGGCTGAGCAGGCGACGCGCGTCATGGAAAACCTCGACGTCATGGTGCTGCGCACCTTGCGCGACTGGCGGCGCGCCGGCAAGCGCGCACTGCTCACGACCGTGGTGCGCACCTGGGGCTCGTCGCCGCGGCCCGTGGGTTCGATCATGGCGTTGGCGGAAGACGGCGCGGTGGTCGGTTCGGTCTCCGGCGGCTGCATCGAAGACGACCTGATCGCGCGCTACAGCCACGCCCACGGCAAGGGCGAAGACGTGCCGCTGGGCGCGCCGCCCGCGCTGGTGAAGTACGGCATCACCGCCGACGAGGCGCACCGCTTCGGGCTGCCTTGCGGTGGCACGCTGGAGCTGTTGCTCGAATACGCCCCCGATGCCGAATCGCTCGACCTGTTGGTCGCGCAGCTGGAGCAGGGCAAGCTCATGAAGCGCACGGTTGCGCTGGCCACCGGTGCGGTGCGGCTGGCCGAAGCCAGGGCGCCGGACGAGCTGACGGTGAACGACACCGAGCTCACCAACACGTTCGGCCCGGAGTACCGCATGCTGTTGATCGGTGCGGGGCAGCTCGCCGAATACCTGGCGACGATGGCCAAGTTCAGTGGTTTTGCGGTGACGCTGTGCGACCCGCGCGCGGAGTACCGCACGGCGTGGTCGGTGCCCGGCGTGCACATCACGACGGAGATGCCTGACGACGCGGTGCTGGCGTTCAAGCCGGACCGTCGCAGCTGTGTGGTGGCGCTCACGCACGATCCGAAGCTGGACGACCTGGCGTTGCTGGAGGCGTTGCAGAGCGAGGCCTTCTACGTCGGCGCCATCGGTTCGCGCCGCAATGCAGACGCGCGGCGCGACCGGATGATCGAGCACTTCGAGCAGACGGACGAATCCCTTGCACGGTTGCGTGGGCCGATCGGCATCTACATCGGCAGCAAGACGCCGCCTGAGATCGCGGTGAGCGTCATGGCGGAGATTCTGGCTGTGAAGAACGCGGTGACGTTGCCGCGTGAGGTCGAGGTGGCTCGGGCCAAGGAGATGCAGCAGCTGTTGCCTAGCTGAGTTTTTTGGGTTGTTGTTTGGGGCGCATTTGTTCAGGGCGCGTGCACAGGCCGCCGGGTACTCCCCTCCGCGAATGTCCCCCGCTTCGCTCCTCCTTTATTTCGCTGCGGGGAGTACCCGACGCCCTGTGCACTTGGGCACGCTCTGTGTGATCGCGCGATCAACGACCGCGGCTTACAACGCTCACGTCGATGGGGTGCTCCCCGCAGCGAAATAAAGGAGGAGGGCGAAGCCCGGGGGACATTCGCGGAGCAAGGCACCCCGTCGGCGTGAGCGTCGCCCTGAACAGCAGCGCCACCAAGCAGCAGCAGCCGCAAAAAATCAGCTCGACTTAGCCTCAGGCGGCACATCGCCCCCCTTCTGCCGCTCCCGAAAGAGGGCCGCACGCATCAGAAAAATGGTGGTGATCGGGGCGGTGAGGGCGATGAACAGCACGATCAACACCGCATGCAGGAACAGGCTGAAGCCCTGCACCGAAAAGTAGACGATGGTGGCAATGGTCATGCACCACACGCCCACCGTCGCACCCAGCGTGGGCGCATGAATGCGGCGAAAGAAGGTCGGCAGCCGCACCAGACCGAAGGACCCGATGGCTGCAAAAGCCGCGCCGAGCACCGCGAACACCGCCGTGATGATCTCCGCCCACAACGGCAACGGGCCCACGATGAAGTCGTTCATTCGATCACCTCCCCGCGCAACAAGAATTTGGCCATGGCCGTCGAGCTCACGAAGCCGAACAACGCGATCAGCAACGCCGCCTCGAAGTACACATTGCTCGCGTAGATGATGCCCAGCACCAGCATCATGAGCATGCCGTTGATGTACAGACAGTCCAGCGCCATCACGCGGTCTTGCGCCGTGGGGCCTATCAACAGGCGCGAGACCGCGCACAGCATGGCCACCGCCAGCAGGAACAACGCGAACTTCAAGGCCCAGAAAAGGATGGGTGTCATGACTCGAAGATCTCCATCAGAGGGCGTTCGTAGCGCTGTTTGATCATGGCGACGAAGGCGGCATCGTCGTCCAGGTCGAACACGTGGATCAGCAACGTGCTGCGGTCGAACGCCACTTCGCCCCAGGCCGTGCCGGGCGTGAGGCACATCACCATCGCGAGCACCGCCAGGCCGTTGGGGTCGCGCATGTCCAGCGGAATCTGCACGAACTTGGATTCGATGCGCGCGGTGCGCCGCGTGAGCAGCAGGCGCGCCACGTCGAACGCCGACTTCAGCATGTCGAAGGTGACGACGAACGACAAGCGCAGCGCCACGCCAGGCCGGCGCATGCGCACCGCCGCCGGGCGCAGGCCCTTGGTGAGCAAGGGCACGGCAATGGCCAGCACCACGGCCGACAGCAGCGTGACGGCCTCCAGCGACTGCTCGAGCAGGATCCACACCACGAACAGCGCAGCCGACAGCGGCGGAGAAGGCACCAGGCGCTTCATGGGGCCGTGCCCTCCTTCTTCACCGGGTTGGGCACCTGCTTCGCACCCAGCACCGCCTGACGGTACGCCGTGGGCGTCTTCAGGCCTTCGGCGGTGGCCTTGGCGTGCTGCATGACGGGCTCGGCCCACACGGTCAGCGCCACACAGGCGGCCAGCAGAGCGGCCACGGGCAGCACTTCGAGCGCGGGCAGCGAGGGCATGGTGGCGTGGGGCTGGGTCCAGAAGTGGCGAATGCCGGTGCGGCTCAGGGCAATGAGCGACAGAAAGCCCGAGACGATCAGCAGCGTCAGAAAGGTCCAGCCCGCGCTGCCGATGGCCGGCGCGTTCAGCAGGCCAGACAGCATCGCGAACTTGCCGACGAAGCCCGACAGCGGCGGCAGCCCCGCCAGCAACAGCGTGCAGCCCATGAAGCTCAGGCCCAGGAAGGCGACGCCGGCGGGAATGGCGCGGCCGTAGAGCGCCTGGGCTTCGTCGTCGAGGTTCACGTCGGACAGCACGCGCAGGTCTTCGGTGAGGTACGGCGCATTGCCCGCGGCCTCGTGCGGCGCCACGCTCATGCCCGCGTTGCGCCAGCGCTCGATCATGTCGGTCAGCAAGAAGAAGGCGCTCACCGCGACCGTGGAGCTCAGCAGGTAGTACAGCGCGCCGGCCCACACGTCCGGCTGGCCAAGGCCGACCGCCGCCAGCAGCGTGCCCGCGGACACCAGCACGCTGAAGCCCGCCAGGTTGGACAGCCGCTGCGTGCCCACGATGCCGATGGCGCCCACGAACAACGTGGCCAGCCCGATGCCCACCAGCGCTACCTGCCCGAAGGCGGCCGAGGCGCCGGTGTCGGGCGCGAACAGCACCGTCCACAGCCGCAGGATCGTGTAGATACCGAGCTTGGTGAGCAGCGCAAACACCGCGCCCACCGGCGACACCGACGCGCTGTACGCCGGCACCAGCCAGAAGTTGAGCGGCCACGCGCCCGCCTTGGCGAAGAACGCCGTGGCCAGGATGGCCGCGGCCGCATGCACCAGGCCGCGGTCGCCCGGCGCCAGCTCGGCGATGCGCACGCCCAGGTCGGCCATGTTCAGCGTGCCGGTCACGCCGTAGAGGATGGCCGCGCCGATGAGAAACAGCGACGACGCCGCCAGGTTGATCGCGATGTAGTGCAGCCCCGCCTGCACCCGCAGCCGGCCCGAGCCGTGCAGCAGCAGGCCGTAGGAGGCCGCGAGCATCACCTCGAAGAAGACGAACAGGTTGAACAGGTCACCCGTGAGAAACGCGCCGTTCAGGCCCATCAGCTGCAGTTGCAGCAAGGGATGAAAGTGCACGCCCGCGCGGTCCCAGCGGGAGGTGGAGTAGATCGACGCCGCGAAGGCGATGACGCCGGTGAGCGCCACCATCATGGTGGAGAGCCGGTCGGCCACCAGCACGATGCCGAAGGGCGCGCGCCAGTTGCCAGGCAGGTACACGCCGATGGAGCCGGGCCCGCCGCCGGTGTCGGCCGCGTTCACCCAGCGCAGCAGCGCCAGCGCGGCCAGCAGGCCGACAAGGCCCGAGACCACGCTCAGGAAAGACTTGGTACGCCGACGGTTCTCGCCCAGCAGCAGCATGAGCGCGGCCGTGAGCATGGGCACGAGGATGGGCACGGCCACCAGGTGCGGCATGCTGAACTCAAGGAACTCGTCAAGGAGGTGGAAGATTTCGTTCACTCGGCCTCCTGCCGTTCTTCACCGTCCACGTGGTCGGTGCCGGTGAGGCCGCGCGAGGCGAGCATCACCACGAGGAACAGCGCCGTCATGGCAAAGCCGATCACGATGGCCGTCAGCACCAGGGCCTGGGGCATCGGGTCGGCCGTGTTGGCCAGCGTGGCCTGGAAGCCCTTGATGAGCACCGGCTCGCTGTCGACCTTGAGCCGCCCCATGCTGAAGATGAACAGGTTCACCGCGTAGGAGATGAGCGTCAGGCCCATGATGACCTGGAAGGTGCGCGGGCGCAGCAGCATGTACACGCCCGAGCCGGTGAGCACGCCGATGGCGAGTGCGAGCACGATTTCCATCAGTGCGCTCCCCGCGCGCCTTCGGCCGCGGCCAAGGCTTCTTTTTCGGCCTGCTCGTCGGCCCAACGGTGGCTTCGCACGGACTGGTGGGCCAGCGCGGTCAGTATCAGCATGGTGGCGCCGAGCACCAGCGCGAACACGCCGATGTCGAAGAAGAGCGCGCTGGGCACGTGCACCTCGCCCAGGACGGGCAGGTGCAGGTGCGCGGTGTGCGTGGTCAGGAAGGGGTAGCCGAACACCACCGCGCCGCCGCCCGTGCACAGCGCCAGCAGCAGGCCGATGGCGATCCAGCGGCGCGGGTAGATGCGCAGATGCTCTTCCACCCACTCCGTGCCCGACACGATGAACTGCAGCACCAGCGCGACCGACATCACCAGCCCGGCGACAAAGCCGCCGCCCGGCGCGTTGTGCCCGCGCATGAAGAAGTACACCGACACCAGCACCGCCAGCGGCAGCACCAGGCGCACCAGCACGGCCGGCACCATCAGGTAGCCGATGGCGGTGTCGGTGGCGCGGCGCGGGTTCAGCAGGTCGCTGCTGCCGTCGTCGACCTGCAGGCGCTGCTGCGTCGGCAGGGCCATCGACTCGATGGCGGGCCTGAAGCGCCGCAGCAGCGCATACACCGTGAGCGCCACGATGCCCAGCACGGTGATTTCGCCGAAGGTGTCGAAGCCGCGGAAGTCGACCAGCATCACGTTGACCACGTTGGTGCCGCCGCCCTCGGTGAGCGCGCGCTCCAGAAAGAAGGGCGAAATGCTCTGCGGGAAGGTGCGCGTCATCATGGCCCAGGCCAGCGCCGCCATGCCGCCGCCGGCGATGGTGGCCACCAGCAAGTCGCGCCCGCGCCGGCCCCAGGGGCGCAGCCGCGCGCGCGCGGGTTGAATCACGTCCTTGCTGCGCATCGGCAGCCAGCGCAGCCCCAGCAAGATCAGCACGGTGGTCACGGCCTCCACCACCAGCTGCGTCAGCGCCAGGTCGGGCGCGGAAAACCAGATGTAGGTAACGCAGGACACCAGTCCCGCAGCCGATGCCAGCATGAGCGCGGCAAGACGGTGGAACTTGGCCTGCCAGGCGGCGGCCAGCGCGCAGGTGCCGCCGATGACCCAGGTCATGGCGAACATGGGCGAGAAGGGCAGCAGCTCGCGCGTGCCGGGCGCGGCGGGCGTCGCCCACAGCGACGCGGCGGCGCCCGCCACGGCCACCACCACCAGCAGCAGCAACTGCCACTGCATGCGGCGCGTGCCGAACAGGCGGCGGCTGCGCCGGCCGGCTTCGCTCAGCAGCGCGAGCAGGTGCTCGAAGATGACCTGCCCGTCGAAGCGGTGCAGCAGCGGCGTGTTTTCAAGGCCGCCCTGTGCGCGCTGCCGACGCTGCAGCAGGTACAGCACACCGCCGCCCACCAGCGCCACGAAGCTCATCACCAGCGGCAGGTTGAAGCCGTGCCACACGGCCAGGCTGTACTCGGGCAGCACGCCGCCCACCACCGGCGCGGCCGCGGCCGCCAGCATGGGGCCGACCGACCAGGCCGGGGCCACGCCCACCACCAGGCACAGCAGCACCAGCAGCTCGACCGGCACGCGCATCCAGTGCGGCGGCTCGTGCGGGTGCTTGGGCACGTCGTTGCCGCAGGGTGGGCCGAAGAACACGTCGAACACAAAGCGCGCCGAATACGCCACGCTGAAGATGCCCGCGATGGTGGCAATCACCGGCAGGCTGAAGTCGACCCACGGCGTGGCCTGGATGAACACCGTCTCGGCGAAGAACATTTCCTTCGATAGAAAACCGTTGAGCAGCGGCACGCCGGCCATCGAGGCGCTGGCGATGATGGCCAGCGTGCCCGTGATGGGCATCAGCCGCATCAGGCCGCTGAGCTTGCGGATGTCGCGCGTGCCGGTCTCGTGGTCGATGATGCCGGCCGCCATGAACAGCGAGGCCTTGAAGGTCGCGTGGTTCATTACGTGGAACACCGCCGCCACCGCCGCCAGCGGGCTGTTCAGCCCGAGCAGCAGCGTGATGAGGCCCAGGTGCGAGATGGTCGAGTAGGCCAGCAGCGCCTTCAGGTCGCGCTGGAACATGGCCGCGAAACCGCCCAGCAGCAGCGTGATGGCACCCGCCCCGCCCACCAGCCAGAACCATTGCTCGGTGCCCGAGAGCACCGGCCACAGCCGCGCCATCAGGAACACGCCCAGCTTCACCATGGTGGCCGAGTGCAGGTAGGCCGACACCGGCGTGGGCGCGGCCATGGCGCGCGGCAGCCAGAAGTGGAACGGGAACTGCGCGCTCTTGGTGAAGGCGCCCAGCAGCACCAGCACCAGCACCACCGGGTACAGCGCATGCGCGCGAATGAGGTCCCCCGAGGCCAGCACCACGTCTAGCTCGTAGCTGCCCACGATGCGCCCCAGCACCAGCACGCCGGCCAGCAGGCACAGCCCGCCCGCCCCGGTGACGGTGAGCGCCATGCGCGCGCCGCGCCGCGCGTCGCGGCGGTGGTGCCAGTAGCCGATCAGCAAGAACGAGAAGAGGCTGGTGAGTTCCCAGAACAGCACCATCTGAACCAGGTTGCCCGACAGCACCACGCCCATCATCGCGCCCATGAACGCGAGAAAGAACGAGAAGAAGCGCGGCACGGGGTCGGAGGCCGACATGTAGTAGCGCGCATACAGCACCACCAGCGCGCCGATGCCCAGCACCAGCATGCAGAACAGCCATGCGAAGCCGTCCATGCGAAACACCAGGTTCAGGCCCAGCGCGGGCAGCCATTCGATTTCCTGGCGCAGCACATTGCCGTGGGCAATCTGCGGAAAGAACCATGCGGTCTGAATCGCGCAGCCCAGCGCGACCAGCCCCGCGAGGGTCGACTCCCTGTTGCGCGCGTTGGAGGGCATCAACGCGGCCAGCACGCTGGCGATAAAGGGGAGTGCGACGAGAAAGACCAGGGGCATTGGGGTTGATTCTATCGGCGCCCCTATGGAAGCCCTTATCTATAACCGTAAGACATAAGGCTGTTTCTCGGGCATTCAGGCCGCGAAGGCCTGCACGGTGCGAATGCCCAGCCAGGTGCAGCAAAGCGAGCCGCCGAGGTGGGCCGCGGCCGTGAGCATCGCCACGCCCACGCGGCCTTCGAGCAGCATGGTCATGACCTCGGCCGAGAAGCTGGAGAAGGTGGTGAGGCCGCCCAGAAAGCCGGTCACCAGCGCAAGCCGCCAGACCGGGTCGAGGTCCGGCAGCAGCTGAAAGGCGGCAATGGCCACGCCGATGAGGTAGCCGCCGATCAGGTTGGCGGCCAGCGTGCCCCAGGGCATGAGGCCGCCCGCGCCGAACCAGATGGCCAGGCCCCAGCGGGCCAGGGCGCCGATGGAGGCGCCGACGCAGATCGCAACAATCGGAAGCAGCATGCCCCGATTGTCAGGGCGCCATCTGCTGCGGCAGCCACGTCACCAGTTGCGGCACAAAGTAGATGATGAGCACCGCCGCCACCATCAGGAAGAACATCGGCAGCGTCACCCGCGCGATGTAGAGCAGGTCCCGCCCGGTCATGCCTTGCAGCACGAACAGGTTGAAGCCCACTGGCGGCGTGATCTGCGCCATCTCGACCACCAGCACGATGAAGATGCCGAACCACACCGGGTCGATGCCCGCCGCGGTGACGGTCGGCATGATCACGCCCATGGTCAGCACCACCATCGAGATGCCGTCCAGGAAGCAGCCCAGCACCACGTAGAAGGCGGCCAGCATCAGGATGAGCTGGAACTTCGACAGGCCGAGCGAGCCGATCCATTCGGCCAGGTGCCGCGGCAGGCCGATGTAGCCCATGGCCAGCGTGAGAAAGGCCGCGCCCGCGAGGATCAGCGCCATCATGCAATACAGGCGCGTGGCGCCCAGCAGTGCTTCCCTGAAGCTTTGCCAGGTCAGCGAACCCTGCACGCCCGAGATGACCATGGCGCCCACCACACCCACCGCCGCAGCCTCCGTCGCGGTGGCAACGCCCGCGTAGATGGAGCCCAGCACCGACAGGATGAGCAGCGCCACCGGAATCAGCGACATCGAGGCCTTGAGCTTTTCCACGAATGGCAGCTTGGCGTCTGCCGGCGGCACCTTGTCGGGATTGCGCAGCGCCCAGAACACGATGTAGCCCGAAAACAGCACCGCCAGCAGGATGCCCGGAATGACGCCCGCGATGAACAGCCGCGCAATCGACACGTCCGCGCTCACCCCGTAGACGATCATGATGATCGACGGTGGAATCAACAGCCCGAGCGTGCCGGCCCCGGCCAGCGTGCCGATGACCATGTCGTCCGGGTAGCCGCGGCGCTTGAGCTCGGGCAGGCTCATCTTGCCGATGGTGGCGCAGGTGGCCGCACTCGACCCCGACACCGCGGCAAACACCGCGCAGCCCACCACGTTGGTGTGCAGCAGGCGGCCCGGCAGGCTTTGCATCCACGGCGCGAGGCCTTTGAACATGTCCTGCGAGAGCCGCGTTCGAAACAGGATTTCGCCCATCCACACGAACAGCGGCAACGCGGTGAGCGTCCAGCTGGAGGCCGACCCCCAGATGGTCACGGCCATGGCGTCCCCGGCGGCGCGGGACGAGAAGATCTGCATGGCGATCCAGGCCACGCCCGAGAGCGTGAGGCCGATCCACACGCCGCTGCCCAGAATGAGAAACAGCGCGGCGATCAGCAGGCCGGCGATGGCGATGTCACTCATGGCGAAGCGCCTCCGTTTCGGGGGCCTTGGCCGGGCGGCCGCGCCACTCGATCACGAATTCGTCCAGCGATGCGATGGCGAAGACGACGGTGCCCAGCGCCATCGACAGCTGCGGTATCCACAGCGGCGTGGCGTCGTTGCCGGTGGAAATGTCGTGATAGTCGAGCGATTGCCAGACCAGCCGAATGCTGTACCAGGCGAAGAGCATCGCGAGCAATGCCGCCGCGCCCATCGCCCAGCGTTCGAGCCAACGCTGCGCCGCGAGAGGCAGGCGCTGCAGTACCAGCGTCACGCGGATGTGCTCGCCGCGCTTGAGCGTGTGCGACAGCGCCAGGAAACCCGCGCCGGCCATCAGGTAGCCCGCGTAGGCATCGATGCCCGGAATGTTGAAGTGAAGCTGCCGGCCGATGATGGACAGCAGCACCATCACCAGCAGGCCGATCATGGAAAGCGCCGCCAATGCGGCGGCGCCCATGTAGAGAAGATCAAGCGTCTTGCGCATCGGGTGCAGTTCGAGTCCGCCTCACATCTTCTTGTAGGCGTCGACCACGGCCTGGCCTTCGGGGCCGGCCTTTTCGGTCCACTCCTTGATCATGGTGTCGCCGACCTTCTTCATGTCGGCCTTCAGTTGCGCGGAGGGCACGTGCACCGTCATGCCGTTCTTCTTGAGCAGTTCCAGGTACTCGACGTTCTTTTTCTTCGACAGGTCCCAGCCGCGCTTTTCGGCGTCTGCCGCGGCCTTGAGCACCGCGTCTTGCGTGGGCTTGTCGAGCGCGTCGAAGGCCTTCTTGTTCATGAGGATCGCGTTCTTCGGCAGCCAGGCCTGGGTGTCGTAGAAGTTCTTGATGTATTCGTAGGTCTTGGTGTCGTAGCCGGTGGAGCCCGAGGACATGTACGACTCGATCACGCCGGTGGCCATGGCCTGCGACAGCTCGGCCTGCTGCACCGTGACGGGCTGCGCGCCCACAAGCTCGCCGATGCGCGCGGTGGCCGGGCTGTAGGCGCGCCACTTCACGCCCTTGAGGTCGGCGGCCGAGGCAATTTCCTTCTTCACGAAGATGCCTTGCGGCGGCCACGCCACCGTGTAGAGCAGCACGATGCCTTGCTCGGCCAGCTTCTTCTCGAGCACCGGCTTTTGCGCCTGGTAGAGCTTCCAGGCGGCGTCGTAGCTGTCGGCCAGGAAGGGGATGCCGTCGGCACCGAACATCTGCCATTCGTTCTGGTAGTTCACCAGCAGGATCTCGCCCAACTGGGCCTGGCCGCCTTGCACGGCGCGCTTGATCTCGGGCGCCTTGAACAGCGAGGCATTGGAATGCACCGTGATCTTGAGCTTGCCGCCGCTGCCCTTGTCCACGTCGCTGGCGAACTGGGTGATGTTCTCCGTGTGGAAGTTGCTCGCCGGGTAGGCGGTGGGCAGGTCCCACTTGGTCTGCGCGAAGGCGGCGGTGCCGAGGGTCAGGCCAATGAGGGCAATGCCGAACTTGTGATTCATGAGTGCTCCGGAACGTATGAAAGTGAAAGCGAAAAAGAGCATACGTGCAAATTCCGGGCCATCGGTGAGGCATTTCCCTGCCTTGGTGCACGCAGGAAAAAGCCGCCCGAAGGCGGCTTTGCTTGGCATGGGGGCGGCCAGGGGCTCAGGGCTTGGCGGCCTTGGCCGGCTTGCTCGTCTTGGCTTCGGCCGGTGTTGCGCCGCCGAAGGCCTTGCCGTTGACCGTGAGGCCTTCGGCCGACAGCTTCTCGGCCTTCTTTTCCTTCACGCCCTTCACGCGCTGCATGAAGTCGGGCCAGTCCTTGAACTCGCCTTCCTTGCGCGCGTCGAGGATGCGCTTGGACATCGACGGGCCCACGCCCTTGATGCCATCGAGGTCGGCCGCGGTGCCTTTGTTGACGTCGACCGCGGCAAACGAGGCCATTGCGACCAGCATGGCCGTGGCGGCCAGCAACTTCTTGAAGATCATTTCTTACTCCCTGATTGTTGATATGACTGACAGCCGACAGGAACGTCGGCCCGCGCTCAACGGAGGCAGGAAGAGGGGCGTTGACGCGCGAAAGCATTGCCTGCCTTCGCGTGACCATTGTTCAAAAAAGTGATCAGAGTTCTTCGACGCGGCGCGGCGGATAGCTGTCCCACGCCTGGCAGCCGGGGCAGTGCCAGAAGTACTGGTGCGCCTCGAAGCCGCAGGCCGCGCAGCGGTAGCGCATGAGCGGGCGCGTGGCCTGGTCGAGCGCGCGTTGCACCTGGGGGTGGAACTGCTCGTGCTCGAAGCGCTCGCCGGCCAGCCAGCGCGACGCCGCCACCAGCGAGGGCTGCTGCGCAAGGTGCGCGATGTAGCCGTCGCGTGGCGTGGGCTGCGGGTCTTGCGCGCTGGCGCTGGGCGTGCCGCCGAGCGCGATCATCGATTCGAGCACGTCGATGGAGGGCGACTCCACATAGCGACGCTGCAGCAACGCGAGCGCATCGGCTTCCCGGTGCGCGGCCACCGCGGCCTGCTGCAGGGCCGAGGCGTAGAGCGGCAGCGCGAGCGGCGCGGTGTCGCTCAGCGCCGCCAGCGTGTCGAACGCGCCGGCCGCGTTGCCGCTGCGCAGTTGCAGGTTGGCCGTGTCGATGGCGGGGCGCGGTGCCTGCGGCGCCAGCGCGACGGCCGCGGCCAGCAGCTTTGCGGCACCGGGCAGCTCGCCGGAGGCCACATGTTCGGTGGCCTGCTCGCACAGGTGGTGCGCGCGGCGCGTGCTGTAGCTGGCCTGGTCGGACTCGTCGAGCTTGCGCGCCACGTCGGCGGCCTGAGACCACTCGCGCGAGCGCTCGTAGATGGCCAGCAGCGACAGCCGCGCCTCGTTCTCGTAGCGCGTGCCTTCGAGTTTTTGCAGCGCGGCTTCGGCGCGGTCGAGCAGGCCGGCGCGCAAGAAGTCTTGGGCCAGCGCGTGCTGGGCGCGCTCGCGGTCGCTGCGGCTCAGGTCACCGCGGCCGAGCAGGTGCTCGTGCACGCGCACCGCGCGCTGGTACTCGCCGCGGCGGCGAAACAGGTTGCCGAGCGCAAAGTGCAGCTCCTGCGTGTCGGGGTCGTTCTGCACCGCCTCGATGAAGGCGTCGATGGCCTGATCCTGCTGCTCGTTGAGCAGAAAGTTCAGGCCGCGAAAGTAGGCCTTGGGCGCCTGGCGGTTCTCCAGCTTGAGTTGCCGGATGTCGAAGCGCGATGCGAGCCAGCCCAGCACAAAGGCGACGGGCAGGCTGATCAGCAGCCAGCTGGGATCAAAGTCCATGTTGACGTACGGCGGGGAGGTCGGTGGCGGAGAGCGCGGCGGCTGTTGGCGCTGCGGCGGTGGTCGGCATCGGTGTCTGGGCTTCGGCGGCGGCGGGCATCTGTGCCGCGGCGGCGCGGTGTTTCCACCAGCCGGGCAGCATGCCCAGCGCACCCACCACCAGCCCGCCGGCAAATGCCGCAAGCACGACCAGCACCAGCGGCGCGCGCCAGTAGGTGCCGAAAAAGAAGTACACGGTCGCGTCTTGCTGGTTGTTCAGCGCGAAAGCGAAGAGCGTAAAAAAAATGGCTGCCTTGAGCAGCCACAGGAGGTATTTCATAGCCGTTCCCGTTGCGGGAGGCATTCTACGTTTGCAGGCATTTCGCTCGCCTGTGCATCAGGCGCTCGAGGCCTTGGACGCCTTGGCGGCCCTGGCTTCCTTGCTGGCGTCGAGCTCCGCCGTCTTGGCGTCCACGGCCTCGCGCAGTGCCTTGCCTGGCTTGAAGTGCGGCACCCGCTTTTCGGGAATCTGCACGCTCTCGCCCGAACGCGGATTACGCCCGATGCGCGGCGGACGCCGGTTGACCGAGAAGCTGCCGAAGCCACGGATCTCGATGCGGTGTCCGCGCACCAACGCGTCGCTCATCGCGTCGAGGATGGTCTTGACGGCGTATTCCGCATCACGGTGCGTGAGCTGCGCAAAGCGCGCTGCAAGTTCTTCGACAAGGTCTGAGCGGGTCATGGGCCAAACAAAAACGTGGACGAAAAAAAAGACAGAGCGGCCCCGGGAGGGCCTGCTCTGTCTTCGGACTCAGCTTATTTGCTGTCGCTGTTGTCGAGCTTGGCGCGCAGCAGGGCGCCCAGGCTGGTCGTGCCCGCGTTTTCGCGTGCCGACTGCTGGCTCAGGTTGGCCATGGCGCCTTGTTCGTCGACCATGTCCTTCTGCTTGATCGACAGCTGGATGTTGCGGGTCTTGCGATCCACGTTCACGACGATGGCGGTGACTTCGTCGCCTTCCTTCAGCACGTTGCGGGCATCTTCGACGCGGTCGCGCGAGATTTCCGAAGCGCGCAGGTAGCCGAGGATGTCCTCGCCCAGGTCGATTTCAGCGCCGCGGGCGTCCACGGTCTTGACCTTGCCGGTCACGATCTGGCCCTTGTCGTTCACGGTGGTGAACGTGGTGAACGGATCGCTGTCGAGTTGCTTGATGCCCAGCGAGATGCGTTCGCGGTCCACATCCACGGCCAGCACGAGCGCTTCGACTTCCTGGCCCTTCTTGTAGTTGCGAACGGCGGTTTCGCCGGCTTCGTTCCACGAGAGGTCCGACAGGTGAACCAGGCCGTCGATGCCGGCAGCCAGACCCACGAACACGCCGAAGTCGGTGATCGACTTGATCGGGCCCTTGACGCGGTCACCACGCTTCGTGTTTTGAGCGAACTCTTGCCACGGGTTGGCCTTGCACTGCTTCATGCCCAGGCTGATGCGGCGCTTGTCTTCGTCGATTTCCAGAACCATGACTTCGACTTCGTCGCCCAGCGAGACGATCTTGTTCGGAGCGATGTTCTTGTTGGTCCAGTCCATTTCGGAGACGTGCACCAGGCCTTCGATGCCGGGTTCGAGTTCGACGAACGCGCCGTAGTCGGCAATGTTCGTGACCTTGCCGAACAGGCGGGTCGATTGCGGGTAGCGGCGCGAAACGCCCATCCACGGGTCGTCGCCCATTTGCTTCAGACCCAGCGAGACACGGTTCTTTTCGGTGTCGAACTTGAGGATCTTGGCGGTGATTTCCTGGCCGGCCTGAACGACTTCGCTCGGGTGGCGAACACGGCGCCATGCCATGTCGGTGATGTGCAGCAGGCCGTCGATGCCGCCGAGGTCCACGAACGCACCGTATTCGGTGATGTTCTTGACCACGCCGCGCACAACAGCGCCTTCCTTCAGGGTTTCCATCAGCTTGGCGCGTTCTTCGCCCATGCTGGCTTCGACCACGGCACGGCGCGACAGCACGACGTTGTTGCGCTTGCGGTCGAGCTTGATGACCTTGAATTCGAGGGTCTTGTTCTCGTACGGGGTCAGGTCCTTGATGGGACGCGTGTCGATCAGCGAGCCCGGCAGGAATGCGCGGATGCCGTTGACCAGAACGGTCAGGCCGCCCTTGACCTTGCCGCTGGTGGTGCCGGTGACGAAGTCGCCGGATTCCAGGGCCTTCTCCAGGGCGAGCCACGAAGCCAGACGCTTGGCGGTGTCGCGCGAGAGGATGGTGTCGCCGTAGCCGTTTTCAACGCTGCCGATGGCAACGGAAACGAAATCGCCGGCCTGGACTTCGAGTTCGCCCTTGTCGTTCTTGAACTCTTCGATCGGCACATACGCTTCGGACTTCAGACCGGCGTTGACGACGACGTGGTTGTGTTCGACACGCACGACTTCGGCCGTGATGACCTCGCCGGTGCGCATTTCGGAACGCTTCAGGGACTCTTCGAACAGGTCGGCAAAAGATTCAGACATTTATGGTTCCTTCCGTCAGGCAGTGTTGGCAGGCGCTCTTGCAAAATTGCGTGCGGCTGCTGTGGGTCTGTAGACGGCGGTTTTTTGGGCGTGAGCCCGGGTTCGTTGAACAACCAGCAGGCCGGTGCGCTGTCGCGCGAAGAGAGCCTGCGGGAGCGGTATGCGCCCCCTGAACATCTGGCGATATTCCGTTGGGCGCCAGCCTTTCAAGCGGACTTGAAAGGCTGTACTTGTTGCCACCACTCCAACACCTGGTCGATCGATTGCTCGATGGAAAGCTGGGAGTTGTCGAGGTGGCGAGCGTCTTGCGCCGGCTTCAGAGGGGCGACGCTGCGGGATGAGTCCCGGGCGTCACGTGCTTCCAAGTCGGAGCGAAGACTGTCGAGTGTAGTCGAAATACCCTTTGAAATCAACTGCTTATGGCGCCGGTCGGCGCGCTGCGCGGCGCTGGCGGTCAGGAACACCTTGAGCTTGGCGTCGGGGAAGATCACCGTGCCCATGTCGCGGCCGTCGGCCACCAGACCGGGCAGCTCGCGAAAGCGCTGCTGCAGCGCCAGCAGCGCGGCCCGCACGGCCGGCAGGGCGGACACGCGCGAGGCGTCCATGCCGGCAGCTTCGGTGCGGATGTCTTCGCTGACGTCCTCGCCGCCGAGCAGCACCTGGCCCTGCCTGAACTGCAGGGGCAGGGCGGCCGCGAGGGCTGCGATCTGCGCCTCGTGCTGCAGCTCGGCGCTCAGGCCGGCGCGCCGCATGGCCAGACCGGTGACGCGGTACAGCGAGCCGGAGTCGAGATAGTGGTAGCCCAGCAGGCGGGCCACTTCGGAGGCGAGCGTGCCTTTGCCGGAGGCGGTGGGGCCGTCGATGCAGATCACCGGCAGCTCGGCGGCCTCGGCCACCGAGAACAGGGTCTCGAAGTAGTCGGGGAAGGTCTTGGCGACGCAGTGCGGGTCGAGAATGCGCACCGGCACCCCGGCCGGGTTGAACGCCGCCAGCGAGAAGCACATGGCCACGCGATGGTCGTCGTAGGTGTGGATGCTCGCGGGGCGCCAGCCGGCCTGCGCCAGCGGGTGCACGCGAATGAAGTCGGGCCCGGCCTCCACGGTGGCGCCGAGCTTGCGCAGCTCGTTGGCCATGGCGTCGATGCGGTCGGTTTCCTTCACGCGCCAGCTCGCGATGTTGCGCAGCGTGGTCGGGCCGTCGGCGTACAGCGCCATCACGGCCAGCGTCATGGCGGCGTCGGGAATGTGGTTGGCGTCCAGGTCGATCGCCTTCAGCGGCCAGGCGCCGCGGCGCACTTCGAGCCAGTTGGGCCCGCTGTCGACCCGCGCGCCCATCTGGCGGGCCGCGTCGATGAAGCGGATGTCGCCCTGGATCGAATCTGCGCCCACGCCTTCGATGCGGATGCCATCTTTGCCCGGCATGCCCGCCGCAATTGCGCCAAGCGCAATGAAATAGCTGGCGGAGGAGGCATCTGCCTCCACGTGGATGTCGCCCGGCGAGCTGTAGCGGCTGCCGGCCGGAATGGTGAAGCGCTCCCAGCCGTCGCGCCGCACCTGGATGCCGAAGCGCGCCAGCAGGTTCAGCGTGATCTCGATGTACGGCTTGGAAATGAGCTCGCCGACCACCTCGATCACGATGTCGTTGGTCGCGGCCAGCGGCAGCGCGAGCAGCAGCGCGGTCAGGAACTGGCTCGACACGTCGCCGCGCACGCGGATCGGTGCATCGAGCGCCAGTTCGCGGTGCGGCACCGGGTGGATGCGCAGCGGCGGGTAGCTGGGGTTGCCAAGGTAGTCGATGCGGCAGCCGAGCTGCGTCAGCGCATCGACGAGGTCGCCGATCGGCCGCTCGTGCATGCGCGGCACGCCGCTGAGCTCGAACTCGCCGCCCAGCAGCGACAGCGCCGCCGTCAGCGGGCGCATGGCGGTGCCGGCGTTGCCCAGGAACAGCGGCAGCAGCGCTGGGTTGGGCTTCAACTGACCGCCCAGGCCGGTGATGCGCACGGTGTTGCCGTCCGGGGCGATGCCGCAGCCGAGCGCGCGCAGGGCGTCGAGCATCACGCGCGTGTCGTCGGAGTCGAGCAGGTCGTGGATGGTGGTGGTGCCGCTCGCCAGCGCGGCCAGCAGCAGCACGCGGTTGGAGATGCTCTTGGAGCCCGGCAGGCGCACCGTGCCGGCGGCGCCCGCGAGCGGGGGCAGGTCGAGGAAGGCCGTCGAGAACATGTCAGTTGTCCTGTTGCTGCGACAAGGTGCCGCTGGCGGGCTTCCAGGCCGCGCGGGTCTTGCTGGCGGCGGCGATGGCTTGCTCCAGCGCCTGCAGGTCGCCCGCGGTCATCAAGGCCTCGAGGTCTTCCAGCGCCTTGCGGAAGGCCTGCGATTGTTCGAGCACCTGCGCGCGGTTGGCCAGCAGCACGTCGCGCCACATGACGGGGTCGCTTGCGGCAATGCGCGAGAAGTCGCGAAAGCCCGGCCCCGCGAGGCTCAGGAAGCGGTCGCCCTGCGGCTGCGCGGCAATCGCGTTGGTGTACGCAAAGGCCAGCAGATGCGGCAGGTGGCTCACGGCGGCGAAGGCGGCGTCGTGCTCCTCGTGCGTCATCGTGAGCACATGCGCGCCGATGCCGCTCCACACCTGCGTGGCCCGCTGCACGTTGGAGCGCAGCGTGGCCTTGACGGGGGTCAGCACCACCTGGCGGCCCGTGAAGAGCGAAGCTTCGGCGTGCTCGATGCCCGACAGCTCCTTGCCCGCGATCGGGTGGGCCGGCACGAAGCTGGAGAACTGCTTCTGCAGGCCGTTGCGTGCCGCCTCGATCACGTCGCCCTTGGTCGAGCCCACGTCCATCACCAGCGTGTCGGCCGAAATGCCGTGGCGCATGGCCTTGAAAGTGGCCTCCGACGCGGCCACCGGCACCGCCAGCAGCACGATGTCGGCGCCCGACACCGCTAGCAGCGCGGAAGGGGCCGCCACGTCGATCACGCCGAGCTGGCGCGCCCGCTCGGTCGTGGAGGGCGACTTGCTGTAGCCCACCACGCGTTTCACCAGCTTCGCACGCTTGAGCGCGAGCGCGAAAGAGCCGCCCATCAGGCCGCAGCCGATCAGTCCCAGTTGTTCGAACATGCTTGTGCGTGCCTGCCGCTCAGGCCTTGACGGGGTAGGCGCCCAGCACCTTGTAGAAAGCGCAGAGACCGCGCAGCTCGGCCAGCGCCGCGGCCACGTTGGGCTGCGACGGGTGGCCGTCGAGGTCGATGTAGAAGTAGTACTCCCACTGGCCGGTGCGCGCGGGGCGCGACTCGAAGCGCGTCATCGACACGTTGTTGGCCTTCAGCGGCACCAGCAGGTCGTGCACCGCACCGGGTCGGTTGGGCACCGAGACGATCAGGCTCGTGCAGTCACGGCCCGACGCCGGCGGCATGGCCAGCGTCTGCGGCAGGCAGATGACGGAAAAGCGGGTGCGGTTGTACGAATCGTCCTGAATGGCGTGCGCCACGATGTGCAGGCCGAAGCGGGTGGCGGCGCGTTCGCCGGCCAGTGCGGCCCAGGCGGGGTTGGTGGACGCGAGGCGGGCGCCTTCGGCGTTGCTCGACACGGCGCGCCGCTCGGCGTTGGGCAGGTGCTTGGACAGCCAGGTCTGGCACTGCGCCAGCGCCTGCGGATGCGCCAGCACGGCCTCGACGCCTTCGAGCGAGTTGCTGCTGCGCAGCAGATGGTGGCGAACCAGCAGGCTGACTTCGCCGACCACATGGGTGGGTGAGTGCAGGAACAGGTCGAGCGAGCGCGTCACCACGCCTTCGGTCGAGTTCTCCACCCCCACCACGCCGTACTGGGCGCTGCCCGCAGCGGTGGCGTGGAACACCTCGTCGAAGCTGGCGCAGTAGATCAGGTCGGCGGCGCCGCCGAAGTACTCGATGGCGGCTTGTTCGCAGAAGGTGCCTTCGGGGCCGAGCACGGCCACGCGTTGCGGCGACTCGAGCGCCAGGCAGGCCGACATGATTTCGCGCCAGATGGCCGCCACATGGAGGTCCTTGAGCGGACCGCCATTGCTCTTTTGCATCTTGTCGATGACTTGCGCCACGCGGTCGGGGCGAAAGAACGGGGAGCCCTCGCGTTTCTTCACCTCGCCGACCAGTTCGGCCACATGGGCCCGCTCGTTGAGCAGGCTCAGCAGACGCTGGTCGAGCGAGTCGATCTGCACGCGCAGATCGGACAGGCCTTCGGATTTATCGGCGGGGGAGGAAGGAGGTGTGGAGGCGGAATCGGTCATCGGTGCGAGCAACTGAGCGGGGGCACGCGACTAGGCGTGCGATCGCTCGAATTCTCGCATGTAGCCCACCAGCGCCTGCACCCCTTCCAGCGGCATGGCGTTGTAGATGCTGGCGCGCATGCCACCGACCGATTTGTGCCCCTTCAGTTGAAGCAGTTGCGCGTTGCGCGCGCCGGCCAGAAAGGCCTCGTTGCGCCCTTCGTCCGCCAGGAAGAACGGCACGTTCATTCGCGAGCGGCAAGCCGGGTCGATCCGGTTGGCGTAGAAGTCGGAGGCGTCGATGAAGTCATAGAGCAGCTTCGCCTTGGCGATGTTGCGTTGCTCCATGGCAGCCACGCCGGTCAGTTCGCCTTCCTTTTGCTGCAGCAGCCACTGGAAGGTGAGCCCCGCCATGTAGATGCCCCAGGTCGGCGGCGTGTTGTACATGGACTGGTTGTCGGCCACGGTCTTGTAGTTGAACGCGCTCGGGCAAATCTCGAGCGCGTGGCCCAGCAGGTCGTCGCGCACGACCACGATGGTCAGGCCGGCGGGGCCGAGGTTCTTCTGGGCGCCGCCGAAGGCCAGGCCCACGCGCGACCAGTCGACGCTGCGCGAGGCCACGTGCGAAGAGAAGTCGATGACCAGCGGCGCGTTGCTGCCCAGCGCCGCCAGGTCGGGCAGTTGCTGAAACTCGATGCCGTTGATGGTCTCGTTGGAGCACACATGCACGTATGCGGCGTCCTTGGAGAGCTGCCAGGTCGCGGGATCGGCCAGCCTGGTGTGCTGGTCGTCGGCATTACTTGCGACCACGCGCGCCGTGCAATAGCGCTGCGCTTCCTTGTGCGACTTGACGCTCCAGCTGCCGGTGATGACGAAGTCGGCGGTCTGGCCGCGCGACAGGTTCATCGGCACGATGGCGTTTTCGCCAAGGCCGCCACCCTGCATGAACAGGATGTGAAAATTTTTGGGGATGGCCAGCAGCGTGCGAATGTCGGCTTCGGCCTGGGTGCAGATCGCACCGAATTCCTTGCCGCGATGGCTCATTTCCATCACGCTCATGCCGCTGCCTTGCCAGTCGAGCATGTCGGCGGCGGCGCGTTGCAGCACCGCCTCCGGCATGGCAGCCGGACCGGCCGAAAAGTTGTAGGGGCGCTTGCCGGCCGGCGTCTGCTGCTGGGTCACGTTGGTCTTACTTCTTGGCGGGTGCCTTGGCGGGAGCCTTGGCAGCGGCGGGGGCTTCGGTGGGCGCACCCAGGGCCTTGGCGACGTTCTCGTCGAGTGCGCGCATCTTGGGTTCGATGGTGCCGCGCGTGTCGGTCACCAGCTTTTCCGTCAGTGCGGTCTGCATCTTCGGGTTCAGATCCTGGTACTTCTTGCTGAGGGGCGAGTTGATCCAGGCCAGCAGTTGCTTGAGTTCGTCTTCGCTGAAGTTCTGCTCGAGCAGCGGGGTCAGGGCGCCAGGGGCCAGTTGGATGGCCTTGTCGCGAACGATCGGGTAGGCGTCGTCGAAGTACTTCTTCAGCTCGGCGTCGGCCGCCTTGGCAGCGGCTTCACGCTTGGCTTCGGGCACTTGCGTCTGAAGGTACTGCGAACCCGCTTGTGCGATCGGAGCGCTCGACTGTTCCACCAGGCCGCGCGCCAGCGATTCGATGCCGGGGCGCTGAATGTCGATGAACTGCTTGATGAGCGTGGCCTTGTCCTGGGCCATGGCGGCTATCGAACTGCCAGCCAGGGCGACCGTCAGAAGTGCGAGTTTGATTTTTTTCACTGAGGATTCTCCGTTGAAGATGAGGATGCATCGTCCGCGTCAGGCTCTATTTCGCCGTTGGCGTCGTTTTCGACAATGCGTTGAAGACCGCTGAGTTTGGCGCCTTCGTCGAGACCGATAAGCGTAACGCCTTGCGTTGCGCGGCCCAGTTCGCGAATTTCGGCCACCCGGGTACGCACCAGCACACCCTTGTCGGTGATGAGCATGATCTCATCATCGGCATGAACGAGAGTGGCGGCCACGACCTTGCCGTTGCGCTCACTCTGTTGAATCGCGATCATGCCTTTGGTTCCGCGGCCGTGGCGCGTGTATTCGGTAATGCTTGTCCGTTTTCCGTAACCGTTCTCGGTGGCGGTGAGCACGCTCTGCTGCTCGTCTTCCGCCACCAGCATGGCGATCACGCCTTGCCCCGGGTCGAGCGACATGCCGCGCACGCCACGTGCATTGCGGCCCAGCGGGCGCACGTCTTCCTCGTCGAAACGCACGGCCTTGCCGCCGTCGCTGAAGAGCATCACGTCGTGCTTGCCGTCGGTCAGCGCCGCGCCGATCAGGTAGTCGCCCTCGTCGAGGTTCACGGCAATGATGCCGCCCTTGCGCGGGTTGTTGAACTCGTCCAGCGCGGTCTTCTTCACGGTGCCCATCGAGGTCGCCATGAACACATAGTGGTCGGCCGGGAAGACGCGCTTCTCGCCGGTCAGCGCGAGCACCACGTTGATCTTCTCGCCCTCCTGCAGCGGGAACATGTTCACGATGGGGCGCCCGCGCGAGCCGCGCGAGCCCGCGGGCACTTCCCACACCTTGAGCCAGTAGAGCCGGCCGCGGTTGGAGAAGCACAGGATGTAGTCGTGCGTGTTGGCAATGAAGAGCTGGTCGATCCAGTCGTCTTCCTTGGTGGCGGTGGCTTGCTTCCCGCGGCCGCCGCGCTTTTGCGCGCGGTACTCGCCCAGCGGCTGGCTCTTGATGTAGCCGCTGTGCGAGAGCGTCACCACCATGTCGGTGGGCGTGATCAGGTCTTCGGTCGAGAGATCGAAGGCGCTCTGCTCGACCTGGCTGCGGCGCGCGCCCAGCTTCGACTGGCCGAACTCCTGCTTGATGGTGCCGAGCTCTTCGCCAATGATGGTCGAGACGCGTTCGGGCTTGGACAGGATGTCCAGCAGGTCGTCGATCTCGGACATGACCTCGCGGTACTCGGCCACGATCTTGTCCTGTTCGAGGCCGGTGAGGCGCTGCAGGCGCATCTGCAGAATTTCCTGCGCTTGCGTTTCCGACAGGCGGTACAGGCCGTCGCCGCCCATGCCGTACTGGCGCTCCAGGCCTTCGGGGCGGTAGTCGTCCGCGTTGATCACGCCGCCGTCGGCGCGCGAGCGCGTGAGCATTTCGCGCACCAGCTTGCTGTCCCAGCTGCGGGTCATGAGTTCGGCCTTGGCCACGGGCGGCGTGGGCGACTCGCGGATGATTCGGATGAACTCGTCGATGTTGGCCAGCGCCACCGCCAGGCCTTCGAGCACGTGGCCGCGTTCGCGGGCCTTGCGCAGCGTGTAGACGGTGCGGCGCGTGACCACTTCGCGGCGGTGCTGCAAAAAGACCTGAATCAGGTCCTTCAGGTTGCACAGCTTGGGCTGGCCGTCGACCAGCGCCACCATGTTGATGCCGAAGGTGTCCTGCAGCTGCGTCTGCTTGTAGAGGTTGTTGAGCACCACCTCGGGCACTTCGCCGCGCTTGAGCTCGATCACCAGGCGCATGCCCGACTTGTCGGACTCGTCCTGGATGTGGCTGATGCCTTCGATCTTCTTCTCGTGCACCAGCTCGGCCATGCGCTCCTGCAGCGTCTTCTTGTTGACCTGGTAGGGGAGCTCGTCGACGATGATCGCCTGGCGCTGGCCGCGGTCGATGTCCTCGAAGTGGCACTTGGCGCGCATCACGACCTTGCCGCGCCCGGTGCGGTAGCCGTCCTTCACGCCGTTGATGCCGTAGATGATGCCGGCGGTGGGGAAGTCGGGCGCGGGCACGATCTCCATCAGTTCGTCGATGCTGGCCTCGGGGTTGCGCAGCAGGTGCAGACAGGCGTCCACCACTTCATTCAGGTTGTGCGGCGGAATATTGGTGGCCATGCCGACCGCAATACCGCCGGAGCCATTGACCAGCAAATTGGGCAGTTGGCTGGGCAACACCTTGGGCTCTTTTTCGGAGCCGTCGTAATTGTCCTGAAAGTCGACAGTTTCCTTGTCGATATCGGCCAGCATTTCATGCGCAATTTTGGCCAGCCGGATTTCCGTATAACGCATTGCGGCGGCATTGTCGCCATCGACCGACCCGAAGTTGCCCTGGCCGTCCACCAGCATGTGGCGCATGGAGAAGTCCTGGGCCAGGCGCACGATGGTGTCGTAGACCGACTGGTCCCCGTGCGGGTGGTACTTGCCGATGACGTCGCCCACGATACGGGCCGACTTCTTGTAAGGGCGGTTCCAGTCGTTGTTGAGCTCGTGCATCGCGAAGAGCACGCGGCGGTGCACCGGCTTGAGGCCGTCACGGGCATCGGGAAGCGCTCGGCCCACGATCACGCTCATGGCGTAATCGAGATAGCTGCTGCGCATTTCCTCTTCGAGACTGATGGGCAGGGTTTCTTTTGCGAAGGAGGTCATGGGCAAGGGGCTGGCGGCAGGAAGGCGAAATTTTACGCTGTGAGGGGTGTCGCAACGCCGCAACACAAGGCGCCTATTCCGCCTCCGTCCTACGCTTCAGGGGTGCGCTGCGGCCTGTTTGCCAAAGACCCTATGGCACAATCGCCTCAACGTTTTGGGTGGTGGTCACTTAAAGCGTCCTTGATTCGCAGCGCGGCTGCGGCTTTTTCCCCAAGAGGAGAACCATGAAGAAACTGAATAAAGTGGCGATGATGTTTGCAGTCGCTGCGCTCGCCACTGCCGCCGGCGCGCAGACCCGTGTCACCGCTGCGGACGGCGGTCCTACGATCGACAACTGGCAAAACGGCACTGGCGAACTGGTTTGGAAGAACGGCACCAATGAACTGTGCTGGCGCGATGCCAACTGGACGCCTGCTACCGCAGCCGCTGGTTGCGACGGCGCTCTGGTTCCTGCTGCTCCGGTTGCTGTTGCCCCCGCCCCTGGCGTGGTGCCTCCGGCTCCGCCAGCGCAAGTCGCCGCTTCGAAGGTTACCTTCGCTGCTGACGCCTTCTTCGACTTCGACAAGTCGGTTCTGAAGCCAGAAGGTCGCGCCAAGCTGACCGACTTGGTCGAGAAGATCCGTGGCGTCAACCTCGAAGTCATCATCGCTGTGGGCCATACCGACTCCATCGGTACGGACGCTTACAACCAGCGTCTGTCGGTGCGTCGCGCCGAAGCCGTCAAGGCCTTCCTGGTCTCGAAGGGCATCGAACGCAACCGCGTCTACACCGAAGGCAAGGGCGAGAAGCAGCCAGTGGCTGACAACCGCACCAAGGAAGGCCGCGCCAAGAACCGTCGCGTGGAAATCGAAGTGGTTGGCACCCGCGCCAACTGATCGATCGATCCCATCGACCGTAAAAACCCCGCTTCGGCGGGGTTTTTTTATGGGCACTCAATTGGCGATTGCTCTTTCATCAAAGCCTGGCGTTGTTTATCGGACATTGCTCGTTTCATAATCGCTGCATGACAGAAAACGTGAATGCCGATCCGGCTGAACTGGCCAAGTTTTCAGAACTTGCACACCGCTGGTGGGATTTGGAGAGCGAATTCCGCCCGCTGCATGAAATCAATCCATTGCGCCTGGAATGGATTGACGGAATCTCCCCAATTTCTCAACGCCGTGTGCTCGACATCGGCTGCGGCGGCGGCATCCTGGCCGACTCCATGGCCCGCAAGGGCGCCGAGGTGTTGGGCATCGACCTCGCCGGCAAGGCACTGAAGGTTGCCCAATTGCATGCGCTCGAGGCGGGCACGCGTGGCGTGAAGTACCGCGAGATCAGCGCCGAAGCCCTGGCAGCCGAGCAGCCGGGCAGTTTCGACGTGGTCACCTGCATGGAAATGCTCGAGCACGTGCCCAAGCCCGCATCGGTCATTCAGGCCTGCGCCACGCTGGTCAAGCCGGGCGGCTGGGTGTTCTTTTCGACCATCAATCGCAACCTGAAGGCCTTCATGCTGGCGATCGTGGGTGCGGAGTATGTGCTGGGCATGCTGCCGCGCGGAACGCACGAGTACGCCAAGCTGATTCGCCCCAGTGAACTCGCGGGCTATTGCCGCGCCGCCGGCCTGGACCTGCGCCATACGCGCGGCCTGGAGCACAACCCCTTGACCCGGCGTTACTGGCTCAGCGGCGACACCAGCGTCAACTACATGTTCGCCACGCAGAAGCCGGCCCTTCCCGAGTCGCAAGGATGAAGGACGCCGAGACCCAAGCGGTGCTGTTCGACCTGGACGGCACGCTGATCGACAGCGCCCCCGACCTCGGCGCGGCTGCGGACCAGATGCGCACCGACCGCGGCCTGGCCCCGCTCCCGCTCGATCGGTATCGGCCCATGGCCGGCGCGGGTGCGCGGGGCATGCTGGGCGTGGCGTTCGGCATCACGCCGGAGTCGCCGGAATTTCCGGCGCTGCGCGAAGAATTCTTCGTGACCTACGAACGCCGGATGCTGCTCGACACGCAGGTGTTCGACGGTGTGCAGGCCTTGATCGAAGCGTTGCGCGAGCAAGGTTTGCTGTGGGGTGTCGTCACCAACAAGTCGATGCGCTTCACGGATCCGCTCACGCGTGCGATCCCGCTTTTCGCGACCGCGGGTGCGGTCGTGAGCGGAGACACCACGCCGTTCGCCAAGCCGCACCCCGAGCCTTTGCACGAGGCGGCCCGCCGGCTCGGCGTGCCGTCGCAAGCCTGTATCTACGTCGGGGACGACGAGCGCGACATCATCGCGGGGCGCGCCGCAGGCATGCGCACGGTCGCGGCGACCTACGGTTACATGGGTTCGCAGGGCGATTCGACACGCTGGAACGCCGATGCTTCAATCTCTTCGCCCCTGGAGCTCTTGAAGTTGCTCAATAGCGCCTAAAATAAGCCGCTTGGGGCTGCACTGGTTTCGACGTGGGTTCGGAATCGCAGCGGGGCATGTCGAGCTGAATGCGCTCGTAAAACAGATTCAAACAAACTAACTGCAAACGACGAACGTTTCGCACTCGCCGCTTAATTGCCGGTGAGCTTTGCAACAGCAGGCCGATGGGCTGGGCAAGGGGGTGACAGAGCAATCTGAAACCTCCCGGCTGCAAAGATAATTACATGGGCTGGCTCCGATCCGGGTACCTTGGGTCGGGGCGAGAAAATAGGGTGCTGGCGTCCGGTTTAGCGTGTGACTGCGCGACTCCGGGAGCGAGACTTAAATCAGATCACTAAACATGTAGAACTGCGCGATGAAGGCTTGCGGACGGGGGTTCAAATCCCCCCAGCTCCACCATATTTCCAGGGCTACGGCCCAGGCCAAGTCCTACTGAATCAGGGACTTGCGCCCGACCCGGCATTCTTCGCCGTGTCGGCCACTGGCCACTGGCCACCCCAGGCCGACCCGCCAGCGGTCGCCGGACTGAAACGCTGCATCGTTCAGTCGACTCCCACGCGCCGTGCTTTCGCGCTCACCGGGTGATCGACGCATGCGCCGCACCGTCCCCCTTGTCATTCGCTGTACTCGACAGCCAGCCTCGCGACTTGCGCGAGCAGTTCCGCGTGCTCGTCCGTCTGCCACCAACCCGCCGTGCGCAGCAGCGCTTCCAACCGCGCCGTCGCATCGACGATGCCCTCCCACCCCCGCGTCGCCGCGGCGCCGTGAATCCGATGCGCCGCACGCAGCGCCGGCTCGGTCTGGCGCAGAGCGACGGCGTGCAGCAGCTCGTCGATGTCCTCTTCGACCGCATTGCGAACAAACAGCGGTTCAGGCGCGTCAACTGTCTGGTGCATGCCGGGCACCAAGCCGCAGTACCGCTCGACCACCCCCTGCAGCTTGGCGAGCCGAATCGGCTTGCTCAGCACATCGTCCATGCCCGCCGCGAGGCAGCGCTCTACGTACGCGTCGCCGGTCGAGGCAGAGATCGCCACGATCGGGCTGCGGCTGCGTGACTGCCGCGTCTCCACCTTGCGCAACTCGGTGGTCAGCGTGTAGCCGTCCTGGTCCGGCAGGTCAACGTCCATCAAGACGAGCGCGAAGGCGTCGTGCGCAAAGAGGGCCGACGCCTGCGCAGCGTCCGGCGCGATCACCGGCTCGCAGCCCAGGCTCTGAAGTTGCGCGCTCAGCACTTCCTGGTTGGCCGGTGTGTCTTCCACCACCAGAACGCGCGGCACGCCGTGGTTCGACCGCGCGGCGGTGGCGCGCGCTTCTTGCGGCGCGTCGTCGGCCGCGGGCCGCTTCGGCGCCGCTTTTTCCGCGCGGACGGGCAACGCCGAGGCCAGCGCGGGGGCCAGCTCGGCCGTCAGCGAGAGCGTGACCGTCGTGCCCCGCCCCTGCGTGCTGACCATCGCGATGGTCCCGCCCATCAGCGTTGCGAGCTCGCGGCAAATGAACAGCCCCAGGCCCGTGCCGCCGGAGCGGTTGTACGTGCCGGCCGCCTGGGCGTATGGCTGAAAAAGCCGCGCCTGGGCTTCTTCGGACAGGCCGGCGCCCGTGTCGCAAACGGCCACTTGCAGCAGCCTGTGCGTGGGCGAATCCGCCGCGCCAAGGCGCACGGCCACGTCGACACCGCCGGTTTCGGTGAACTTGATGGCGTTCGAAATCAGGTTGTGCAGCACCTGCGCCATGCGCGCTTCGTCCAGCATCAGGCGGGCGGGCGCGGCCTGCATGCTCACCGTCAGGGCGATGTTCTTTTCCTGCGCGCGCAGCCGGTGCAGGTCGGCCACGCCGCGGGCCAGGGCCTCCACATCGACCGGCGCGCAGGCCAGTTCGAGCTGGCCGGCATCGAGCTTGGCGATGACCAGCACTTCGTCCAGCAAGCGCAGCAGTGTCTGGCCGCCGCGGTCCGCCAGGTCCGCGAACCGCTGCTGCTCCTTGCCCAGCGGCGTGAGGCGAAGCAGCTCGACCGCGGCCAGCATGGCGTTCATGGGCGAGCGGATTTCGTGGTTGGTCATGGCCAGGAACAGCGTCTTGTCGCTTTCATTGCGCTTGGCCCGCTGCCTTTGACGATGCGCCTGGTACATCAGCGCGAGCAGCAGCAACAACACCAAGGCACCCAGCATCAGTTCGTGCGCGTAGTGCTGCGACATGAGCGTGGCAAAGGCCATCTCGAAATCGGCCATGCCCAGCCAGCGGTCGTGAACGTCGTGGCTCTCCTCGGGCGTGAGCGAGGCCAGTGTCTTGTCGAGCACCGCGCGCGCCACCGAGTCGCCGGCGCGCACGCCGAAGTCGAACTGCGACGAAATCTCCGGAACGACGCCCGAGATCTGCAGCCTGGCCTTGAACTCCCGGTCCAGGTAGGGCAGCACGAAGGTCTCGGTGGCAATGCCGACGTCGGCGCTGCCTTGTTGAACCGAGCTCAGCATCTGCTGCGCCGACTCGCTCACCACGAACCTGGCATTCGGCAGCCTGGCCCGCAGCCGGGCTTCATAGGGCGTCTGGCGCGCGATGGCGACCGACTTGCCATCGAGCTGCGCCAGGTTGAGCAAGATGCGCGAGCCGGTTTCCGTGATGATGAGCCCGGTGCTGAGGTGATAGGGCAAGGTGAACTCGATGCCGTCTTCACGCAGCGGCGCGCCCACGAACCTGTTGGCGGAGAGCACATCGACGTCTCCTTTGGCCAGCATCTCCCGACCGGCGGCCAGCTTGCTGTACGGGACATAGCTGAACTGGATGCCGGTTTTTTCGGAGATGACCTTCAGGTACTCCACGGACAGCCCGCGCGGCTTGCCGGCCTCGATGTACTCGATGGGCTTCACGCTCGAAAGAATGCCGATGCGCAGCACGGGATGCCGCGCGATCCATTCCTTTTCCTGCGCGTTGAATACGGGCCGGCCGCCGGCGGAATCCGCGCCGGCCGGCGTGCTCGCCACGAGCAACAGGCCTTGCAGCAAGCCCAGCAGAATGCCTCGAATGCCGATCTTCACGAATGCGGCCCGTCGAAGGAAAGTGCAGGCAAGGCCGTCGAGGCTGCGCCTCGAACCAGCCGGGCCAGCAGCGCCGCGTAGTCGTCGCTGCGCCAGGGCGCCTGCGCGCGCAGCAGCGCTTCGACCGTGCCGGCGGCCTGCGCAATCTCCGGCCAGCCCAGCGTCAGGGCCGCGCCATGCAGCCGGTGGGAGGCGCGCAAGGCGGCGTCCGCATCGCGCAGCGCCACGGCGCGCAGCAGGTCGCGCACGTCCTTGTCGACGGCCTCGCGCACGTGCGGCAGCGTGTCGATGGGCGCAGCCGCGTCGGCCGTGTTGGCCGCGTTGGCCGCGTTGGCCGCACAAGGGGTCGGTTCCAGGTCCACCTCGCACCACAGTTCGATGGCGTTGCGCAGCTTGGCCAGACGAATGGGCTTGCTCAAGACGCCGTCCATGCCGGCGTCGAAGCAACGTTCGGCATGCGCGGTGCCGGTCGATGCGGAGATCGCCAGGATGGGCACCCGCATCCGCACCGCCTCCGTGGGCGCCGGCTGCGCTTCCCTGCGGCGCATTTCGGTGGCCAGCGTGTACCCGTCCTGGTCGGGCAGGTCGCAGTCCATCAGCACCAGGTCGAACGGCGCGCTGGCGAACAGCGCCAGTGCCTGCGCACCATCGGCCGCCACGGCGAGCTGGCAGCCCAGGCCTTGCAGTTGGGCGCTGATCGCCTCCTGGTTGGCGGGCGTGTCTTCCACGAGCAGGATGCGCACGCCGGCGCCCGGCTTTTCCTGGAGCGGCTCGGGCGCGGCATGTGCAATGTGCGCAAGGGGCGCGGGGGCGTGGTCGTCATTGCTCTGCGGCTGCGGCTGTGGATCAGGCGTGGCGGTGGCCGCTTCCGCGAGCAGCGACAGCGTGACCGTCGCGCCCTGGCCCGGCTCGCTGTCCAGCGAAATCGCGCCGTGCATCAGCGCGGCCAGCTTGCCGCAGACGGCCAGGCCCAGGCCGGTGCCGCCCGAGCGGCTGTAGGTGTTGGCCGCCTGCGCATAGGGCTGGAACAGGCGCGCGCGGCTTTGCAGCGCAATGCCGATGCCGGTGTCCACCACGGCAATGGACAGGTGCATGTGGCCGCGCACGTCCGACGGCGATGCGCTCACGCGAACGTCCACGCGGCCTGCTTCGGTGAACTTGATGGCGTTGGAAATCAGGTTGCGCAGCACCTGCGCCACCCGGGCTTCGTCCAGCTGCAGCCAGCCGGCGCCGCTGCCCGTGTCGACGGTGAGCGCGAGGTTCTTCGCGTTGGCGCTGGCGCGATGCTGCTCGGCGACCCGGCGCACCAGCGCCCCGACGTCCGTCGGCTTGCAGGCCAGTTTCAGCTGCTTGGCTTCCAGGCGGGAGAAGTCGAGCACGTCGTCCAGCAGGCCCAGCAGCGCGTCGCCGCCGCTGTCCGCCAGGTCGGCGAGATGGCGCTGCGACTTGTTCAGCGGCGTTTGACGCAAGAGCTCGATGGCGGCCAGGATCGCGTTCATCGGTGAACGTATCTCGTGGCTCATGACCGCCAGGAAGCGGGTTTTTTCACGCTCGCCGTGCACCGACCTGCGGCGCTGCCGGTGCATCTGATAGACCAGGCCCGACAGCAGCAGCAAGACCAGCGTCATCAGCGCGAATTCGGCCAGATAGTGCTTCGTCAGCACAGAGAAAGAGGGCGCGTCGAACGCGTCCGTGGCCAGCCAGCGCGTGTAGATTTGCGCGCCTTCCTGGTCGGTGATGGCGTCGAGCGACTTCTGCACCACCGACGCCAGAACCGGCTCCTCTGCCTTGACCGCCAGCGTGTTGACGGACGAATACTCCGGCAGCACCCCCGATATCTGCAGCACCCCCTTGAACCTGCGATGAATGTAGGGCGTGAGGTACAGCTCGGTGGCCAGCACGGCGTCGACCGTGCCGTCGGTGAGCGCCGTCAGCAGGGGCAGCATCGACGCGTACTGCAGCACCGTGGCGTCGGGCAGCCTGGCGCGCAGGTCTGCCTCGTAGTAGGGGTGCAGCGGCGTGCCGATGGTCTTTCCGTTCAGGCCCGCGGCGTCGGACACCAGGCGCTCGCCCGCGCGCGCGATCACCAGCAGCACATGGATCTTGCGCGGCTGTGCATAGTGCAGGCCGCGCTCCTCCTGGGGCGCATGGGCGGGCCGCACCACGCCCAGCAGATCGACCTGGCCCTGCCTCAGCAGGTCTTCCCCGGCCTGGGCGCTGCTGACCTCGACATAGCGAAACGTCAGGCCGCTTTTCTGCGCCATGACCTTCAGGAAGTCGGCGGTCAGGCCGTGCAGTTTCCCGTTCTGCATGAACTGGATCGGCGCGGTGTCCATCTGCACGGCCATTCGCACGACCGGGTGCGCGGCAACCCATGCGCGCTCCTCGGCGTTCAGCGTGTTCGCGCCTTCCTGCGGCTGGGCGCCGGCGCCGGTGAACAGGCACGGCAACAGGCTCAGGCACAGGGCCGCAACGGGCCGGCGCCAGGCGCTCATGAGGGGTCGATCATGTGCCTGATCTTGAACAAGCCGTTGTTCGACGTCACGCCCAGCTTGCGGAACGCCGCGGCCTTTTGGGTGCTGATCGTCTTGATGCTGCGGTTGAATTTTTCGGCGATTTCCGTGACCGTCATGCCCGCGAGATAGCAGCGAATGACTTCCTGCTCGCGCGCCGAGAGCCCCGTGCCCGGCGCGGCGTTGTCGTCGCGCGGGGTTTCGCCGGTGTCGGGCACGGCCTTGGTGTTGGCTTCGCCGACGCGGTAGGCCATGTCCGCGCTCAGATAGACCTTGCCGTCGGCGACCATGCGGATGGCCTTGACGAGTTCGGCCATGTCCTCGCCCTTGCCGACGAAGCCCCGGGCCCCCACGCGCAACGCCAATGCGACGGTGGCGGGCTCGTGCTGGGCGGACAGCACGAGGATGCGGCAACTCGGAAACTTGACCCGCAGGGAGCGAATGAGCGAAACGCCGTCCACTTCGTCGGGGCCCAACGCGAAATCCAGCAGCAGCAGTTCCGCCGGGGCGGCGGCAAGGCCTGCAATGGCGTCGCGGCTCCTGCCATAGACGCCGACCAGAGAAAAATCAGCCTCGGCCTGCAATCGGTTGACCAGGCCGACGCGCACCACGGCATGGTCATCGAGCAACGCAATGCGCAGGTGTTTCATACGTGGAATGACATTCCGTCGACATGCAGGTGCGCGGATATTAGGCTTCATCCGCTTTTGACTCAAGTGAAATGATTGGCGCTGCATGCCGGGATATTTTTTTGTTTATTGCAATTGGCTTTGATTATTCTGCCTGCTTTTTAGATCGATTTTTCAGCCGACTGGGAAAGCCGCATTTTTTTGAAGAAATCGATTTCTTCCATGGGCCATAAAGTCGATGTTTCCTGTGCGTTGACGCATTCGGCATTTTTCAGGGAAGCTTTGAAGCCCTTGGCTTGCAGGTCGAGCATCGCAGCCGCAAGGCAGGCCGGATCGGTGGGTGAATTGTCCGGTGTCATTTCGATTTGCAGCAGGCTCGTCGGCAAGCTGCGCAGGCGCATGCGTTGTGCAAGATGCTCGGCCAGTTGAGGCGTGCACAAGGTTTTTGCGGAGGCATCGAGCGAAATTGGTATTTGCCTTGCGCCGCGCTGAAGACGGCGCAGCATCGCAATGGCGCGCGCCTCCACAAAGCTGAAAAGAAGCAGGTCGAGCCCGAGGCGATGCACCAGCGGCATGTACACCAGCGGTGAAACATTGCCATGCCTGGGGTGCCACCAGCGCACACTGGCTTGTGCCCCGACAATTTCTTCGGTCTGCAGGTTGTATTGCGGTTCGAATACGACCCGCAAACCTTCGCCGGACGCGAGCGCTGAAATCAGATCTTCTTCCACCGACCGATCGAAGACCGGCACCAGAACGCCGGGGTGGCGCATGGGAGATGCGCTCAGCAGCGAAGCCACGGCGTTGGAGATGCTTTGCGAATTGTCTTGCGCAATGGCGGTGTGAATACCCGCGGCACGCGCCAGTTGCGCATGAAATTCGAGCGCCGGCAGCGACATGCCGTTGTGCTTGTTGTTTTCGGGCGATTTGCGATGAATCCACAGCACGCGCGGCGCGAATAAAGACGCATTGAATTCCTGCATGCCCTTCAACAGGCCCGGCAAACACAGTGCCCGGCAATCGGCGGAGTAAACCGGGCCGATCAGGAAATCTGTTTTCTTCTCGAGAATTATTTCTTGCATATTTTTCAGCGAATGAAGAACATGCAATTCGGACGGCTTGAATGGCTTCAATTGAGAAGCCAATTCCTGATGGGTGTCTTTTTCGGAGAAAAGAATGACGCGGTGCAGGGCGTGTTTGCTAGCCGCCGCGCTTTTGTTTGAAAGCAATTGTTTCTCCTGTCTTGATTCCCGCAAACTTTATCGGGGCGGCAGGAAACGACGAATAGGAGTTGGATTAAAAGTTCACAATGTGCTAAAAGATTTTGAGAGTAGTCTGATTCGCTTTGTGGTTTTTTGCGGTAATGCAGAGCCATGCCGCTGCATGCCGCGGCCGACCCTCATTCGAGCGGGCGATGCTCGGGGCCGGTGGCTTTTGCTTGATGGCTGGCTTGCAGAACCGCTGCGCAGACGCTCGGCACAGGGAAGCAAGCTGAAAGGAGGAGGGGCGCCGATCAGCGCCCCGGGGTCAGACCCTCAGCAGGTCAGTTGCACTGAAACAGCACGCCCTGTTCGGCGGGCGCCTTGCCTAGCCAGCGCGGCGTCTTGCTTCTGGCGTCGCAGTAGTCGGAAGCCTGAACGTAGGTCATGGCTTTGAGCACGCCGTCTCTGACTTGCGTCACTTCGTTGGGGGGAGTCGAGCAGCCGGCAAGGACCAGGAGGGCAAGCGGAAGCAGTGTGCGCCAATTCATCGGGCCATTCTAAGACCGGGCATCGACAGCCCCGTGCGCGCGTCCAAGGCGCAGACGCCGACATGCGCGCGGCGAGATTCTGGTTGAAAGGCTGTATGAATATCCAGTAGACTGGCGCCATGCACACCAAGCCAGCCCACGCACCGCACCGCCGTTCGGGCGCGTCGGCCGCATCCTCGGTGGCGCTTTTCAGCCGTTCGAATTTCTCCTTGACGGGTAAACCGTCCCCCGCGGGTCAACCTGTGCGGGGGCCTTGATGCATGCCCAGCAGATAGGCTTTCAAGCCCGGCCCCATGGCCGGGCTTTTTTTTGCGCGCGGGCTTGCGAGGCGCTTGTGCGAGCTCGTTTTCTGGGCTTTGCGCGCGGCTATAGTCGGCCAGCGCGGTCATGGCGCAGTCATGGCGCAGTCACTGCCAATCGCGCGTGCCAAGTGTGCGGGTCCCGTGTGCGAGTCAAGTGCGCGCCGCTCATGCCAAGTCAAGGCGCACGCGCCTGCCCAGCTCCCCGAAAAAGGACACCCGTGCCGGACACCCTTGCTTCCACGTTGACCTCCACGCTGACCCGCTACTACGACGAGGTGCCGTACGACTCGCACCCGTTCCCGCAGACGGCCATGGAGCACCTGGAAGCGTTGGCCCATCTGTTCGGCCTGGAGGCACCCGACCCCGCCCGTGCGCGCGTGCTCGAACTGGGCTGCGCCGCCGGCGGCAACCTGATTCCCTTTGCGGCACGCCACCCCGAGGCCAGCGCCGTCGGCGTCGACCTGTCCCCGGTGCAGATCGGCCAGGGCATGGCCGCCATCGCGCAGGCCGGGCTGTCGAACATCGTGCTGAAAGCCTTCGACATCGCGGACATCGACGCCTCGTTCGGTGAGTTCGACTACATCGTCTGCCACGGCGTCTACAGCTGGGTGCCGGGCCCGGTGCAGGACGCGATTCTGCGCATCTGCTCGCGCAACCTCGCGCCCAACGGGGTGGCCTACGTCAGCTACAACGTGTACCCCGGATGGAAGGCGCGCGAGATCGTGCGCGACGCCATGATCCTGCGCGGCGGCCCGCGCGACACGCCGCAGGAAAAGCTCTCGTACGCGCGCGGCATGCTGGAGTTTCTGGCGCAATCGGCGCCCGACAACAGCGTGCTCAAGCAGACGCTCGACGAGGCGATGCCCATCGTGCGCGGCGCCAGCAGCTCGTACCTGCTGCACGAGTTTCTGGAGCCCTGCAACGCGCCTTGCTACTTCAAGGAGTTCGTGGCGCGCGCGGAGGCCCAGGGTCTGGCCTACCTGTGCGACGCCGAGCCGTCGACCATGTTCGTGCAGAACTACGGCGAGAAGGTGCGCGACCCGCTGTTGCGCGAATGCGGCGGCAGCCAGGTGCTGATGGAGCAGTACCTCGACTTTCTGGTCAACCGAACTTTCCGCCAGACCTTGCTGGTGAAGCAGCACAACGCCGCCAGCGTGCGCTACCGGCTGGACCCCGCGCGCATTCGCACCCTCGAATTTGCCGGCGTGTTCGCAACGGAAGACGGCGCTGCGCTCACGCTCGATGCGAGCGCGCAGACCTGCCATGCGATGCGCGGCCTGAAGGTCACGCCGCGGCTGCCCGTGCAGAAGGCGGTGGCGCAACTGCTGGACGCCAGCTACCCCGCGTCGGTGTCGCCGTCGGCCCTGGTCGAGGCCGCGTCGCGGCTCACGGGCCAGCCCGCGGCCAGCGTCGAACCGGTGGTGATGGCCATGCTGGAGGAGCTGCTGATCCTGGGCGCCTTGCGCATCCGGCGCTCGACCGTGTCCGTGGCCGCCGAGGTGTCCGGCCTGCCCGTGGCGCTGCCGGCCGTGCGAAGCGCGCCCGCCTTGCGCCTGGACGCAGCGGGCGATGCCGCGGCCTGCAACCAGTGGCACGAGCCTGTGAAGCTCTCGCTGCTCGAGCGCAGCCTGCTGCCGCTGCTGGACGGCAGCCATTCGCACGAGGCGCTCGCCGCGCACCTGGAGGCCGAAGTGCACGGCGATCGCCTGCGCTTCGTGAAGGACGACCAGCCGCTGACCGAGCCGTCGGCGGTGAAGGAGTTCGCTCGCCAGCAGGTCGCGCTGGCGCTGGCCGCCTTGCGGCGCAAGGCGCTGCTCACGGCCTGAGCGCATCGCCCGCACCCGCTTTTCATCCGCACCCAAAGAGGAGACTTTCAACATGCACCCCATTCACTGGACCCCCAAGCTGCGCGCCGCCGTGGCAGCGGTGGTTGCGCTGGCCGCGGCCGGCGCGTCCCACGCGGCCTCGCAGGCGCCCGTTGCGGCCGAACACGGCATGGTCGTGAGCGCACAGCACCTGGCCAGCAAGGTCGGCGTCGACGTGCTCAAGCGCGGCGGCAACGCCGTCGATGCGGCCGTGGCCGTGGGCTACGCGCTGGCGGTGGTGTACCCCGCCGCGGGCAACCTTGGCGGCGGCGGCTTCATGACCGTGCAACTGGCCGACGGTCGCAAGACCTTCCTCGACTTCCGCGAGAAAGCGCCGCTGGCCGCCACGGCCAACATGTACCTCGACAAGGACGGCAACGTCGTCAAGGGCCTGAGCACCAACGGCCACCTGGCCGTGGGCGTGCCGGGCTCGGTGTCGGGCATGGAATACGCACGCGAGAAGTACGGCACCATGAAGCGTGCCGAGCTGATCGCCCCGTCGATCCAGCTCGCCGAGAAGGGCTTTGCGCTGGAGCAGGGCGACATCGACATGCTGTGGACCGCCACCGCCGACTTCAAGAAGGACCCGGTGTCGGGCGCCATCTTCCTGAACAAGGGCGAGCCCTTTCAGGTGGGCCAGAAGCTGGTGCAGAAAGACCTCGGCAAGACGCTGCGCACCATCAGCAAGAGCGGCCCGGACGGCTTCTACAAAGGCTGGGTGGGCCAGGCCATCGTGGCTTCCAGCCAAGCCGGCAAGGGCATCATCACGCAGGCCGACCTCGACCAGTACAAGACCCGCGAGCTGGCGCCCGTGGAGTGCGACTACCGCGGCTACCGCGTGGTGTCGGCACCGCCGCCGAGCTCGGGCGGCGTGATCATCTGCGAGATGCTCAACATTCTGGAGGGCTACCCGCTCAAGGACCTGGGCTTTAGATCGGCGCAGTCGGTGCACTACCAGATCGAGGCCATGCGCCACGCCTACGTGGACCGCAACAGCTACCTGGGCGACCCCGACTTCGTGAAGAACCCGCTGGACCGCCTGCTCGACAAGGGCTACGCCGAGAAGATCCGCGCGGCCATCGACCCGCAGAAGGCCGGTGTCTCCAAGGACATCAAGCCCGGCGTGGCGCCGCACGAAGGCAGCAACACCACCCACTACTCGATCACCGACCAGTGGGGCAATGCCGTGTCCGTGACCTACACGCTGAACGACTGGTTCGGCGCCAAGGTCACGGCCGCCAAGACCGGCGTGCTGCTGAACAACGAGATGGACGACTTCACCTCGAAGATCGGCGTGCCCAACATGTACGGCCTGGTGCAGGGCGAGGCCAATGCCATTGCCCCGGGCAAGCGCCCGCTGAGCTCGATGAGCCCGACCATCGTTTCCAAGGACGGCAAGCCGGTGTTCGTGGTCGGCACGCCGGGCGGCAGCCGCATCATCACGGCCGTGCTGCACACCATCCTGAACGTGGTCGACTACGGCATGAACGTGCAGGAAGCGGTGGATGCGCCGCGCTTCCACCAGCAATGGCTGCCTGATGTCACCAACGTCGAAGTCTTTGCGCTGAGCCCCGACACGCGCAAGATTCTGATCGACATGGGCCACAACCTGGGCGTGCCGCAGCCGGCCAACCACATGGCGGCCATCATCGTGGGCGCGCCCTCGCTGGGCGGCAAGCCGGTGGGCAACAACCGCTTCTACGGTGCCAACGATCCGCGCCGCAACACGGGCCTGGCCGCCGGTTACTGATCCTGCGGCACACTAGAAGGCGGTCGTGCCCTTGGCGGCGCGGCCGCTTTTTTCATTTCCCATGCATCTGCAAGACATCCTCTATACCCAGGGCTTCGGCACCCGCCGCGTGTGCGCGGGCCTTGCTCAGCAAGGCCACGTGACCATCGACGGCCAGGCGGTGACCGACCCGTTCGCCGACCTCGACCCCCAAGGCCTGCGCTACACCGTGCAGGGCACCCCGTGGGCCTACCACGAGAAGGCCTACCTGATGCTGCACAAGCCGGCCGGCACCGAGTGCTCGCAAAAGCCTTCGACCTACCCCAGCATCTACACGCTGCTGCCGTCGCCGCTGCGCCTGCGCCCCAACAAGGGCGCGGTGCAGGGCGTACAGGCCATCGGCCGGCTCGACCAGGACACCACCGGCTTGCTGCTGCTGACCGACGACGGCCAGTTCATCCACAAGATGGGCTCGCCCAAGCACCACGTGCCCAAGGTGTACGAGGTGACGGCCAAGCACCCGATCGACGAGGCGCAGATCGCGAAGCTGCTGGCCGGCGTGGTGCTCGACGACGACCCCAAGCCCGTGCGCGCCGCCGCCTGCGAATCGGACAGCCCGCTGCACCTGCGCCTCACGCTGACCGAGGGCAAGTACCACCAGGTCAAGCGCATGCTGGCGGCGGTGGGCAACCGGGTCGAGGGGTTGCACCGCTCGCGCATCGGCGACCTTGCGCTGCCCGAGAGCCTGGCGCCGGGGCAATGGCGCTGGCTCACGGGCGAGGAGGTTGCGGCGCTGCGGGCCCCAGCCAAGTCAGCCAAGTCCGCCAACCAACCAACTTAGCCGCAAGGGCACGCGGAGAAAGAGAGCGCTCGCAGTCAGCCAGTCTTAATGGTCGACCGTTAAGCTTCTCAGCTCTCTCTCGGAACTTCCCCTTGCGACTCACTGCTCGACCGACCGGCCGCACCGCGGCCCTCCTTTTTTCCGGCCTCACGGCGCTTGCGGCCCTCGCGTTCCAGCCGGCCGCCGCGGCACCGGCCGAACCCCCGCCGATCTTCGTGCTCAACTCGCTGGACGCCAGCGTGAGCGTGATCAACCCGGTCGACTGGACCGAAAAGCAGCGCATTGCCACCGGCAAGGAGCCGCATCACCTGTACATGACGCCCGACGAAAAGTCGGTCATCGTGGCCAATTCGGCCGGCGATTCGCTGACCTTTCTCGACCCCAGGACGGCCGCGGTGCAGCGCGTGGTGTACGGCATCATCGATCCGTACCAGCTGCAGTTCTCGCGCGACATGAAGTGGTTCGTCACCGCGGGCAACCGCCTGAACCATGTGGACGTCTACCGCTGGGACGGCAAGGACCTGAAGCTGGCCAAGCGCATCGCCAGCGGCAAGACGCCCAGCCACATCTGGATCGACAACACCAGCACCATCGCCTACGTGACCATGCAGGACAGCGACGAGATGATCGCCGTCGACCTGCCCACGCAAACCGTGAAGTGGCGCACCGCCACCGGCCCGATGCCGGCCGACATCTTCGGCACGCACAACGACAAGACCCTGCTGGTCGGGCTGACCGGCGGCGACGGCGTGCAGGTGTACGACGTGGCCGGCGCCGAGCCCAGGCTGGTCGGCAAGATCCCCACCGGCAAGGGCGCCCACGCCTTCCGCTCGGCCGGCGACGGCAAGACCGTGTTCGTGAGCAACCGGGTGGCCAACACCATCAGCCGCATCGACCTGAGCACGCTCAAGGTGGTGGCCAGCTACGCCGTGCCCGGCGGCCCCGACTGCATGGACGTTTCGGCCGACGGCAAGACGCTGTACGTGACCTCGCGCTGGGCCAAGAAGCTCAGCGTGGTCGACCTGACCACGCAGAAGGTGGTGCGCCAGGTCAACGTCGGGCGCTCGCCGCACGGCGTGTGGACGCTGGACCATGGCAAGCGCACGTGAACGCGCCGGCAGGGCGCTTGCGCTGCTGCTGGCCGCAAGCACGGTGCACAGCGCCTGGGCGGCCCAGGGCCCGGCCACCTGCGAGAAACCGCTCTACCTGACCTTCGACACCGGCCACATGGGCATCGCCCCGCTGGTGGCCGACGTGCTCAAGCGGCAGAACGTGCGCGTCACCTTCTTTGCCGCCGCCGAGCGCACCCAGACCGACGGCAACAGCCTGGACGACCACTGGGCGCCATGGTGGAAGGCCAGGGCGGCCGAGGGCAACGAGTTCGGCTCGCACACCTACGACCACGCCTACTGGCGCGCCGACGTCAAGGGCACGCCGCCCAGCTTTCGCATCAGGCCGTCGGCCGGGCCGCAGGACGGCAAGGAGTCGACCTGGAGCGCGGCCGAGTACTGCGCCAACATCCGCAAGTCGTCCGACCGGCTGGCCGCCATCACCGGCAAGAAGCCGCTGCCGCTGTACCGCGCGCCGGGCGGCAAGACCTCTCCCGCGCTGCTGGCCGCCGCCGAGGGCTGCGGCTACAAGTACGTGGCCTGGGCCCCGGCCGGCTTCCTGGGCGACGAGCTGCCGAGCGAAAAATTCAGCAACGCCAGGCTGCTGACGCAGGCGCTGGACACCATCCGCCCCGGCGACATCCTGCTGGCCCACCTGGGCATCTGGTCACGAAAAGACCCGTGGGCGCCGGCCAATCTCGAGCCGCTGATCGTCGGCCTGAAGGCCAAGGGCTTCTGCTTCGAAACCCTGCGCCAGCACCCCGGCTTTCGCGCCTGGATCGCATCCCACCCTTGAGGTTTCTGTCGTGATCGAGTGGTTGACGGACATTTTTTCGACGCTGCAGGGCTGGTTCTTCGAAGCCGTGGTGCAGCCGCTGGTGTTTGCGGTGGGCCTGGGCGGCTGGACCGAGGACGCCTTCGACGCCACCGGCTGGCTGCTGGTGGGCGCCATCCAGATCGTGGTGCTGATCGCGATCATCGGGCCGCTGCAGCGCTGGCGCGCGGTGGAGCCGGTGGTCGACCGCCAGGCCATCCGCATCGACGTGCTCTACACGCTGATCCACCGGCTGGGCCTGTTCCGACTGGCCATCTTCTTCACGCTGCAGCCCTTCTTCGACGACGCCATGGGCAGCCTGCGCACGGCGGGGTGGGGCACCTTCCACCTGGACGAGGTGTGGCCGGGCGTGACCGACGTGCCGGTCGTCGCGTTTGCGATCTACCTGGTGGTGCTCGACTTTGTGGGCTACTGGATCCACCGCGGCCAGCACCAGTTCAACTGGTGGTGGGGGCTGCATTCGCTGCACCACTCGCAGCGCCAGATGACCATGTGGAGCGACGACCGCAACCACCTGCTCGACGACATCGTGCACGACATGTTGATCGTGGTCGTGGCGCAGCTGATCGGCGTTGCGCCGGGGCAGTTCATTGCCTTTGTGGCGTTCACGCAGCTCAGCGAGAGCCTGCAGCACGCCAACCTGCGGCTGAGCTTCGGCGCTCTGGGCGAGCGGCTGTGGATCAGCCCGCGCTTTCATCGCCTGCACCACAGCATCGGCCTGGGCCACGAGTCGAACGGCAAGAGCACGCTGGGCGGGCACAACTTCGGCGTGCTGCTGCCTTGGTGGGACATGATGTTCGGCACCGCCAACTTCGAGAACCGCTACGACCCCACGGGCATCCGCGACCAGGTCGAGCCCGGTGCCGACGGCCGGGTGCGCGAATACGGCCGCGGCTTCTGGGTGCAGCAGTGGCTGGGCCTGAAGCGAATGGTCGGGCGCGGCTGAGGGGCTCCGGCCCCTGAAAGCCTCGCCCGAGGCGTTATCCTCGCTGCCTCATGCGCCTGCTCCTCGACTCCTTCTGGCGCGCGGTCGCCTATTGCATGCTGCCGCGCGTGATCGTGCTGTCGTTGCTGCCATTGGGCCTGATGGTGGTGCTGGCGGCGGTGTTCGGTTATTTCTACTGGGAAGCGGCCGTGGCCTGGACGCGCGGCGCACTCGACGCCTGGCCGCTGCTGGCCAGCTTCTGGGCCTGGATCGGGCGGCTGTTCTCGGGCGACGTCACCTCCATGCTGGCGCCGCTGGTGGTGGTGCTGGCCGCCACGCCGCTGATCGTGGTGGTGTGCCTGCTGATCGTGGCCGGCTTCATGGCGCCGGCGCTCACCAAGCTGGTGGCCGAGCGGCGCTTTCCCTCGCTGGAGCAGAAGAAGGGCGCTTCTTTCTTCGGCAGCGTGATGCGCTCGCTGGGCGTGACGGTGCTTGCGCTGGTGGCCCTGGTGGTGTCGATGCCGCTGTGGCTCATTCCGCCGCTGGTGCTCATTCTTCCGCCGCTCATCTGGGGCTGGCTCACCTACCGGGTGATGAGCTTCGACGCGCTCGCCGAACACGCCAGCCCCGAGGAGCGCGCCACCCTGCTGCGCGCGCACCGGCTGCCGCTGCTGTGCATCGGCGTGCTGTGCGGCTACCTGGGCGCGGCGCCGAGCATCGTGTGGGCGTCGGGCCTGCTGTTCGCGGCGGCTTTCTTCGTGCTGGTGCCGATCGCCATCTGGATCTACACACTGGTCTTCGCCTTTTCGGCGCTCTGGTTCGCTCACTACTGCCTTGACGCGCTCGGGCAGTTGCGGGCCGAGCGCGCGGTGGCCGCGGCAACCTCGGCATCGGCCGCCAGCGGCACGCCCGCCCTGGAGGCCGCTCAGCTCGCCGAAGCCAACAAGGCTGCTCTTTCTCAATGGGGTTCACCATGACACGCGCATTCGGTCTCATCGTCGTCGGCGACGAGATTCTTTCCGGCAAACGCGCCGACAAGCACATGGCCAAGGTCATCGAACTGCTCGCCGCGCGCGGCCTGCAGCTCAGCTGGGCCGAGTACGTGGGCGACGAGCCCGCGCGCATCACCGCCGCGCTGGCGCGCGCCTTTGCGTCGGGCGACATCGTCTTCTCGACCGGCGGCATCGGCGCCACGCCCGACGACCACACCCGCCAGTGCGCGGCCAAGGCGCTGGGCGTGCCGCTGGCGCTGCACCCCGAAGCCGAACTGCTGATCCGCGAACGCATGCAGGACACCGCACGCGAGCAGGGCGTGCCCTACGAGCCCGACCGCGCCGACAACGTGCACCGGCTCAACATGGGCGTGTTCCCGCAAGGCGCTGCGCTCATCCACAACCCGTACAACAAGATCCCCGGCTTCAGCGTGGCCGACGTTCATTTCGTGCCGGGTTTTCCGGTCATGGCGTGGCCGATGGTCGAGTCGGTGCTGGACGCCCGCTACGCCGATCTGTTCACGCTGAACGCGGTCGCCGAGAAGTCGGTGATCGTTTTCGGTGCCATGGAAGCCACGCTCACGCCGCTCATGCAGGCCATCGAGGACCGGCACGCCGGCGTCAAGGTGTTCAGCCTGCCGAGCGTCGACCACCCGCAGTACGGGCGCCACATCGAGCTGGGCGTCAAGGGCGCGCCGGGCCTGCTCGACGCCGCCTACGCACAGCTCATCGAGGGGCTGCACGGTTTTGATGCCAAGCTTGGTCCAGAATTGGTGCGTTAATACCGATGGCACCAAATTGGTGAATTCCCGCCTTTATTTGGGGTTTGCACCGGTCATCAAAGCCGTATCGGCTGAGGTGACAATGGCACAGAAACTGCATCCCTCGTCCCTGTATTCCTAACCACCATCCAACTCAGGAGAAACTGATGGCAAAGACCGTCGCCGATGTACTCAAGCTCGTCAAGGAAAACGAGGTCAAGTTCGTCGACTTCCGATTCACCGACACCCGTGGCAAAGAGCAGCACGTGACCGTACCGGTGTCGCATTTCGATGAAGACAAATTCACCTCGGGCCACGCATTCGACGGCTCGTCCATCGCCGGCTGGAAGGGGATCGAAGCTTCGGACATGCAGCTCATGCCCGACCCGAACACCGCCAACATCGATCCGTTCTTCGAAGAGACGACGATGATCCTGACGTGCGACGTGATCGACCCGGCGGACGGCAAGGCCTACGAGCGCGACCCGCGCTCGCTCGCCAAGCGCGCGGAAGCCTACATGAAGGCCTCGGGCCTGGGCGACACGGCTTTCTTCGGCCCGGAACCCGAATTCTTCGTGTTCGACGGCGTTCGCTGGAAGAACGACATGTCGGGCTGCTTCGTGAAGATCGACTCCGAAGAAGCCTCGTGGAACACCGACAAGGAATACGAACACGGCAACACCGGCCATCGTCCGGCAGTCAAGGGCGGCTACTTTCCGGTTCCCCCGGTCGACAGCTTCCAGGACATGCGCTCGGAAATGTGCCTGGTGCTCGAATCGCTCGGCATCCCGGTCGAAGTGCATCACCATGAAGTGGCCAACGCGGGCCAGATGGAGCTCGGCACCAAGTTCAGCACGCTGGTTCAGCGCGCCGACTGGGTCCAGCTGCAGAAGTACGTGATCCACAACGTGGCCCACGCCTACGGCAAGACCGCCACCTTCATGCCCAAGCCCATCGTTGGTGACAACGGTTCCGGCATGCACGTGCACCAGTCGGTCTGGAAGGACGGCAAGAACCTGTTCGCAGGCGACGGCTACGCCGGCCTGAGCGACTTCGCTCTGCACTACATCGGCGGCATCATCAAGCACGCACGTGCCCTGAACGCCATCACGAACCCCGGCACCAACAGCTACAAGCGCCTGGTGCCCGGCTTCGAAGCCCCGGTGAAGCTGGCCTACTCGGCCAAGAACCGCTCGGCCTCGATCCGCATTCCGTTCGTGGCCAACCCCAAGGGCCGCCGCGTGGAAGCGCGCTTCCCCGATCCGCTGATGAACCCGTACCTGGGCTTTGCCGCGCTGCTGATGGCCGGCCTGGACGGCGTGGAAAACAAGATCCATCCGGGCGAAGCCGCCAGCAAGGACCTGTACCACCTGCCGCCGGAAGAAGACGCGCTGATCCCGACCGTGTGCCACAGCCTCGACCAGGCCCTGGAATACCTCGACAAGGACCGTGCGTTCCTCACCAAGGGTGGCGTGTTCACCGACTCGTACATCGACGCGTACATCGAGCTGAAGATGCAGGAAGTCACGCGCTTCCGCATGGCGACGCACCCGGTCGAGTTCGACATGTACTACTCGCTGTAATCGCTCGTCGAAAAACAGCCTTTTCCCTCGGTCCGCCGAGGGAAGTAAGACAAAAGGACGGCCTCGGCCGTCCTTTTGTCTTGCTGAGGAACATCCGGTCACTCCTGGCGTCGAATTGCATGAAAATGCGCCTTTCTCGCGCCTTCCCACCGATACACATGAAGACTGCTTCCCTCCTATTCCTGGCCGGTTCATTGATCGCGCTGCCTGCGTTGGCGCAAGAGCGCGTCTGGCGTTGCGGCAACGAGTACACCAACAACGCGACCGTGGCCCAGCAAAAGGGCTGCAAGGTGCTGGAGGGCGGCAACGTCACCGTCGTGCAGGGCACCAAGGCATCGGGCGTCTCCGCGGCATCGGGTTCTTCGGCGTCGTCCGCCGCGCGTGCGCCGGCCGGCAGCCCGCGCGTGGAAGGCGTCGACCAGCGCGCCCGAGACGGCGAGGCCCGCACGGTGCTCGAGTCGGAACTCAGAAAGGCCGAGTCGCGCCAGGCCGAGCTGCTGAAGGACTACAACAACGGCGAGCCCGAGAAGCAGGGCAGCGAGGCCAAGAACTACCAGAAGTACCTGGACCGCGTCGCCGAAATGAAGGCCGAGCTGGCGCGCAACGAGAGCGACATTGCCGGCATCCGCCGCGAGATCGGCCGCCTGCCCGTGAAGCAGCCGCAATAACATGGTGTTCGGGAAGAAGGCGAACGGCGCCAATCCGCGCTTCCAGTCCTTCGACCTGCTGTCCACGCTGATTGCGGTGGTCAACAGCAACGGCTCCGTGCTGTTTGCCAATGCAGGCCTCGAAGACGCACTGGGCACCTCGCGACGCACCCTGGAGGGCTCGCAGTTCGGCGCATGTTTCCATGAGCCGCAGGTGCTGCGCACCGCCATCGACGGCGCCGCCAGCAACGACTTTGCCACGCTGCGCTACGAGGCCTTCCTGCGCCGCGTGAACCACGAGCTCATGCCGGTGCAGGTGACGCTGGCGCACGGCGACAAGAAGGGCGAACTCATCATCGAGATGTCGCCGCTCGAGAACCAGGTGCGGCAGGACCGCGAAGAGCGCCTCATCGACCAGGCGCAGGCCAACAAGGAGCTCATTCGCAACCTTGCCCATGAAATCAAGAACCCGCTGGGCGGCATTCGTGGCGCGGCGCAGTTGCTGCAGATGGAGGTCGAGTCGCGCGACCTCATCGAATACACCCAGGTCATCATTCACGAGGCCGACCGGCTGCAGACGCTGGTCGATCGGCTGCTGGCGCCGCACCGGCGCCCGCACGTGGTGGGCGACGTGAACATCCACGAGGTGTGCGAGCGCGTGCGCTCGGTCATCCTGGCGGAGTTTCCGCGCGACCTGCACATCGAGCGCGACTTCGATGTGTCCATTCCCGAGTTTCGCGGCGACCGCGAGCAGCTCATCCAGGCCACGCTGAACATCGCGCACAACGCGGCGCAGGCGCTGGCCGAGCGCCGCGCGGCGGGCGATGCGCAGATCACTTTCAAGACGCGGGTGGCTCGTCAGGTGATCTTCAACAAACAGTGGTATCGACTGGCACTGGAATTGCATGTAATCGACAATGGACCGGGTGTGCCGGACACGATCAAGGACCGCATCTTCTATCCGCTCGTCTCGGGCAGGGAAGGCGGAACGGGGCTGGGACTGACGCTCGCACAAACCTTTGTGCAGCAGCATCACGGTGTGATCGAGTGCGACAGCGTCCCGGGCCGAACCGATTTCAAGATATTGATACCGCTGCCATAGCGCAGCCCCGGCAACAGAGGAGATGCATGAAGCCGATCTGGATAGTTGATGACGACCAATCGATTCGCTTTGTGCTCGAGAAGGCGCTGCTGCGTGAGGACCTCCCGACACGCAGCTTCACGAACACGCGCGAAGTGCTCGCGGCACTCGAGCAAGCCGCCGACGACGAACAGCAAGGACCGCAAGTCCTGGTGAGCGACATCCGCATGCCCGGCGGCTCCGGGCTCGACCTGCTCGACAAGATCAAGGCCAAGCACCCCGGCCTGCCCGTCATCATCATGACGGCGTTCTCCGACCTCGACAGCGCCGTCTCGGCCTTTCAGGGCGGCGCCTTCGAATACCTGCCCAAGCCCTTCGACCTGCCGCGCGCGGTCGAGCTCATTCGCCGCGCCGTCGACGAAAGCCAGCGCGAGGAAGTCGCCGAAGAGCGCATGGCTGCCGCGCCCGAAATGCTCGGCCAGGCGCCCGCCATGCAGGACGTGTTCCGCGCCATCGGGCGGCTCTCGCAAAGCAACGTCACGGTGCTCATCACCGGCGAATCGGGCTCGGGCAAGGAGCTGGTGGCGCGCGCGCTGCACAAGCACTCGCCGCGCACCAACGGCCCCTTCGTGGCCATCAACACCGCGGCCATCCCCAAGGACCTGCTGGAGAGCGAACTCTTCGGCCATGAGCGCGGCGCCTTCACCGGCGCGCAGACCATGCGCCGCGGCCGCTTCGAACAAGCCGAGGGCGGCACGCTGTTCCTCGACGAAATCGGCGACATGCCATTCGACCTGCAGACGCGTCTGCTGCGTGTGCTGAGCGACGGCCATTTCTACCGCGTGGGCGGGCACAACTCGGTCAAGGCCAATGTGCGCGTCATTGCGGCGACCCACCAGGACCTGGAGCAGCGCGTCAAGATCGGCGGCTTCCGCGAAGACTTGTTCCACCGCCTCAACGTGATTCGCCTGCGCCTGCCGGCGCTGCGCGAACGCGGCGAGGACGTGCCCGCGCTCACGCGCCACTTTCTGCAGGTGAGCGCCCGGCAGCTGGGCGTGGAGCCCAAGCGCATTTCCGACGCGGCGCTGGCCAAGCTCGCGGCCTTCGGCTTTCCGGGCAATGTGCGCCAGCTCGAGAACATCTGCCACTGGCTGACCGTGATGGCGCCGGCGCAACTGATCGAGTCGAAAGACCTGCCACCCGAAGTGATGGCCGTGGCAAGTGTGGAGACCCACGCGCACGCGCATGCCCACGACGCCGTGGCCGCGGTTGCGCATGTCGCTGCAACGGCCCCGGCGCTGGCCGCGCCCATGGCGGGCACCGAGCGCGACAGCGCGCATGCGCCGGCGGCGTCCGCGGACCCGGCCGAGGCGCCTGCAGCCGGCGTCAGCAGCTGGGAGAGCGGCCTCGAGGTCGAAGCCCAGGCGCTGCTGGCGGCGGGCCGCACCGATGTGTGGGACGTGCTCTCGCGCCGTTTCGAGTCGCGCCTGATCCTCACGGCGCTGACCAACACCCGAGGCCGACGCATCGAGGCCGCGCAGAAGCTGGGCATCGGGCGCAACACCATCACCCGCAAGATCCAGGAACTCGGCATCGAGTAGGGCGAGCCCACCGGCCCCGCGATGCAGGCTCGCGAGGCCTCGGGGGTGGGGGTGGGCCCTACCTGCTCCGCTGGCCGAGCGTCAGCGAGTCGATCTGGAAGTTGCCACTCTTGTCCCAGAGCCAGGTGTCCACATAGGTATGAGCGCCCAGCTTGCCTGGGCTGGGCAGCGGCGAGGTGGCCTTGATCATCTCGGCAATCATCGGCGCCACCTCCGGCGCATGGCTCGGCGTGCGGCTGAAGAACACGTTCAGCACCTTGCCGTTGGCGTCGATGTCGGTCTCGACCACCACCACCGCATACACCAGCGGCGGGATCTTGCCTTTGTAGATGCGGCTCGCGTACTTGTTGTAGATGTGGCGCGCGCCGATCTTGCGATAGGTTCGCACGGCCGGCGTCTGCGCGGTGATCAGCCGCACCGTGGGCACGTTGCGGCTGCCGGGCGCGGCTTCGTCGGCGGGCGACGTGGCGCTGGCGCCGGTGCCGCTTTCGGCGGCCTTGTCGGCGGGCTTGAGCAACGAACAGGCGGACAGCGCGACGGCCGCCGAGAGCAGGGCGAGTCTGCCCGCGTTGCGTGTGGTACGGGTGGGCGCCTGCATGGGCTCAGGCTGCCTGGTCGAGGTCGAGCACCACGGGCGCATGGTCGCTGGGCTTTTCCCATTTGCGCGGCACGCGGTCGATGACGCAGCCCTTCACGCGCGGCACCAGCGGCGCGCTCACCAGCACATGGTCGATGCGCAGGCCGCGGTTCTTCTGGTAGCCCAGCATGCGGTAGTCCCACCACGAGTAGCTTTTCTCGGGCTGCTCGAACATGCGAAAGCTGTCGGTCAGGCCCAGCTCGAGCAGCGCCTTGAAATGGTTGCGCTCCTCGGTCGTGTGGTGAATGGTTTCCTTCAGGCCCACGGGGTCGAAGCTGTCGCGGTCTTCGGGCGTGACGTTGAAGTCGCCCAGCAGCACCAGGTTCGGATGCGCGGCCATCTCCTGGCGCAGCAGCTCGTGCAGCGCGTCCAGCCATTTCATCTTGTAGGCGAACTTTTCCGAGCCCGGCGCCTGTCCGTTCACAAAGTAGCAATTGACCACGCGCAACGGGCCCGAAGGCGTGTCGACGGTGGCTGCAATCACGCGCGATTGCTCGTCGGTGAAGCCGGCGATGTTCTTCGCCACGTCACGCATCGGCGCGAGGCTCAGGATGGCCACGCCGTTGTAGGTCTTCTGGCCGAACACCGCGGCTTCGTAGCCGGCGGCCTTGAGCACTTCGAGCGGGAATTTGTCGTCGCTCATCTTCAGCTCCTGCAGGCAGAGCACGTCGACCGGATTGGCCGCGAGCCAGTCGAGCACATGCTGCAGGCGCGCGGTGAGGGAGTTGACATTCCAGGTGGCAATTTTCATGGGGCTGGCGGTGTGCCGGTCGTTCAAGACGGCAAACGATTCGTTGAGTGGAAAGGCGTCGGCGGACAGCTTAGCAAAGGCGGTGGCCGCCGATGGCGAACCGGCCACGCCCATACGCTCGGCAACCAGCACCGCACCGCGCGGGCTGCGATGGCGCGCAAGCCGAACGATCTTCGGCCATCCGGACGAACGAGGCCTAAAGATTGCATACATAAGACCGATCCTGGAGGGATATGGTGCAATTCATTACCCGGCACATCACTCAGCAAATTGCGCGGCGCCTGAGCCGGCTGAGCGTGGGCCGCAAGCTGCTGGTCATCTACCTGCTCGACCTGAGTGCAGTCATCTTCATCAGCGGCATTCTGATCAACGAGAAGTTCATCGCGATCGACTTCGGCCGCAAGGAGATGGCGGGCGCTGCCTACATCGACCGCCTGCGCCCGACCCTGCTGGCCACCGCCGGCAAGCACGGCGCCCAGCCCGCGCCGCCGCAGGCGGTGGCGCAGCTGGAGCAACGCTACGGCGACGGCATGCAGAGCGCCGAGCTCAGCCGCAGCTTCCAGGCCGCGCTGGTGTCCATGCAGCACGCCGAGCGCGCAGGCCGCGAGCCGGCGGCCCGCGCGGCGCTGGAGCACGGCCGCGCGCTGGTCACGCGCATCGGCAACCAGTCGAACCTGATCCTCGACCCCGACCTCGACAGCTACTACACGATGTCGCTGGTGCTGCTGCGCTTTCCCGAGCTGCTGGAGCTGGGCTCCGACATGGCCGCGCGGCTGCACGCCCCTGGTGCGAGAGCGCTCGCGGCGACCGAGGCGCGCACGCAGTACTTCATTCTGGAGGGGCGGATCGACGCCATCGCGGCCAGCATCAAGAGCGACTACGCGGAGGCCTTCGCCGCCGCCAAGGGGCCGTTGCAGGCGCGCCTGGCGCCTTCGCGTGCCCGCCTGCTGGCCAGCATCGAGGCCTTTCGCGCCGCCTCGCGCAGCGTGCTGGCGTCGAGTGACAGCAGCGACAACAGCGGCAACAGCCGCGGCCTGGTGGCCTTCGACGCGGCCCAGCAGGCGCTGTTCGGCGAACTCGACGTTGCCTGGTCGGGCGCCATCGGCGAGCTCGACGCCATGCTCACCGCGCGCGAAGAAGGTTTCTTCGCGCGCATGTGGATGCACCTGGGCACGGCGCTGTTCCTGCTGTTGATGATTCTCACGGCGGTGTTCTACGTGGCGCGGCAGATCTCGCTGCCGCTGCGGCGGCTCTCCGGCGTGGTCGACACCGTGCGCCGCACCGGCGACCACAGCCTGCGCGCGCACTGGGACAGCGGCGACGAAATCGGCTCGCTGGTGCTCGGCTTCAACGACATGCTGGCGCAGCTCGACCGCCAGCGCCAGGCGCAGCAGGAGCTGGCCGCCAGCGCCCGCGCGGCCGAGGCGCAGCGCGACCTGGTCGCGGCCATTCCCATTCCGCTGATGGTCACCTCCATTCCCAACCACGAAGTGCTCAACGCCAACCCCAGCGCGCAGGCCTGGCTGGGCGGCGTCACGCGCGACCCGTGGGCGCTGGGCGTGGCGCCCAACGTGCGTTCGCGCTTCTTCCAGCAGTTGGCCGACCGCGGCGCCGTCGACGAGTTCGAGGTGCGCTGGATCGGCGGCGCCGAGCCTTCGTGGGCCGTGCTGTCGGCGCGGCGCCTGGTCTACCAGGGGCAGGACGCGCTGCTCACCGCTTTCACGCCCATCAACCACCTCAAGCTGATGGAGCAGCGGCTCATGCTCTGGGCCAAGGTGTTCGAGGCCTCGTCCGAAGGCATCCTGATCATCGACGGGCAGCACCGCGTGCTCACGGTGAACCGCGCGCTGTGCCGCCTCACGGGGCACGACCCGGCCGACCTGGTGGGCGAGTCGCCCGAGCGGCTCATGAGCGGGGACACCTCGCACTTCACCGACCTGTGGCCGCTGCTCGACCAGCGCGGCACCTGGCAGGGCGAGGTCAGCGTGCGCCGGCGCAACGGCGACGTCTACCCCGCATGGCTGGTCGCCAGCGTGGTGCGCGACGGGCCGGAGCGCATTTCGCACTACATCTTCACCTCCATCGACGTGAGCGACCGCAAGCGCAGCGAGGCGCGCATCCGCTTCCTGGCGCACCACGACGTGCTGACCGAGCTGCCCAACCGCTCGCTGTGCATCGAGCGCCTGGGGGTTGCGCTGCACAACGCGCAGCGCAAGGGCCAGCGCGTGGGCGTGCTGTTCATCGACCTGGACCGCTTCAAGAACATCAACGACTCGCTGGGCCACCATGTGGGCGACGCGTTGCTGCGCTCGGTGGCGGCCCGCATGAGCCAGGCGGTGCGCCCGGGCGACACCGTGAGCCGGCTGGGCGGCGACGAGTTTGTGGTGGTGCTCAACGACGTGGCCGACAGCGCGGAAATTCTTGCGCTGGTCGAGCGCCGGCTGATTGCGCTGATTCGCCAGCCGCACGACATCGACGGCGCCGAGATTCATGTGTCGTGCAGCGTGGGCATTGCGGTCTACCCCGACGACGCGCAGGACATCGACGCCCTCATGCGGCATGCCGACGTGGCCATGTACCAGAGCAAGGCGAGCGGGCGCGACACCGCGAGCTTCTTCACGCCCGAGATGAACCAGCGCGCCCAGCAGCGCCTTCAGCGCGAGTCCAGCCTGCGCCATGCCATCGAGCGCAACGAACTCAGCCTGCACTACCAGCCGCGCATCGACGCCCATGGCGGCGAGCTGATCTGCGTGGAGGCGCTGCTGCGCTGGCACAGCGCCGAGCTGGGGCCGGTGCCGCCCGCGGAGTTCATCCCCGTGGCGGAGGAGTCGGGCCAGATCGTGGCCATCGGCGCGTGGGTCATTGCGCAGGCCTGCGCGCAGCACGCGGCCTGGCGCCGCGAAGGGCTGGGCGCGATTCGCGTGTCGATCAACATGTCGGCGCTGCAGTTGCGCGACGGCGACCTGGTCGACGTGCTGCGCCACGCCATGGCCTTGCACGGCGTGCCGCCGGGCGACCTGGAAATCGAACTCACCGAATCGACCCTGATGGACGGCGCCGAGCAGACGCTGGTGCAGCTGCATGCGCTGAAGTCGCTGGGCGTGATGCTGTCGATCGACGACTTCGGCACCGGCTACTCGAGCCTGAACTACCTCAACCGCTTTCCCATCGACAAGCTGAAGATCGACCGCTCCTTCGTGCACAAGATGCTCGGCGACCCGGCGGACATGGCCATTGCGCGGGCCATCATCGGCCTGGGCCATACGCTTGGACTTCGGGTGGTGGCGGAAGGGGTGGAGCGGCAGGAGGAGGCGCAGACCCTGCGCGCGGCGCATTGCGACGAACTGCAGGGCTACCTCATCGCCAAGCCGATGCCGGCGGGCAGCCTGGCGGCATGGATCGCGCAACGGCCGACGCAGGCGCAGGGCGCCGCTGCGGCATCGGTGCTGGCGCCGGACGTCGTCTGACGACGCGTCCGCGCGTGATGCTCAGAGCTCGATGAACGCCGAGGTGGCTTTGTTGAGCGCCAGCCGGCCCTTGACGGTGATCGATTCGACCTGGGCCAACTGACGGATCGCGCGTGAATCGCTTGCGCGGTCCGAAGGGGGAATGAAGGCGGTCACCAACTGCGCCGCCCGCAGCACACGCAGCCTGTCGATGTCTGCGGGCGTGTGAAGCACGTAGGGCAATTTCTGTTCGGCGAGCACCCGAAGAAATTCCATGGACATGGGCCGTCTCCTTGGGGGTTGAGGGCGTATGGCTGAGGACCTAGGGCGATTGTGCGCACAAACAATGAGCGCTGCGCAGACCCTGCCGCGGGCAGGCTTATCGCGTGCGTACCGAAGGCCTGGTTGCTGCCTTATTCGTGAACCTGAACGCGCGCCTGCACCGGCCACGCCGTGGTGTCCGGCATCACGATGTGCCAATTCGCCGGGTCGATGCCGTCGAAGGTTGCGCGGTAGCGCTGCGAGCGCCGGCCTTCGCCCGTCACGTCGCGGATCACGATGGCGTCGATGCGCTGCGCGTGCGAGCGAAACGTTTGGGCGTAGATCTCCGGGTCGGCCTCGCCCGAGTCGCCGACCAGCACGAAGCGGCGCTGCGGAAACTCGGCCAGCAGCCGCTCGATCACGCCGAGTTTGTGGGCGCGCGAATCTTCGGCGCCGGGAATCAGCGTGCGCCAGGTGGTGCTTTCACGCAGGTGCATGCTGCCCGCCGGAAAGTCGGCGGTGCGAATGAACTCCGCCAGCGGCGGGTAGAGCTGCACCGGGCTGGACGACAGGTAGTGAAAGCGCGTGTCGCTCACCTGCGCCAGCGCGCGGTACCACGCCGCCATGCGGGGCGCGGCCTCGAAGCGGCGCGAGAAGGTGTTGAGCAGCATCTCGCGCCGCTCGCGCACCTGCGTGCGCTTGATGGTGTCGTCGATGTCCGAGATCACCGACACACCCTGCGCCGGCACGATCTGCGCCTGGCCGCGAAAGCGGTGCAGCAGCTCGCCCGGCCCCGTCACGCCATGAAAGTGCAGCCACTCCTGCGACGCGGCCTGCGGCGACAGCAGCGTGGCGTGCGGCATGTCGATCACCACGCGCAGGTTGCAGCGGCCGTCCTTGCCCGAAGGCGGCATCGTGACGCGCGTGGGGCTGCCGTCGAAGGCGATGTCGATGACCTTGTCTTCCTCCGACTCCGCATGGAACAGCGCGGTGCGCTGGTTGAAGCGCAGCCGCGCGGCGGGCGAGAGCTGCTTCAGGTTCAGGCCGAGGTAGCGCGCCAGCGCGGTGTTCAGGCCCCAGCGATGCTCGCGCTCGAAGATCCAGCCATGGATGTCGACCTCGAGCCGGCCGTCGGCGGTGGGCCGCGCGGTGCCGGTCATGAACAGGGCTTCTTCGTCGGGCTCCAGGGGCTCGGGCGCCGCCTGCACGGCGCGCAGCGGTGCCAGGCCCGCGAGCAGCGCGGCGCTCATCACGACGGACCGGCGCCGCAGTGCCGGGGCAGGCGCGTGGCGCGGGCCGCTGTCGTTCATTCGCCGGTGGGGGCGGCCGCGCGCTCGTAGGTCACGAAGCTGAAGGCGATGCCGTCCTTGGCCGAGACATGCGCTGCGCGCTGCGTTTCGCGCCACACGGCGGGGTCGAGTGCAGGGGCGTGGGCGTCGCCTTCGTAGTCGCGCTCGAGCACGGTGACGACGGCGCGGTGCGCAAGGGGCTCGGCCTCGGCGTAGATCTGCGCGCCGCCGATCACCCACACGTTCGCCGGCCGATGCTGTTCGCACAGCGCAAAGGCCTCCTGCAGGCTGCCGACGCGGTGCGCGCCTTCGGCCTGCCAGTCGGCCTGGCGCGTCACCACGATGTTCTGGCGGCCCGGCAGCGGGCGAAAGCGCGGCGGCAGCGAGTCCCAGGTCTTGCGGCCCATCACCACCGGCGCGCCGGCGGTCTGCTGCTTGAAGTGCGCCATGTCCTCGGGCAGGTGCCAGGGAATGGTGTTGTTCGCGCCGATCACGCCGTTGGCGGCACGCGCGAAGATGAGGTTGATGCGGGGCGGGGCCATGCTGTGAACCCGGTCACACCGCCACGGGCGCCTTGATCGGGTCGCCGTGCCGGTAGTCGAGCACCTCGAAGTCTTCGTACTGGTAGTCGAAGATCGAGTCCGGCTTGCGCTTGATGTTCAGCGTGGGGTAGGGGTAGGGCGTGCGGCTCAACTGCAGCGCCACTTGCTCGGCGTGGTTGCTGTAGATGTGGCAGTCGCCGCCGGTCCAGACGAAGTCGCCCACGTCCAGGTCGCACTGCTGCGCCACCATGTGCGTGAGCAGCGCGTAGCTGGCAATGTTGAAGGGCACGCCCAGAAAGATGTCGGCGCTGCGCTGGTAGAGCTGGCAACTGAGTCTGCCGCGCTCGCCGGGGGCCTGCGGCGGCGCCACGTAGAACTGGAAGAACGCATGGCAGGGCATGAGCGCCATCTTCGACAGCTCCGCCACGTTCCATGCGCTCACGATGATGCGGCGCGAATCGGGGTTGCTTTTCAGTGTCTTGATGACGTCGGCAATCTGGTCGATGTGGCCGCCGTCGGGCGTGGGCCAGCTGCGCCATTGCACGCCGTACACCGGGCCCAGGTCGCCGTCTTCGCGCGCCCATTCGTCCCAGATGCTGACGCCGCGCTCCTTCAGCCAGTTGTTGTTGCTGGAGCCGGTCAGGAACCACAGCAGCTCCTGGATGATGGACTTCAGGTGCACCTTCTTGGTGGTGACCAGCGGAAAGCCTTCATTGAGATCGAAGCGCATCTGGTGGCCGAACACGCTCTTGGTGCCGGTGCCCGTGCGGTCGCTCTTGAACACGCCGTGCGTGTCGACATGGCGCATGAAATCTTCGTATTGGGAGCGGATGGGGCGGGCGGGCGAGGTCATGTTGGGAATTTTACGGTCCGGCGCTAGCATGGGCCGATGACCGGACATGACCACGCCCACGACCATCCGAGCGACGATCCACACGATCATCCACATGATCACGGCGCGCTCGGCGAGATGGACCTGCGCGTGCGCGCGCTCGAGAGCGTGCTCACGCAAAAGGGCTATGTCGACCCCGCCGCGCTCGACGCGCTGATCGACACCTACCAGACCCGCGTCGGCCCGCGCAACGGCGCGCGGGTGGTGGCGCGGGCCTGGGTCGACCCGGCCTTTCGCGCGTGGCTGCTGGCCGACGCCACGGCGGCCATCGCTTCGCTTGGCTATACGGGCCGTCAGGGCGAGCACATGGTGGCGGTGGAGAACACCTATGCGTTGCACCACATGGTGGTGTGCACCTTGTGCAGTTGCTATCCGTGGCCGGTGCTGGGCCTGCCGCCCACCTGGTACAAGAGCGCGCCGTACCGCTCCCGCGTGGTGAAAGACCCGCGCGGCGTGCTTGCCGACTTCGGCGTTGCGCTGCCCGAAAGCACCCGCATCCGCGTGTGGGACTCGACCGCCGAGGTGCGCTACCTCGTCATTCCGCAGCGGCCCGCGGGCACCGAGGGTCTGAGCGAAGACGAACTCGCCGCGCTGGTCTCGCGCGATTCGATGATCGGCACGCGCCTGGTCGAAGCACCGGCGCAAGCGGGGAGCCCGGCATGAGCTACGACACGCAGGCCGACCTTGGCGGCCAGCCGGGCTTCGGCAAAGTCGTGCCGGAGGCCGAAGGCGAGCTGTTCCATGCCGGCTGGGAGCCGCGCACGCTCGCGCTGGTGCTGGCCATGGGCGCGACCGGTTCGTGGAACATCGATGCGAGCCGGGCCGTGCGCGAGACGCTGCCCGACTACCGCAGCCTGAGCTACTACCAGATCTGGCTCAGCGCGCTGGAGCAGCTGATGCTGCAGCGCGGGCAGGTCTTTGCCGACGAAATTGCCGACGGCGCGATGCATCACCCGGCCGCGCCCGTGGCCCGCGTGCTGCAGGCGGCCAACGTGCAGGCCGTGCTCGCCAAAGGCTCGCCCACGGAACGCCCCGCGCCGGCCCCTGCGCGCTTCTCTCTTGGCCAGCAGGTGCGCATGCATCGGGGCAAGGTCGACCATCACACGCGGCTGCCCGGCTATGTGCAGGGCAAGCGCGGCACCGTGGTGCATCTGCATGGCGCGCACGTGTTCGCCGACGCGAATGCACAGGGGCTCGGCGAGCAGCCGCAGTGGCTCTACACGGTTGCGTTCGACGAGGCCGAGTTGTGGGGCGACGGCGCGCCGCGACAGAACCTGGCGGTGTCGGTCGATGCGTGGGAAAGCTATCTGGAGGCTGATGCATGAGCGGCAACCGCATGCCCTTGTCGCCCGGCATGCCGCGCGATGCCGACGGGCCCGTGTTCAGCGCCCCGTGGGAGGCGCAGGCCTTTGCGATGACGCTGGCGCTGCACGAGGGCGGGTTGTTCACGTGGCCTGAATGGGCGGAGACGCTGGCCGCGCAGATTGTTGCAGCACAGGCCGCGGGCGATCCCGACACCGGCGAAACCTACTACCGCCATTGGCTCGCCGCGCTGGAGACGCTGGTGGCCCGCAAGGGCGCGAGTTCGCACGACGAACTCGCGCGCTACCGCCACGCCTGGGACCACGCGGCCGACCGCACGCCGCATGGCGAGCCGATCGCGCTGCGCGGGGAAGACTTTCCGGCCTGAGCGTGTTGCTCTTGTGTTGCTCCTTCCCCCTCTGGGGGAAGGCTGGGATGGGGGCAAGCGCCCAACGAGCGCCATTGAGTGGTCGAGGCCGCTATGCCCCCACCCCAACCCTCCCCCGGGAGGGGAGGGAGCAAGACCCAGAGCCCTGGATCCCGTGTTGCTCCTTCCCCCTCTGGGGGAAGGCTGGGATGGGGGAAAGCGCCCAACCAGCGCCATTGAGTGGTCGAGGCCGCTATGCCCCCACCCCAGCCCTCCCCCGGGAGGGGAGGGAGCAAGACATGCCGAAACCTAGACCCGGATCACCCGCCCCGGATTCAGAATGTTCTTCGGGTCCAGCCCGCGCTTGATCGCCCGCATCATCTCCAGCGCCACCGGCGACTTGTGCTTTTCCAGCTTGTCTACCTTCAGCGACCCCACGCCGTGCTCGGCCGAGAACGAGCCGCCGAACTTCTCCACCGCGTCGTACACCAGCGTGTTGATGCGCTCTTCCTCGTTCTTCAGGAAGGCCTTCATATCGACGTGCTCCGGTGCCTGCACGTTGTAGTGCAGGTTGCCGTCGCCCAGGTGGCCGAAGTTGACCAGGCGCACGCCGTCGATCTCGCGCCTGAGCAGCGCGTCGGTCTCTTCCACGAAGGCCGGAATGCGCGACACCGGAATCGAGATGTCGTGCTTGATGTTCAGCCCTTCCTCGGCTTGCGCGAGCGGAATGCTCTCGCGGATGTGCCACAGCTGGTGCGCCTGCGTGAGGTTTTCGGCCACCACCGCGTCGGTGACGCAGCCGTCCTCGAATGCGGTTTCCAGCAGCGCCTCGAAGCGCGCGCGGGCATGGTCTTCCGACTCGCTGTCGGAGTTTTCGAGCAGCACGCAATACGGCACCGCGTCGTCGTCGATGAACGGCACGCGCAGTTGCTTCATGTGCTTGTCGACCAGGCTCAGCGCAAATTTGCCCATCACCTCGAAGCCCGTGAGGCCCGAGCCCAGGTGCTTGTGCGCCAGGCCCAGCAGCGTGACCGCATGGTCGAGCGAGGGCACGGCGGCCCAGGCGGTGAGCTGCGCGGCAGGCAGCGGGTAGAGCTTCATGGTGGCCGCGGTGATGATGCCCAGCGTGCCTTCGCTGCCGATGACCAGGTCGCGCAGGTCGTAGCCGGTGTTGTCCTTGCGCAGGCCGCTGGTGCCTTCCCAGATCTCGCCCTGCGGCGTAACCACTTCCAGGCCTAGGCACAGGTCGCGCGTGTTGCCGTAGCGCACCACCTGCGTGCCGCCCGCATTGGTGGCCAGGTTGCCGCCGATGGTGCAACTGCCTTCCGCGGCCAGGCTCAGCGGAAACAGAAAGCCGGCCTTCTCGGCGGCGTCCTGCAGCGTCTGCAGGATGCAGCCGGCCTCGATGGTCATGGTGAGGTTGGCGCCGTCGATGGCGCGCACGGCGTTCAGGCGCTGCAGGCTCAGCACCACCTGCGTGCCGCTGTCGTCCGGGATGGAGCCGACCGCCAGGCCGGTGTTGCCGCCTTGCGGAATGATGGCCGTGCCGGCCGCCGCGCAGGCCTTCACCACGTCGGCCACCTGCTGCGTGGTGCCGGGGCGCACCACGGCCAGCGACTTGCCGCGCGCGCGCTTGCGCCAGTCCTGCTCGTATGCGGTGAGGTCGCCCTCGTTCAGCACGTGGGCGGCGCCGACGATGGCGCGCAGTTGGTCGATGAGGGGAGACATGGTCATGGGGCGGAAGCTTCCAGTTGGCGGGCAGCGGTGTCGGCGGCAGCAGCGGTGGCCGCGGTGGCCTTGGCGTGGCGCAGCCGCAGCCGCACATGCCAGGCGCAGGCTGCGAAGAGCACAAGGCACAGCAGCACCTCGATCAGCGCGAGCACTTGCCCCACGCCGTTGATGTCGCTCCAGGCGCGCACCACGCCCTCGGTGAAATAGAGCCAGACCATCAGGCTGACCCAGCGGTAGGTGTACATGCGGTTCTTCCACAGACCCGCAAGCGGTATGACCAGCGGCAGCACCTTCAGCGCCAGCAGCGAGCCGCCGGGGCGCAAGGGCGCGAGCCACAGTTCCCAGGCCAGGCCCAGCACGATGAGACCGACCACGCTGCCCACGGCGGCCCAGCGGGTGGCGCGAACGGAGGAGGGCGGGAGCGGCTGATTGGCATTCATGTGCGGGATACCACGGAGCCGGCTTCGCCGGGCCGCTGGTATCGCCCCCGGCGAGGGGGTTGGCGCAGCGACACGAAGTGCGCGGATGTGCGAGTGACTGGGGGGAAGAGACGAACTCCTATGATACCGGCCATGAATCGTCGGCAGCTTTGGAGGGATCTTTCGCGCTTTCCGTGGCGCAACACAGCAGCGGTGCTGGGCGAGCGTTTTCGCGAGGACAAGCTCGGCCTCACGGCCAGCAGCCTGACCTTCACCACCACCATTGCCATGGTGCCGTTCTTCACGGTCGCGCTGGCGCTGTTCACGGTGTTTCCGATGTTCGCCAAGATGCAGGGCCGCCTGCAGCGCTGGCTCATCGAGAGCCTGATTCCCGAGAACATCTCGCGCCAGGTGCTCGGCTACCTCAACCAGTTCGCGAGCAAGGCCAGCGGCCTGGGCATTGCGGGCCTGATCGTGCTGCTGATCACGGCCATTGCGCTGATTCTCACGATCGACAAGACGCTCAACAACATCTGGCGCGTGCGCACGCCGCGGCCCTTCGCGCAGCGCGTGCTCATTTACTGGGCGGCCATCACACTGGGCCCGGTCATCTTGGCGGTGAGCCTTTCGACCACCTCGTACGTGGTGTCGGCCACCAGCGACGTGGTGGGGCGCGGCATGGTGAAGCTGTTCTTCGACACCTTCGAATTTGCGCTGCTCGCGGTGGGCATGGCCTCGCTGTACCACTACGTGCCCAACACCAACGTGCGCTGGTCGCATGCCTGGGCCGGCGGCATCTTCGTGGCCGCGGCCATCGAGATTGCCAAGCGCGTGCTGGGCTACTACCTGAGCCTGGTGCCGACCTACTCGGTGCTGTACGGCGCGTTCGCCACCTTTCCCATCTTGCTGGTCTGGATCTACGTGGCCTGGGTGATCGTGCTGCTCGGTGCGGTCATTGCGGCCTACCTGCCCAGCCTGCTGTTGGGCGTGGCCCGGCCCGGCGGCGCGGCGGGCTGGCCGCTGCAGCTGGCCATGGAAACCTTGCAGCACCTGGCCCGCGCGCGGGCCACGCCGGCCAAGGGCATGGGCGCGACCGAGCTGGTCACGCGCATGCGGGTCGACGCGCTGCAACTGGCGCCCGTGCTTGAAACCCTGGTGGCGCTCGACTGGATCGCCCCGCTGGCCGAAGAGCCTGACGACCAGGACCCGCGCTTCGTGCTGCTGGCCGACCCGTCGACCCCCATCGAGCCGCTGCTCGCGCAACTGTTGATGCCCCGGGCCGAGCCGCTCGAAGACCTGTGGCAAAAGGGCCCGTTGCGCTCGCTGCGCCTGGGTGATGTGCTGCTGATCTAGCGGCCACTGCGGGTGGCCGGGAGGCGGCTACATCTTCACGCGGCCGAGCCAGATGTCGCGGTACATCGCCCAGTCGCCCATGAAGGAATACAGCGGCCGCTTGAAGGAAGCCGGCCTGTTCTTCTCGAACCCGAAGTGCCCGACCCAGGCAAAGCCATAGCCCGCCACCAGCCCGGCCAGCAGCCACCAAGGGTTGCGCGTGACCACCAATGCCACCAGGCACAGCAGCGACAGCGTGGAGCCCGCAAAGTGCAGCCGCCGGCAGGTGCGGTTGGCGTGCTCGGTCAGGTAGAACGGATAGAACTCCGCAAAGCGCTTGAAACGGCGCGGATCGACGGCAGATGCGGGGGCGGTCGTGGTGTTCATCGTGCGAGTCTCCTGTGTGCTGCGGGGAGTGCGTGTTCATAATAGCCACGGCCTTGCGATGGCGCCATCCGCGCCATCCGCACCATCCGGTGCTTCCTTCTCCACCTTCCTCCCTTCCAGGGCCCTACCTTGAGCGCACTCTTGAGCACCTCCGAATCCACCGAGCCCGCCAGCGATGCGCTCTGGGTCGTGTGCCTGTGCGCCGAATGGTGCGGCACCTGCCGCGACTACCGCCCGCTGCTCGAACAGGTTGCGCTGGCGCACCCGCAACTGCGCTTCGCCTGGGTCGACATCGAGGACCACGCCGAGCTTGCCGACGCCTTCGACGTCGAGACCTTCCCCACCTTGCTGGTGGCCGGCGCCGACGGCACCCGCTTTCTGGGCCCGCTGCTGCCGCACGCCGAAACCCTGTCGCGCATGCTGTCCGCGCTGCAGCCGCCGAAGCCGTCGAGCCTCGACGTCGACCTGCTGCTGGCGGTGCTGAACAAGAAGCCGGCCGCATTCGCGCTCTGACCCTCCACCCTCCCGCGGAACCCCATGAAGATCCTGATTTTTGGCGCCACCGGCATGGTGGGGCAGGGCGTGCTGCGCGAGTGCCTGCTGGCGCCCGATGTCGACAGCGTGGTCGCCATCGGCCGCAACCCCACGGGCCAGCAGCACGCCAAGCTGCGCGACCTGGTCCACAAGGACATGTACGACTACAGCGCCATCGAGCCGCAACTGCAGGGCTTCGACGCCTGCTTCTTCTGCCTGGGTGTGTCGTCGGTCGGCATGAAGGAGCCCGCGTACAAGCGCATCAGCTACGACCTCACGCTGGCCGCGGCCACCGTGCTCGCGCGGCTCAACCCGGGCATGACCTTCACCTACGTGACGGGCGCCGGCACCGACAGCAGCGAGCGCGGCACCAGCATGTGGGCGCGCGTGAAGGGCGCGACCGAAAACGCCTTGCTGCGCCTGCCTTTCAAGGCGGCCTACATGTTCCGCCCCGGCATGATTCAGCCGCTGCACGGCGTGCGCTCCAAGACGCCGCTGTACGACGCCGCCATCTTTGTGCTCAAGCCCGTGCTGGGGCTGGCCTACCGCTGGTGGCCGAACAAGGTGACGACCACCGAGAAGGTCGGCCGCGCCATGCTGGCCGTGGCCCGCAACGGCGCGCCGAAGGTGCTGCTAGACCCGGCGGACATCAACGCGCTGGGCTGAGCCTCTTCAGGCTGGGTTTCAGGCTGCCGCCCGCGCCCGCCCCAGCTTGCGCCGCCCCGCGCTGGTGATCGCGCCCACCAGGTGCTCAACCAGGTCCTGCGCCAGCGGCGGCAGCGTGCGGCCTTCGAGCGCCAGCACCTGCAACTGGCGCTGCTGCAGCGGCGCGTCGGCAAAGGGCCGCGCCACCACCGTGCCCGCGTCGATCAGGTGCACCACCGTGAGGTGGCCCGACAGCATCACGTCGGGCGTGCGCAGCAGCGGCAGCAGCACCGACGAAAAGTTGCTCACGAAGATCGCGTGGTAGCGCAGCCCCTGCAGGCTGCACGCCTGGTCGAACAACTGGCGCGCGGTAAGGCCCTTGTCGCCCACGGCCAGCGGGTAGCGCACCGCCTCGGCCACCGACACCACGCGCTGGCGTGCCAGCGGATGGTCGGGCCGCAGCACGGCGTACACCGGCGCGGTGGCCGAGTGCTCGATCTTCAGGCCCGGCTCCGGCGCCACCACGTACTTCAGCGCAATGTCGGTGTCGCCGCGCGCCAGCAGCGCGCTCACGCCGTCGGGCGAGCCCACGTGCAGTTCGAGCTGGCAGCCCGGGTGGGCGGCCTCGAAGCTGCGCATCACCAGCGGCATGAAGTGCCCCGCAAAGCCCTCGGTGCACGCCATGCGGATGCGCCGCGCGCCTTGCCCGCCCAGGTCGCGCACCTGTTCGACCACCTGCTCGATGTCGCGTTGCGCATGGCCCAGGTGCGCCGCCAGCCGCTCGCCGGCCGCCGTGAGCGCCATGCCGCGCGCATGCCGCTCGAACAGTGCCGTGCCCAGGCTGTCTTCGAGCTTGGCGATCTGCCGGCYCACCGCCGACGGCGCCACGAACAGCCGCGCCGCGGCCTGGTTGACCGAGCCGCTGCGCGCCACTTCGAGAAAGTGGCGC